>WPCH01005036.1_pt1 | contig 62589 bp, 54 predicted proteins | sample 5399881 | NCBI WGS metagenome assembly WPCH01 (sample SAMN12869468, study PRJNA574797) | sludge metagenome | isolation source: wastewater treatment of pH5 | place: China:Beijing | collected 2019-05-20 | reverse complement strand
AAGCCCCCGAAAGCCTGCTGTCCGCCTTCGAGGTGGGCGACATCTCCACCGAAGCGCTGATGTTCCAGACCGGCTATCTGACCATCGACTCGGTGCGGCGCATCGGTGCGTTTGCGCAGTACCGGCTGCGTTATCCCAATCTGGAGGTACGTGCCAGCCTCAGCGGCGCGATGCTGCAACGCCTGCGCCCGAACCCGGCCGAATACGGCGCGCAGAGCACGAAACTCTACGACTTGCTGCTGGCCAACGACTTCGCCGGCATGGAGCAGTTGTTCACGAGCTTCTTCGCCAGCATCCCGCACGACTGGTTTCGCAACAACCCCATTGCGCAATACGAGGGCTATTACGCCAGCGTGTTCTACGCCTACTTTGCCAGTCTGGGTCTGGACATCGTGCCGGAGGAGTCGAGCAACGCGGGCCGGCTGGACATGGCGGTGCGTTTCAACGGCAACGTGTATCTGTTCGAGTTCAAGGTGGTGGAACTCGAACCGGAAGGTGCGGCGCTGGAACAGATCAAGCGCAAGGGCTATGCGGACAAGTACCGCGACCGTAACGAGCCGATCCACCTGATCGGGGTGGAGTTCAGCCGCGAGCAGCGGCGGGTGGTGGGGTTTGCGGTGGCGGCGGGGTGAGTGGTCGCAGCTGGCGCGCCTGCGTTCGACATGCCGCAGCAAGCCCCGCAGTCATGCGATAATTCCGACTTCATCCGCAGCGAATCGAGTTCAACATGAAGGTTCTGGTTACCGGCGCGGCCGGCTTCATTGGCATGCATGTATCCCAGGTGCTGCTGGCGCGCGGCGATGAGGTGGTGGGGCTGGACAACCTGAATGACTATTATGATCCGACCCTGAAGCAGGCCCGCCTGCAGCGGCTTTCCGGGCATGCAGGTTTCCGTTTCGTGCGCATGGATGTGGCCGACCGCGAGGCGATGTCGGCGCTGTTTGCCGCCGGGGGCTTCGACCGTGTGGTGCATCTGGCGGCGCAGGCTGGGGTGCGTTATTCGCTGCAAAACCCGCATGCCTATGTTGACAGCAATCTGGTTGGTTTCACCAACGTGCTCGAAGGTTGCCGACATGGGCGCGTGCAGCATCTGGTATATGCAAGCAGTTCCAGCGTGTATGGCGGCAACACCCGCATGCCCTTCTCGGAACACCACAGCGTCGATCATCCGGTCAGTCTGTACGCAGCCACGAAGAAGGCCAACGAGTTGATGGCGCACACCTACAGCCACCTGTTCGGACTGCCGACCACCGGCCTGCGCTTTTTTACCGTATATGGACCGTGGGGCCGGCCGGACATGGCGCTGTTTCTGTTTACCCGGGCCATTCTCGAAGGCCGGCCGATCGATGTATACAACCATGGCCGCATGCGCCGTGATTTCACCTACATCGATGACATCGTGCAGGGGGTGGTGCGCACGCTGGACCGGGTGCCTGAAGCCGATCCAGCCTTCGATGCCATGAACCCCGATCCTGCGCGCAGTCACGCCCCCTACCGTGTGTTCAATATCGGTAACAACAGTCCGGTGGCGTTGCTGGACTTTATCGGAGCGATCGAGGAGGCCCTCGGGCGCAAGGCCGAGAAGCGGCTGCTGCCGCTGCAGGATGGTGATGTGCCGGCCACCTGTGCCGACACCACCGAGCTGGATGCCTGGACGGGCTTTGCGCCCGCCACCGGCGTGCGCGAGGGGGTGGGGCGCTTTATCGACTGGTATCGCGATTACTACCGGGTCTGAATGCTCGGCACGCCCATTCTGGTGAGCGGTGCCAGCGGCTTCATCGGTCGTCGGCTGCTTGCGCGCCTGCGTGTCGAGGGGCGGCAGGCGGGCGGGCTGTATCGCCGGCCGCCCGCCGGACAGACGCTCGCACCCCTGGACCGGCTGGGCGACCTGACCGACCCGGCCACCTTGCACGCGGCCTGCGCAGGCTTTGAGGCGATCATTCATTGCGCAGGCCATGCTCATGCCTTTGGGGAGTCTCCGGAGCGTGCCCGGCTGCGGCATGATGCGGTTAATCTGCAGGGGACTCGTGCGCTGTTGCAGGCGGCGCAGGCCGCCGGGGTGCGACGCTTCGTGTTTCTTTCCAGTGTGAAGGCTGCGGGGCATCCGGGCGATGCGCTTGCTGACGAAAGCTGGCCGTTGCCACCGGAAACCGAGTATGGCCGTGCCAAGCGTGCGGCAGAGCTGGCCGTGCTGGAGGCAGGCGCACGCGCGTGCATGCGGGTGTGCTGTGTGCGGCCGGCGATGGTGTATGGCCGTGGCGGACGTGGCAATCTGGAGCGCATGGCGCGTGGCATCCGTGCGGGCTGGTTTCCGCCGCTGCCTGAGACGGGCGCTCTGCGCTCGATGGTCCATGTGGATGATCTGGTGGAGGCGGTGTTGACCGTACTCGATGACTTGGGGGGCGAGGGACGGGCCGATGGGCGTCGTTTCATCGTCGCTCATGCCGGGGCGGTGAGTGGCGCAGCGCTGTATGACGCGCTGCGTGCCGCATTGCGCCTGCCGCCGGTGCGCTGGCGAGTGCCGGCCGCTGCATTGCAGGCGCTGGGGGGGCTGGGAAGTGTGCTGTCACAATTGCTCGGACGCCCCCTGCCGCTGGACAGGGAGGTGGTGGACCGCCTGCTCGGCCCCGAGCAGTGGTCGGCCGCAGAAATTGGGCAGCAACTCGACTGGCAGGCACGCGTCGACCTGGCCGACGGTCTGGCCGAAATGCTGGGTGGCGCTGCGTCAGTGGATGTGCGAGGAGAATGAGGGTGTCCGGGCTGTTGCTTGTCGTGGTGTGTGCCGGGCTGTGCGCCGGCACGATTGCGCTGCGCCTGAGGCGTGCCACGTTCGGGCTGGACTTGCCCGGCCAGCGCTCCCTGCATGTTCGGCCGACCCCTCATGGCGGCGGGTTGGGCATCGTGCTGGCTGCGTTGGTGGCGCTGCTTTGGCTGGCACTGCCGGGCGTGTGGGTCGGGGGTGTTTTGTTGCTTGCTGGCATTTCAGTGGTCGATGATTGGCGGCCTTTGCCCTTCTGGTCGCGCCTGCCGGTGCATGTGCTGGTGGCGGCAGGTGTCGTTTTTTTGCACATGCCGGCAGCGTGGTGGCTGGTCGGCGGGCTGGTGTTGCTGCTGGCCTGGGGCATGAACGCATATAATTTCATGGACGGCGCCGACGGGCTGGCCGGTTGCATGAGCGCGGTCGGTTTTGCGGCGTATGCACTGGCCTTTCTGTTCGGGGGGCAGCCAGTGTGGGCCGTGTTCTGTGTGGTATTGGCGGTGGCAGCGCTGGTTTTTCTGGCATTCAACTGGCACCCGGCGCGCATCTTCATGGGGGATGTCGGCTCGGTGCCGCTCGGTTTTCTGGCGGGCGGGTTGGGTTGGCTGGGCGTGGCGCTGCAAGTCTGGCCGGGCTGGTTTCCGTTGCTGGTGTTTGCGCCCTTTCTGCTCGATGCCACGCTCACCCTGCTGCGTCGCATGCTGCGTCGCGAGCGCTTCTGGGAGGCACACCGTGAACATGCCTATCAGCGTATGGTCAGGATGGGGCTGACGCATGCGCAGATGAGCCGCCGCTGGCTGTGGCTGATGCTGGCCGGCGCCACGCTGGCCCTGCTGGGTTTGGGTGCGCCTCTTGAGTTGGGAGCATGGCTTGCTGCTGCCTGGTATGCGGGGCTGACTGCAGCCTGGTGGCAAGTGCAGCGCCGCTGGCAGTCCCGTAACGAATGACCGAGAATCTATGAGACTTTCTCTGCCGTCCAACTGGCGATCGCTGGCGGTATTCTTCTTCGATCTGGCCGCAGTGACGGCTGCGTGGCTGGGGGCCTTCCTGCTGCGCTTCAATGGCGAGATTCCGGGCGACTACCTGTTCTTCCTCGGGGCAGGGCTGTTGCTGCTGTTGCCCATGGAGGCGGTGATCTTTCGCGCCTCGGGCCTGTACCGGGGCATCTGGATCTTTGCCAGTTTGCCCGATCTGATGCGCATCCTGCGTGCGGTGGCGATCAGTACGGTGACGATTGCAGTCGGTGCCTTGCTGCTGATGCCCGACCCCCCGCTGCCGCGCATGGTGTGGCTCACCTATCCGCTGCTGCTCATCCTGATCATGGGGGGCGGGCGCGCGGCATACCGGGTGTATAAGGAGCATCGCGAATTCGGTGCGCTGCGTGGTGTGGGCAAGCCAGTGATCGTGATCGGGGCGGGGCGAGATGCGGCCAATCTGGTCGAGGAGTTGGGGCGGTCGCCGGAGTGGAATGTGGTCGGCATGCTCGACGACGACCATGCCAAGCGCTTCCGCGAAATCTTCGGTGTGAAAGTGCTCGGTCCACAGCAGGAGATCGGCAAGTGGGCAGAAATGCTCAAGGTGCGCCATGCGATCATTGCGATGCCCGATGCCTCTCCTGCCCAACACCGTCTGGTGGCCAACCTGTGCGTGCAGGCAGGCGTGCGTGCCTTCACCCTGCCGGCCATCGGCCAGTTGCTGGTCAACCACGACGCGGTGTCGCAGTTGCGCCGCTTGCGGGTGGAAGACCTGCTCGGGCGGGACCCGGTGGCCATTGACACCCCGCAGGTACGCGAACTGCTGGTCGGCCGGGTGGCCATGGTCACGGGGGCAGGCGGCTCGATCGGTGCCGAACTGTGTCGCCAGATCGCACGCTTTGCACCCGCACAGATCATTGCCTTCGAGCAAAGTGAATTTGCGCTGTATACCCTGCGCGAGGAGTTTGCCGATCTGATGCCCGAGATTGATCTCGTGCCGATTGCGGGCGATGTAAAGGATCGCCGGCGCGTCAGCGAAGTGCTGGAACGCTATGCGCCCGCCGTGGTGTTTCATGCGGCGGCGTACAAGCATGTGCCGCTGATGGAGGAGCACAACGCCTGGCAGGCGGTGCGCAACAACGTGTTGGGCACGCTCGTGGTGGGTCAGGCGGCAGCCGAGGCCAGGGTCGAGAAAGTGGTGCTGGTGTCTACCGACAAGGCAGTGAACCCGACCAACGTGATGGGGGCCACCAAGCGCCTGGCGGAGATCATCTGTCAGGCGTTGCAGCAGCAGTCCGCATTCACCCGTTTCGAGATGGTGCGCTTCGGCAATGTGCTGGGCAGCGCGGGCAGTGTGATTCCCAAGTTCCAGGCACAGATCGAGCGCGGCGGTCCGGTTACCGTTACGCACCCCGAAATCACCCGCTACTTCATGGCCACCCACGAAGCTGCGCAGTTGGTGTTGCAGGCGGCTGCCATGGGCGAAGGAGGGGAGATTTTCGTGCTCGACATGGGCGAGCCGGTGAAGGTGGTGGCGTTGGCGCGCGACATGATCCGCCTGTCCGGCTATACCGAGAACGAAATTCCGATCCTGTTTACCGGTCTGCGTCCGGGTGAGAAGCTGTACGAGGAAGTCCTCGCCGATATCGAGCAAACGCGTGCCACGCATCACCCCAAGCTGCGCATCGCCCGTTCGGTGATGCCCGAAGGCTTTCCAATGGCCGATTTCCTGCAGTGGCTGGAGCAGGGCACCGTGCGGGGCGATGACGAGGTGCGCCGGGACCTGCGCCGCTGGGTGCCCGAGTATGCGCCCTACAATCCGCCCAAACCGGTGCTGGTGAAGACCGCGCGCCTGCTGGAGGCCTGACGTCGCATGGCAAGCTACGCAATTGGCGACATCCAGGGCTGTCATGACGCATTTCAGGCCCTCCTTGACACGCTGTGCTTCGACCCCGCCCGAGACCGGCTGTGGCTGGTCGGCGATCTGGTCAACCGGGGGCCGGATTCGTTGCGCACCCTGCGCCTGGTGCGTTCGCTGGGCGATGCCGCGATCAGCGTGCTCGGCAATCACGACCTGTATCTGTTGAAGGTTGCCAGCAGTGGAGCCGCTACCCGCAAGCGTCACGACACCCTGCAAGCGGTGCTCGACGCCCCCGACCGTGACGAACTGCTCGACTGGCTGCGTCGACGTCCGCTGATGCATCTTGACTTGGCACGCGGACTGGCCATGGTACATGCCGGCCTGCTGCCCTGCTGGACCGCAGCTCAGGCGCAGGCACTGGCCGCCGAGGTGCAGGCGGTGCTGTCATCCGATGCGCATGGCGAGTTGCTCGCCCACCTGTGGGGCAACCAGCCGGACGCCTGGCGCGACGACCTGCAGGGCATTGCCCGCTATCGGGTCATCGTCAACGCCATGACCCGGATGCGCTTTTGCAGCCTGTCCGGTCGCATGGAGTTCGACGCAAAGGGGGGGCCACACAAGGCCCCGCCCGACCATCTGCCCTGGTTCGAGCATCCGCAGCGGGCGACCCGCGAGCTCACCGTGGTGTGCGGCCACTGGTCGGCACTGGGTCTGCGCATCCAGCCCGGCCTGATTGCCACCGATACAGGTTGTGTGTGGGGGGGGGCGCTGACGGCGGTGTGTCTGGAGGATCGGCAGGTGCATCAAGTCCCGGCTGCCGGTCAACGCATGACGACCCGCAAGCATTCATGAGGTGATCGGGTGACTGAGACAGAACGAATGGGGTGCGGGGCGCGGGTGGCGATCCTCATGGGCTGCTATAACGGCGCATCTCATCTGCAGGAGCAGTTGGATTCGATCGCTGCGCAAACGCATGACAACTGGTGTCTGGTGGCCTCCGACGATGGCTCCAGCGATGCCACGGCTGACTTGCTTGCGGCTTTCAGGGCACGCCATGGTGCAGACAGGGTGGTCGTCCGCCGGGGGCCCGGACGTGGCTTCCTGGCGAATTTCCTCAGTCTGGCCTGTGACCCCGGGGTGCAGGCCGATTACTATGCCTTTGCCGATCAGGACGATCTGTGGAACAGTGACAAGCTCAGCCGTGCCTTGGCGGTGCTGTCACCCATCCGTGACCGGCCTGCGCTGTACTGCGGACGTACCGAACTCATCGATGACGAGGGCGGGGTGCTGGGATATTCTCCGCTGTTCACAAGACCGCCCTGTTTCCGCAACGCGCTGGTGCAGAGTCTGGCCGGCGGAAATACCATGGTCTTCAACGAACAGGCGCGCGGCCTGCTGGCTGTGGCCGGTGCTCGTGTCGAAGTGCCGTCACACGACTGGTGGCTCTATCTGCTGGTGACGGGGGCCAATGGTTTTGTGCACTATGACCCATGGTCGGCCGTCCGTTATCGGCAGCATGGCGGCAACCTGGTTGGTGGAAATGTGGGCTGGAAGGCGCGCCTGCACCGCTTGCGTCTGCTCATGCAGGGCCGTTTCCGTCGCTGGAATGCGATGCACTGTAACGCATTGGAGGCGCATGCAAGCCTGCTCACGCCAGAGAACCGTGCCGTATTTCTCCGTTTTCGGCAATGCAGGCAGGCGGGCATGCTTCGCCGCTTGATCGATATGGGGCGCATCCGCCTGTACCGGCAGACCCTGTTCGGCAATCTCGGGTTGTTTGCGGCGGTGCTGCTGCGCAAGTTCTGAGTGTCGAGTGCGCGCGCGTGAGCCGGGAGGGTGCTTCTGCCTGATAGAATGCCTGCCGGATCAAGGACGCTGACGAGTAACCCGTAATGACGCAACAATCCACAGCCCGGTCGACAACAGCCACCCCCCGCAAGAGGCTGGGTGAGTTGCTGGTGGAGCAGGGCCGCCTCAACCCACGCGATCTGGATCAGGCGCTCGCGGCTCAGGTCGAGATGGGGGACCTGCTGGGACGGGTGCTGGTCCGTCTGGGGCTATTGTCCGAGCCGGATGTGGTACGTGCCCTGGCCGAGCAAACCGGCATCGAGTTGGTCGGAAGCGATCGCTTTCCGGATGCGCCTGTCGAGGTGGCCGGTCTGTCCGCGCAGTATTTGATGACACATGCCATCCTGCCACTGAGTGTCGAGCAGGGGGTGCTGAGCGTGGCCATGGCCACGGCCCAGGACGACTTTCTGCGCAAGGCCATCCGGCTTGCCACGGGTCTGCAGGTCAGGCCCCTGCTTGCACCTGAGAGCGAACTCCAGGCAGCGCTTGAAAGGCTGTATGCCACGCCGCCTGAAGGGGTGGATGAGGATGAGGATGAGGATCCGGGCCAGGGACTCTTTGGGGCGGACAGCGAATTTGTCGAGCACCTCAAGGATTTGGCCTCCGAAGCTCCGGTCATCCGCATGGTCAATCAGGTCATCTCGCGGGTCATCGATCTGCGCGCGTCCGACATCCATATCGAGCCCTTCGAGGATGGGTTGCATATCCGTTACCGGGTGGACGGGGTGCTGCAGGCTGCCGAACTGGCCGAAGCCGGAATTGCAGCGGCCGTCACCTCGCGCATCAAGCTGCTTGCCCACCTGAACATCGCGGAACGCCGTCTGCCGCAAGACGGGCGGATCAAGACGCGGGTAAAGGGGCACGAGCTCGATCTGCGGGTTTCCACGCTGCCCACTGTGCATGGCGAGAGCGTGGTGATGCGCGTGCTCGATCGCGCCAGCATCCGCCTCAATCTCGACGACATGGGGTTTGCTGCCGACACGCTGGAGCGTTATCGATCCTTGATCGACCGGCCGCACGGCATTCTGCTGGTGACGGGGCCGACCGGCTCTGGCAAGACCACCACGCTGTACGCTTCGCTGGCCAAGCTCGATGCGGTGGCGCTCAAGATACTCACGGTTGAGGATCCGGTTGAATACCAGCTCGAAGGGGTCAATCAGGTACAGGTTCTGCCCCAAATCGGCATGACCTTTGCGCATGCCCTGCGCTCCATCCTGCGCCAGGATCCGGACATCATCATGATCGGTGAAATGCGCGATACCGAAACCGCGCAAATCGCGGTGCAGTCCGCGCTGACCGGTCATTTGGTGCTGTCCACGCTCCACACCAATACCGCTGCTGCTGCGGTGGTGCGTCTCGAGGACATGGGGATCGAGCGTTATCTGATCACTTCCACGGTGAACGGCATTCTGGCCCAGCGTCTGGTGCGACGCCTGTGCGGACATTGCCGCAAGCCGGTCGAGCTTTCTGCCGAAATTCTCGACAAGACCGGCCTGCGCCGCTTCATGCCGGCAGGAAGCACTACGGCCTATGCTGCGGTGGGGTGTCCCGAGTGCAAGGGGAGCGGTTATCGTGGCCGGACCTCGATTCATGAATTGTTCGTGATGGATGCGCCGGCTCATCAGGCCATCCTGTCCGGAGCGGATGCCACTGCCCTGCATGAGGTGGCGCGCCAGTCCGGCATGGTCACGCTGTATGAAGACGGTTTGCGCAAGGTTGCCGCAGGCATCACCACTTTGGAGGAGGTCCTGCGGGTAACCCAGGCCTGACCGTCATGCCGGATTTTCAGTATCGTGCAGCCCGCAGCGACGGTCGCATCGTCGAAGGCCGGATCGAATCGCCCTCCCGTGAGGGGGCGATGGTGCAGTTGCGCACCCGTGGCCTCACGCCGGTTCAGGTGGAACAGGCCGGAGGAGAGGCTGCGGCGCAGGCAGAGGGGGCGTCGGCTCGCGGGGAGGTGCGGGGTAGTGTGCTCACTCGCCTGCGCAGCCGGAGTCGTCCCCCAGGTTTCGATGATGTGCATGCGCTCACCACGGAGCTGTCCATCATGTTGCGGGCCGGACTGCCATTGGACAGGGCGCTCAGGGTGCTGATCGGCATGAGCCTCAACCCGGCGATGAAGGAGGTGCTCGAAGACCTGCTGAAATCAGTGAAGGGTGGCAAGGGCCTGAGCCAGGCCCTGCAACCGCATCAAGCCCTGTTTGGAGATTTCTATCTCAACATGGTCCGCTCGGGCGAGGCGGGAGGGCAGTTGGCCGAAGTGCTGGGGCAGTTGGCCGAGCATCTGGAGCGTCTGAAGACACTCAAGGGGAGCGTGGTGTCCGCGCTGATCTATCCCGCCATTCTGGTCGTTGTCGCTTTCATTTCGGTGTTTCTGATGTTGGGTTTCGTTGTGCCCCAGTTCGAAAGCCTGTTCGATGACCTTGGAGATGCCTTGCCATTGCCCACCCGCATGGTGGTGGCTGCGGGCGACATGGTTTCGGAGCATGGCTGGATTGTGGTGCTGCTGTTTGCGTTGCTCTTCTGGGGGGGGCGTGCCTGGTTGCGCACGCCAGCTGGCGGCGCATGGCGTGACCGGCGCCTGCTTGCCCTGCCGGTGCTCGGCGAGGTGCTGCGCAAGTACGAGATCACCCGCTTTGCGCGCACCATGGGGACCTTGCTGCGCAATGGCGTGTCCATTGTCCCGGCCATACGGATCGCCACCGATACCATGGGTAATGCCCAACTCAGGGGGGCGATGAGTGCGGTGGTGCCCACTGTCAAAGGTGGGCAGCGCATGGCCCAGGCCCTCGAGTCCACCGGAATGTTTACCCCGCTGGTGCTCAACATGGTGCGCCTTGGTGAGGAAACCGGGCGACTCGACGACATGCTGCTGGAGGTTGCCCGGGTGCATGATGGTCAGGTTCAGACTGGCATCAAGCGTGCGCTCCAGCTGGTCGAGCCCATGCTCATTTTGCTGCTGGGGGGCGTGATTGCGCTGATCATCATTTCCATCCTGATGGGCATCCTGTCGGTGAATGAACTTGCGGTGTAGACGATGTGTGAGATGCACGCCCGTCGGACACCTTATGAAACAACCGCTGCCTGAGCCGGTCGGGTGTTTTGCTATTCTGTGCCATCTTCAACAAGGATACTGAAAACATGAAACATCATGGTGCATCTCCCTCCAGGCGCTTCGTGCGCGGCTTCACGCTGGTAGAGCTGCTCGTCGTGCTGGCGATTCTTGGCCTGCTGGCCGGTCTCGTCGGTCCGCGTGTCATCGGCCAGCTGGGAGGGGCCAAGAGCAAGACTGTCGCAGTGCAGATCAAGGATCTGGAAGCAGCTGTCGACCTCTTCCGGCTGGATGTGGGGCGTTATCCTTCCGAACAGGAGGGGTTGCAGGCATTGGTAACTCAACCCTCTGGCGTCACTACCTGGAACGGACCCTACCTGCGAAAGGGGCTGCCTTCCGACCCTTGGAATAATCCCTATCGTTACCGCAGTCCCGGTCAGCATGGCGATGTGGATATCTTTTCATACGGCGCTGACAATGCCCCGGGTGGGAATGGTGAAAACGCAGATATTGGCAACTGGCAGTAAACGATGTCCATACGTGCCGGAGTCCCCGCCGGCAGCCGGGGGTTCACGCTGCTGGAGCTGATGGTCGCCTTTGCGGTTGCCGCGTTGGCTCTTGCGGTGGTGCCCTTGGCAGTTGAGCGTTTGTTCGATGGCACTCAATATCGTGCGACGGTACGTGACCTGATGGCCACCCTGCGTTCAGCGCGCCATGCAGCAATGAGCTCAGGCGAGACCACGGTGTTCCGGATCGATCTGAACGCCTACCGTTATGGCCTCGGCGAGCGTCTGGACGGGACGCTGCCCGAAGGCCTGAGTGTCTCGCTGGAGGTGGCCGCCGACGCGCTGAGCGCGCAGGGGGTCGGCAGCATCCACTTTTATCCCGATGGCAGTTCCACGGGCGGCAGCGTTCTGGTGACACGTGGTGCAGATGCCGGTGTGCGCCTGCGCGTGGGTTGGTTGCTCGGACGCATCTCACTGCACCCGGCATGAAGCGCGCGTTCATGTTCGCTCCGTTTCGGATGCAGGCGGGCTTTTCGCTTCTGGAAGTGCTGGTTGCCTTTTCCATCATGGCGCTGGCGCTGGGGGTGCTGTATCAGTCGGTCGGCAGCAGTGTGCGCAATACCCAACGGGTGGAAATCGAGGCCCGTGCCGCCGTGCTTGCGCGCTCGTTGCTTGCGCTGCACACGGAGGTGCCGCCGGAAGGCGTGTCCGTATCCGGTACCAGCCCCGATGGCCTGGTCTGGTCTGTGCACAGCAGTGCCTTCGATCCTGCATCCCTGATCGAAGGGGCGCCAGCACGTCCCCTGCACCGTGTGGAGATCAGCATCCGGCGGGACGCTGCGCAAGCGCCGTTCTCGCTGGTCACGCTCGTTCCTGAGGTACGGCGCAGATGAACTCCGGAAAGTCATGTGGCTTCACCTTGGTGGAAGTGATCATCTCGCTCACGTTGGTGTCGTTGATCATGCTCGGACTGATTGGCTCGCTGAGCACTTTTGCTGATGCAGGCGCGCGGCTGGATCGACGCTCCGTGCTGCTGGACGAATTCCGTGTCGTACCCCGCTTTCTCGAGGGGGTCATTGGTAGCGCCGCTTCGCGTGCCCGACCACCGGGCGCTGATTCTGCGCAGTGGTTCATCGGCACGGCTGAACACCTGAGCTGGTTGGGCACCATGCCTGCCAGGCATGGGGCGGGGGGACTTACCCATTTCATGCTCAGCACCGAACCCCAGGGCAGGCAGTTGGCGCTGGTGCTGCGCATGGCACCTTTTGTGGACGATGCTACCGAGCCGGAGTGGACGGGGGCGCAACCTGAAGTGGTCGTGGACGGTTTGTCTTCGGTGGCGTTCGCGTACCGTGCACTGGACGAAGAAGAGTGGGTGGGAGACTGGCAGGCGCGTCCTGGCCTGCCGGGCTGGGTGGCCGTGCGCATGTCATCCTCCGGCGAATCTTGGCCGTTCATGGTGTTCAGATTGTTCGAGGCACGATGAACATGACACGACATCACAGTGTTGCGCGTGTTGTGCCTTTGTCCAGGGGGCAGGGGGCTGCCTTGGTGCTGGTACTCTGGTTTGTGGCCGCCATGTCGTTGCTGGTGGTGTCGCTGACTGGCACTGCTCGCGTCGATGTCAAGGCTGCCGGCCTGACGGTGAATGAAGTGCGCGCGATGGCTCTTGCGGATGCTGCCATCATGATCGCTTTGCTCGATCTGGAGTCCCGGCCGGAGCACATGCAGCAGGCGATGTTCAGGCAGTATCCGTTCGAAGCTCACACCATCCGGGTGGAACTGCGTGCGAGCAGCGGTTTCGTGAATCTCAACCTGGCGCCCGAGGGCACTCTGGCACGCTTTCTCTCCGTGGTAGCGGCGCTTCCCGACACGCAGGCTGAACAGCTTGCCGCAGCCATTGTTGCTTGGCGTTCGCCCAGTGCGGTGGATGATCTCGCTCGAGCCTATCAGGCTGCGGGGCTCAGGCAGCGACCGCGTCATGGGCGTTTCGAGGCGGTCGAGGATCTGCTGCAGGTCGCGGGCATTGACCTTGACCTGTATGCTAAGATCAAAAGCTTTTTGACCGTTTACGGTCAGGACGCAGGCATCAACATTCGTCACGCGCCGGCGGAAGTCCTCGCCGTGCTTGCCGATGGGCGCATGGATGTCGCACAGCGGGTGGCGCAGGCGTTGCGTGCCGGAGAGGTCGGAGTGGATACGACCATGCTTGATGCCTCGCTGAGTGTATCGGGCGTGGGCGAACAATTCCGGGTCGAGTCCAGTGTCGATCTCGGTGGCTGGCGTTTCACCCGAACCCGCTGGGTGGAGCGCGGTAGCGGCAATTCCGCCCCCTGGCTGACATTGCAGTTGGAGACCCGCATCGGACCGGTCACCGACACGGCCGATGCAAAAGTAGACATGAATTTTTGAGGGAGCGGGATTTGCAAAGCATCAGCCTGTCGTCCGTCTGGTCGAATTTCAAGTCAGGTCTGCGTGAAGCCATGGCCTGGCCGTGTCTCGCATGGCTGCCAGCTCGTCTTCCGGTGTCGGTTCGTCGCGCCAGTGGCGACACTGTCGTCATGGACGAGCGGGGCGTATTGGTGCAGGTTTCCGACAGCCCCCACCGGGCGGTCGAAATGGGCAGGGACGATGTGCTGGTGGTCGAGCGAGCGTTGCCCGACTTGACCGAGGCCTCCCTGGCTTCCGCGATTGCGCTGGAGGTCGAACGAATCAGCCCATTCGGCCCAGAGGGCACGTTGTGGGGCTGGCATGTGGTCGAACGTACCGAACGGCAACTCCATGTGCGTTTCGCAATGACCTCCCGCGATGCAGTGGCGCGGCGTCTGGCGGTGCTCGGTGTTTTTCCCGAACAGGTTGAGGTATGGGCACAGGCCGACCCGCCACTTGTCCTCCAGGGTTTTGCAGAAGGAACACGTTTGGTGCAGCAACGCCGCCGAACTCATGGCACCTTGCTGTTGCTGGCCTTGCTGGTCGTCACCGTGTTGGCCTTGCCTGCCGTGCCTCTGCTCAAGGAGCGGCTGCGCGTCTTCGAAGCCCAGGCGCGCCATGAGCAACTTGCCCGTCAGGCGGCCCCGGTTCTGGAAAGCCGCGAAGCGTTGGCCCGGACCCAGGATGCAGTGGCTCGGTTGCAGGCCGTGCTGCAGGAAGAGGCTCGTGCGCTGGAACTGATCGAACGGCTTACCCTGCTGTTGCCCGACTCAGTCCATATCACCAATCTTGAGCAGCAGGGCGCATTCGTGCGGCTGACCGGACATGGGCCGGGTGCTTCGGTGGTGGTCGACCGACTGGGTGAGGTGAAGGATTTTCAGTCCTTTCGGTCGGCCAGCGCCATTACGCGCTTGGATAACGAAGGGAACGAGCGCTTCAGTGTCGAGTTCAGGTTCATGCCCGAGGGGAACGGACAATGACCCGGTTGCATCAACGTTTTCCCGGTCAACGGGCGCGCCGTTCGGTGCTTGTCGTGGTACTGGCAGGCTGCGCGTTGCTCGTGGCGTATGTGCTTGAGTTGCATGCCCGCTTTGACTGGGCGCAGAGCACACTGGAACAGATCGAACCACGGTATGCACGCCTGGCCGGGCTGTTGCAGGCTGCGCCGGACATTGAGGCGGCACTCGAACGCACGAGCAGCCAGCTGTCGGGCTTTGTTTATCCTTCGGCGACGACGGCCGATCGCATGGGTACGGACCTTCAGCAGCGTGCACGCCAGGTGGCCGAGGCCGCAGGCCTGTCCGTGATCAACAGCCGCATCGCGCCCGGGGAGGATGGCGAGTTGCTGGAATCGGTTCGTCTGGTGCTGACCGTGCAGGGCACGCAACTGCACTTGCGCCAGATGTTGCTGACATTGCCCAGTGAAGCACCCCGCATTCGGCTTGAAGCGCTTCAGGTACAGGCCGCGCGCGGCCGTGGTGAGATTGATCGCATCAGCGCCCAACTCACTTTGACAGTCAGCAGGATGAAACAGTGAAGACGCGCCCACTCAAACTCGTTGCCCTGTTGTTGCTGATGTGGTTGGGCATGGCGGCCTACTGGCTGCTTGTGCCTCACCGCTGGCAGGCGCCATCCCCGCAAGCCGCAGCGGCCGGCCTGACGGCTTCCCCCGAACTGCCCCGTACCGTATTCACTGGCTCGGACTACGCAGAGCAACTGCTGCGCCCGGTGTTCGTGCCAGGCAGGCGGCCGGTTGCTGTCGCTGCCGAAGCCATTTCTCTCGATGTTCCGGTCGACATACGCTTGTTGGGTGTGTATGGCTCTGTGGAGGAGGGGGGCGTTTTGGTCGGTGCGGAAGATGGCGTCCGGCGCGTGGCGATCGGCCAGACTTTCCAGGGCATGACTCTGATGCGTATCGAGGGGGGCAATGCCTTTTTTCTGGCCAATGGGGCGGAGCGTGCGGTGCCGCTCAAGCCACAACCTCGTGCCGGGAGTCGTCCCTTTCTCCGGGGCAGTGAATAGTCTGTGATGTTCCCTTCGTGTTTCCTTGGCCGGGACGGCTGACCCGGTCTAATCCAGTGAGGTTGATTTCATGAGTCAGAACCCTTCGACTCCGCTTGCCATGCCACCCAGGGCCGGGCGTACGCTTGTCATGTGCGTGACATTGCTCTCGCTTGCAGGCTGCGCCACGGTCAGGGAGCCCACGCTTGAAGCCCGTCTGGGCGAGATGCTGAATGCTCCGGCCGGAACGGCCGTGCAGGCTACCGAACAGGAAGTGCGCGAGTCCGGAGAGCATGCGCTGGGCGTGAGGCCTGCCGTAAGCGAAGCAGCATTGGCCGAACCGGTGCTGATGCGCGGTACCGATCGCATGCTGGCTCAGCCAAAGGTGCGCCCTGGCGTCAGCCTGAGCGGTGAAGCCGTGTCCCTGCAGTTCGAGCAAGCTCCGATTGCGGATGTGATTCATGCAATTTACGGTGATGTGCTCGGGTTGCCGTATGTGATCACCCAGTCGGTCACCGGTACGGTCACCCTGCGCACGGCTCGGCCGCTGGAGCGCAGGCAGGTTCTGCCGGTCATGGAGTCCCTGCTTGCGGCAAACGGCTTTGCCGCCGTGCAGGATAGCGCGGGAGTGTTCCATATCGGCACCGCCGAGGCCGTGCGCGATGTGGCTCCCGCCCTGTCCCTGCCTGGTGCGGACGCTTCAGGAAAGCGCATCATGGTCGTGCCCCTGCAGTTCATCGGGGCGGCGCAGATGGCCGAAATTCTTGAGCCGGTGGCACGCCCCGAGTCCATTGTGCGAGTGGATGGTTTCCGCAACCTGTTGTTGCTGGCCGGCACCACTACCCAGCTCGAAGGCTGGATGGAAATTGTCCGATTGTTCGATGTTAACGTGCTGCAGGGCATGTCGGTGGGCCTGTTTCCCCTGCAGCATCTCTCGGTCCAGGAAGTCGAGGCTGCGCTGCGTCTGGTGATGAGCGAAGAGGGGGGGGCGGCTGCCGCAGCGGCCCCGGCACGTAGAGCACCGTCTGCCCAACCGTCTGCTGCGCAGGGCAATGCTGCCGCTCAGGGGGGCGGCAGTGGCCTGGGTGCGCCGGTGTCGCTGGGCGGGGCGCTTGAAGGCGTGGTGCGTTTTATCGGCATCGAGCGCATGAATGCCCTGCTGGTGGTCAGCCCGCGTGCGCATTATCTGGATGAAGTGCGCAAATGGATCGAACGTTTTGACGTGCGTCGCGACAATCTGATGGAGCCGCGCCTGTTTGTCTATCCCGTGCAGAATGGCACGGCCACCCATTTGGCTTCCCTGCTGTCGGCCGTGTTTGGTGGTTCAGGTGGAGGAGGGGCGTCGGCAGTGGGTTCGGGGGTTGCCCCCGGATTGGCCCAGACTTCGGTCGGAGGAAGTCTGTCAGGCGCCATGAGTGCCCCCGAGGCCACGTCTTCCGGGGTGCAGACGGCCACGGTCAGCGGTATCGAGCTCAAGCCCGATGTACGCATCGTTGCAGACGAGCACAACAATGCAATCCTCATTCACGCATCGGCCCACGAGTATCACAAGATCGAACGTGCCTTGCGCGATCTGGACCGCGCGCCCACGCAGGTTTTGATCGAAGCCAGCATCATCGAGGTGACCCTGAACGATGAACTGAAATACGGTCTGCAGTGGTTTTTCCATGGTGGCCTGGGGAGTACCTACAGTGGTCAGGGGGGGCTGAACTTGCGTCAGACTGGGGATATTGCAGCCCTGCAGCCCGGCTTTTCGTATTCCATCACCCGTGGCGCGGGCGATGTCCGTGCGGTACTCAATGCACTGGCTGACAAATCCCTGCTGAAGGTGATTTCCAGCCCCAGCGTGTTGGTGCTCGACAACCAGACAGCCAAAATTCACGTGGGCGATCAGCAGCCGATCCGTTCGTCAACCTCGTTCTCGGATAACGGCAATCAAATTACCTCCTCCATTGAATACAAGGATACCGGTGTTCAGTTGTCGGTCACGCCCAGTGTCAATGCTGGCGGCATGGTTTCCATGGATGTCAGCCAGGTTGTCACCGATGTGGGCAATGTCGATACCGCGACCGATCAGCGCAGTTTCATGCAGCGTTACATTTCAAGCAAGATCGCAGCCCGCTCCGGGGAAACCGTGGTACTGGGGGGGTTGATTCGCGACAACGACAGCGACGGTCGTCAGGGGGTGCCCGGCTTGCACGAAATACCGGTGTTCGGGAATCTTTTCGGTGCCACCACCCGTACCCGGGTTCGGACCGAGTTGCTCGTTACGCTCACCCCCAGGGTGCTTGAGTCCGAGGCCGACCTGCGTGCCATCGGCGACGAGTTGCGTCAGAAGATGCGTGCGGTGGGCAACATGATCTCCACGCTGGAGAGCCGTGCGCTGGACGTCGACTGAATGATTCAGTGATGCTTCGGTAGCAATGGTGGTCGCCTGCCTTGTTCAGACGGGCGACCACATCCTTTCAAGAATGGGCCACTGCCACCACTGTTCCGGTGTGTCGCGTATATCCGACTCCAGGTAGTGCACGGCCTGTGCCAGTGCGTCGTCCGGTGTATCGGGTAGTGGGCGCAGGCGGCCCAATATGCGCCAGCCCTGTTCGTGAGCGGAGCAATACACCAATCGTGCGCCCGTACGGCGCGCAATGCGGGCGATGCCGCTCGGTACCGACAGCCGACCACCCAGAAAGGGTAGTTGAACATGTCGACCGAAATGCGGCATCCACGCATCGAGCAGCATCACCATGCTTGCTCCCTGGGCCAGCGCACGGTGCAGCTTGCGCAAATCGTCGTTCAGCGAGATCCACTCACCGCCCATATGTCCCAACAGGGTGGCGATCTTGCGGTTCAGGTAACGGCGTTCGAGTGCCGAGATCGCCTGATTGTCCTCGTCTACCGACATCGTCAACATGCCCAGTTGGCGCCCCGACAGGCCGATGCCGGCCAGTGGCATGATCAGGCGGCCGAAATGCGCCATGACCACGATCACGCCACGTCCGTCTGCCCGGGCAGCATCCAGCGTCTCCAGCCCTTCCAGGGAAAGCACATTTGCTGCAGTGTGTGCAGTGAGCTGCCCCAGCCTGAATACGTCCATACTCTCACGGGCCATCATGCCAAAGCTCGCATTGGCCCAGCGTTGCTGCTGGCAGGCTGTGGCGGGCAGGGCGTTCTCGACCATCCGGAACGCATTGACGATTGCGCCATGGGTGGCAGCCTGACGACGCGCATCGCGTCGGCCGATCAGGCTGGCTACCCGGTACGCCGCAGCCGCAGGTAAATGCGAAGCGGGCCGGAACAACAGGTTGTGTCGCCACCACAGGCCGTTCATGAGGGTTCAGGCTCCGGGGGCGTTGCACGCCACTCATGATCCATGTGCACCATGCCGAAGTGGCGCCCCGGGTTGAACACCTCGAACGGGCATACCAGTTCGGCCATGTCCATCACCTGCAAGCCAGTGTCGTCCAGCACATAGGCACTCAGCAGATAGCGTCCGGAGAGCAGCTTCAGTGCAGGCAGCGTCAGCGTGATGACATGCTCGCCAACACCCGAAAACGGTCCGGCTGCAGGCTCGAACTGAGTGCTGGTACCGAATATGTTCTCCTTGTCGTTGCGCACGATGGCCACCGCCACATGAAAGGGTGTGCGCTCGTCCAGCGCTTCCACACTCACCCGGATGCGCGCAGGGGCCAGGCTTTGCAGTGCCTCGCCATATGCGTTGTCTGCCGGTGCGATGCTGACATCGGTCAGTCGTGCAGGGGCCAGCGAAGGGGCTGCCGGCCGGAAATGGGGGACTGGTTGCACCTGATCCGGACGCGATGCACCGGTTTTTTCCCGCTCATGGTTTTCGTATGCGGCAACCACGGTTTCCGTGTCGCCCAGTGCAGCAATGCGTCCGCCATGAATCCACACCGCCCGGGTGCACAGGCTGCGTATCTGGTACAGGTTGTGTGAGCAGAACAGCACGGTTTTGCCCTGTTCCCGGAAACGCATGATCCGGTCCAGGCTCTTTTTCTGGAAGTGGATGTCGCCGACCGACAGCGCTTCATCCACGATCAGCACATCCGGGTCCACCGCCGTCGCAGTGGCAAAGCCCAGGCGCATGAACATTCCGGAAGAGTAAGTCTTGACCGGTCGCTGCAGCACGGCCTCGCTCAACTCGCTGAAGTCGGCAATCTCGCGATAGTGCGACTCCATTTCCCTGGCCGGAACGCCGGCCAGCGCAGCCATCATGAAAATGTTCTGCCGTCCGCTTTCTTCCGGATGGAAGCCTGCACCCAATTCAAGCAGGGCAGTCACACTGCCTGCGACCTGGCGTGTGCCGTGGGTCGGTCGGGTGGTGCCCGCTACCAACTTCAGCAGGGAGCTCTTGCCTGCGCCATTTTCACCGATGACCCCGAAGGTCTCACCGGGGGCAATCGACAGGCTCACATCCTGCAAGGCCCAGTGCGTGTCATGCCGTGGCCGGCCGCTCAGGGCTTCGCGCACCCGGTCAGCCGGCTTGCGATACAGGCGGTAGCCCTTGCTGACCCCTTCCAGCACGATGCTGCCTTTTGGCAGCACTCCTGTTGCTGAACTCATTCCTGCCCTCTCTTCAAGATCACTCACTCAGCGCCGGTCTGAGTCGCATGAACAGCAGCACACCGCCTGCGCCCAGCAGCACGGTCCACACCGCCAGCGCGATCAGGCTCTGGCCCGACAAGGGCATGCCGAGCAGGGCGGCCTGCCAGGTTTCGGCCAGCAGCGCGAACGGGTTCAGCATGAACAGCAGCTGAAATCCTTCCGGAACCATGCTTCTTGGATAAAGAATGGGTGATGCATAGAACAGCAACTGCAGCACGACCGGTACCGCCTGCACCATGTCACGCAGGTTCATGCCAAGAGCGGCCAAGGCCAGCCCACACCCCAGGCTGATCACGAGTTGTGCCAGCAGTGCGATTGGCAGCAGCCACAGTGCGCTGTTCGCCAGATGCCCGCTCCAGCCGAGCAGCCCGAAGAGCAGCACCGAGCCCACGATCTGCGGGAGCAAACTGGCCAGCAGTACCGACAGGGGCAGTATTTCCACCGGAAACACCACTTTCTGCAAAAACTGCTCATGGGCAGCGATGGCGCCCACTGCGCGATTCAAGCCTTCCGAAATCGTCAACCAGGGAATCAGGCCGGCCAGCAAATAGTAGAAATAACCACTGGAGCCGCTCAACTCGGGGATGCGTACGCTCAGCACAACCGCGAACACCAGGTAATACAGCGCAATCGTGACCAACGGCAGGATCACGGCCCAGACCAGTCCCAGGGCAGAGCCGGCATAGCGGCTGCGGATTTCGCGCAATGTCCAGAGTCTGAGCAGAAGCAAACGTTGCCGCACGCCGTCCGTGTGCATCACGCCTCCGCCGCTGTCGAATGAGCGAGCGCCCCTGCTGGTCGATCGGACAACGTTTCCTCATACACCTCGACCAGACGCGTGGCGTACTGATCCACCGATGCGGGGGCTCGCGCACGTGCCGACATGGCCTGCACCCTGTCCCGATTCCGGTACAGGTCGATCAGGCGCATCGCCAGGCCGTGCCAGTCTTCGGCCGGGAACAGCAGGCCATTGTCCCCGTCGCTGATCACCTCGCTCATGCCCGGAAAATCCGATGCAATCACCGGGCAGAGGTTTGCCTGGGCAGAGTAGATCACCAACGGCGTATTCTCATACCAGATCGACGGCACGACCAGTACATCCAGATCGGCAAAGATGTCTCCAATCCTGTCGTTCGGAAAGGTGCCGAGAAAGCGGATGCGCTCATCCTCACCGGCCATCGTCTGCAGCCACTTTACATGATCCGGAAAATCGGTCAGCTTGCCGTAGATGCGGCACTCGAAGTCGAAGTCCTTGGGGATCAAATGTCGTATCGCATCGATCAGCACATGTGCGCCCTTGTGCGGGGAAAGCGTGCCGATATAGCCCACGCGCAAGGTGCTGGAAGGTTTGCGGGGTACAGGTGTGTGCTGGCCGTCGAGCTTGATGCCGAAAGGCAAATACTCCAGCCGCGATGCATGCAGGCCATGCCGGGTCAGCACCTCGCCCATGAAGCGGGTTGGTGCCAGCACGCGCGCCATGCGGTTCAGTCGCTCCATCAGAAAAGCTGGCCGGCGTGCCACTGCCCCGGCGCGCTCTGTCAGGCGGGTCAGTCGCCCCTGTGGCTGGCCGGGGGGGACTGCAGCACGGTCGCGCACCGCCTTCAGCGCCGGGCGCAGCAGGGCATCCGGCGCCAGGCGTACCAGCCGGGTGATGCGGGAACGGCTTCCGGTCACATCCAGGTAATGGCGCAGGCAGTTCAGTGCATCGTCATCCGGGCCCTGGCAGGGACTGTGGTCCGGCTTGAGCAACTGCACATAGGGGCACACGAACCAGAAGTCGGTTGGCGTGAACACGATTGGCACACCTTCTTCTTGGCATACGTCCACCACCAGCGCCGACAGCCGCATCAGGTGAAAGGCATGCACGATGTCCGGCTGGAAGGTGCGCAAGAAGTTACGGAAGCGCTCTGCAAACAAGGGATTGCGGTAATCGAGTTCGGAGTAGTTCGCACTGCCGCCGATCGGGCTGGGCGAGAAGCGATAGCGCTCCACCGCAAAGCCGTCGTACTCATAGCGGTCAAAACGCTCGTCGTCACGTAGCGCGTCGGGCGAGTAGGCGCCGGTCACGATCACCACCTCATGACCACTGGCCCGCAGGCTGCGCGCAGTCTCCAAGGTCAGTATCTCGGTTCCTGTCGCGTGCTCGGGCAGAAACTGATGAACCGTCAGAATGATCTTCACTTGAGTCCGGAATGGCTGGAGGGTTTCGGGGGGCGCGGCATGCGCCGCGTACGGGCGTCAGATGCCGGCAAACTGCCGGCCCCGGCCCTTGCGTTCATCGCGTGCGCCAAGATACTGACCCAGAATGCTGGTCGCGTTGAGCAGCGGAATCTGCAGCAGCAGGGACAGCTTGCGACCGAGTCCGGGCTGATGCCGGAGTACGTACAGGCTGTCCGACATGACGCTGCGCAGGGTCGATTTCACCGCAACCTGTGGCGAAGGGATCGTCATCATCCCGTATTCGGCAAACAGCTTGCGGTGAGTCACATACGAGCGGCGGTAGGAATAGCTCAGTGGCCGGTCATGCGAGTGCACCACATGGCTTTCGGCCACATACGCAATCTTCCAGCCTGCGATGAGCGCCTTTTTTGACCACTCGATATCCTCGGCAAAGTCCACCCGGCCGAAGTGCAGCGTCTCCCAGGCAGACTTGCGCAAGGCCGAGCACACGTTGTCGAAGTTGCACATCGTGTAGCGCTCCACGGGCGACATCCCGTCCAGCGCACCCGGGTGAGCCAGTTGGCGCACCTCCGAGACCCTGCGCCCGGTCAGCGACCAGTCCAGATTGCGATGAATCAGAACGTCATGCTCAGGCCGTGCCACCTGGCGAACATAGCAGCCCCCTACAGCAGGATCGTCGAAGGCCTGTGCCATGCGTTGGAGCAGAAGCGCATCGCCTGGCACTGCATCCTGGGTCATCAGCACCACCACACCGGCGTCGGCCAGTCCGATGCCCAGATCACGCGTGGCGCCGTGGTTGAACTCGGCGGGCGGGATTTCATGCACCACTGCACCGAAGGTCCGGGCACGAGCCACGGTATTGTCCGAGGAGCCGGAGTCCACCACCACGAGCTGGAGCGCAACGCCTTGCTGAGCGCGCAGGCCGTCGAGCACTTCATCGAAGACCGGGCCGGCGTTTTTTGTGGGAATGACGACAGAAACGGGGATACTGCTCAATGGAAAGCTCCGAAACGCCGGCGTGACCGGTGGGCCACGCAATGCAGGCGGCGACAGGTGCGCGCCTGTGCCGGTGGTTGAAGGTTTTAACGGGTCCTGATATAACCCGCCATTCAAACAGATCAATATATACAGGTCAAGGTTGAGCGATTATGACGATTCCACTCATGCGCCTTGCGCCCCCGACGGGCTGCAGCGACTGATGTCGGACGAGCGGCAGGAGAACTCGGTGCGCCCGGTGCGTTGTGTGGTATTCGGGGCGAACGGCTTCATCGGCAGTGCGCTGGTGCGCCGGTTGCTTGGCGCGGGCCACTCCGTGCTGGCCTGCGATCTGGCGCGCGAATTCTTTTCGCTCGAACCGCACCCACAGCTTGACTGCGTCACGCTCGACTTCCAGGACGAGGTTGCGGTTCGAGCCGTGCTGCAGACGGGCGATGTGGTGTTTCACTTGGTGAGCACCACCAAACCGGCCAGTTCATCCGCCAACATGGCCTTCGATGTGCAGTCGAATGTCGTGTCTTCCATTCACATGCTGCAGGCTTGTATGGATGCCGGGGTGGCGCGGGTGCTGTTCGCATCCTCCGGCGGCACCGTGTACGGCCAGCCCGCCAGTTTGCCGATTCCGGAAACGCAAGCGCCCGAGCCGATTGTTTCCTATGGTCTCACCAAGCTGGCGATCGAGCGCTACGCCGCGCTGTTCGAGCGCCAGTCCGGTTTGTGTACGCTGTCCCTGCGCATCGGCAATCCCTATGGACCCCGCCACTACGATCAGCAGCAGGGCGTCATTCCGGTGTTCATCCGTCGGGTGCGCAGCGGCAAGCCGATTGAAATCTGGGGCGATGGCTCGGTCGTGCGTGACTATGTATACGTAGACGATGTGGCCGATGCCTTTCTGGCCGGCATGCACTACCGGGGGGGGCACCGCATCTTCAACATCGGCTCGGGGCAGGGGCACAGCCTGTCCGAAATCGTCGACCGCCTCGGGGTGCTCTCGGGGGGGGCGGTGAGCATCGACTATCGGCCGGCACGCGGCTTCGACATTCCGGCCATCGTGCTCGACATCGCGCGTGCTCGTGCCGAACTCGGCTGGATACCCAAAACCGCATTTGAGGATGGCCTGCGCGCCACCTGGGAGTCGCTTGCATGAGCAACCCGTACGACTACGAGATCGATCCGCAAGGTAACACCACGGCCAACAAGGTGCTGGCCATGGTGGGCGAAGGCTGCCGGGTGCTGGAGTTGGGCACGGCGGCCGGTGTGATGACGCGCGAACTGCAACGGCGCGGCTGCCGGGTGACCGGTATCGAGTATGTGCCCGAGATGGCAGAGGTGGCCGCGCAGTGGTGTGAGCGCATCATCGTCGCCGATCTCGATAGCTTCGATTTCGCAGCGCACTGCCAGGCGGATGATTTCGATGTCGTCGTTGCCGCCGACGTCCTGGAGCACCTGCGCGATCCGGCCGGCGTGCTGCGCCGTCTGCGTGCAGCCCTCTCGCCCCGGGTGGCGCTGGTCATTTCCGTTCCCAACGTCGGTTATGCAGGTCTGCTGGCCGAGCTGATGCAGGGGCGCTTTCGCTATCGCGAGAAGGGACTGCTGGACGGCACGCATCTGCGCCACTTCACCCGAGACAGCCTCGAATGGATGTTGCTCGAGACGGGCTGGTTGCCCCAGTGCTGGGATGCTAACCGTCTCGACATGCATCATTCCGAATTTGGTAGCAGCTGGTTTGCGCTCGATGCCACAGAGCGCACGCGCCTGGCTGCGGCGCCGGATGCCGATGTCTATCAGTACCTGGTGCGGGCAGTGGCGGCAGGCGAGCCGGGGCATCTTGCCAGGCTGCAGGCCGCTTTGTCCGAAGCGGAGGAAGCACTGCGGGCCGAGCAGGCCGCACACCAGGAGACGCGTGACAGCCTGGCCGCCCTGGAGGCGCAGCGCGAGGGGGAGCTGGCAGACCTTCGTGAGCATCGCAAGGCCTTTGCAGAGGCGCGCGGCATCATTGCGCAGCAATCGGAGCAGCTGCAGGCGCAGGCCGCCCAGCTGGAGCGCCTGCGCGTGCAACTCCCGCTGCAAGCGGGCGAACTGCCACCGTCGGCGGCGGGGTTCAAGCAATCGCTTGCGCGCGGGTTGTACCGGGTTGCGTTGCGTTTGTTGCGGCGTTGAGGCGCGGCGGCACTTTTTCTGGTCAAGCGGGTCCGTGCCAGGCGCGTCCGGCTCGTGTTTTGGAAAATGTTGTTTGATAGGAGTAAGTGAATGAACAAACGTCGTCAGTGGGTTGTGGGTGTAGTGCTGGGGATGCTTGCACTGTTATCCGGATGTGCCAGCATCCCGTCTGGGCAGGGAGCGAGCGAGGCGGCACTGCTTGAGCGTGCGACCGCATTCTGGGCGGCCAGGGTGGCAGGTGATCATGTAACAGCATATGAATATGCAATTGCGTCGACTCAGCCCGATGTCACCCTGCAACGCTATCTGGGAGGTCAGGGCGGCATGAAGTTCGAGCGCGCAGAAGTCAAGGGGGTGGAGCGCATCGAGGGTGACGAGGCCGTTGTGAGGGTTTCGATGGCCTACCGTATTCCCATGCCCGGTCTGCGCAAGCCGATTGAGGCCGATCTGCAGGATAGTTGGCGATTGGTCGATGGACAGTGGTATCATGCGCCGCGACCCAGCGTCATGTGGCAGTAATCGTGCGACTCGGGATGTCTTACGCAAGTGTTGTATTCATGCAAAAATCGGTTGCTGCAACAGTCTCATTGCTTGCCAAGCGGATTCACGGTCGCTATAGTCGTACCAGCCTTGGTAGTTCGCTACTTGCCGACGGCTTTGGCGTCTCATAGAGGGTCAGGTTCCAAAACAACGGTTTGGCACCATTTTTTTAGTTGTCAATAACTCGTAATCAAGGAGTATCTTAATGAAAAAACTGAGTATCGCTGTTGCAGTTGCCGCGACCCTGGGTGCAGGTGTGGCTAGTGCTTATACTGTTGGTGTTCCGTCGAGCGGCGTGCTGGTGCCGAACGTGATCCACGGTGGTGGCACTGCTGATACCACTGCAGTCGGCTTTATCAATCATGGCTCGACTGGTGTGACCGTGTACTGGACTTTCTTCGACGAAAATTCCATGCACATCACTGACGGTCAGTTCCCGATGACTGCTGGTGATTACGAGCCGTTCATCTGGTCGCAAAAGTCCGGCCTGGGTCTGGAAAACAAGCGTGGCTATCTCGTGTTTCACGTCGGTACCGGTGACGACAAGGCATCGACCGATGTCAAGGATGCTGGACTGATCTCCGCAGCAGCTTTCCAGCTGAATGCTGCTTCGGGTGATGCTGCCTACATTCCGGTCTTCCCTATTGCTCTGACTGACCTGAACAATGATGGCCTTTCGGTTCTGGGTGCTGACTCCCTGATGACCCTGGCATCCGGCGCGCAGTGGCGCACTGTTGGTGGTGTGAAGACGGGCGAAACCGTTGATATGCGCTACGAAATGGATGCTCACTGGGACAGCCGTATCACCCTGTGGGCAACTGGTGGCTTGACGACTGCAGGTAAGGCTGGTGTATTTACTGTCAATATGTTCGACGACAACCAGAACCGCAAGTCGGTGAACTTCACCTGCGACAAGAGCGAGCTGTGCTTCGTAGATCCGGCCACGATCGTGGGCCGTCCGGCTGAATTCACCCGTGGTTACATTCGTCTGAATTCGGCTCAGTTCAGCGACGCAAACGGCAGCTTCGTCAGCTACACCGTGGTGAACGACAAGGCAGGTACCTACGGCGGCGCGACCCAGACCATTCTGAACTCGCACTGGCAGCAGTAAGATAGCTCCCTAGGAGCTTAAAAAAGCACCCTTCGGGGTGCTTTTTTTTTGAAAACCTGCAAGTAAATCGAACAAAAAGACTGCGGTTTTGTCCATCCAGACGGTTCAATCAAACAGGAAAAAGCATGAAGGCACTCACTCTCAGCTCCGTGCTGGCTCTTATCCTTTCTTTGGGAAGTGTGGCGTGTTCCACCACAGTGACAGAACAAAATAAAATCGTACAGCACGCTCCGCTCAGCCTGCAGTTGAAGACCGAAGGCAGTGTGTGGGGAGGGGTCGTCATGCGCGGCGAGCGTGGCACATATCTGGCCACAGCGCTCCATTCCGAGAATGAGTTTGGACTCTGGCAAATCGACGAGCAGCGCGCTGTGATTCGGGTTGCCGAGGGGCTGGAAACCGGCTATCACCCCGACGGAGTGGCCGTATGGGATGCGTCTACTTTCGTGGTGGCCGTTGAGGGGGCGCGAACAGTTGAGTTCTGGCGGCTCAAGGAAGGGGGGGGGGTCGAGCTTCACCATCAGATGCCTGCTCCGTTTCCTGCGCGCGACGTTGTAGCCATGGATTTCGACCAGGACGGGAAGCAGGATTTGCTGTTTGCCCCCTATCAAGGCGCCAGTCTGGCTGTACTCTGGGGCAAAGGTGGTACAGAGTTTTCCGAGCCCCAATTCCTGCAAGGCGATCTTTCTGGCTGGCATCCGATAGCTGTGGACTGGACCGGCAATGGCTTGCCCGATTTGATCTGGAGTGAGTTGGATAGTGGTGTGGTGCGAATCGCACGCAATCTGGGCGATCGGGCATTTGAGATCGAAGCCCTGCACAAAGTGCAAGGTGTCACGCCCAGGCAGGTGGCTTATGGCCTGATTGGCAAGGAGCGCCGCCCGGTGTTGGCGGTGGCCGTTGAAATCGGCGAGGTTGAACTGTTGTTCCCCGAAGAAGACGGAGCGTTGAGCGTTGAGCGGATCGAGGCCCCCGGCCTTGGTTACGTCTCGGTTGCGGTGATGGCCGATGGTACCATTGCACTCGGTGAGGAAGGTCGCGTCATGCTGCTGCGTGAGGTGGATGGTGTGTGGGAAAAGCGTCAACTGGACGCCTTCAGCATGCCGGCTCCGATTGAGTCGTTCGATGTCGATGCCGATGGTCATGATGATCTCGTCATCTATCACTCGTCGGGGAGCAATGGCACGTTGATACACTTCGGCCCCTTGTGGGAGCGTGCAGCCCCGCTGGCTGAGACCCTCCAGTAAGCAGACGATCTTCCGCAACATTTTGTATTCATTCTTGAATGGAAGCATCCATGCGTTTTTTTGTCTTGGTACTGTTAGGGTTTCTCTGGGCACTGCCGGTCAGTGCCTCGGAGGACGATCCGGTGTTGTTCAAGGTGGCCAGTGAGGCGTATCGTCTCTCCGATTTCCGGCAGTTCGTGCTCAAGCGTCCGCACTATCAGCACAAGTTACTGAACAGAGTCGGTGTTGATGAGTTGTTGCGCGAGTACATCGATGCTCAGGTGTTCCGTCTTGAGGGTCTAAGGCTTGGTGTCGAACCGCCCCATGAGCGTACCGACCGGGACGACGCCTACTACTTCACCGTACAGATGCAGACCATCCCGCGCTGTCCGGTGATCGCAGATGAAGCGGCGAAAGCTTTCTACCGGAATCATCCTCACCGTTTCTCCACGCCTGCGTTCGTTCGTGTATCACGTGTTGTACTGGCGGAAGAAGACAGCATCGACGGGGTTCCTGCGTCTGCCTTTCTCCAGCGGGCCGCTGAGGCTCAGGACGAAACGGCCGCAGCCTTCGAGCGCCTGGTGACTCAGGTCACGGTTTTTCATCAGTCCCAAGGACGTGAGGTGACCGGGATGGGCGATCTCGGTTTTCTTCAGATTGCCACCGATCCGGCTGCACTTTCCACACTCGACCGGCAGTTGCTCGCCAGCTCGACGGGCAGTTTGATTGGGCCGTTCGCCGATGCGGGCAGGGTGTTTCTGTTACGCGTGAGTGACCGTCGTGAGCCGGTGTTGACGTCCTGGCCGGAGGCGATGAGCGAAGCGAGGCGCGCCGCCGCTGCCGACTGCGCGGCCCGCATGCTTGACGAGAAACGCGCCGAACTCGACGAACGTTTCAATCTGGTCCGCAACGAGGACGCCATTCGCCAGCTCGAACCCGTGCGTACCCCGGCAATGCAATGACCATGCTGGGATTTCCCCGGGTGGTGGTCGAGCACCCGGGTATCGATCGTATCGGAACGGGCAGCCGCATCGCCGAAGATGTCTCGGTGTACCGCCTGCCCGGGTCGGGTGCGGGCATCAGCATCGGGCAGGCGGCCGTACTGCATACCGGCGTACGTCTGGTCATTGGCGATCCGGGGCAGCATCCGGATACGGTGCTGCGGATCGGCGACCGGGTGCATGTGAATGTCTGTGCCTATTTGTCCGGAGAGGGTGGGCTTGAAATAGGCGATGACGTCCTGATTGGCCCGCATGCCCGCCTGCTCTCGGCGGGGCACGAAATTGACGATGGCACGGCACTGATCAGCCATGCCCCCCTGACACATGCCCGCATCCGTGTCGGTCGCGGGGCGTGGATTGGCGCGGGGGCAACCGTATTGCAGGGCGCTTGCATTGGCGAGGGTGCCGTGGTGGCCGCAGGCGCCGTGGTCCGGGGAAATGTTCCGCCCTTTGCGGTGGTCGGTGGCATTCCCGCACGCCTGATCCGCTACCGCAAGGGATTTGAGCCAGCTACACAAACCGATTTCGCACCACTGCTGCCTGTTCATGAACGCTATTCTGGCTGGCGTGAGCGGCTCAGAAAATGGTTCCGTTTGTGAAACTTGCCCATGTCTTCATGAACATCAACACACTGCTCGTGGGCGGCTTGATGCTGTTGGCCGCTGCCGCCCAGGCGGGGCAACACACCCTGTCCGGACGTTTGTTGTCCGACGGCTGGTGTGGTTTCGACTGGCAATACCTGGAAAGCGGGCGGGGTAATCTGTCGGCCATGCTCGAACGGCCGCAAGGCCTGGCGTACGAGGGGCGTTTCACATGGGAAGGGGAGGGCGTGGTTCCTGCTGCTTCCGGAGCGGTGGGGGAGCACGCCTTGCTCGCGTTGGTGCAAGGTGCGCATGTGGCCGATGCATCGGTCGAGTGCCCCGCCAGCGGGCAGGATGAGTCCTTGTTGAGCTCGGCCTCGCGCACGCCACGTTCTCCTCTGTTCCGGCAAGGCATCGGGATCCTGGTTTCACCACGCGGGCTGGTGCTGGAGCACTGGTACGCCGACCGCACGGCGCGGGTCTGGCTTGGAGACGATGCGCAGCGTTGTGCGCTGCAGGTGCCCGCAGGTCGCACACAGCCCCCCTGTCTTGCACCGGACGAAGCGTCCCGCGATCCTGCAGGGGCGGGTTATCTCGATGCGCTACCGCACGGTTTTGCGCTTCAGAAAGGGCGGGAGTACTGTCTCGGGCTGTCGCTGAACACGACGGGGAGCGGTGGGGCACACCTGCAACTCGATGCGACACTGGGGGAGGTGCGGCCGGACGATGTCTGCCATGCCCTGCAGCGTGCCCAATTGCGCTTGCCGGTCGCCAGCGTTTTTACTGGCGGGGAATCCGTCGTGCCGGTGGTGGGCCGTACCCCGGCCGACTTTTCGGCCCCGCCTCAGGTTGCGTCCATCATTCGTTTTTCAGTGCGCCCGGCCGGACAGCAAGTAGTTCTGCGCCGATAACGTCCGGGTGAAGGATAATGACTACCGTCTTACCATCGTCAGTTTTCAGGCATCGTCCGACTTATGTCCCACCACACCTTTGGCCATTGGCTCCAGCGCGCTCCGCTGCTGATTTTGTTTGTTTTGCTGTGCCTCTGTCTGGGCCTGGTGTACGTGGGCGGGCTGCATAACGGGCTGATCTTCGACGACCTCATCATGCAGACGGTCGTGCCGGAGTACGGTAAGCTCACAGAGCTCAAACCGCGCCTGCTGTCCTACGGAAGCTTTGTCTGGGTCGCTGCGCTGGTGCCGGATGCACATGAGTTGATGGCTCAGCGCCTGTTCAATGTGCTGTTGCATCTGCTCACCGTGATCGGGCTGTACTGCCTGCATGCACGTGTGCTGCGTCTGGTGCCTGGAGCCGTGCGTGCCCGGCCGGAGCCCGCCTTGCTGGTCAGTGTGCTGCTGTTTGCATGCAACCCGGTGGCAGTGTATGCAGTGGCCTATCTGGCGCAACGCTCCATCCTGATGACCACCCTTTTTGTGGTGTGGGCGCTGTATTGCGTGGTGCGGGGCATTGCACCTGGGGACGATACCCACCCGGCTGGCGGTGGACGGTTTCGCTCCGGCTGGCTGTTTGCCGCCGTGTTGCTATATATGTGCTCGCTGCTTTCCAAGGAGCACGCAGTGGCCGCCCCCCTGCTCGCGCTTTGGCTCTTCATTGCCGTGCGCCGGCCTTCGGCCCGTCAGGTTGCCGGCATCGGGGCAGCGCTGCTCGCGCTGGCCGTTGTGGCCGTGGCAGGGTTGCTGCATTTTTACGGACATATCATCGGTACGCCCTTCGACCGGCTCTCGCATGCTTTTCTGGCGCAGCTTGCCCAAGTGGCACCCGAGGCGCCCGGGCAGGCTTGGTCGCTGAGCATTCTCAATCAGGCGGCGCTGTTCTTTCGCTATGGTGCCCTGTGGTTTTTTCCCAATGTGGCGGCGATGTCCATCGACCTGCGTCCGCCCTTTCCAGTCAGTCTTGCCTCGCTTTGGCATCTGGCGGGTGCGTTCGCTCACGTTGGCTTGTGGCTGCTGGCCCTGTGGTGGCTGATCACCGGGCAGGGGGTGAGGCGTCTGCTGGGGCTTTGGCTGCTGGTCCCACTCAGTCTCTTTCTCACCGAATTTTCCACGGTCTGGGTTCAGGACCCCTTCGTGCTCTACCGCAGTTACCTCTGGGCGATTGCGCTGCCTGGCCTGTGGGCCTTGCTGCTGATGCGCTTCAAGGCCGGCACGCTGCTGACCATCGGGCTGTGCGTGATACCGGTATTTGCCATCCTGAGCCACGAGCGTGTCTCATCACTGAGCAGTGTCTACACTGCCTGGACCGATGTCATCGAAAAGCTCGACGAATCAGCCCCCGCTTCCGCTGTCGGGCGCTGGCGTGGGTATATGAACCGGGGCACCTTCCACCTTGAGCAAGGGGCGCACGACAGCGCTGTCCGCGATTTCGAGGCTGCCATCAGGCTTGGCGAACCCCTGGGAACTGCGTGGTACAGCCTTGGCACGACCCGTGCGATGACGGGCGACAAGACGCTGGCCGTGCAGGCGTTCGAGCAGGCCGAAGCCCAGGGCTTTACCGATGCCGCCTTATATTTCCAGCGCGGAGAGGCGCATCGTGCTCTGGGGGACGCCATGGCAGCACTGGCCGACTATCGCGAAATGGCACAACGGGCCGATCAGGACAAGGTGCGTGAGCTTGCCCTGCGCAGGGTGACTGAAACCGCACTTGCGGCCGGTCAACTCGAAGACGTGGTCTGGGCCAGCCGGACCATGCTCGAAACGCGCGATGATCGCGGGGTACGGCTCAACCTCGGCATGGCCCTGATCGGGCTCAATCGTCATGATGAAGCTCTCGAACTGTTCCGTGGCATGGTCCGCGCCAACAATGCCGATCCTGCCGCCACCTACGGTCTGGCGCTCAGCTACTTTCTGGGGGGAGAGCCCACATCCGCTCGCTTCATGGCCGAGCGCGCGGCGCGCCTGGAACCGCGCAACCCCACCTACCGCAAGCTGCTGCAGGAGATCGAACAGCAACTGGCCACCCCCGGGGATGTGACTCGATGACCCTCCGCGTCCTGCACATCGGCAAGTTCTTTCCGCCTGACCCCGGCGGCATGGAGGTGTATCTGGCCGACCTCATGCACGCCCAGCGTGCGCACGGCCTCGATGCACATGCGCTGGTGCATGGCACGCCCCGTCCGGACGACCCAGCATGGCTGGTGCGTGTGCCGGTTGCCGCGCGGCTCATGCATGTCGTGCCGCTGGCGCCCGGTTTCAGGCGCGCACTGGCGCAGGCCATCGAGCGCATCGAGCCGGACGTGCTGCACCTGCACATGCCCAACGCCTCCGCGCTGCTTGCGCTCACCCTCGCCAGCGCCCGGCGCATACCGTGGGTGGTGCATTGGCATTCCGATGTGGTCAGCTCCACCATTCGGGGGCGCATCGCGCTCGCCTACAAGGTGTATCGCCCCTTCGAGCAGGCCCTGCTGGAGCAGGCCGAACGCATCGTCGTCACCTCGCAAGACTATCTCGCGGCCTCCGCGCCCCTGCAGCGCTGGCGCAACAAATGCACCGTCGTGCCGCTCGGGCTGGATCCCGCCCGTCTGCCCGAGGCACCGGCCGTCCCCGTTGAAAGTCTCTGGGAGGACGGCGCCTTTCGTCTGCTCTCGGTTGGCCGGCTCACCTATTACAAAGGTTTTGAAACCCTGATTCGCGCCGTGTATCGTGTGTCCGGCGCGCAACTGCTCATCGTGGGCGATGGCGAAGAGCGCCCCCGGCTGGCCCAACTCATCCACGCCTTGACCCCGGCGGACGAGGTGCCCCGGGTACGCCTGCTCGGCGCCCTCGACGACGACACCCGCAGCGCACTGCTCGCCAGCTGCCAGCTGTTCTGCCTCGCCTCCCGCGAGCGCACCGAAGCCTTCGGTGTGGCCGTGCTCGAAGCCATGCACTACGGCCGGCCCTGCCTGGTCAGCGACCTGCACGGCTCCGGCCTGCGCGCACTGGTCGCACACAACGACGCTGGCCGGCTCGCGCCGGTGGATGACGTGCCGGCCTGGCAACAGGCCCTGCAGCAATTCATCGAGCAGCCCGAGGCCCGCCAGCGGCATGGCGAAGCGGGCAGGGCAGCGATGCCGGCGCGCTACCACATCCACGCCACCCTGCCGGCCATCGACACGGTGTATCGTCAGGCGGGGGTGGAGGTTGTCGCGCATGCCACCGAGTTTCACCTCCAGCCCCTCATCGTCATCCCCGCGCGCGACGAAGCCGCCACCATCGGCCAGGTCATCGCCACCCTGCAGGCCGGCGGCTGGCAGCATATCGTGGTCATCGACGACCAGAGTCAGGACCGCACCGCCGACATCGCCCGCGCCGCCGGCGCCACCGTGCTGCAACCGGTGCTGCCGCTGGGCGCCTGGGGGGCCATGCAGGCCGGCATTCGCTACGCCGTGCGCAAGGGTTACCCGCAGGTCATCACCATCGATGCAGACGGCCAGCACGAACCCGCGCACATCCCCGACCTGCTCGCAGCCGCCCGCAGCGCCGACGTGGTCATCGGCGCCCACCCCGAGCGCGGCAGCCCCCTGCGCCGCTTTGCCTGGCGTTACTTTCGTCTCATCACCGGCTTCAGGGTCGAGGACCTCACCTCCGGTTTTCGCTGCTACAACCGCCAAGCCTGCGAGATTCTGGCCGACGAGGAAGCCACCCTCATGGACTATCAGGACCTCGGCGTGCTGCTGTTGCTGCGCCATGCCGGGCTGAGCATTGCCGAGGTGCCGGTGGTGATGTATCCGCGTGCCTCCGGGCCATCGCGCATCTTCCAGAGCTGGACCCGCGTAGTTCGCTACATGCTGGAAACCTCCCTGCTGTGCATCGCCCGCTGGCACCCACGCCACCATGTGCGCAAGCCCTGAGCCGCTGTTTCAGCTCCTCTTGGCCCTCCTTTCCCGTGCTATACTCCGCAGTCTTTGAACATTTCGTTCCGCATTCTGGCCGTAGCCGATGGCATCCCTACAACTGACCGCCGCCCTGCTTGGCGTGGGCCTGTCCCTTGTCATACTGGCCATGGTCCGGCGCGATCACCTGCGGCTCGGCCATGGGCTGTTCTGGCTGGTCGTGGCCATTGTCGCCGCCCTGCTTGGACTGGTGCCGCAGTTGCTGGATGCGGCTGCCGTCAAGCTCGGCATCGCTTCCGCGCCCAATCTGCTGTTCATCCTGTCGCTGGTCGTGCTGTTCATCAAGGCCCTGCACGGCGACATGGTCAATACCCGCACCGAGCGCCAGTTGCGCAGGCTCAACCAGCGTCTTGCGCTGTTCGAGGCTGAATGCAGGGCTGCGCAGGGTAGGGCGGCGTCCAGCCAGCCTGCCAGTGAACACACCTCTTCAGGGAGTCACGTTTGAAGCTTTCCCAAGCCTGTGCCGCCTTGATCGCCAGCCTGCTGGCGACCCTTGCATCAGCGCAAGCACCCGCTGAAGACCCCCAAGTCATGCCTGCGGCAGTGTCTTCTGCGCAGGCCGAAGCGCAGGCCCGCGTGCTCGGCCTGGTCGAAGCCTACCGGCTCGCCGAACACAACGACAGCGCCTGGGCCGCCGCCCGCCAGCGCCACCGGGCTGCCGTCGAGGCTTACCCGATTGCGCGCTCGGCACTGTTGCCCTCGCTCAGCGCCTCCGCTGGTTACGCCCGGGTGCACCGCGACATCGACCTGGGGGCCTCCGTCCGGGAGCAGCGCTACAACAACGATCAGTATCGCCTCCAGCTGCGCCAGTCCATCCTCGATCTCGACCGCATCACCCGTGTGCGCATGTCCCTGCGCGATGTGGATGTTGCCGACATCGAGCTGGAGCTTGCCCGCCAGAATCTCATCAGCCGGCTGGTCGAAGCCTACTTTGCCGTGCTGCTCGCGCAGGAGCGGGTGTCTCTTTCCGCCGCGCAGATCGAAGCCATCGCCGCGCAAAAAGAGCAAGCCGAGCGTCTGCAGGCGGGTGGGGTCGCCACCCAGACCGACGTGCTCGAAGCCCAGGCGCTGCTCGACCGTACCCGTGCCGAGGAAATCGCTGCCCGCAACCAGCTCGAAATCGCTCGCCGTCGCCTGGTCATGATCATCGGCGGAGCTGAACCGGTGGTGCTGCCGCTGGCCGAAGACGTCGAATTCGCAGCCCCGCAGCCCGCCAGCCTCACCGACTGGGTCGACCGCGCCACGCTCGACGCCCTCGAAGTGCGCGCCCGCAGTCTCATGCTGGAACGCTCCGGGCTCGATGTCACCCGCGCCCGCAGCCAGCATTTGCCCACGCTCGACGCCTACGCTTCGGCCAACCGCAGCAGCGACACCGACGATGGCTACGACCGCGACACCATCGGCCGTATCGGCGTCGAACTCAATATTCCGCTGTATGCCGGCGGTCGGGTGAATGCCGAAGTGCGTCAGGCCGCTGCCCGTCGTGATCAGGCCCGCGACGAAGTCGAGCTCGCCCGGAACGAATCAGCGCTCGCGGCCAGTACCGCTTACTCCGACCTCACCAACAGCCTCGCGCGCATCCACGCGCTCGAGCAGGCGGTGCGCTCGGCCGAAACCGCACTGCACGCCGCCGAAATGTCCTTCGGCGTCGCCTACCGCACCTTTGTCGACGTGCTCAACGCCCAGCAACTGCTGTACCGCTCGCGTTTCGACCTGCTTGGCGCGCGCTTCGACTACGTCCGCGCAGTCGTCGCCCTGAACGCCGCCGTCGGCGCCCTCGACGAAACCGTCATCAACACCATCGACGCCTGGCAAGCCACTGTACATGTCCATGAAACCGAATAAGAAACCGGGCACCTCCGAAGTCATCGAGGCGCTCCGGCAGTTCCGCCACGTCTTTTTTGCTGCGGGCTCTTTCAGTATGGCCTGCAACGTGCTCATGCTCGTGCCCGCCATCTACATGCTGCAGCTCTACGACCGTGTGCTTGCCAGCATGAATGTCACCACGCTGCTCATGCTCACCGTCATCGTGGTCGGGTTGTACATCCTCCTCGGCGTGCTCGAAGCCGTGCGTGCCAAAACGCTCATCCGCATGGGCAACGAGCTCGACGACAAACTCAACAGCCGTGTCTTTCGCGCCACCTACGAAAGCTACCTGAAGCAGGGCAACGGCAACGCCCAGCAGGCCCTTGGCGATTTCACCAACATTCGCCAGTTCACCACCGGGCAGGGCGTCATCGCCTTCTTCGATGCCCCCTGGACGCCCATCTACCTGATCATCCTGTTCCTGTTCCACTGGCAGATCGGCGTGCTCGCCCTGTTCGGTGCCTTCATCCTGGTCGGGCTCACCATCGTCAACGAGGTCAGCACCAAGGAGCCGCTTGGCGAGGCCAACCGCATCGCCATCCGGGCCAATGCCCAGGCCGCCAGCAACCTGCGCAACGCAGAAGTCATCGAGTCCATGGGCATGCTCGAAAGCATTCGACGTCGCTGGCTTGGCCTGCATCGCGAAATGCTCGGCCACCAGACCCTCGCCAGCGAACGCGCAGCCGTCATCTCCTCCACCACCAAGGTGCTGCGCCTGGCCCTGCAGTCCCTGGTCCTCGGTCTTGGCGCCTGGCTGGTCATCCAGAACGAGCTCACGGCCGGCATGATGATCGCCGGTTCCATCCTCATGGGGCGTGCGCTGGCCCCGGTCGAAATGCTCATCGGTACCTGGAAAGGCTTTGTCTCCACGCGCAATGCCCACCAGCGCATCAGCGAACTGCTCAACGCTTTCCCCGAGCGCAGCGAACCGCTCTCCCTGCCCCCGCCGCAGGGTAACCTCCAGCTCGAAGCCGTATATGGTGCCCCCCCGGGCATGCAGAAACCGGTCGTCAGCAACATCAGTCTGGCATTGCCCAAGGGGCAGATCCTCGGCATGGTCGGTCCCTCCGGCTCCGGCAAGTCCACCCTCGCGCGCATGATCGTCGGCGTGTGGGGCGCCATGTCCGGCAAGGTCAGGCTTGACGGCGCCGACATCTACAGCTGGAACAAGGACGAACTTGGCCCCCACATCGGTTATCTCCCGCAGGACATCGAACTGTTCGATGGCAGCGTCGCCGAAAACATTGCCCGCTTCGGCGAAATCGACCCCGCCCGCGTGGTCGAGGCTGCAAAGCTGGCCGGCGTCCATGAACTGGTGCTGCGCCTGCCCAATGGCTACGACACCCTGATCGGGCAGGGGGGCATCAACCTCTCCGGCGGTCAGCGCCAGCGTGTTGCACTGGCCCGTGCGCTCTACGGCAATCCGGTGCTGGTCGTGCTCGATGAGCCCAACTCCAACCTCGACGACGCAGGCGAACAGGCGCTCATCGAAGCATTGCGCACGCTCAAGTCACGCGGCGTCACCGTCATCGTGGTCACCCATCGCACCAGTGTCCTGTCGGTGCTCGACCGCATGCTGGTCATGAAGGATGGCGCGCTCTCGCTCTACGGCCCGCGTGACGAAGTGCTTGCCGCACTGCGCAACGCCGCAGCCCAGAGCCCGCAGCCCGGCACGGCCCAGGCCGTCGTACGCCCCTCCTGAAGCCAGTCCAACCGTATTTACTACAGAAAAGCCCATGTCTGACTCGGACACCCCCAAGGCCACCCCGGCCACCGCACCGGCTGTCGTCACCCCGCCTGCCAGCGCCCCCTCAGTGGGCGCAGCCAAGGCATCCAACCCGCACGAACAGCTCATCACCCGGGGCTCCGGCGGTATCATCCGCTTCGGCTGGATCGCGCTGCTCGTTGGCTTTGTCGGTTTTCTCGCTTGGGCCGCGCTGGCCCCGCTCGACTCCGGCGTCACCGCGCCCGGATTCATCGTGGTCGACTCCCAGCGCCAGAAGGTGCAGCACCTGAGCGGCGGCATCGTCGAAGAAATCCTCGTGCGCGACGGTAGCCATGTCAGCCGCGATCAGGTGCTCATGCGCCTGAACCGCACCCGCACCCAGGCCGAGCTGTCCATCGTCCGCGCCCAACTGCTCTCGTCGCTCGCCATCGAAGCCCGCCTCATCGCCGAACGCGACCAGCACGCAGCCCTCAGCTTTCCCCCCGAGGTCGAAGCGGCGCGTGCCGCCGATCCCCGGGTCGACGAAGTGGTGCGCACCCAGTACCAGCTCTTCGATACCCGCCGCGCCGCCATTCGCAACGAACTGTCCATTCTCGACGAAAGCATTCGCGGCCTGAACGAACAGCTCAGCGGCCTGCGTGCGCAGATCGTGGGCAAGGATCGCCAGCTCGAAATCCTGCGCGAAGAGCTCGATTCCCTGCAACTGCTCTTCGAGCAGGGCTACGTGCCGCGCAACCGCATCTTTGAACTCGAGCGCGCAGTCGCCGAAACCGAAGCCCGCCGCAACGAAGACCAGGCCAACATCGGTCGCGTCACCGCCTCCCTGGGCGAAGTCCGCCTGCGCAAGGTCCAGCGCGAACAGGCCTTCACCCAGGAAGTCGAAACCCAGCTCACCAGCACGCAGCGCGAGGTCGACGGCCTGCAGCAGCGCCGCATCGCGCTGCAGGACGATCTCGAGCGGGTCGACATCCGCGCCCCGGTCGACGGCATTGTCGTCGGCCTGCGCATCCACTCGGTCGGCGGCGTCGTGCGTCCGGGCGAGGACATCATGGAAATCGTCCCCGACGGCGAACCGCTGGTCGTCGAAGTGCAGATTCCCATCCAGTCCATCGAACTGGTCAGCACCGGCATGCCCGCCATGGTTCGCTTCTCCGCGCTGAGCCGGCTCAACCCGGTGGTCGAAGGCACCGTCATCAATGTTTCTGCCGACCGACTCACCGACGAACGCACTGGCATGCCGTACTTCCAGGGGCGCATCGAGGTGTCCCCGGAGCAACTCGAAACCCTCACCTACGAACGCATCGTGCCCGGCATGCCCGCTGAGGTCGTGATCAAGACCGGCGAGCACAGCGTGCTGCACTATCTGCTCAAACCGATACTCGACCACATCTTCAGCGCCTTCCGAGAGCGCTGAGCCCGGGCTTGCACCAGCAATAGCACATATGAAGCTCATCATTGCGGTCGATGCCATCTTCCCGCCTCTGACCGGTATCGGGCGTTACGCGCTCGAACTGGTCAGGGGGTTACAGGATGTGCAAGAGCAGGGGGAACTAGGGCAGATCCGCTACTTTTCCCATGGCGCCTGGGTTGATGCCCCGGCCCCCGGTTTGCTCCAGCAGCAGGCATCAGGTGTCGAACCCCCCCAGCCAGTCCCTTCACCTGGGCTCACTGCCTGGGTACGAACCCGGCTTGCGCGTAACCGTCATGTAGTGAGCCTTTACGCCACATTCACCCAGCCTTGGTTCAAATGGCGTCTGCGCGGTTATGCAGACTATCTGTTCCACGCCCCGAACTTCATTCTTCCGCCCTTTGCCGGCCGGTCTATCGCCACCATTCACGATCTGTCCACCGTCCTGTATCCACAGTTTCACCCGGCAGCACGCATTGCGCTGATGGACCGCATGCTGCCACAGACATTGCAGCGCGCCAGCCACCTGATCACCGTATCCGAAACCGTGCGTGAAGAAATCATCAGGCACTACCAGTGGCCGCGCGAGCGCATCACCGCCACCCCGCTGGGTGTCTCGCCCGCCTACCGGCCCATGGCGGAGTTACACACACGACCGGTGCTACAACGTCATGGTCTGGAGCATGGTGCCTACATCTTGTGCGTGGCCACCCTCGAACCCCGCAAGAACATCGAACGCCTGATCGAAGCCTTTTCCAGGCTGCCGCCGATGCTCAGGCAGCGATATCCGCTGGTGCTGGCTGGCGCGCAAGGTTGGGGATGCGAAACGCTGCACGACCTCATCCGGAAGCGTGGCATACGCTACCTGCGCTACCTTCCCGAGCACGAGTTGCCTGTGCTCTATGCAGGGGCCTGGCTGTTTGCCTTTCCCTCCATTTACGAAGGCTTCGGCCTTCCTGTGCTCGAAGCCATGGCCAGCGGCGTGCCGGTGCTCACCTCCAACTGCTCCTCCATGCCCGAAGTGTCGGCCGGTGCCAGCTTGCTGGTCGATCCGCTCGATACGGACGCCATTCGTGACGGCCTCGTGCGCGGCCTCGAAGATGGCCCTTGGCGAGCGACTGCCATCGAACGCGGGTTGACGAGGGCGGGGCAGCTTACCTGGGGTAGTTGTGTTGGTCGGACTCTTGATCTGTATCGCAGTCTTGCGACGTCTTCCTGGTAGACGCCGGGTTGCTAGCCAAAATCAATAAGCAGCGCAAGTGAGTTAGGGTTAAACTCAAAAGCGACTCACCAATTTGCCATTGCTCAAGAACGAGATTCCGGCCATGAACCTGCCCAAGCACGCCTCTGTTGTACTGGCACTTGCTGTGCTGATCACACCTGTACTTGCAGCACCTCCACTTTTCGAACCTGACCTGCAGCGTACCGGTCACACCCAGTTGCCCGAAGGCGAGCGCTGGGTCCTCATCGACGCTGCACACATTGCCTCTGCCGGCGCCCAGGCCCGCTACCGTCTGGAGGCGCCCGGACTGCTCGATGAAACCTATCATGTGATCATCGAGGAGAGCCGTGTCACCCCCAGCGGCTCGCGCACCATGGTCGGTCATATCGAGGGTTACGACAGCGCCTACCGTGTCATCATCACCCAGAATCAGGCGATCACCTTTGGACGCATTGTTACTCCGGAAGGCGTGCTGCAGCTTGAACCGAGAGGCCAGGGCGTGGTTCTGCTCAACCCGCCGCGAGCCGGCCGCCGTTCGCCGCCGCGTGGTGCGCAATGCGGTGTGCCACCGTCGATGAAGCCCGTCCCTGCCATGGATGGAGCCGAAAGCTCGCACCGGTCTTCCAGGACGCAGTCGCTTGCCCCCATGCTGCCGCCACTCGCACCGCTGGCCGAGAGCATGGTGGCCCATCGTAGCGGCAATACCGTCATTGACCTGTTGCTTGCCTACAATGACACGTTTGTCCAGCGTCTGGGGCAGGCGGGTGTGAATGCAAGGCTCGATCAATTGATCGCCGTGTCCAACCTGGCCTACGCTGACAGCAATGTGCCGATCACCGTACGTGATGTCGGGCGTGTTCAGGTCAGCTACAACAATGATTTTCCAAATGCCCGGGCCTTGGAAGACCTCACTTGGGGGCAGGCGACCCTTCAGAGCATTCCTACTCTACGTGACATTCATGGGGCAGACCTTGTCACGCTGGTGCGTCCCTACGACTTTGGCACGCATGACAGTTGTGGTCGGGGATGGCAGGGCGGGTATCTGGGCTATTCATTCGACGAACAGTACGGTTACTCGGTGGTCAGCGATGGCACCAGCCTGAACGGAAACGGCTACTACTGCTCGGATCTCACCCTGGTTCACGAACTGGGACACAACATGGGGCTTGCCCATGACTGGGGGCAGTCCGACGCAGGCTCCGGTGCCTTTCACTACGCCAACGGCTATGGCATCGATGGCTTGTTCGGCACCGTGATGAGCTACATCAGGCCTGAGATTGGCCGTTTTTCCGACCCCCGCAGGTCTTGCCGGGGCTTCACCTGTGGCGTGCCCGAAGGCCAGAATCGTCCTGCTGACGCCACGCGGGCGCTCAACAATGTACGTGACATCGTTGGAGCTTTCCGGGGAACGTACCAGGTTGAAAACCAGGCCCCGGAGGTTGATGCTGGCGCAGACTTTTCCGTGACTGCCGGTAGTTCGGCGTCCCTGTCGGGCTCGGCGTACGATCCGGACGGAAGTATTGCAGGGGTGCAGTGGCAGCAGCTCGCTGGCACCTCTGTCACGCTCAGTGGCGCGAATACCCTCCAGCCACGCTTCACTGCTCCGAGCCGGTCTGATGTGCTGCGCTTCCAGCTGACTGCCACCGACAACCAAGGTGCCGCTGCCAGCGATCAGGTCAGTGTCACTGTCACGCAGTCCGCACCGGTCGGGCAGGGGCCAGCAAGCAATCGCGACTTTGTTAGCCAGCAGTATTTGGACTTCCTCAGTCGTGGCGGAGAGATGGCTGGAATTGACTACTGGAGCAGCCGTCTGACTCAGGGTACGGTGACCCGCGCCCAAGTCATTCAGGCCTTCTTCGGGTCGGAAGAGTTCCAGCAGAAGATTGCCCCGGTTGCCAGACTGTACTTTGCCTACTTCAAGCGCATTCCGGACTACCCGGGCCTGCAGTACTGGATCAATGAACTCAATCCCCCTGCAATGACTCAAGCGCAGAGTCAGCCGCGCGTCGTCGGTGGCATACCGGCAACTGCGGGTGCCTGGCCTTGGCAGGTTGCACTCGAATATGGCAGTAGCCAGTATCCGGACAGTTTTGCCTGGTTCTGTGGTGGCTCGCTGATCGCCCCCAACTGGGTGCTCACTGCGGCGCATTGCGTCGTTGAGGGGGGGGTGGTCGACGCTCCTGAAAACCTGCGCGTGCGGGGCGGCACGCTCACGGTGAACAGTGGCGGCCAGATTGCATCCGTCAGCCGAGTGATCGCACATCCTGGTTATGACGAGGCAACGGTCGACAACGATATCGCCTTGCTCCAACTCGCAACTCCGCTGCCGTTTGGCACTGTGGCGCCGATGCTGCCCGGTCAGGAGCCCACTCTTGGACGCGAAGGGGGGCTAGCAACCGTTACAGGCTGGGGGCATACGTGGTTCGGGGGGAGCGGTTCCCCCGTCCTCATGCAGGCGAATGTGCCGCTCATCTCCTCACTGTCCTGCGCTCATGGCTACAACTATCAAGCTTATGAAATCACGGACAACATGATCTGTGCCGGATATGCGCATGGAGGCAAGGATTCCTGCCAGGGCGACAGTGGTGGTCCGCTGGTGGTGCCCGACGGGCAGGGGGGCTGGCGGCAGGCTGGAGTGGTCAGCTGGGGCAATGGCTGTGCCGATCCTGGTTACCCCGGAGTGTATACCCGGGTCGCGAACTACATTGGTTGGATGGAGGCCCATACCGGGCTCGGTTTCAGTCCTGTCACCAGCCCTGTCAAGGATTTGAACGCGGTCTCCGATGCCTTTGCCTCCTCGGAAGAGTTCCTGCGCACCTATGGCAGTCTTGGCAATGGCGACTTCGTCCGTTTGGTCTACAACAACGTCCTGGAGCGTGCGCCTGACGCAGCCGGACTGCAATACTGGCAACTACAGCTTAGCATGGGCATGCCCCGCGGTGAGCTGATGGCCCGTTTTTCGGAGTCTGAAGAATACAGGCAACTCAGTTACAACCAGATCCAGGTCGTCATGATCTATGTCGGCATGCTGCGCCGCTCGCCCGAGCAGGCAGGCTTCGATTATTGGGTGTCCGAACTTGATCGGGGGCGCAGTGTGCTCGATCTCATCGGGGGTTTCCTGACTTCGCCGGAGTACAACCAGCGCTTCTGAGCATATCCTGGGCGATGGAATGTGAAATAATAGCGGGCTGTTTTCCTGTTATTGGTTTCTTGAAATGCCCTATCCGTTCCGTCGCCCGCATCCGCACAGTGCTGCTCCGCAGCCCCGGCCAGGGCTTGCGGGTTCCGGCGCGGAGGGCCGCGCATGAGTCCCGCGCTCATCTGGAGTTTTGCCAGGCAGGAGTTGGTTGACCGCTACGCAGGCTCCGCGCTTGGGTTTACCTGGGCCTTCGTTCAGCCGCTCGTGCTGCTGTTCATCTTTGTCGTGATCTTCGGGCAGCTCATGAGTGCGCGTCTGCCAGGCGTTGACAGCGCCTGGGGCTACAGCGTGTATCTCATCTCCGGCATGCTGCCCTGGCTTGCCTTCTCCAACACGCTGTCGCGCACCGCCACAGTGTTCATAGACAAAAAGCACATCATCACCAAGGTCGGGCTCTCCCTGCCCACCCTGCCGGTGTTCATCGTGCTGGCCGAAACCCTCACCTTCCTCATCGGCTTTGGTTTCGTCCTGCTGCTGCTGTTCGCGCTCGATATTCCGCTGCGCAGTCATCTGCTCGTGCTGCCCTGGGTGTTCATGGTGCAACAACTGTTCGCGCTGGGACTGGGCATGATTCTCGCGGTGCTCAACGTCTTCCTGCGCGACATACGCGAATTCACCTCCGTGCTGGTGCAGTTGTGGTTCTGGGTCACCCCCATCGTCTGGGTGCCCGACGCCGTGCCCGCGATCATCTATCGCACCCTCAGCGTGATCAACCCCCTTGTGCCGCTCACCGAGGCCTGGCACGCCATGTTCCTGGGCGAGCGCAGCCCGGACTACCTTTTTGTCGCAGCTGTCGCCGTGCTCGCCTGCCTGCTGCTCGGCACCGGCTATCTCATGGTCAAGAAACTCGAAAAAGACATCAGGGACTTCCTGTGATTGCCTTCCTCTCCGGGGCTGTGCTCATCAACCTGCTGCCCCTCGTCCTGTTCCACCTGTACCGCCATCAGGTTGCCCGTTGGCCCATGCCCGGCCTGTGGTGGCTGGGGGTGCTTGCGCTCACCCTGGTGGCCACCCTGCTGCTTGCAGGAGCCACGCTGTGATCAAGGTCGATCAGGTTTCCAAGCGCTTCAAGCTCTACCGCGCCCCCACCGACCGGCTCAAGGAAATCATCACCCGGCGCACCTTCCACCATGTGCATCAGGCACTCAGCGAGGTCAGCTTCGAGGTGCCCTCAGGTGCCACGCTGGGCATCATCGGTCACAACGGTGCGGGCAAGTCCACGCTGCTCAAGCTGCTCAGCGGTGTGGCCCTGCCCGATAGCGGCACCATCCACACAGGGGGCCGCGTCACCGGGCTGCTCGAACTGGGTACCGGCTTCAACTTCGAACTCACCGGCCTGCGCAACATCGACAACAACGGCCTGCTCATCGGCATGATGCAGGACGAAATCGACCAGCGTCGCCAGGCCATCGTCGATTTTTCCGAACTCGGCGACTTCATTCACGAACCGCTCAAGACCTATTCCTCTGGCATGGTCATGCGCCTGGCCTTCTCGATAGCCATTCATGCCAACCCCGACACTTTTCTTGTGGATGAGGCGCTGGCCGTGGGCGACGCGCATTTCCAGCAAAAGTGCTTCCGCCGCATCCGCGAATTCCGTGAGCAGGGAGGCTCCATTCTGCTCGTTACCCACGACCTCAACGCCGTCAAGATGCTCTGCGATCGGGCCCTGCTGCTCGACCATGGCAAGGTGATCGACATCGGCGAGCCCGAAAGGGTGGTCAACCTCTACAACTTCCTGGTGGCCCGCCAGAGCGACCAGCAACTCGAACTGAAGACCTCGGATACCGAGGATGGCTATGGCAACGGACAGGCCGAGATTCTTTCGGTCGATATTCAGGGTCAGGACTCCGCTGCCGCCACCGTGAGCAGTGGCGAAACGGTCCGCATCCGCATCCGCTACCGCAACCACCACCCCCTGCATGCGCTCACCGTTGGCCTGCTCATCCGCGACCGTTTCGGGCAGGACATCTTTGGCATCAACACACACCAGCTTGCCAGCGCTGTTCCCACCGAACCGGGTGACTGGCGGGTTGACTTCACGCTCGACATGAACATCGCCCCCGGCAAATATACCCTCACCGCCGCGCTCCATGCCGACGAAAACCATCTCGAAACCTGCTACCACTGGCAAGATGCCGCCGCAGCCTTCGAGGTCGCCGGCATTCGTGGCCCGCTGTTCAGCGGCCTGTGCCGGTTGCAGCCGGCGCTCGCTGCGGGGCCAGACCAGGGCTGACGGCCTCCCTCTACCATGCCCTCGCCGCGCATCTGCATCGACGTTACCCGAACGGTCCGCTCCGGGTTGCACACCGGCATACAGCGTGTCGTGCGTGGCCTGCTCGGCGGGCTTGAGGGCATCGCACGGGTTCCGGTTCATCCGGTGCTGCTCGACCGCCCGGGCCTGCTGCAACTCGACCACCTGCCCCCTCACCCGCTGGAAGGCAAGCCAGGCGGCCCCGTCCGGCCACTGCGCAGCATGCCGCTCGCGGTACACGAAGGCGACATCCTGCTCATGGCCGATGCCTCCTGGTACTTCGACCCCTGGCCTGCTGTCGAACGCTTCCGGTACGCAGGCGGACGCCTCGTCGGTCTGGTGCACGATCTGCTCCCCCTGACGCGGCCCGAGTGGTTCAGGCCTGGCCTGCAAGCATGCTTCCTGGCGCACCTGCAGGCGCTGCTTGAACACGCCGAGCAGTTGTTTGTCCCCTCCAGGCATGTGCTTGAACAGCTTCGTCAATACGCTCCGCCCTCGCTCAGCCTGCACTGCCTGCCACACGGCAGCGACCTGCACCGCCACGCGGCCGCCTGCCGTGCGCTCCCCCCGCAGTTGACCGGGCTTGGACTGGCGCCCGGCAACTACTGCCTTGCTGTCGGCACGGTGGAGCCCCGTAAAAACCACGCCAGCCTGATCACCGCCTTCGAAGCCCTGTGGGCCAGTGGCGAACGCCTGCAACTGGTCCTGATCGGCAGCGAGGGCTGGTGTGTCGAGTCCCTCACGCGGCGCATTCGCCAGCATCCGCAGCATGGTCACCTGCTGCACTGGCTCGAACACATTGACGACCCTCTGCTCGTCAGCCTCTACCGCCACGCCCGTGCCACACTCTACTTGTCGCACGATGAAGGCTTTGGCCTGCCGGTGCTTGAAGCGCGACAACTCGGCTGTCCGGTCATCGCCACCGACATCCCGGTGCTCAGGGAAAGCGGCGGAGACTGGCCCCAATACATCCCGCCCGACGCGCTGCCTGTCCAGTTGCCGCCTGCACTGCACCAGGCTTCCGCACGGTGTGCAGCATCGACCGACCCATGGTCGCCGCCGCGCGATTGGTGTCATGTTGCCTGTGAACTGCTTGAACACCTTGCCCCCTATCCCTGAAGGCGTGGCTCGCAAGCGGCGCTCCTGCATGCCCAACCCCCATTTTTCGTCTGTCGCTGTACACTCGCGGCAGACACGACCACACACGAAAGCCGAAAAAATGTCGAATTCATCACTCCCGAATCTGGACGACATCATCGCACGGGTGCGCCAGGAAGCCGCACGGCCCGAATACCAGGCCGGCTCCGCCAGCCCCATCCAGCCCATGGCCGTGCACCTGCAGCCTCAGCCTGTTACCAGCCCCGCTGCCCCTTCTGGTGGCAGTCCAGCGCAGCAAATACGCGACTTCGACGACCTGCTGCTGATTGTCGATCCTGTCGAGTTCGTCGACCAGGCTTACCTGAGCCTGCTGGGTCGCCCGGCTGACGCAGAAGGTCTGCGCTACTACACAGAAAAGCTCGCCCAGGGCTTTGGCCAGCCATTCGTGCTTGCTGCCCTGCGTGCTTCTGCGGAAGCGCGCGTGCAAGGCCGGCCACTACCCGGTTTCGGACTCGCCCCAAGGGCGTATGACGTATGGCGCGTCGCCAATCGTCTGCACATCGGTTTTTTCGGGCGTGTGCTGTGTCGTGGCTATCACGCCTGGCGCCACCTCCGGCTCGCCATCTCCGGTCGCCTGGCGACCCACTTCAATACCCGCCTCAAGGCGCTCGATGCGATCAGCCTGCGCACTCAGGCAACTGGGGAGCAACTCAAGCAGCACACCGAAACCCTGGCCGCACTCATGCAGGCCACGGACGCCCTCACCGCAGCACAGCATGCGCTGCAGGCCGAACACGACCGCCAGAGCCGGGAACACGACCGCCAGAGCCGGGAACACTCCAAGCGCTTTTCGCAACTCACCACCGACCTTTCCGTACTGCGTGCAAACCTCCGTTTGCTGCGCCTCGATGTCCGGCATGGGGCAGCGGTCGAACGGCCCGCACGCCAGTCTGCACAGACCTTGGGTTCCAACCCGCCCGTAGTGGCCGACCCTGCGCTGGACGAACGCATCGCCCGCTACTACCTCGCCTTCGAAGATGCCAATCGTGGCAGCGAAGCCGACATCCGCGCCAGCCAGCAGCCTTACCTCGCAGCCCTTGACCAACTGCCCGACGCGCTACTCTGCCTGCCGGTGCTCGACATCGGCTGCGGCCGGGGCGAATGGCTCACCCTGCTCGCCGAGCATGGCTTCAACGCAAGGGGTGTGGACCTCAACCCGATCATGGCAACCCACTGCCAGAGCAAGGGCTTGCAGGTTGAACTGGACGATGCCCTCGCTGTGCTCCAGCGCAGCCCCGATGCCAGCCTGGCTGCCATCACCGGCTTTCACATCATCGAGCACCTGCCCTTCGACGCCCTCTTCAGTCTCGTCGAGCAGGCCGTCCGCGTGCTTGCCCCCGGTGGTCTGCTCATCTTCGAAACGCCCAACCCCGAAAACGTCCTCGTCGGCAGCCACACCTTCTATCACGACTACAGTCACCGCAACCCCATCACCCCAACGGCCATCGACTTTCTGCTCGCTTACCACGGTTTCGGGCCGCGCAACCTGCTGCGCCTGCACCCTTATCCGCCTGAAGCCCGCATTCCTTCCAGTACCCCTGAAGCCGAACGCATCAACGGCCACTTCTGCGGTCCGCAGGACTTCGCCATCATCGGCACAGCCCCGGCTCCGGACGAACCGGAAGGGCAGGGCGACGCAGCATGAACATCATCGTCACCGCCGCCCACACCCCCTTCCTGCACGGCGGCGCCAGCTACCACATTCAAGGCCTGGTCGCCGCGCTGACCCAGGCCGGGCATCGGGTCGAGCTCATCCGCTTCCCTTTCCAGTTTCAGCCCGAAGCCAGCCTGCACCGGCTCATGGACTTCTGTGCCGGACTCGATCTCAGTCGCCCCAACGGCCAACCGGTCGACCGCGTGATCAGTCTGCAATTTCCTGGCTATGGCGTACACCACCCCAATCACATCGCTTGGGTCATGCACCAGCACCGCGCCGTCTATGAGCTCTACGATCCCGCCAGTGCCAGCCCCGAGCTTGCCGGCCTGCGCGACGCCGTCATCGCCTACGACCAGCGTGCCCTGCAGACTGTCCGCCACTGCTTTGCCAACTCAGCCCGCGTGGCCGAACGCCTGCAGCAGTTCAACCGGATTGTCGCCGAACCCTTGCACCACCCCCCACCGCTGGCCGAAGCCTACCGCTGCGCCCCGGCCCAGTCCTATATCTTCTACCCCAGTCGCCTCGAAACCCTCAAACGCCAGGACCTGCTCATCGAAGCTGCCCGCCACCTGCGCAGCCCCGTCGGCATCCTCATTGCCGGTACCGGTGGCCAGCAGCAACGCTTCCTGCAGCGGGTCGAGCAACTTGGCCTGCAGCACCGCATCCGCTTCCTCGGGCACATCACCGAAGCCGAAAAGATCGCTTTCTATGCCCACGCGCTTGGTGTGTTTTTCGGTCCCTTCGACGAAGACTATGGCTACATCACGCTCGAAGCCATGCTCTCATCCAAGCCGGTCATTACCTGCACCGACTCCGGTGGCCCGCTCGGCTTCGTGCAGCATGACGAAACCGGTTTCGTCGTTCCACCCGACCCCCGTGCCATTGCCGATGCCATCGACCGACTCCATGCCGACCCCGAGCGCGCTGCGCGCATGGGCAACGCAGGGCAGGCCCATTATCACAGCCTTGGCATCAACTGGTCGCACGTCGTCGAGCGCCTCACCACGGCCTGAGCGCACAGGGCCGGACACGAAAAATTGCGTGATCCTGTTCGCCTGTCTCGAAATTCTGACAGCGCATGTGATATAAGTCGTTACACAAAGGCCGATGTCATTCAGCGTGTCCTGCGAACGCTGGAAGGCATGGCTTGCGTACAGACGACCTTCCCATTCAGTGTGCAAGAGGATAAAGACGATGGCAGCATCAGAAACGCTTGAACTCGTACAAAAGCTTTATATCGCTTACTACAGCCGCCCCGCAGATCCGGCAGGACTGGATTACTGGGCAGATCGCATCGAAAACGAAGGTCTGGATACCGTCATCAACGAGTTCTTCGTGTCGGCGGAGTCCATCGCCCTGCATGGCGCAGACCCCGATGCAGCCACCCGGGTGAACATCCTCTACAACAACATCTTCGGTCGCGATGCTGAGGAAGGGGGGCTGGACTACTGGGTCGGTAAACTCGAAACCAGTGGCGATTTGGGTGCCCTTGCCCTGGAAATTCTCGAAGGCGCACGCAATGAGGATGGCCTTCTGATAGACAACAAGCTCAAGGCCGCACAAGCCTTCACCGCAGCGGTTGCCGCTGGCGAGGTCGACTACGACGGCGACGCCGCTGCCGCCATCGCCCGTAGCCTGCTCGACCTGGTCACGACTGAAGAAGGCGGGGGCGACATCGCGCCCGGCGCCCTGGCCGCCTACCTCCACACTGTCCAACTCGCCAGCCAGCACCCAGAGGCCTTCCAGCCGCTCATCGACGAGTCCGGCCGCCTGACCGACACCGGGGTCATCCGGGAAGACCTCCAGGTGGAAGATCTGGTTCAGCCCGAACCCGAACCCGAACCCGAACCCGAACCCGAACCCGAACCCGAACTCACCTTCAAGGTGGAGGTCACGATCGATCTCACGACCAGCGAGATGATCTACAGCTTCGACGGCACCGCCAGCGGCGACATTACGGTCAGCATCACAGACAATATCGCAAGCTTCACGCGTGAAGGCGTGCAGGCCGAAACCACCGTCAATCTCGCTGGCTGGGTGCCCGGCGTAAGCTTCATCAAGCTGGGCGACGGGCAGACCCTGCTGCTGAGTGCCGAACAGGCCAATACCTTCAGCCGCGCTGCGCTTGTGGATTCGCAGCTATTCTGGGTCATCATCGGCAGCGGCACTGTCCTGATCGACAGCGATGAAATCAACCAGAACACCAATCTGCTCGGCATCGACCCGAGGCTCACGGTAAGCTTCAACGACAGCAGCGAAGTCACTGTGGCGGAAGGCGTCCGGCTCACCATTCATCCGCACCATGCAACGGGGGTGGTCATCTCCGGCCCCGGGTCGGTAGAGACTGTCCTGCATGACTACGAAACCGGACCGGTAGTGCTCGACATCGGGACCCATGGTCCATTGAACTACATTGGCGGAACGGGCCTGGACGATACCATTTGGGTCTCCGGCACGGGTAAGAACCTGATAATGGCTGGCGGTGGGGCAGACCGGATCTTCTTGAGCGAAGGCACGGGTGAGGACGTGTTGTCGGTGAGCGGCGGCGGGCGCCATCTCGAACCCGAAGCAACTGTCCTGAACTGGAATCTCGTCGTCCATTTCGACCTTGCCGTAGACAGGCTCGATTTGGAGGGGGCGGCAGCGCTGCCGGGAACGGCCACGGTCACGGTGGATGGCGTGGACATCAGCGTTCAGGAAGGCATCGTTAACGTCACCAACACCCCTGACATTTCAGGCTTGATCCTGACAGAACTTGTTCTGTCAGCCACTGCCACCATGATCGGAAGCTCGCCCGAGCTCCCCGCAGAAGGCAGCATTGTGGCCTACTATGATGGCCAGAACAGCTTCATCCTGCGCAGTAGTGCGGAAGGTGGAGGGCTGAGTGACATTGACGCGCTTGTGATGCTGGCGGGTGTAAACGTCACCAACCTCAACGACATCCTGCTCTGACCCGGACCCGGACCGCCCCCCCGATTCGCTCAAATCGAGCAGGTGGGGGGCTCGTTTATTATTATTGACCCGGCCCCAAATACCCTCTTTCCGTTCGGGCTGAGCCCTTCGTCGAGCTCAGGACAGGCGCTGTCGAAGCCCAGTCCCGGCAGCGCCCTTCGACAAGCTCAGGGCGAGCGGGCGTCAGTAAATTAAAGGGCCGGGTCAATAACCCGACGCGGCGATCACCCCGGCCAGCGCCTCCCGCAAGGTTTTCGCAATCGCCCGCCAGTCGCCTGCCTGTAGTGCCTGCTCGCGGGCGGCCAGTGCGCGGCGCGTGCGTGCATCGGCTTCGCTGGCCGCCAGCAACTGGCGCAGGGCAGGGGCAAAGTCGCCGATCTCTGCCACTGCAAAATCCCGTTCTGCGTTCAGAATGCCACCACGCCCGCCAAACGGCGTACTCAGCGCCGGCAACCCGGCAGCCGCATATTCCAGCAGCTTCAGATTGGTGCCCGAACCCGACACCACCGGATTGAGTCCCACATCCGCCACCCGTAGCCATACCCGCAGCGCTTCGTCGCTCACTCGCCCCACCAGCCGCAGGTTACCGGGGCGCGCAGTCGCTCCCAGCGCGGGGGCCTCGCACACACTGCCCAGCACGCAGAACAGCACCTCCGGGCAGGCACGCGCCACCTCAAGCAAGGCCAGCACCGCATCCACATTCGGCCCATGCAGGCTGCCCACGAACAGCGCCACCGACTGCTGCCCCAGCCCCAGCCGCTGGCGGGCCTGCGCACGGGCCTGCGCATCGGGCGGCACATAGCTGCCTGCATCCACCCCGTTGGCCACCACCGCCGGCCGTTGCGCCAGCCCGTAGCGGGTGTGCATCCGTTGTGCATCCTCTGCCGAGCAGCACAGCACGGCGGCGGCCTCGCGGGCGCACTCACCCTCCACCTCGGCCAGCGTATCGAGCGCCGACCGGGCATGACCAAAGATCGCGGCCTTCAGATCGACTTCCACATTGTGTGCCTCATACACCACCGGCCCGTGCCACACCTGGCGCACGGCCGGCCAGCCATAGGGGTGCGAACACACCACCACATCGGCCTGCGTGCAGGCCGCCTCCAGCGCCTGCCGCCATGCGGGCGACAGCTCAGGCTTGAGCATCGCCGCCATGTCCGCGCACGAGGCGCGCAGCTCGCGCTGCAGCGTGCGCTCGAAGCGCCCGTGCGCCGCACTCATCGGCACGACCACCTCCCGCAGCCCCGGCGCCAGCCAGCGTGCCTGCGCCTGCGCGCCCGGGCTGGCCAGGTTGACCATGCACACTTCCATGTTGCGTGCCAGCGCCCGGTACAGGTGAAACAGCCGCAACTGTCCGCCACTGGTCGGCGGATACACCGGGAACGTATTCACCACCACCACGCGTGCATACGGCGTGGCAAACGCCCGCGCCAGCGCCGGCCAATCGATGTGCGCCACGCTCGCCTGCGCCTGCGCCGCCAGTCGCTCGCGCAGTGCCGTGTCCGTCGCCAGCCGGTACAGCCCTTCCGCCAGCGCTGGCACGCTTGCTTCGGTCAGCAACCCGTTGACCCCGTCGCGCACCAGTTCGGTGACCCCGCCCGCATCCGCGCAACTCAGCACCGGCTTGCCCGCCTGCAGCGCTTCCAGCGTGATCAGGCCGTAATCCTCCTGCGCCGGGACAAAGGGCACAAAGCTCGCCTTGCGATATGCCGCTGCCAGCTGCGCATCGGTCAGCCGGCCCACCAGCCGCACATCGCCTGCCCGCGCCGCCAGCGCGGCCAGCTTCCCGTGCTGCGGACCGTCACCCGCAATCACCAGTGGTGGCAGGGCAGGGGGGGCGGCCTGCGCGGTCGCTGCCGCCGGCCTGGCCTCGGCCTGCCTCAGCTCCGCCAGTTTGATCCCCGCCAGCCGGTATGCCTCCACCACCCAGTCCATGCGCTTGGGCCCGTCCAGCCGGCTCGCGGTGAAAATCGCCCCCTCGGGCACCGCCTCGCACTGCGCCGCCGGCGTGCGTGGCAGGGTGGGGTGGTGAATCACCTCCACCTCCGCCACCACATCGGCCGGGAAATACCCCTCGCGGCCTGCCACCGTGGCCGAGATCGCCGCATGGCGCCGCACCGCGCCGCGTGCCAGCCCGATGGCGTCCAGCCCATGCACCAGCAGGCGGATCAGCGCGCCCGGCAGCGCAAACAGGCCCGCCGGCAGCCCCTCTGCCTCGGCCCGCAGCGCATCGAGTGCCGCAAAAATCTCTGGTAGTGCCGCGCGCGACCCGCGTGCCCGTGCCAGCGCCTGCACCAGCCGCTGCACCGTCGGCGCATCGCCCCCGCGTGGCAGACGCGTGTCCAGATGCGCTGGCCAGGTGTCGTACAGCCCGCGCAGCGTGTGTTGCAAAAACACATGGTGGTCAGGGTGTGCCACCATCCAGGCCGGATATTTGGTGCTGATCACCCGGTCGAAGTGCATCAGGTCCAGTGCCGCAAAGCGGCGGTAACTGTCGGCGATCTCCCAGAAGTTGCGCTCGGCCCCGGGCAACTTGATCAGGTCTGCCTCCACCCCCGGCAACGCATTCAGTGCGCCCAGCCAACCGGTCCACAGGTTCTCCGCCCCGCCAATCACAAACGGCACCGGGCTGGGTGCCACAATCGCAATCTTCACGTCATCTTGCTCCATGCAGGCTTGGCCGGCGCGGCGCCATGTGCACGGTCCACGCCCAAACCGCCCATTTTCCCAGATAATCCGCCTCCGCGTATCCTTTCATCCCGACACCTGCCCACTCACGCCGCCCACTCACACAGCATGTCACAGCAACCCACCATCGCCTCGTCCAACCTTGCCTGGGATGCCCGTCTCGCGCACCTGCGCGCGCTGGCTGCGCTCCTCGTGTTCGTGTTCCATGTTTTCCACAGCTTCTACGGCCAGTGGTTGCCCCAGCCGGGTCCCAGCGGCTTTGGCTGGATTGCCGAAGGGCACACCGGGGTGAGTCTGTTTTTCGTGCTCTCCGGCTACCTCTTCATGAGCATCGCCCTTGCGCACCCCGGGCCCATCCACTACGGCCGCTTCATGCGCAACCGGCTGCTGCGCATCTTTCCGCTCTTTCTGTTCGTCTTCTTCGTGGCCATCTCCATCGGGCGGGACGACTTTCGTGCTGCCGATGTCTTCTACGTCTTTTTCTCCAACCTCGGTCAGGCCCCTACCAGCAACCAGTTCATCACCGGCGCAGCCTGGACCATCTCGGTTGAATTCACCTTCTACCTCGTGTTTCCCTTCCTTGCCCGCTTTGCCCGGGCGGAGGGGCCGGCCTGGCTGTTGCGCCTCATCGCCCTGGTGCTGCTCTTCAAGCTCGGCGGATTTCTGGTGTCGGAGCGGCCCACGCACATGATTTACTCCACGCTGCTTGGCCGCTTCGACCAGTTCCTGCTTGGCATGCTCGCAGCCCTGCTCGCGGCCGGCCCCCTGCGCGCACGTCTGCGGGTCGGCCTGCCGCTGCTTTGGCCGCTTGCTCTGGGGGGGCTGCTTGCGCTCGCCATCGAGTTGCAGTCCATGCACGCCAGCTACTTCCTGCCCCAGCCAGCGCAGTTCTTCTGGGTGTTCTGGCCCACGCTCGAAGCCAGTCTGTGGGCCGCCTTCATCGTCGCCTGGCAGGCCTGGCGGGGCGCACCGCCCACCCTCGTCGACCGCCTGCTGCAGCGCATTGGCGAGCACAGCTACTCGCTGTACCTGTGGCACGGTCTCATCATCTACTTTGCCCTGCGCCTGATCGGCCCCGCCCCGGGCTGGACGCCCTGGTGGCAACTCGACGCCCTGGTGCTCTGCGTGGGCCTGCTGTTGCCCTGTCTGCATGTTGCCGCGCTCAGCTACCGCACCATCGAGGCGCCGTTTCTTGGGTTGCGCAGCAGCTATACACAAAATCACAAAACCCTGGAGCGCTGAAGGTGCACCCCGAACACAAAACCGGCTACAATCGGCGACCATGTGGCGTATTGCACCGCGAGCCTGGGTTGTATCGCTCACGAAGTTCGGTGTTGTGTTGCTGCAACAACGTTGGGCGATATTTGGCAGCGGTCGCAGGGGTGGTTGACAAGGGCTTCCATAAGTCATTAACTTGCCAGCAACCTCAGGGCCGTCCTGGTTTGTCGTCTCGAGGCATAATTTTTCTGCGTTACTAAACTCTCAGGAGATACTTCATGGCTGTCGCTGATTATTTCGACACTGTTCAAAAAATCTACATCGCGTTCTATCAGCGCCCGGCTGATCCCGCCGGCCTGAGGTACTGGGCGCAGCGTCTGGATGGCGCCAACGGTGACCTGGCCGCTGTGATTGATGCCTTTGCCAACTCTGACGAAGCACAGGCGTTGTATGGCGAGATCAACGAAGAGACCATTGGCGATGTCATCGACGCCATCTACATGGCGCTCTTCAATCGCGCCGCCGACGAAGCCGGCAAGCAGTTCTACGTCGATGGCTTCATTGCAGGCGAGTTCACCCCGGGTACGATCACTCTGAATGTGCTCAATGGCGCCCAGAACGACGACCTCGTCGCCATCAACAACAAGCTGCAGGTTGCCAACATCTTCACCCAGAAGGTGGATGGTCGTGCATTCAACGATCCTGGATTCGGTACCGGCACCAGTTTTGCCGTGACCTATGACGGCAACGACGACGCCATTGCCGCGCGCGAACTGCTCGCAGGCGTGACTTCCAGCCCGGCAAGCGTCCTGAACGCCGACCAGATCACCGCCGCGCTCAAGGACAAAATTGCTGACGAGAACGACCCGATCCAGGGCGAAACCGGTGGCAAAACCTTCGCCCTCACTGAAAACGTCGATGCCGGCGCAGCCTTCACGGGCGGTGCGGGCGACGACCTGTTCATCGCAGCCGACAAGAATCTGGCCGGTATTGTGACCGCCACCTGGACCGCTGCCGACCAGATCGACGGCGGCGCAGGCGTCAACACCTTCCAGGTGACTTCGGGTGCGGGCGCCATCGCCAACCCGGCCGGCGCCAGTGTCAAGAACATCCAGGTCATGAAAGTCGTGGCGGCGGATGTCGATGTGGATCTGAACACCATCGACTTTGGCCTGGAAACCCTGACGGTCAATACCTCGGGTGATGGTTCCGGTACCTTCGCTGTGACCGCAGCCGAAAACACCGACATCACCTGGGCTGCCGTCGAGCAGGGTGGCACCACGGTGACTACCCAAGGCGGCAACAACGTTACCGTGACCGCGACCAAGGTTGATGGTGCTGCGGGTGGCGTGTCCGTCACCGACGCTGCGGGCGATGTGGTCGTCAGCTCCACGGGTGTGGCTTATACGGCAGGCCTGTCTGCCACGCTGGGCAACATCGCCGTCGATGGCGGCAAGACCATCAGCGTGACCCAGGTGGCCACCAGCGATGCTTCCAAGGCTGCCAAGGATACAGGTGCAGGCACGATTACCCAGGGCAATGTCACCATCACCGCCAGTGACGAAACCACCGAAGTGACCGTGAAGCAGGATGCGGCTGTCACCGCTCAAAGCTTCGTTCAGGCCAATCCCGGTGCGGTCGAAGTGGTGCGTGTGGATTTTGCGGCTGTGACCACTGGTACCACTGTGAGCGTGGGGGGGCTGGACTTCACCGCCAGCAAGGACCTCACCGCGAATCAAGTGGCTCAGGCCTTCGCCAAGCTGCTTGCCAATGCGCATCTCCCGGAAGACGTGGGTAGTGGTAGTGACGCAGACGGCGACACCCAGGGTTCGGGCAGCTTCGAAAATGGCGTGTTCGCCGGCGCTCTGGCTGAAGATACCAATACCGGCGCCTGGTCCTCCAGTGTTGCCAACGGCAATTCCGTGACCTTCACCGCCGGGAAAGCGGGTGTTGTGGCGGTTGATCTGACTGGGACTGTTAGTAATGTGGGTACGGCTGTTGTCACCACCCCGGGCGCAGCTTCGGTTTCTGGCCAGGCCGGTCGCATGGGCGTTGCTGCAGGCACAGTCGCGATTGCGGGTGACACTGCGCTGGAAACCGTGACGGTAGATGGCTACAGCACAGGGACTGTCACCGGTAACAACAATACCGCCCTGGCCACCGTCAATCTGGCTAGCGGCACGAATATGACTATCGACAGCGCCGCCGCCACGCTGGAACTGACCACCAGTAACGTCAATGGCATGGTGGATGTGAAGGCAGGCACCAGCACGCTCAATGCCGCGATCACCAACAACGTTCCTTCGAACACTGTTGCGCTGGTCTCCGCCTCGGTGAAGGCGCTCAACATCACTGGCGACGGTAATGTGTCCGGTATAAACACCGGTCTGACCCAGGTTGAGTCCATCGACGCTTCGGCCTTCGAAGGCACGGCCACCTTCACCATCGATGCCACCCGTACCACCTATGCTGGCGGTGAAGGCTCCGACCGCCTGACCCTGGCAGCGGTTGCCGATCCCACCAAGATCACCGAGTCCATCGATCTGGGCGCAGGCGACGATTCGCTCGACCTGACCAGCCTGGACGGCGGTGCCGTGCTGCAGCTCAAGGACGGCGTGGTGTTTGAAGGCGGTGAAGGCTTCGATACCGTGATTCTGAGCGACATCGCGGTGGAAACCGTGGCCAGCAACACCTTCGACGCCAACAACTTCCTGGAGCACATCAGCGGCTTTGAGGCTGTGAAGATTGGCACGCTGGCTGCCGACCGCAACATCAAGCTGGGCAACCTGGGTTATGACTCCGCAACCCTGGTCGACCTCGCCAGCTGGGATCTGACCCTGGCTGATGTGGCCAGCGGCGTGACCGTAGTGGTGGAAGACAACACCGGCGGCGGCGGCAACGTCACCGAGCTCAAGTTCAAGGGCATCACCGGTACGAAGACGGCTGCTGAGGCCAATCTGGTGATCGGCGCAGAAGACACCACCAATGACATTGATGTCGGCACCTTCAAGGCCAGCAACCTCGATACCCTGAACATCACGGCCAACGGTAACGACGACCCGTTGGTTGGTGGTTCTGAAGACCATGTTGTCGATGTTGAAGGTCAGTACATTTCGACCATCAACGTGACGGGTAATGCCGAAAGCCTGACGATGACGCTGGATGCCACCAACATGGCACTTGCCAGCATCGATGCCAGCACTTTCAAAGGTGGTCTGGTGGTTGATCTGAACGATATCGCTCGCGTTTCGGGCACCGACATCGCCATCACGGTGGCCGGTGGTCAGGGTGATGACGTGCTGACTGCTTCGAATACCATCGAAGATGAACTCAGCGGCGGTGCCGGTAACGACGTCCTGTACGCCGGTGCCAAGAATAGCGTGCTGTCGGGCGGTGCAGGCAACGACATGTTCGTGATCAACACCACCGGTAACGCTAGCGTGGCTGACCACTCGATCATCACGGACTTCAAGAACGGCAGCAACCTGCTGCAGTTGTTGGATAAGGGTGGTAATGTAGTGACTGACCTGATCAAGGCGACGGGTATTGTTCAGAGTGATACTCTGGCAGTCAACGCTGACCGGGCAATCAACCAGGCGGCTCTTGGTGAAGCTGCTTGGTTCGTCTGGCAGGGCAGCACTTATGTGGTGGTTGACAACAACGCTGACTCTGCTGCTTTCGAAGGTGGTGAAGACGCCATCATCCGCCTGACCGGTGTCGATCTGAACGATGGCTTCTCGTTCAACAGCGACTACGGTACCCTGGCGCTCCTCTAATCTCTTCGGAGACAAGCCCCGGCACACCGGGGCTTGTGAGGTGCAAGCCTACGAACCCTGTCCTTCGGAAGAAGGGCAGGGTTTTTTCACGAGGATTCGAGCGAAAGAGCAATAGGGGACAGACCACCAAAGGAAATAGGGGACAGACCCCGGTTGCCTTAGTAGAAGGACACCCACTTTAGCCTTGTAGGTCGCGCAGGGTGGTGCTGTGTCGGTCGGATGAGCAGCAACACAGCAGCTCATTTTCTGCCATAGGTGGCATCGTGATCGGGCGCGATGGTGAGCAGTCGGATGAAATCCCCGTCACGATACCCAGTCGCCCGGCGTGCCTGGGTGATGCGCAGGGAGTAGATCGCATCAATGCCCTGGGGTGGCCCGATGCTGGTGATCTTCTCCCACTTGAGGCCTGGGTCACGGTAGAGCTGGTTCCAGGTCAGTTGGCGGATTTTGTGGAGCGTATCCAGGGCTGCGTGACGCTCGGGCTTTTGCAGCGTGAGCAAGTTGTCCTGAAACACCGGATTGTTCAGGTCGAGCCTGACTTTGGCGTCACTGCTCGCCATGGCCCAGGCGCTTGAGCGTGTCTTCGGTATCGGAATCCGAAGCAGCATGGGTCACGGACCAGGTCATCGCCGTTTGCAGATCGGCCGCTGCTTGAGGCGCGTGCAGCCAGCGCTCGTTGTCGGGAACGACGGTGGCCGTGCGTACCAGCCAGACGCCGGGCTCGTACTCTTCCACCAGCACCTGGCGGCCCGCGTATTGCTTGCCCAGCGAAATCTGGCCGTTGGTGCCGACGACCTTGACGGTGGGAGTGTGTGCCGTGATGGCCATGATGAGGCTCCTTGGTAGCTATGCACGATATTATAAATTTCGTGCCGCACTACTTCAAGGTGCGTGATAGGGGACAGACCACGGTTTCTCGGTTCCGAGGGTGTTGTAACTCCAACCCTATCCCGTCACAAGCGGGGTGGGGTTTTTCCGTTGACGGCGCCGTCCCGCCAGCACCGACTTTTTTAACCCAGTGCCGCGCCCGCAGTTTTTTTGGTCACGAAATTGGGGTAAATAAAAAAGAACTCCCCCGACACCCCGGTGACCAAACGATCCACCGGGCAGGCCTTTGCTGAGGTCGATGCAGAACGCCAGGTCAGTAGTGGTAACGCCCCTGCAGAAACTCGATCCGATCCGCTTTCACCAAATAAACGCAGCGGTGCTCTTGTGTGATGCGGCGTGACCAGACATCCGAGCCAAGGTATTTCAGCGGTTCCGGATTGCCAATGCCCTTGAAGGGATCGCGGAGTGCCGCCTTGACCAGATCCAGTAACCGTTTGGCGGTACGACGCTCCGTCTCGACCCAGTAACTCAAGTCATCCAGAAACTCGGGTTGGAAAACCGCGACGCGTTTGGCCTCAGGCTTCGAGGCCATAGTGCTTCTCAAGGGCATCGACAGGGGTCGGAGCGACATCGCCGGCCCGCGCCCGCGCCAAGGCAGCCAGCAGACGCTCGGCATTCTTCGGTGAGCGCAAGAGATGCGCGGTCTCCATCAGGCTCTGCAACTCGTCGGCGGCAATCATTGCAACTGCATCCCCGGAGCGGCGGCGTACCAGAACCACTTCCCGGTCATCGACCGCGCGATCCATGAGCGTCTTGAACTGCTCACGAGCTTGGCTGTAGGTGGTTTCGATAGTCATGGCGACTTCCTTCTAATTGAATTGTACAGATTCATTGTACAACCATGACCCAAAAGGTCAAAGAGTAATAGGGGACAGACCACGGTTTCGTCTCTTTCTGAGAAAAAACAAAAGGAAAAAACAAAAGGACATCCACTCGGTTTTTACGTAACGCCCAATATCTGCGTATTGCCTATTGTCCAAGCGGATAGCCGCAAGTGCACGAAGGCGCGGAGGATAAGCGAAAGAACTTGGAAGGAAAAGAAGGGGATGTTATATTAATATATAACTCAGCATCCAGGGAGATGAATCATGCATAAAACCAGTTTGCGCAAGGTCGGCGGTTCGGTCATGCTGGCCGTCCCCCCCGCTTTCCTTGACCAACTGCACCTGCACGCTGGTGTTACGGTTGGCCTTGCGGTCGATCACGGTTGTCTGGTCGTCAATCCGAATCCACGGCCGCGTTACACACTCGATGAGTTGCTCGCTCAATGCGACGCCGACGCCGAACTCTCGGCCGAGGATAGGCAATGGCTCGATGCACCTGCGGTCGGTAACGAGCTGTTGTGATGGAGCGTGGCGACATCTATCTCGTTTCACTTGATCCGACCTCGGGTCATGAGCAGCAAGGTACGCGTCCGGTACTGGTGGTGTCGCCGACGGCATTCAACCGGCTGACACGAACGCCTGTCGTGTTACCTATCACCTGCGGCGGCAATTTTGCGCGCACGGCTGGCTTTGCTGTTTCACTGATGGGTTCTGGTACGCAAACAACGGGTATTGTGCGCTGCGACCAGCCCTGTGCCCTGGATGTTGTTTCGCGTCACGGCCGTAAGCTTGAAAGCGTGCCGCAGTCAGTGCTTGATGAGGTGCTCGCCAAAGTCGTTCCGATTTTTGCGTAACCGGAAATCGATGGAGGTACCGCTGGGGCTCGAACAGTTGAATGAATAGTTTCGCGTTGTTGCGCGGACATGTATATTTTGAGCATGTCACGTACCTTGGTCAGCATCCAAGAAGCTGCCACGTTTCTCGGCGTTTCAGCGCAAACACTGCGGCGCTGGGAGCGT
>WPCH01171820.1_pt1 | contig 64259 bp, 67 predicted proteins | sample 5399881 | NCBI WGS metagenome assembly WPCH01 (sample SAMN12869468, study PRJNA574797) | sludge metagenome | isolation source: wastewater treatment of pH5 | place: China:Beijing | collected 2019-05-20 | reverse complement strand
CGCAAGTGTTTCATACAATCAAACACTGACAGAACCCACCGCACCTACAAAGGTTGGATACACATTTGCAGGATGGTTTACTGATGCAAACAAAACGAATGCATTTGCCTTTACGACACCAATCACACAAAACATCACACTGTATGCAAAATGGGACCAAATATCGTTTACAGTTTCCTTTGATACAGATGGTGGATCAGCTATTACAAATGCCAGTGTTAATTACAATCAACCCTTAGCACAACCAACTGCACCTACTAAAGAAGGTCATACTTTCGAGGGTTGGTTTACTGATGCAGAAAAGACATCAGCATATAACTTTAGTAGCCCTGTTAACAGCAATTTCACACTCTATGCTAAATTTTCATTGAACTTATATACTGTGTCTTTTGAAACAAATGGTGGCGTTGAAATACAATCCCAACCCATCTATCATGGTACAAAACTTGAAAGTGAAAACCCTCTTTATACAGGACATCGATTCTTAGGATGGTTTACTGACCAAGCCTTGACTCAAGCATTTGATGAGGATGCTGTGATTACATCAAACCTTACACTTTATGCGAAGTGGGAAATCATTACACTCGATGTATCCTTTGAAACAAATGGTGGCTCAACAGTAAGTGCACAAACAGTTGATTATGGTTCACAAGCTAGTCAACCTGCCGCACCAACAAAAGAAGGTTATACTTTTATTGGATGGTATTCAAACACAGCATTAACTGAAAGTTATGTCTTCACAACAGCCATTACTTCAAACATCACACTTTATGCAAAATGGCAACTCAATGTATACGAAGCAACCGTTCATTGGAACAATGGTCAAGATAACACAATCATCTTTATTGAACACGGCTCATTACTTGAAGAACCTGGACTTCCATCGAGAGAAGAACATGGATTTAAAGGTTGGTATCTTGATGTTTCTTTAAGTCAAGTTTATGATTTCTCAACATTAGTCACTGGCGACATTTCGATTTATGCGAAATGGGAATATCATAATTATACCGTTTGGTTTATTTCTGATCTCATCGAAATTGATGCTCAAGTTGTTCTTCATCAAGAACAAGTGGTTGTCCCAACTGGACTTGAGATTGAAGGATTCAATTTTATTGGATATTTTGAAGATCCTGAATATACAACTGTATTTGATATTGAAACACCGATTACATCTGATTTGATGATTTATGTGAAACATGAAAAAATCGTGTTAAACATGAGTTTTATCATGAATGGTGGAGAAGAAATAGATGATTTAGATGTTTATTATAATGATTTACCTTCAGTGCTACCCACACCATATTATTTTGGCCACACCTTCTTAGGTTGGTTTTTAGATGTAGCACTAGAAACACCATTAAATATGTCTGAGCCTTTTACTGCATCACTCGTTTTATATGCAAAATGGGAAGAAAGACCTCTTAATGATGAAGATTACATGAACCTAGATCTTCGTTTAATTGATCTTCCTGATTTCACTTCAACCGATATCACTTTACCAACAACTGGTGCAAATGGTACGAAGTTTGTATGGCAAACAGATTCACCACATTTAATTACATCGACAGGACGTGTTTTACCTGCTGGTTATGGAACAGGTGGAGAAGCAGTTGTCTTAACTGTCACAGCAACTAAAGGAATTTACAAAGATGTACAAACATTTGAAATTATCATAGAAGAAATGCCTGAAAGTTTTGTAACAAACGTTAGAAATGTTGAATTTATTAATTTATCAACCGAATACTTCCCTCTTGACTCGTTCATTGATTTATTCTTTATGAATGAACAAGATGTACCTTTCGTTGATATTGAATCATTCATGTATCTCGTGAATGGTGCAATTAATACAATAGCAAAAGATCCAGTTGAAGTCGAAGGTGATGATGGCATCATGTATCAATACATCAGCTACGTCGAATTTGAAATGATTGAGACTGATGTGATGGTCATTCGCTATGTCGCTCAATATTATTTAGATGATGTGTTAGAAGAAGAAAACACATACGAAGCGATAATTGATTTCACAGAAAACAGTTTCTATTCAGAAAGTTTTGATTTCTTTGACGCAATGGTTGCATCAACTTCAACTAATTTTGGTGAAGGACTATCATTTGGTGATTCGATTGTGACTGAAGGTCATGGCATTTATATACCTCTCAGCAAATATCGTTTTGACCTAGTCATTCATGACGATGGAGATGATACGTATTATCTAATGCCACTACATGTAGCAAACCTATTGTTCGTTGGATCCGTATATTTTGATGTCTACTATAACGGAGATAAACTTTATGGTATTGACTCTTATCAGTTCTTAGACGATAGCCCAGTACTTGATCAAGCAAATACAAGTTCATATAATACGAAGCAAATATCTATGGCTATGAAGATGGCAAATTATGATTACTTAGTTCTTTTATTCGATTATTTCTATGGATTAAAAGATGTAAACGGAGTTGAAACGTATTACGATGTATTTGGTTCATTTGTCAATAACATGATTTACTCATCGACAAGAACAACTCATTATCGATCCATTTTCGACTTGACATATTCTCTAGATGATCTTCACACGTACCACATCATGACAGGTTACCATGTAAGCCCAACTACAGGATTCAGTTTGTCACTTAATGATTTGGGTTCAAGAAGTGCTGGTTATTATCAATCGTCATGGGCAATTGATGACACTATCGAATTAGCTTTCCCAGCTGGACGTCCAAATATAAGAATTACACCCGATGGAAAGACAGCGATATACGTCATTAATAGTTTTACAGTCAATACTCCTAAAGGCTTTAGTGAAGTCCTAGAAGATGTTAAAACAAACTATCCAGATGTTGAAAACTTTGTGATTGATTTGACTAAAAATGGCGGGGGTAACGTTGGCGCAGTTTGGAGAACACTTGGTTATATGACTGATGATGTCATTTATTATCATTCACAAAATCCAACTGAAGGATCTGCAGTCACTTATCAAATCTTTGACTCCTATCCAAGATATGATTATAACTGGTATATCTTAACCTCTCCTGTCACATTCTCAGCCGCTAATTTAATGGCATCCACTGCAAAAGAACAAGGGATTGCAACCATCATTGGTATTAACAGTACAGGTGGAGCCTCATCTATTTCTGGTACAGTACTACCTACTGGTGATGTCATATTCATTAGTTCAACGAATGTGATCAGTACGCTCATTGATGGTGAATATATTAGTGTTGAATATGGCGTTCAAGTTGATTTCGAATTTAATGGATTTAATTTACTTTACGATGATGAATACATACAAAGCGTTATAAACCAACTTAATCAAGAATAATAAAAAAAGCACTACAGTGAATTAGCTGTGGTGCTTTTAACTTTATTCGGATAGGTAGATGATGTATAAAACAACAAAGACAATGAGATAAAATAGTGCAGATAACCAAAACCCTAGAAAAACTCGTTTATCGACTCGCTCTTTATTCGTTGTATAGTCGAAGTAAGATGATTTCATTCGTTTACCAACAATTGCCTTAGAAAAGGCTTGAACACCATAGATGAGAATATCTAACGTACCTTCGTTAGATATAAATATAAACCATCCCAAGACGAACAAAGCAAAGAAACTCATGGTTGAGGCATCAATCAAACCTTCTAAGGAAAAATTTTGACTATAGAGTAATGTGCCTCCAAAAACAAGCACACCTATGATTATTCCAACAATAAAATATTTTATTTTACGCACACTTGATTCCATTCGCATTTTTTCACCAACTTTTGATAAGACTATAAAAATAGCCATATTATGATACCATATTTTTTGATAAAATACACTAAAAAAAACCTTTTTCTTTCTTTTTCGCAAAAAGTGAATCTTTTATGCTTAGAAAACGATTTCAATTGCACAAAAAAGCATCGAATTATTGACAAAAAGGGGACTTTATAGTAAAATTTCTACAAACCTAAAAATAAGGAGAGAGGAACGAAGAAATGAAAAAATTATTTACAAGTTGGCTTTTACTGTTATTTGTTGTCTTCTTAGTTGCTTGTGGCGGCGGTTCTGAAGAAAAACCAGAATACACTGTTACATTTGACTCAATGGGCGGTTCAGCAATAACAGCAGTTACTGTAGAAGAAGGCTCAACTGTAAATCAACCTACCGCACCTACGAGAGATGGTTATGTTTTCAAGGGTTGGTTCACAGATGCAGCTTATACTGCACCATTTAGTTTTGCTTCACAAGTGGGAGCTAATCTAACGCTATATGCAAAATGGGCGCAATTATTCACTGTAACTTTCAATTCTAACGGTGGTACAGCAGTCGCTTCAGTTCAAGTTGAATCTGGATTAACTGTATTACAACCTGCCGATCCAACGAGAGAAGGATTCGTATTTGGTGATTGGTACACATCAGCTGCATTAACTACTAAATACAACTTTGGTGCACCAGTTACAGCTAACATGACGTTAGTAGCAAGCTGGATTGAAATTGCTCCAGACCAGTTTGTCGTTTCATTTAACTCAAATGGTGGTTCATATGTTGGTCCACGTGTTGTTACCGATGGAACAGCAGTTGAAGCTCCAGAAGCACCAACTCGCGTAGGTTTCAATTTCGTGAGATGGACATTAAATGGCAATGCATATGATTTTGCAACGCTAGTTACTGGTAATATTACATTATCAGCAGAATGGGAAGCAATTCCACAATTCACAGTAAGATTTGAACAACAAGATGGTACACTCATCGAAAACGTTCTAGTTTACCAAGGTGATAAAGTTGTTGCACCTGTAGCACCAAGTAGATTAGGTTACACATTTACAAGTTGGTCACAACGTGTAGGCACAGGATTAGTCGTATTCAATTTTGATACTCCAATTACTGCTGCTACAACCATTATCGCAGTTTACACATTAATTCCTGCTAGTGAAGGTACATATTTCACTTCATTAGGATCAGTTAATAATTTAAACCCATATTCAGAAACATTAGCTAACGCATCAGAATTATACACGCTTATGAGTGACTACTTATATCGTGGCGATTATGACTGGGATTTAGCGATTGATTTAGGTCTTGCTACTCAAAAAGGTGATTTCACTAATACAGCTAACCTACCATTTACATATGTTCCATCAATGGCAGCTGAACTTCCACTTGATGTTAATGGAAACGGTAGAGTTTGGGAAATCAAACTTCGCGATGACTTAGAATTTGTTGATGGTACAGTTATTGATGCCAATACATTTGATTATTCTTGGAAACAACTACTTGATCCAAAATTATTAAATGCTAGAGCAACAAACCTTTACTCACCAGATTCACTTCCATTAGTAAATGCAGAAAATTACTTTAAACAAAATTCTCCAGATAAAGATACCCTAGGATTTATTATGTATACCGTAGGTGAAGTTCAATATGCTAGAGCTAATTCTTATTTTGGAAAAGATGCTGATGATTATGATATTTATCATCCTGAGCCAAGTATTTATGATACACTAGTTGGTCCAGAAAGTGCTAAAGCATATGTTGGAAACTGGGGAGCTGCATCAAGCTATCCAGGATCTAAAGATGGTTGGTTATTACAAAATGAAGCAGGAGCTGCATTTAGACTTACTGCTGATGGTGTCTTATTAGCGCCAGAAGCTGGTTGGACTTTAAATGGTGAACCTGTATTAGTAAGAGGAGCTGAAGGTGTTCCTGCAGCAGCTAACTATGTTGGATTATACCCAGCTTATATGGATGAAGATAGTAATAAAGCAACTGTTGATGAAAATGGTCTTCCTGTTGGTGGTGTTACAACTAGTGAACAAGCAACTCCAGTAACTTGGGATGAAGTTGGTTTCGAAGTGATCGACAACTTAACATTTAGAATTACCTTAACTCAAAAGAAGAGCCAATGGCAAGTTATGACTAACTTAGCAAGTGCTATTACTTCAGTTGTTCACCCAACTAACTATGAAAATGGTAAGATTGAAGGTGGCGCACGTACAACTTATGGTACACACGCTAACCCACTTATCTCATTTGGTAGATATAAGTTGATTGAATGGCAACCAGATGCATTCTTTAGATTCCAAAGAAATGATGATCATTACGATTCTGCAGCATATCGCTTGAAGTTTATCCGTTATGATATTATTAATGACCAAAGTGTTGCAATTAACGAATTCCGTGCTGGTAGATTAGACGTTGCAGGTGTTTCAGGATCTTATTACCAAGTTTATAAGAATTCTCCATACCTAAAACTTACTCCAGTAACTACATTCTTCCGTTTTGCATTCTCATTAGACAGAATGAATGATGGCGATCCATCAAACGATACGCCAATTATGCAATACTTAGATTTCAGAAAAGCATTATACTTTGCAACTGACCGCGAAACATTCGTCACTGACGTACGTGCTCCTGGTTTTGCAACTCATGGTATCTTAGGACCAGTTTACTTCTCAAGCGAACAAAGTCCATTCTCTTATAGAGCATCTACTGCTGGACAAGCTGTTCTTGCTGATTTAGCTCCAGATACAGCTGGATATAACCCAGTATTAGCTAAACAATTATTTGATTCAGCATATGCAGAAGCTGTTGCTGACGGTGTCATTGCAGCTGATTCAGTTGTATCAATCGAATTCGTATTCGCTGATGCTGAAACAAACCATACAATGGCTAACTGGCTAGAAGCAACTTGGGAAAATATTTTTGGACCTAAGTTCAATTTAGTTAAGAATGCTGTTCCTGGTACACAGTTAACTGCAACTGGTACTGGTATTTGGGATACAGGTAACTTCGACTTAACATTTGGTGGATGGCAAGGTCTCCAATTCTGGGCACCTGGTATGCTACAAGTTTACTCAAGTGGTAGAGGCGCAGCTTACATCCTAGAAGTTGGTTTCGAAACTGGTAGTGCTGTACTTGATGTTAACTTACAATATGGTAAAGTTGCTGTTCAAGCTTGGTTAGACGACTTATTAGCAATTGCTGAACCAGATGAAGGTGAAGAAGAATATATCGAATTATTCACTGACTTCTTAGCTGACTTTGAAGGTGACATTTACACAAATACTTATGACTATTTATGGGAAATTGTTTACTATCAAATCCTAGACTATGAAGTATATGAAGGTAGAGATGTAGACTTTGATAACATTACAGCAGCTCTTGAAGGCGAATTATTAAGCCAAATGATTAATATTCCATTATTCACAGTTGTTGGATCTGCAGTTTATAGTTCACGTGTACGCTTTGATGCTCAAGCATACCATGCACGCATGGGTTGGGGCGGATACAGATACATGTATTTAGTGAACGTATAATCGTTAGTATTTAATCATTCAATAATTAAAAATTAGACGCACAACCCTAGTGGGTGTTCCATTAGGGTTGTTTGTGTCGTAAACAGATTGGAGTAGTATTATGACAAGATATGTTTTAAAACGTATCGGCCTAATGATTATAACAACCATAATTATCATTTTTATGGTTTTTGCATTCGTTAGAATGATGCCAGATTTAAAGATTCAGGCAGATCCTTCTATTGACCCAGAAATATTAAAACAATTGCTTGAACGTGATGGCATTGGTAAGGGTCCAATTATTGAACAATTCTTTAGATGGATTAACAACATGTTTGAATATAAAAGCTTAGGTTATTCTCTAAGAGAACCAAGTGAAGTATCAACGATGATAAGTGAAAGACTTATTGTCAGTATTCGTATTAATATCATTCCCTACTTACTATCTATTCCAATTGGAATCGGTTTAGGTATTTGGGCTGCCTTAAAGAAAAATAAAGTTACTGACCATGTCATTTCGACAGGTGTTATGGTGCTCATTTCTGTACCATCATTTGTTATTGGGGTTTTATTACAATATTATTTCGCATTTGAACTTGGTTGGGTTCCATGGAAAGTGGCAGTTGGTAGTGACTTTTCAAATAATGTTTTAAAAGGATTAGCAAGCTACATTTTACCTGTTGTCATGTTGACATTAGGAGGAATTGCAGGCTTAGCCAGATTAACAAGAGCAGAATTAACAGAAGTTCTTACTTCTGAGTTTATGCTTTTATGTCGTACTAAAGGTCTTAATCGTCGACAATCTACGATTAGACACGGTATTCGTAATGCGTTAGTTCCTATTGCTCCAGGCTTAATTGGTGGATTAGTAGGTATTCTAAGTGGTGCGATTGTAACCGAACAAATTTTCTCGATTCGTGGGATTGGACAATTGTACATTACAGCATTTACTGCAACTGCAGGAACCAAGCCTGATTATCCTGTTATTATGGCGTTAATAATGTTTTATACAGTCATTGGTTTAACTGCAACTTTAGTGATTGACTTATCTTACGGAATTATTGATCCTAGAATTAGAATGGGGGCTGGCAAACGATGAACCAAAAAGTTGACAAAAGTAAGTTTGTCTTAGCAAACCGAGCTAATATACGTTTTGATGAAGAATTCAAAACAAGACCGATTGGTTATTACAAAGATGCATGGATACGTTTTAAGAAAAACAAAGCATCTGTAGTAGCTGCAATTATTATGTTGTTTTTAGTTTCATTGGCTTTATTTGGACCTCTAGTAAAAAGAGATGTTCTTTATAACGATCACGTACTCGTTGCACAAAAACTGTCAAGTAGAGGTGAATTACCTCCTAAGATTAAAGGTTTAGAATGGATTCCTATGTTTAACGGACGCCGTAATATAAGACGCGCGAACCTTGAATTAGACTTTCTTCCTTTAACTGACCCTGCAATTGTTGAAAAATATGGTCGTATTATCTATTCAGATTTATCAAAAGTTAAGATGAATCCAGATAGTACATACACAGTTGAAGTTGACTTTTACAACTATGTCAATTATGATTTATCCAATACTCGTCAAACTCTAACAGCTTGGGAAGTTAATGCTATTCTAAAAGTTGAAAGAGAAAAGGGTATTGAAATTTTCACGAATATGACCGGAGTCTGGCTTGATGCTGAAGGCAATGCTGTAGAAGGTCTTGATCATCGTGCATTCTTAAATTATTTCACATATGTGGAAGAAGTTTATGGATTAGATATAGCTTATTGGTTTGGATCTGATATGCGTGGTCGTGATTGGTTTAACGTCTTATGGAATGGTGCAAGAATCTCACTACTCATTGCATTCTCTGTAGCAATCGTTAATATCATGATTGGTGTGACTATTGGTTCAATCTCAGGTTATTTCGGCGGTACCGTAGACCTTATTATTGAACGTATTAGTGAAATTATTGCAGGTATACCTTTCCTAGCTCTGATTACACTGCTCATTTTAAGATATGGAAGTGGGGTTGGGATTGTTATCCTCGCATTCACTTTAACCGGATGGTTAGGTATTTCGGGTGTTACTCGAACCCAATTCTACCGGTATAAAAATAGAGAATATGTACTTGCTGCACGTACATTAGGTGCAACAGACGTTCGTATCATGTTACGTCACATTTTACCTAATGCTGTCGGAACACTCATTACAAGCTTCGTTTTATATATTCCCTCGGTCATTTTTGCCGAATCAACCTATTCTTATTTAGGTATTATCAATTATGGTGATGTGACATCAGTAGGTAGAATGCTTGCTGACGCACAACCTAAGTTACGTGAAGACACAAGCCTTGGATTCCTGATTTTATTCCCAGGTCTGTTTGTTTCGTTCCTCATGTTGTCATTCAACCTATTTGGTAATGGACTAAGAGATGCATTTAATCCATCATTGAGAGGAGTTGAATAGTCATGGCACAAAGAGATAAAATACTAGAAGTACGTGATTTATCAATTTCTTTTAAAACACAACAAGGCTTATTAAGAGCTGTTCGTGAAGTTAGTTTTGACCTTTATCGTGGCGAAACACTCGCCATTGTAGGTGAATCTGGTTCAGGAAAAAGTGTGACATCAAGAGCAATTATCGGTATATTAGCTGGTAATGCGGTTCATGATGGTGGATCGATATATTACTACAGTAAAGATGTTAAAAATTTAAGAAAATTTCAAGAAATGAAGGCTCAAGAAGGTAAATCGGTTGAAGATGATCAAGAACCTGTTATTGATTTAATGACAATTCCTGAAGATGATTTCCATAAATTGCGTGGAAGTCGTATTTCCATGATTTTCCAAGACCCTATGTCAAGTTTGAATCCGATTATGCGTATTGGTAAGCAAATTTCAGAAGCTCTTTACTTAAAGATGGGTTTAACTAAAGAAGAAGCAAAAGTAAGAGCATTAGAACTTATGAAGGAAGTAGGTATTCCTGATCCTGAAAAACGCTACACCAATTATCCGTTCCAATTTTCTGGAGGGATGAGACAACGTATCGTTATCGCGATTGCACTCGCAAACAATGCTGAAATATTGATTTGTGATGAACCTACAACTGCATTAGACGTAACCACTCAAGCTCAAATTCTTGAACTTATTAACCGTATTAAAGCAGAACGTAATCTATCTGTAATCTTCATTACACATGATTTAGGTGTTGTTGCTAATATGGCTGATCGTGTTGCTGTTATGTATGCTGGAAAAATTGTAGAGTATGGAACTTCTGATGAGATTTTCTATGATCCACGTCATCCATATACATGGGCACTCCTTTCAGCGATGCCTGACTTAAACTCTGATAAGAGTGAGCAAAAACTCTTCGTTATTCCTGGTACTCCACCAGATATGCACTTCCCTCCAGTAGGTGATGCATTTGCTCAACGTAACAGATTTGCTCTAGAAATCGATTTTGAAGAGCAACCACCACTATTTAAGGTAACAGACTCTCATTATGCTGCAACATGGTTATTACACCCAGATGCACAAAAAGTTGAAGTTCCTGATATCATCATTAAGCGTACACAACGTAATCGACTAAACAAGGAAGTAGGTGCTAAAAAATGAGCGAGAGAGTAAAAGCCCTTGAGGTCAAAAATTTAAAGCAATACTTCAAAGTGGGTCATGGTAAAAGTAAACTTGTAGTTAAAGCTGTTGATAATATTTCCTTTCACGTTTTTGAAGGAGAAGTCTTCGGTTTAGTTGGTGAATCTGGTTGCGGTAAAACAACAACTGGACGTTCAATCATTAAACTATATGATGCGACTGATGGAGAAGTTTTCTTCAAAGGTAAACGTATCGGAGGTGGTATTGAAACTCAACGACAAGCCATTAAAGCTTTACGCTTAAAAGCGAAACAAGAAATGTTATCATACCAACCCGATTTACTCAAACTAAATGAAATAAAGTTAAACTATAAAGAAGCTGTTTCAGCAATTCAAGCAGATTTCTTAAAACAAAAAGAAGAAGCTAACAAAGAATCAGATTCTACTCGACGTAAAGACTTAGTTGCTAAGGCAACTGAAGCAAAAAAGCAAGCCATTCAAGCAGCTCAAGAAAAGAGAAATGCTCAAACAGAAGCCATTAAGGCTGAGATTAAATCTAATCCAGAAAAGTATACTCATAACACAGCAGAAATTGAACGCATTAAACAAGAGCTTAATGAGGCTGTAACCGCTCAAAGAGAAATCATTAAAGGTATTCTTGCTGATAATGCATTCCGTGGTGAAACATATGAAATCATGAAGAAAATTCAAATGATCTTCCAAGATCCGATTTCTTCACTCAATCCACGTATGACTGTTCGTGAAATTATTGCAGAAGGATTACGTATTTCTGGTGTTAGAGATAAAGATGAGATTACTCAACGTGTTTATGAAGCACTTAATCTTGTTGGTCTTGTTCCTGAACATGCATTTAGATACCCACATGAATTTTCAGGTGGACAAAGACAACGTATTGGTATTGCACGTGCACTCGTTGTAAATCCAGAGTTGTTGATTGCAGATGAACCGATTTCAGCACTTGACGTATCCATTCAAGCTCAAGTCATCAATCTATTAAGAGAACTTAAAGAAAAGTTAAATTTAACCATTCTCTTTATTGCACATGACTTATCAGTTGTTAAGTTCTTCAGTGATCGTTTAGGTGTCATGTATTTTGGTAAGATGGTAGAAATGGGACCATCTGAACTTGTGTTTAAGAACCCACTTCACCCATATACAAGATCATTACTTTCAGCGATTCCTCAACCTGATCCAGACTATGAACGCACACGTAAACGTTTCAGTTATGTTCCAGCGAGAGATCACAAGTATACTGCTGAAAATCAGCCATCATTTGTGGAACTTGAACCAGGACATTTCGTATTAGCCTCTCCAGATGAAGTTGAAAAGCTTCGTGAAGAGATAAAGGCTAAGAAATAGTTTAAAATCCAAAAGCTCAATCAGTGATTGGGCTTTTTTTTAGCAAAAAAGAAAGGGCTCTTTCGAGCCCATGTCTTTTGGGAGTAACCTTTTTTACCATCAGATCATGATGGCAGTCCGATCTGATGTTGGGTGTGGTTAAACCTTGATATTTTTTGGGAGAAAAATATTGAATGTAACGAAATATCCAAATAAAAGGTGGACTAGTTACACTTATATTTTATCAAATGAAAATGAAAATAAAAAGAAAATTTACTGAAAATTTACATGAAAACGTTTCCTCGTTTTTTGTTTTTATAAATTAGCGTATAATTAGCAAATTTATCTCAATTGTTATATAATAAACATGTTGAAATCAAGGAGGTCATTATGGCAAAATTAGAGATTAAAAATCTTCATGTTGGTATTGAAGATAAAGAAATATTAAAAGGTGTAAACCTTGTTGTTAAATCAGGTGAAGTACATGCAATCATGGGTCCTAATGGAACTGGTAAATCCACGTTAGCTAGCGCACTCATGGGGCATCCAAAATATGAAATTACCGAAGGTGAAGCATACTTAGATGGACAAAATCTACTGGAAATGGAAGTGGATGAACGCGCACGAGCAGGTCTTTTTTTAGCGATGCAATATCCTGCAGAAGTTCCAGGAGTGACCAATAGTGACTTTATGCGTCAAGCACTAAAGGCTACTTCAGGCAAAGAAGTCGGTTTATTTGAATTTGCTGTTAAGTATGAAAAGACAGTTGAAGAATTAAAAATGCGTCCAGACTTAGCTCATCGTTATCTTAACGAAGGTTTTTCTGGTGGTGAAAGAAAACGTAATGAAATTCTACAACTTAAAGTGTTACGTCCAAAATTTGCAATTTTAGATGAAATTGATTCAGGACTTGACGTTGACGCATTAAAAATTGTGGGTGAAAATGTATCAAGCCTAATAAACGAAAACTTTGGTTGTATCTTAATTACACATTATCAACGCATACTTGATCACATTAAACCAACCAATGTACATATCATGATTGATGGTAAAATCGTGTTAAGTGGTGGACAAGAACTTATTGAAAAAATTGATAAAAATGGATACTTATGGATTAAAGAAGAATTAGGCATTGACTTTACTGAAGGCGATGAATAATGAAAGAGCTGATTCTAAAAAAAGAAGTGATTGAAAGTACTTTACCAAGTAACTTTATCTTCAGTCAAACTGAACTTATTATTCCAAAAAATATCCAATATCAAGATCCTATAAAAGTAACGATTGAAATCGATCAGCTTGAAGCATTTAACATTATTGTTTCTGAATCAACATCCATTAAAATCATTCTAGAAATCAGAAATGTTCAGTTAGATGAACATATATATAACCTATCATTAACTGCGAAAGCAAACAGCCAAGTAAAATATTTGCTTGTAAGTGAAATTCAAAGTAACAAGTCAGTCATTAATCATCAATTTACTGCACATAAAGATTCTAAATTAGAGTTAATTACAGGACTTGTCTCAAATGTCTTAGATGCAAAAATGCATATCGATCTTGTTGGTGAAGGTGCAGATGTCAAAATGAGAGCTGTTGCTGTTTCCTCAGACGATAATATCCAAAATGTAGATGTCTATATGACACATAAAGCACCACACACTTTTGGTGATATGACCAATATTGGTATAGCTAACAAGCGTGGTAAAATAATATTAAACGGTGTCGAAAAAATTGAAAAAGGAATGAAACAAGCAAATGCTTTCCAAACCTTAAAAGGTATCATTACATCTGATTTGGCTTCAGTTGAAGTGAATCCCATTTTGCTTATCGATGAATACGATGTTAAAGCAGGACATGGAGCGACCATTGGTAAGATTGAGGAAGATGTTTTATACTATCTCATGAGCCGAGGATTAACTAAAAAAGAATCCGAAAAACTCATTATCAATGGATTTTTAAAACCAGTCATTGATGAAATCGATGATGAACCATTAAGAGAAAGATTTGTAAGTTTAGTGAATTCACGCATATGATTGATGTTAAAAAGATTCGAGAAAATTTCATCATCTATCAAAAACAACCTGATTTATGCTATTTAGATTCAGCAGCATCTTCCTTAAAAGTTAAACAAGCGGTTGATGTGATAGATCATTACTATCACACACTCGGTGTCAATGTACATCGTGGAGCTTATGAACTCGCTTATGAAGCAACCAAACAATATGAAGATGCTCGTTTAACGGTTAGCCGTTTTATCAACTGTGAATCTGAAGAGTCGATTGTTTTTACACGTGGGACAACATCATCTTTAAATTTAGTTGCTCATGGCTTCATGCATCAACTTAAAGAAGGCGATGAAATTATTACATCAGAACTTGAACATCACTCATCTATTCTACCTTGGATGGTGGTTGCTAAAAAAACAAAAGCTAAACTGATCTATATTCCACTAACCAAAGAAGGTAGAATAACCGTTAAACACTTTGAATCAGTTTTATCTGATAAAACCAAAGTGGTTGCTTTAACACATGTATCTAATGCGATGGGTTATCAAACACCTATCAAAGAGATTGCACAATTGGCTCATCAAAAAAAGGCTATCGTCATTCTAGATGCTGCACAATCTGTACCACATACACCGATTGATGTGAAGGACTTAGATGTTGATTTTATGGCATTTAGTGGACACAAAATGTTTGGACCATCGGGTGTCGGTGTTCTATATGGCAAGAAAAAACTGCTCAATGAACTAGAACCCTATGAATTTGGTGGTGAAATGGCTGATCAAGTGTTTAAGGATTCATTCACCTATAAAGATGCTCCACTCCGATTTGAAGCTGGAACACCTGTTATTAGTGGTGCAATTGGACTAGCTGAAGCCATTCGTTTTATTGATTCAGTGGGTATAAAGGCGATTGAAGAACATACAAAAGCATTACATCAATATACATTAAACCAAATGAAAGAAATCAAAGGATTAACCATTTATAATCCAAACGCAGACATGCCAATCATTAATTTTAACATCGATGGCGTTCATCCACATGATATCGCAACAACACTCGATCAGTATCACATCAATGTTCGAGCTGGACATCATTGTGCACAGCTTGTCACTAAATTTCTTCATGTAAATTCAACCCTAAGAGCATCATTTCATGTATATAATTCCATTGAGGATTGCGACATATTCATCAAAGGATTAAAAGAAGCTATTCAATTTTTTAGTGGATTTTAGGAGTAAAACAATGAACAATATAGAACAACTATATCGACAAGTCATTATGGATCACTATAAGAACCCCAAAAATAAAGGTCTTATTGCCAACCCTGATTATTTAACGATTCATTTAAATAATCCAAGTTGTGGTGATGAAATGACAGCGCAACTTCATACTAAAAATCATTTAATTACTGATATTAGACATCAAGGAACAGGTTGCTCAATTTGTTGTTCAAGTGCTAGTGTCATGAGTATGACCTTAAAAAATCACACTATCGAAGAAGCATTAAGCATTATTAAAGAGTTTTATGAGCTCATCAAAGGATATCCATATAATCCAGATATTCTAAAAGGTGATGCGATTGTATATCAAGGAGTTGCTCAATTTCCTGCACGCATAAAATGTGCAACACTCGCATGGAAAGCAATTGAGCAAGGTCTTATCAAAATAAAGGAGGAACAACCAAATGGATGACAATAAAAAGAAAATAGATGCCATAGTTGGTGACTATAAATTTGGTTTCAAAACAGAATCAAAATCAGTCTTTGATACAGGGAAAGGTCTTAATGAAGACATCATTCGTATCATAAGTAAAAATAAAAATGAACCAGAATGGATGCTTGACTTCCGTTTAAAATCATATCAAAAATTCTTAGAAATAAAAAACCCAAATTGGGGACCAGATTTATCATTCATCAATTTTGATGAGTTTACATACTTTATTAAAGCAAGTGAAAGAGCAGAAACAAGTTGGGATGAAGTTCCAACAGCCATTAAAGATACTTTCGAAAAACTAGGTATACCCGAAGCAGAAAGAAACTTTTTAGCTGGTGTATCGACACAGTTTGAAAGTGAAGTTGTATACCACAATACACAAAAAGAGCTTGAAGACTTAGGCGTTATTTATGTAGATACAGATACAGCTCTTCGAGAATATCCAGAACTTGTCAAAAAATACTTTGGAACAGTCATACCTTACGCTGACAATAAATATGCTGCACTCAATAGTGCTGTATGGAGTGGTGGGTCATTTATTTATGTACCTAAAGGTGTTAAAGTAAATAAACCTCTCCAATCCTATTTTAGAATCAACTCAGATCAAATGGGACAATTTGAGCGAACACTCATCATAGTTGATGAAGGTGCTTATGTTAATTATGTTGAAGGTTGTACAGCTCCTGTATATTCTAAAGATTCACTACATGCAGCGATTGTCGAAATCATTGTTGAAAAAGATGCAACATGTCGTTATACAACGATTCAAAACTGGTCAACTAACGTCATTAACTTAGTCACTAAGCGTGCGTTTGTTTATGAAAATGGTCATATGGAATGGATTGATGGGAATATTGGATCTAATGTGAACATGAAGTATCCATCCTGTGTTCTACTTGGTGAAAAAGCAAAGGGAACAACCATCTCCATCGCATTTGCTGGAAAAGGACAATGGCAAGACTCAGGTGCTAAAATGATTCATGTGGCACCCAATACAACATCGACAATTATTTCAAAATCGATTTCACGTGGTGGTGGTAAAGTCAATTATCGTGGTAAGGTTGATTTTGGTAAAAAAGCGAAAGGTGCTAAAGCACACGTTGAATGTGACACAATCATCCTTGATGATTATTCATTCTCAGATACGATACCTTATAATTCAGTACGCAATAGTGATGTTTTCCTTGAACATGAAGCAACCGTTTCAAAAATTTCTGAAGAACAATTATTCTATCTTATGAGTCGTGGACTCACTGAAGCAGAAGCGACCGAAATGATTGTCATGGGATTTATTGAACCATTTGCTAAAGAATTACCTATGGAATATGCGATTGAACTCAACCAACTCATTAAGCTTGAGATGGAAGGATCGATAGGATAAGTATTTATAAAAGATATTTGGCATTTTCAAATATCTTTTTTTATTTTATGAAACTTTAAGGTAAAATGAAGACAGGTGATAGATTGAAGAAAGCAACTATATTACTTTTCATCTTTACCATGTTCATCTTTATGTCCGGATGTGAGAAACAAAAATCTTATGAAGATTTGTTAGAAGAATTTCAAAACCATCTCGATGATCGTCAAGAGCTCTATCAAGAGCAATTTGACTTTTTTAATACTGCATCAACGCAAACAGTGAAAACACTTGTCATGGTTAATGTATCAATAACCCCAACCAATCAATCGAAAAGAGGATCTGGTGTTATTTTTCAAGAGTCCGCTACACATTACTTTGTCTTAACTAATCATCATGTTGTTCACACAGAACCTTATGAATCTGCAACCCTGCGGGTTCAAGATTACCAAGGGAACTTATATAACGCTAGTTTAATCATTTCAGATCCAGCGTATGATTTAGCAATTATATCCTTTCCTAAATCTTTCATACCACTCGATATGATTCCTTTGAGTGTTCTTGATCCAGAAAAAGATGAATCTATGATTATTATGGGTTATCCCAATATGCGTATGGTATCCATAACGATGGGAAATCTCGTCAATTATAGTTTAGTCAATGTACCTAATGTCAATGAAACAGTGATTAATATTCAATTTGAAGTCATCATGACTTTCGCACCTGTTTATTTTGGTAGTAGTGGTAGTTTGGTTATTAATCAAAATTTTGAGCTCATTGGCATTGTTTTTTCAGCATTTATTCCAAGCCACTCAAATGTTTCTGAAGTCACATTAATCATACCCGTATCAAAAGTAACTGAATTTATTAACCTCTATCAAGGAGGTATCACTACATGATTAAACTTCTCAAACTCGTCTTTGTTTCAATGTTTTTATGTTTAATATCTGCTTGTTCTTTCATTGTCCGTGAAGAAAGAACTGACGCATATAGAGCATTAAAACTTCAATATCATCAATATCTTGATTATGATTTTATGTTTTTAGAAAACTTTCAGTCTTATATTAATGTTGCCTCAACAGAAACTGCAAAATCTGTTGTCAAAATCAAAGTTGATATGGTCAATCCACAAAACCAAGTGATGACGTCACAATTTGGCTCAGGGGTTGTCTTTGATGAAACAGAAACATCATATACTATTTTAACGACACATGACTTAATTCAAGTCATTCAACCAAATACACATCGAATTCAAGTCACTGATTACATGGGTAGTCTATATACAGGTATTTTAGTCCATCGTGATTCTGAACTAGAATTAGCGGTTATTTCGATTTATAAAAACCCAAATAATGTATTACCTTTGATTGAGATATCGACTCATCATCCACTTCCAAATGAACCGATATTACTCATTAGCTATCGCCAGAAAGTGATGAACTCCATGGTAATGGGATTTATAACGTCTATTTTCGATGGCGATCCAGTCAACCAAATGTACACTAGTATTGAAACAGATATCTATAGTTTTGGAGGAGTGGTTCTCAATAATCACATGAAACTCGTTGGCATAAATTATATGTTAGAAGGTAATTTGGGGGTTGTCATTAGTCTAAAAGGTATCGAAATCTATCTAAACCAATATCAGATGGAGATCTATAACGATTAAAAAAACAGGTGGGGACCTGTTCTTTTATAAGATTTCTTTCATTAAGTCAATGCCGTGTCTATAAAATGCTGTTGGTGTGTAGAAGTCACTATATAAGAAGTAGACTTCTTTTTGTTTTGTCATATAATAACCATTAACAACAGTGATATGTCTACCTGCCTGATTATCAAAAACAACCTGATCAGCTTCATTTTCGATCTCTTTAGTGATGACTTCACCATACTTGATTTGCAAAATAGTGTAGTTCGTAAACTTTACTTTTCTTCTTAAATAATCATCTTCGATGAGATTAATAATTTTTGAGATTTCTTTATCGTGATAAGGCATGTCATTTTTATAGATAACAGCAATAATTTCAAGCATGGGACGTTTGGTTAAAAAATTAGTAGCATCCCTCGTGAAACGGTGAAAAACAGCATATGCCTCATTACTTGCGAAAATGGTGAAGTTCTTCTTACGTAAATGAGCAACCCATTGTTGGCTAGTTAAGTCATGTGATGTAGCTAATGGTTTTCCTTGTAAACTCTTCATCTTTAAAAAACCATATTGTTGATCATAGAAAAATAACCGTGGTTTAAACCAAAATAAAACAACTAACATCACAATTAAAGATAGCAGTAATAAACTGAGTTTTAAGTCCATTGCCCAAGATGTCATAAATAAACCTATGATTAATCCAACAAAAAAAAGGATCGTTAAGATGAAGGTGATAAATAATTGACGTTGTTTTTTACGTATGATTTCCATAAAGTATACTCCTTTAGCAATAAATATTATAACATAGTTATGCTATAATATGAGAAAGAGGAATGATAATGTGTTTCGTTATATCATAATAGAAGGAAAAAAACCAATCATCGAACAAGTGATGATGATCGAATCACTCTTTAGTGAATTTATGATGATCACTTCCATATCACATGATGATTACCGTGTTTATATGACCTATGAACATGAAGTTGACATCTCTTTTTTAGATGTCGTTTTAAACATATCCTCTGATATTTATAATGATTTAAGAATATATGTTTCATATGATTTAGACCAAAGTGAGCATTACAATAAGCACCTTCAATTTGTGTTATCAAAATTGAAAGATATCCCGTTTAATCGATACGTATATCTAGATGATAAGGTTCTTTTAAAAGCTCATTTACATGCTATAGATGATGAGCTAAAACAATTTATCTTAAAAAAGTACGCACAAGATATGACGATGCTTGAAACAATTAAGAATTATCTAGAGTGTAATCAAAACATGGTCATCGCTGCTAAAAAACTTTATGTCCATCGAAACACTCTGATTCAAAGGATCGAAAAGTTCTATCAAGTGACTGGTTTTGATATTAGACAGTTTCAGGATGCTTATTTGATCTATCATTTTGTTAAATAAATATGTGCATTGTGCACATTTTTTTATGTCTATAACTTTGTTATAATGGACATAGATTTATAAAAAGGGAGAAATAGAATGGCTACTTTAAAATTAAAAGACATTAATAAGATTTATCCAAATGGTGTACAAGCTGTATTTGATTTTAATCTTGAAATCAAAGATAAAGAATTTATCGTATTTGTTGGTCCTTCAGGGTGTGGGAAATCAACCACACTACGTATGATTGCTGGTCTTGAAGAAATCTCTTCTGGTGAGTTATACATTGATGATGAACTCGTTAATGATAAGGCACCTAAAGATCGTAATATCGCGATGGTTTTCCAATCATATGCGTTATATCCACATATGACCGTTTATGATAACATGGCGTTTGGTTTAAAATTAAGAAAAATGCCAAAAGATGTCATTAACGAAAAGGTTCAAGAAGCAGCAGAAATTTTAGGTTTAACGCCTTATCTAAAGAGAAAACCAAAGGCATTATCAGGTGGTCAAAGACAACGTGTTGCCTTAGGACGTGCGATTGTACGTAATGCAAAAGTATTCTTAATGGATGAACCATTATCTAACCTTGATGCGAAACTTCGTGTTCAAATGCGCGGTGAATTAATTAAACTTCACAATAAGATTGAAACAACGACGATTTATGTTACCCATGACCAAATTGAAGCGATGACAATGGCAAGCCGCATTGTTGTTATGAAAGATGGATATATCATGCAAGTGGGTGCACCAAAAGAAATTTATGATAATCCAAATAACTTGTTCGTTGCAGGATTTATTGGAACTCCACCCATGAACTTTGTTACAGGCGTTGTCAATGGAAAACAAGTTTTCACTGCTGGAAACCACACGATTAAAGTCCCAGATGACAAATTTGAAATCATCAAACAAAATGCAATGATTGACAAAGAAATTGTTTTAGGTATTCGTCCAGAAGATATTCATGATGAAGAAGTTGTTATGGAAGCATACCCAGGCGCTGTATTAGACATCGTTGTAGACGTTGCTGAGCTTTTAGGTTCTGAAACGAATATTTACACAAGCATTAATGGACACAATGTGTGCGCGAGCATTAATGCACGCTCAGGCGTTCGCATAGGCGATAAGATGAAGTTAGCATTAGATATGAACAAGTGTCACTTCTTTGATCCAAAAACTGAACAACGTTTAATCTTTGATCAAAACAAAGAAGTTAAAGCTAAAAAAACAAAGAAAGAAGAAGTTCAAGAATAAACAAAGGCCACTAGGCCTTTTTTATTTCAGGTCAATCAAATGATAGAATACATACAAAATGACATGCATGGATCAACAATTTTTTATCAAGATAAAGAAGTTTATTCTAAACGAAGTGCTTTTTATGAAATCAAACAATTATGTTATCAACACTTTTTCTCTTATGAAGGGTATATAAAATCGATTAAAAAAATGACAAATGAAAGAAAACTGATTCCAATCATCATTAATCATGAACATGTCTTTCTACCCACATCAAGAGTGAGAAATTATGAGAATAAATGGATTAATATTGAATCCATTTATCAAATTAATCCTAAAGATAAAGGAGTAGAAATCATCTTTTTTAGTGGAAGGAAGCTTTATGTTGATGACTCTTTACAGCAATTAAAGAATAAATTAAAACGCATTATGAAAATCAAATCAATGAAAGTAAACATTTTCATTTTCAATCATATAGAAATCACATCGAAATAATGATATAATAAGAACGGCTAAAAAATAGACGATTACATCATATAAGGAGGAAAAATGATGTCAAAAAAAACTGTTAGAGATATCCAAGTTACAGGTAAAAAAGTTCTCATACGTGTTGATTTCAACGTGCCATTAAAGGATGGAGAAATTAGTGATGAAAACCGTATTGTTGAAGCACTACCAACGATTAAGTATGTATTAGAGCAAGGTGGTAAAGCCATTGTTTTCTCACACCTAGGACGTGTAAAAGACGAATCAGACAAAGCATCCAATAGTTTAAGAGTTGTTGCTAAAAGATTAGAAGAACATCTTGGTCAAAAGGTAACCTTTGTTCCTGAGACAAGAGGAGAAGCACTTGAAAAGGCAATTAACGAACTTAAAAATGGTGATATTTTAATGTTTGAAAATACACGCTTTGAAGATATCGTTGGCAAAAAAGAAAGCAAAAACGATCCAGAATTGGGTAAATACTGGGCATCATTAGGTGATGTATTTGTCAATGATGCATTTGGTACTGCTCATCGTGATGCAGCATCAAATGTTGGAATTGCAGCAAACATTAAGGAAACAGTAGCGGGTTTCTTACTCGAAAAAGAAATCAAGTTTATTGGTGGTACTTTAGAAAACCCACAAAGACCTTTTGTTGCTATATTAGGTGGAGCTAAAGTTTCAGATAAAATTGAAGTCATTAAAAATCTCTTGCAAATCGCTGATACAGTACTGATCGGTGGAGGTATGGCTTATACCTTCTTTAAAGCGATGGGTTATGAAATTGGGACAAGCTTGCTTGAAGCCGATAAAGTTGATTTAGCTAAAGAATTATTAGAACTAGCTCATGGAAAAATCGTCTTAGGCGAAGATGTTATTACAGCCAAAGAATTTAATCCAGATTCTGAAAAACATGTACGTCCTGTTGATGGTATTCCTGCGAATGAAATGGGAATGGATATTGGGCCAAGAACCATTTCTAAGTTTGAATCTTATATTCAAAACGCGAAAACCGTTGTATGGAATGGACCACTCGGCGTTTTTGAATTCCCTAGATTTGCAGAAGGTACACGCAGTGTTGCGTATGCTATAACTGAAATTAAAGAACAAGCAACAACCATTATTGGTGGTGGAGATTCAGCAGCTGCAGTCATTCAATTTGGCTTAGCTGAAGGATTTACCCATATATCAACAGGTGGTGGAGCTTCACTTGAATACCTCGAAGGTAAAGTCTTACCTGGCATCGCTTGTGTGGATGACAAATAATGGATATTGGTAAAAAGCTTAGATTTTTACGTCTAAGCAATAACCTGACACAACAAGAACTCGCTAATCAATTAGATTTAACAAAAGGTTATATTTCACAAATTGAAAATAATCTCACATCCCCGTCTTTACACACGCTTTTTCAAATTCTTGAAACACTTGGGACTAATGCTCATGAGTTTTTTAGTCAGGAAAGTGAGCAAGTCATGGTTTACAAAAAAGATGATTATGATGCGTATGCACATGATACACTTAAGTATAAATGGTTTGATCTTATACCTAAACAACTCAAATTTCATATGAGTCCGATGATGATGGAAATAGAACCTGGTGGACAATCTGAAATGGATGATCCACACAGTGGAGAAGAATTCGGATTTGTACTTGATGGGCAAATTACACTTGTATTTAATAAAAAAAGATATATAATTAGAAAAGGTGAGTCATTTTACTACCAAGCAACAAAAGAACATTTTATTCAAAATAATGGTCAACAAGTTGCTCGTATAATATGGGTCACATCACCACCTAAGGTTTAATGGAGGAAATACATATGATTGAAAAAGAAATATTAATTAAAAGCACAACAGGACTTCATGCAAGCTTGGCTGCTAAAGTTGTCCAAACTGCATCTAAATATGCAGTCGACATTGAACTGCATTATCATGATAAAGTGATCGACCTTAAGTCAATATTAGCATTGATGTCACTCGCTGTTCCACATGGAGAAAATGTGCGTATAGTTGCTAGAGGAAATCGTGCTGAAGAAGCAATCAAAGACGTATCCTCTATCTTAGGTTAAGCCTATGAGAAGACCATTAATTGCTGGGAATTGGAAAATGTATAAAACCAAAGATGATGCGCTTGCATTCATCTATGCGGTTAATGTTGACGTTCCCGATAAGGAATTGGTTGAATCTGTGATTTGTGCACCTGCTATCTTTTTAAGAGACTTAGTTAAAAGAGAAGGCGAAAATGTAAGAATAGGTGCTCAAAATATGCACTATGCTGATGAAGGAGCATATACCGGAGAGATTTCAGCATCTATGCTTAAATCTTACGGTGTTGACTACTGTATTATTGGTCATAGTGAAAGAAGAGCTTACTTTAACGAAACAGACGAAACCGTTAATCTCAAATTGATTGCAGCTGTTAATCAAGATATTACACCGATTGTTTGTGTTGGTGAATCTTTAGAAATCAGAGAAGCAGGAACAACCGATCAGGTTGTTAAAAAACAAGTTGAAAAAGCTTATTTAAACGTAGATCAAGCAGAAGCAATTAAAACAGTTATTGCATATGAGCCCATTTGGGCGATAGGAACGGGAAGAACTGCAACACCCGAACAAGCAAATGAGACCATTATGGCAATACGTGATGTACTAGCTAAGCTTTACTCACAAGAAGTTGCTAATCACATCCGTATTTTATACGGTGGATCTGTTAACATTAAAAATGTTGATAGTCTACTTGCAATGAGTGATATTGACGGAGCTCTTGTAGGTGGTGCATCACTTGATCCAAAATCATTTTTAACACTTGTCAATGCAGCTGTAAAAAAAATAAAATAATCGATTAAAAAGCCAGAACACATGATTCTGGTTTTTTTTATAAACAAAAAAGATGATTCTATCAACCATCTTTTATTGTGTTATCTGTTGTAATATTCAACGATTAATTGTTCGTTGATTTCTTGTAGAATTTCATTACGTTCTGGATAACGAACGAATGTTCCAACGTTAGTGTCTTTATCAAAAGATACGAAATCAACAGTAGCATATTGACCTTCAAGAGCTTCTTGAACGACTTTTAAGCCTTTAGATGTTTCACGAAGTGTAACTTTTTGACCTGGAACTAAGCGATATGATGGAATATCTACTTTTTTACCATCAACTAGGAAATGACCGTGGTTAACTAATTGACGAGCTTGAGCTCTTGTTTTAGCTAATCCTAAACGATATACAACGTTGTCTAAGCGTGACTCAAGTAAACGTAAGAAGTTTTCACCATGCTTACCTTGCATTTTGTCTGCTTCGTTAAAAGTCTTTCTAAATTGCTTTTCTGATACGCCATAAGTGAATCTAACTTTTTGTTTTTCATGTAACTGAGTACCATAATCGCTTGACTTAGCGCGACGTTGTCCATGTTGTCCTGGTGCATATGGTCGTTTCTTTAATTCTTTTCCTGTTTCAGAAATAGAATAACCTAAACGGCGAGAAATTTTCCATGATGGTCCGGTGTAACGTGACATAATTTTTTACCTCCTTTTTAAGTTTGGTGGTAAAAGATTGCAAAAGATTATTTTTGAGGTATCCACATGTTCTGTTCACCTTAAAGCAGAAAGGTTACTAAGGGCTCCATTGGTAGGGATCATTCTCAGAAAAATCAGTTACCTGCTTTTTACCGACGCTTTTCATTTTACCCTATAGGGTATTAAATGTCAATTGTTTTAATGAATAAGTTTACGAATTGTTCAAAGAATTCAACGGTCTCTGGATCAAAACGATCAACAACAGGGCTATCCACATCTAAAACCCCATAAAGTTTATCATGGATATATATGGGAACAACCACTTCAGATCGTGAATTTTCATCACAAGCAATATGATTTGGATGGTTATGAACATCTTTAACAACCATAGTCATTCTTTTTTGAGCCGCTTCTCCACAAACGCCTTTACCTAGTGGTATTTCAGCACAAGCTACTTTTCCTTGAAAAGGACCGACAGTCAATTGATTTCCATCGTATAGATAAAAGCCTACCCAATTGATTCGATCAAAGGATTCATATAAAAATGCAGATGCATTTGCAAGTTTAGCGATTTCATTTGGTTGGCTTTCCAATAGTGCTTTAGCAACACTTAATAATGTCTCATTTTTCATATCTACATCACCCCACATATTATAACATATATGTTAAAATAGTAATGGTGATAATGATGAAGAAAAAAATCCTTATCCGTTTTGGCGACATGATGCTAAAGGGGAAAAACATCGGTTTTTTTATCAAGAGAGTGAGAAAGCATCTCGTAAATAAACTGAGTGATTTACAAACGATTTATCAATTTAGACATGATCGCATTTATATCGATTATCAAGATGATCAAGAAGTAGAAATCATCAAGAGATTAGGTCAAATACCAGGTCTTTATTCATATTCAATTGTTTATGTATCAAAACCTAATCAAGAAGATATCATTCAAACGGCAGTTCATGTCTTAAATGAAGAAGCAACCAAAGACATGATGCATTTAAAGATTGAAACAAAACGCGCAGATAAATCATTCCCCATGACGAGTCAAGATTTTACATTATGTGTTGCGAGTTCTATTCTAAATCAGGCAAAAAGAAAATATGTGGTTGATGTCAAGCACCCAGAAGACATATTATATATAGAAATTAGACAAGATGCTGCTTACATCTATTTAAAAAGTCATTTAGGTATGGGTGGATACCCATATGGAACAGCTGGTAAAGGACTTTTGATGCTTTCAGGAGGTATTGATAGTCCTGTTGCAGGTTATTTAGCAATGAAACAAGGTATTGAAGTCGATTTGATTCATTTTGATTCATCTCCGCTCACCCCTCTTGAATCCACGCAAAAAGTTATTGAACTTGCAAAAGTTCTATCTATCTATACGCATGATCAAACAATTAATCTACATATCATACCATTTACAGCATTACATCAACTCGTTTTAACACATGTTTTTGAGCCTTATATCATTACAGTCATGCGACGTATGATGTATCGAATTGCAGAAAAGTTTGCTACTAGACATAAACATTTGTGCTTGATTAATGGTGAATCTGTTGGGCAAGTTGCATCTCAGACGCTTCCTTCAATGCAAGTTGTAGAAGCAGTGACAAAAATACCTATTTTACGACCACTCATCACATATGATAAACTAGATATAATAAAAATAGCTAAACACATTGACTCTTACCCTATTTCTATTTTACCTTTTAATGATTGTTGTAGTATTTATGTTCCTAAAAACCCAGTAACAAAACCTATGGAAGTTTATGCAAAAAAATATGAATCACTCATTGATTTTGAAGATATGATTTACCAGTTAGTTAGAGAAGCATATACGATTCAGTTATCTATGAACACTATCATTGATTTAACGACATATGGATTTACATTAAAAGAAGCAATGGAAGCATATGAGAAAGAAAGGGAACTGTCTTGATCACCTCAAAGCAAAATTCATCCTTTAAATTATGGCAAAAACTAAAACTTAAAAAATATCGAGATCTCCATGGTTTATTTTTAGTGTATGGTTTTCATCAAATTGAGAAAGCCAAAGAAAAAAACGCACTTGTTGATATCTTAAGTGATCAAGAAACAGATGGCGTGACTGCCTTATCAAAAGAACTTATGGAAGAACTTCAACAAGCAGAAACCTATTTTAATATTATTGGTGTTTGTAAAAAAACAAACGAAAAAATCACATCAAATCATGTGTTAGTTTTAGATGATATCCAAGACCCTGATAATTTAGGTGCACTCATACGAAGTGCTGCAGCTTTTAACTTCTTACATATCATCATCAGTCAAAAATCAGCAGATGCATATAATGAAAAAACCATACGTGCATCAAAAGGCTCACTATTTGATGTCTATATCGAAAGAAGACCACTTTCACAAGCACTTATCGAATTAAAACAACAAGGATACCACGTATTATGTGCAGATCCTCATCAATCAGGCCACATCACTCAACATGAAAAAATGGCACTCATTTTAGGCAATGAAGGACATGGTATTTCAGATGAGATTAAGTCATTATCTGATGGTTTTGTATCCATTGAAACCAAACATGTTGAATCACTAAATGTATCTGTTGCAGGAGCGATTCTTATGTATGAATGGAGGAAATTATGAAGCCCATTTTAACCGGATTTTTTGACCAACATCAATCATTATCTCTCGATGAGATGATGTTATTTACTGAGCGATTTCAGCTGGATCAACTCTCTCTAAGAGGCTATCAAAAAAAACCAATCATTGAAGTCAATGAATCAGATATCAAGCAGATATTAGCCTCACTTAAAACATCGAAACATAAAATCGCGATAATTGATTCAAATATAAAGACATATGATATACATCAAGAACAAAAATTTAATGAAGCTCTTGATGAATTTAGATATATTTTAAAAATAGCTGAGAAGCTTAAAGTTACCCATGTCTTAATGAAACTACCGCGATTTACAGATGTAATTCAGGAGTTTGAGCTCATTAATCAACGATTAACTCCTTTTATTGAAGCAGCCATGAAATTAAACCGTAAAATCATTCTTGAACCAAGTCTTGGATATAAGGCAAATGTCTATCAGTATTTATTTAAGAAGTTTAAAACAAGTCATTTAGGCATCTTATTTGATCCCGTTTATTTCATGCTTCAAAATGAATCGACAACCACCGCATATCGCATCCTAAAGTCTAATATTTTTGCTTTTTCATTTCATGATGCAAATCATCAAGGTGAAGCTCACCTTGTTGGATATGGAAAATCCGATGTCGTAGCAATTTGTAAAAAACTCATACGTGATAAATATGATGGTTTTATTCTCATGGATAACACGTTTCATCCAGAATCATTTGACTTAGCAGTAAAAAAGAAGAACTTTTTTAGTAAGCTATTCTCAAATGATCAAAAGAAGAAAGAAAAGTATGTTCGAGAGTTATCTCGTAAGATATTCCCTAATGAAGAAACAAAAAATGTCACCTATGATGACATTTTAGAAAATCAGATTAAACTGGTTAAAACGATTTTTAAATAGACTCTTCCTCGCTAGGTATTGAAAATGCGGGGATCGCATTGGGTAGTTCGGGGAATAATTTAGACACATATAATATACCGTTTAAGTGATCAAACTCATGTTGAAAAACAATGCCCACATAACCATTTAATGTGAGTTCGATAGGGATTAGTTCATCACTTTGGATATCATATGATAAGGCTTCAAAAACGACGGTATGATAACGTGGTGTTAATCCTTCAGTTTCTCGATCAACACTTAAACAACCTTCTCCACCAGGCACATAAGTTAACTCTTTACTTTTCGCTTTTAAAACAGGATTAACGAGTGCATAGGAATATAAAATCCCATCAAAATCAGTTACGTGAACAGCAAACATGCGCTTTGATACATTAACTTGTGGAGCAGCTAATCCTACAGCAGGTCTTAACTCATATTTTTCGACCATTTCTTCATCTTGAGAATTGATCACATATTGGAGCATATCTTTTAACAGTTTTTTATCTTGAGCACTTAAAGGGACTTTGACCTCTTTAGCTACAGTTGTCAATGTCTTATGACCTTCTCGAATGACATTTTTCATAGTTATCATCATAACACCTCGCACATATTATATCATAGGAGCAATCGATGCGCATTGATAAATTATTAAGTCAGCTGAAATACCGATCCAGAAATGATATCAAAAAAATGATTTCAAAGGGTCAAATCAAAGTGAATCACACGATCATCCATGATCCTACATATGAGGTAAAACCTCATGATGATCACATATGTGTAAATGATGACATAATTTTCTATAAAGATCCTATTCATTTAGCTATTTATAAGCCTGTTGGATATCTATCTGCTCATCATGATACGCTACACCCTTGTGTCATGGATTTAATCAAGCCACCTTATCATCGTTTCGATTTCAAGATTGCAGGAAGACTAGATCTAGATGCTGAAGGGTTAATGATTTTAACAACAGATGGTATGCTTGCACATGAACTGACACATCCAAAACATCATGTCAAAAAGACATATCAAGTCCTACTTGATCAACCATTTACACATGAAACGGAGTTACTTCAGGGAGTTATTATTCACGACGCACATCAAAATCCCTTTACAGCAAAAGCCATTGAGATTCATTCTCAAGATAAATATGTTAAAATAACCATCGATGAAGGAAAATTTCATCAAGTTAAACGCATGTTTATAAGTGTGGGTTACGAAGTTATTCAATTAAAACGTATTCAAATCGGAAAATTACACATTGAAGATTTAATTCCAGGCATGTATAAAGATATAAAAAAGGAAGACATATTATGACAGAAATCATCATACAAGCATATGAAGTTTTAGATGAGATAAAAAAAGATCCTAGATTTTTAGAAATCAAACATATGGATCAATATATTATGCATCACTACACTCAGGAAATCAAGCATTTTCAAGATGCGAAAATAGCATATGATCACATCATGAAAGAAGGTGGTCATTATCATCCTGACTTTAAAGAAGTAGTGAAAACATATAGTGAAGCAAAGAAAACACTTTATGAAAAAGAAGAAGTCAAACGTTATTTTGAACTTGAAAAAATGATTCAAGATGATATGAATGAGTTTATTCAAAAAATCGCACAAAGTGTTTCACCACATATTAAAACACCCAATAAACTGGGTATTGTATCAAAGGGAGGAGGAAGCTGTCATGTTGGCTAATCGCATGCAATTTATCGTATTTTATCAAGGCAAACACGTTTTAGAGAAACTTCAATCGATGCCAGTTGACATTGCTTATGTTTCTGATAAACAAAGTTATGCTATTGTTTATGGAGATAAAGAACAAGAGCAAAATTATAAAAAACAACTCAAAGATGTTAAGGGGTATAAATTTTTCGGTCCTTCACAACTTTATGATGAAAATTTAAATTTTTAATCTGTTAAGTAAAAAGACTTGACACCACAAAAAAAGTGTATATAATAGGTATGGATACCATAAAGAAAGAGAGTGATATATATGGCAGTTAAATTACGTTTGCAACGTTTTGGTTCTAATAAGAGACCATTTTATCGTGTTGTAGCTAGCGAATCCAATAGATCAAGAGATGGAAAGTTCTTAGATATTTTAGGAACATATGATCCACTAATTGGTAAAGTATTAGTTGATAGCGAAAAAGTTCAAAAATGGCTTGGTAACGGAGCACAACCTACAGACACTGTTAAAAGTTTATTTAAAAAATATAACGTAACAGGAAAATAAAAAGGGGGAACTGAATCATGGCTGTTGATTTTGAAAAACTCATAAAAAATATGATAATGCCATTAGTCGTTAACCCAGATGATGTATTAGTTAAAATCTTATCAAACGATGAAGAAACAATTACCATTCAACTCTTGGTAAATGAAGCAGATTTAGGACGTGTGATTGGAAAAGGTGGAAAAATCGCGAGTGCAATGCGTACAATTGTATATGCTGGTGCTTCAAAAGAAGGCAAGCGTGTACAAATCGATATTGACTCTTTTTAAGGATGATTTCAATGTATCAGATTGGTAAAATTACAAATACACACGGCATTAAAGGAGAGGTTAAAATCTACAACTTAAGTGATTTTAACCGCTTTTTCGTTGGCAATCACATCTATGTGATAATCAAGGGACAAAAAAAGACTTTTGAGATAGAACGCGTACGTCCTCAAGGGACTCTTTTTATTGTTAAGTTTAAAGGATATGAGAATATTAATGAAATTCTTCCTTACAAAGGAGAATTTGTTTATACTGACGAAAAACCCGAATTAGAAAAAGATGATTATCACTATGACGATCTTCTTGAAAAAGAAGTGTATAATGAAGAACATGTTCTATTAGGGAAGGTTATTAGTTTGATTCCTGTTCCTCAAGGACATCTCTTAGAGATTGAAAAGCCTAACGGTAAAAAAAGTTTAGTCCCTTTTGTTGATGAATTTATCAAAGATATTCAAGACGATAAAATCATTATTCGCCCAATCGAGGGATTATTATGAAAATAGATATAATCACTATTTTTCCAGAATTTTTTGACTCATTTTTAAACACTTCAATTATTAAACGAGCAAGAGAACTCAATCAAATTCATATTCAAGCACATCAGCTTAGAGACTTTTCGAAACGCAAACATCATTATATCGATGATACACCATATGGTGGTGGAGTAGGTATGCTAATTCAATTTCCTCCGCTTTATGAGGCCATTCATCATTTAAAAAATGAGAAAACAAAAGTCATTATGCTAACACCACAAGGCAAGCTCTTTAATCAATCGCATGCAAAAAAATATGCAAAAGAAGAGCACATTGTTTTACTATGTGGACATTATGAAGGTTTTGATGCGCGTATAGAAAACTTTATTGATGATGAATTATCTATAGGGGATTATGTTTTAACAGGTGGAGAGATACCCGCCATGATTTTTACGGATGCAGTGACAAGACTCATTCCAGGAGTTATTCATGAAGAGTCAGCTGAAAATGATTCGTTGCAACATGGTTGGTTAAAGTATCCTCAGTACACAAAACCAGAGACTTATAAAGGTTATACAGTTCCTGAAATCCTAAAATCAGGTCATCATGGAAATATTGAGTCATGGCGTAAGGAACAATCGATTAAACAAACTTATCTCAAGAGACCGGATTTGATTGATTCGATTGAAATGACAAAAGAAGAAAAAGAAATTCTTCAAAAGATAAAGACATCGTTACCATAATACATATGAAAGTGTTGCTATTTTTTGATATTTAATATAGAATATTATAAAGAGAAATATGCATTGACTTGCATGCTCTTTGACTTTGAAAGGAAAAAAGAACGATGAAAAGAATTAAAGAACTCGCACAAAAAAACTTAATCGTTGAATTTCTAGCCATCGTATGTATCGTTTTTACATTTGATTTTATTTTCATTATGTGGTACGGATTTGGTGTTTCATTAGCACACTGGTTAGTGGCATTCTTTAATGTTGCAATCATTTTATCTGTGATCTCACTTGTTCGTACAAATAAACGAAGATATATTTCATATGTGATTTATATCATGATTATGTTTGCATTCTTTGTTTCAGATAGCACACTTTATCTCTACAAAAAAGACGTAACATCCATCGCTATGCTATTAGAATCAGGAAAAAACACCATGCGTATCGGATTGAAGTACAACCCAATTGATACCTATGGTATCATTAACTGGCTTTTAATCTTTACATTCTTAATTGGGTCATTAATTGTTCTAAATAAGATTGTTAAATTATACAATGACAAACGACCAAGAAGACATGTAACACGCTTATCATTTATTTTGTTTTCTGCACTTGGTTTAATGGCAAGTCCACTGGTCATCAGCGCATACGATCAAATCACTTATCGTACACCTGCTGACAAAACTGTATTCGTACAAAAATTTGGTTCAATCACATATCACACAAAAGATATTGTTACCTTTATTTCAAATGCGATAAAACCTGTCTTATATGCAGATGACTTCAAAGATGAAATTGATTCTAAAGTCACATTTGATTTAGCAGATCAATCCTCATTATTTGGAGCACTTAGTGGTCAAAATGTGATTTTCATTATGTGTGAAACATGCGAAGAATATACATTTACACCTGAACTAACACCTAATTATTATCGTTTAAAAAACGAGGGACTCTATTTTAATAACTTTAGAACAGCAGCTAGAAACGACAATACCTATGATGCAGAATTTAAATCGCTCACATCGATGATTTACATGCAATCAGATAATTATATGCATACGTTTGGTGAAAATACATTTAGCAATGCACTACCAAATGTGCTTCGTCAATTTGGTTATACAGCCAATTCATTCCATGACTTTGAAGGAAGTTTCTTCAATCGCGATGTTATACATCCTAACATGGGCTTTGAAAATTATTATGCACTTGAAGATTTAGATGTTGAAGTTTCTGACCCAACCATTTGGGTTCAAGATTCTATTATGTTTGAGCAATTTAAAGATTTAATCGCACCAGTACAAGATGAACCATTCTTCTCATTTGTACTGACTGTTACACCCCATGGAAAACATGATAAGTATCGTGATAATCTTGAAGCATATTATGCATTAATTGATCAGCATCCTGAGTATAGTACAAGAGAATTAGAGTTTAGAACGCTCATGGCAGCTCAAATGGATTTAGATAAAGGATTAGGCATCTTACTTGATGATTTGGAATCAAAAAATCTACTTGACACAACTACCATTGTTTTATACAGTGATCATAAGAATTATTCAAGTCAAGAGATAACTATGAAGTACACTGAAAACAGTGACATACCTTATGAAATAGATAAAGTACCGATGATTATCTATAGCTCTGTCTTAGGATCTGGAGAAATAGATGTATTAGGTTCTCATTATGATTTAACACCAACGATCATGGATTTACTAGGTATTCCATATTATCAAGATTTCTATTATGGACAAAGTTTATTCCTTGAAAATCGAGTAGATAAACCCATCATTCTTGCTTACTCAAGTTGGATTAGCAATGAAATGACTGTCTATGATGAGATGATTGTTAGTGGCAGTGAAGATTTTGATCGTTTTATGGAAATTCGCTTATCGATTTTTAATACGATTGATTTATTTGAAAAAATGTTTATGAGTAATTATTTTGAGGAAGTTATTCCTTATCAAACACCTGAATAAACACGTTTATTAAAAAACAATTCGTTAAGTGTTGAATCTTAATCTATTGTTTGTTATAATAAAAAAGCCGTATCAATTTAGCACGATGGTCCGCTGTCTTAGTGACATGAACATTGGAAGAAAGAGAGTGAGTCGAACATGTCAAGATTAAAAGGACAAGCGTTAATTGCGCAAGTTACAAGTTCGTACATCAAAGAAGTACCAGCTTTTAGTCCTGGTGATACCGTCAAGGTATACGTCAAGATTAAGGAAGGAAACCGTGAACGTATTCAGTTATTCGAAGGCTTAGTCATCAAAAGACAAGGCGGAGGAATTTCAGAAACATTTACTGTTCGTAAAGTTTCTTATGGTATAGGTGTCGAACGTACTTTCCCACTACATGCACCATCAATCGATCGTATTGAAGTTGCTCGTTTCGGTAAAGTAAGACGTGCGAAGTTAAATTACATCCGCACATTGTCTGCAAAAGCATCGAGAATTAAAGAAAAACGATAAGTTTTCAAAGGGGCTAATAGCCCCTTATTTTTTTTGAAAACGAATGAAAATATTTTCATAAATACTTGAAAGCCTTTACACATAATGATATAATATATAGTAAATTCATGATTCAAGAAGGTGAAAATATGAGTAATGCAACCATATATGATGTTGCTGGTGCTGCTGGGGTATCTCTAGCTACCGTATCACGTGTACTTAATAATCCAGAAAAAGTTAAAGAGGAAACAAGACAACGTGTTTTGAGGGTCATTAAGGAACTCGGATACCGTCCAAACGTCATCGCACGAGGACTTGCATCACGTAAGACAACCACAGTCGGTGTGGTCATCTCAGATATCACACGTGCTTCAGTTGCTGAAATGCTCGGTGGTATTAGTGATATTGCACAAAATTATAAATACTCCATCAAACTTTTTTCGATTCGTGAAGATATGGATGTAGTGGATACATTACAAGACATTGTTGCAGAACAAGTCGATGGTGTTCTCTATTTGAATGATGAGCTTTCTGAAAATCGTGTGGAAGATATTAAGCGTATGTTTAATTCAAATGGTATCCCATTTGTATTTGCAAACGTAGTATCTGATGATCCAGATGTACCAACTGTTTCAATTGACTATGAAAAAGCCGGATATGAGATTACAAAGCATATGATCGATGAGCATCGTCAAAACATCTATTTATTATCAACTGCACGCAGATATTCAGTCAATGATAAAAAAGAAGCTGGATATGTTCGTGCAATGGAAGAAGCGAAACTAGAGCCTAAAATCTTTAGAACAAGTGGTGACACTAACATTAACCGTCAACACTTTTCAACATTCTTCTCAGATAAGAAAATTGATGGTGCTATTGGTGTGAGAGATTCAATTGCCGTATCATTTATGAATATCGCTAGAGACAATGGACGACAAATTCCAAAAGATATCGCAGTTGCTGGATTTCAAAATACAAAATATGCACTCTTAGCACGTCCTAACTTAACATCCATAGATGTTCCTGTGTACGACATTGGTGCTGTATCGATGCGCTTATTAACAAAACTAATGAATCAAAAAGAAGTTGACAATATTCGTATCATTTTACCTCATTATATTGTCAAACGACAAACAACCAACTAAATCATCGATGACTAGGACAAGTAGGTCTTTCGTAAACCTTATTTAGAGATTTCATGAGGGTGTAACATGAAAAGAAAACATTGACCAAAATACAGCCTATGAGATAATCAAAAAATTCAAAGTGCTAGAGTTTACTCTAGAACTAAGGTGGTACCGCGGATTATATTCGTCCTTAGATGTCTAAGGGCGATTTTTATTTAAAAATAAGGAGACATAGATATGAAATGCTATGATGACCTCGTATGGAGAGGCTTAATTAAAGATGTTAGCAATGAAGAAAAAGCAAGAGAATTATTAGACCAAGATAAAATCAAGTTTTACTGTGGATTTGACCCAACAGGAGAATCACTCACTGTGGGTCATCTCGTTCAAATCGTTCGTATGAAATTACTTGAAACTTATGGACATACACCTATCGTTTTAATTGGTGGAGCAACCGGACTGATTGGTGATCCTAAACAAACGTCTGAAAGAAAATTATTAACACTTGAAGAATCACTTCAAAATGCAGAAAAGATTAAAAAACAATTATCAAATTTTCTAGATCCTGAAAAAGCGATTTTTGTAAATAATTACGATTGGATTAAACAAATTGACATGATTTCCTTTTTACGTGACTATGGGAAACATTTTTCAATTAATTATATGATTGCTAAAGATACGGTTCAAAAAAGACTCGAGGTAGGTATTTCTTATACCGAATTTTCATACATGCTCATTCAAGCAATTGATTTCCTTCATTTATATAGAACCCATGATTGCAAACTACAGTTTGGTGGATCTGATCAATGGGGTAATATCACAACAGGACTCGAACTCATTCGTAAACTTGAAGGCGATGAGTCAAAAGCGATTGGTTTATCTTCTCCACTCCTTTTAAAAGCCGATGGATCGAAGTTTGGTAAGAGTGAATCAGGTGCTTTATGGCTTGATGAGACATTAACAACACCCTATGAAATTTATCAATATTTTGTCAATGCATCAGATCAAGATGTAGTTAATTACTTAAAACAATTAACATTATTATCCAAAGAAGAAATTGAATCATTAGAAGAAAAATCAAAAACACATCCAGAACTCAGAGAAGCACAAAAGAAATTAGCTGCTGAGGTCACAGAACTTATGCATGGTAAAGAAGCACTCAGTGAAGCTTTAAAGGTCACAGAAGCTCTTTTCAGTGGTGAATTTATGGAATTATCAAAGAATGCGTTCAAAATGCTTGAACGAACATTAGATTCTGTTGTATTATTAGAACCTAAGCATATATTAGATGTGTTAGTGGAAACGAAACTTGCTCAATCAAAACGAGAAGCAAGAGAGTTTATCACTAACGGGGCAATCACAGTTAATGATCAAAAGATAATCGAGATTGATGCAACCATAGATACATCACATCTATTACATGATCAATATGCCATTGTTCGAAGAGGAAAGAAAAAATACGCACTCGTCATCTTTAGATAGGAGCTCATATGGATATCCTACTTTATAATCCATTATCACGTAACGGAAAAAATGATCACTTCATTGAAAAAATTAAAAATGAATTAAAAAAACAAGGTAACCCTGTTGTTGTTTATAGTTTGCTAACCATTGATGATCCACAAACATTTATCTCTAATTGTGAAATCGATGATCGAATCATTATCGTAGGTGGTGATGGAACGATTAATCGATTAGCGAATCGTATCTATGGGATGGATATAAAACAGTCTATTTATATCTACCAAGCTGGAACAGGTAATGATTTTGTGCGTAGTCTTAAAATCAAACAAAAATTAGTCCCTATTAAAGCTTATGTTGAATGTCTACCATATGTTGAGTATGAAGGACAAAAACAATATTTTCTAAATGGAGCTGGTGCAGGACTAGATGGATTTACAGGATATCTTGTCAATAACTCACGGTTTAAGAAAAATAAACTTAATTATTTTAGACATGCCTTTGAGGCATTTGCAAAGTTCAAACCTATTGGTGCACATATCACAATTGATGGTCATTCATGGTATGAGAAAAAAGTGTGGTTTGCGAGTGTCATGCATGCGCCTTATTTTGGTGGGGGTATGAAGATTGCTCCTCATGCAAAAAGAGATCAAGCAGAACTGGATTTAGTGGTTGTGAAAAAAATTCCTAAATGGCTACTTATATTAATCTTTCCAACCATCTATCTTGGATGGCATACCATCTTTAAAAGATATGTGAAAATCATTAAAGGAGAATATATTACGATTTCCTTTGATACACCGACATATTTACAAATTGATGGTGACGTAGAATATCCAATTGATAAAATATCAGCACACGCAATGAAAAGATAAAGGGCTCAGTTGAGCCCTTTACTATTTGATTCTTCCTAATCCTATCTTCTTATAAACCTTTTCCATTTTACGTGAAGCGATTAGGCTTGCTCTTTCTTTACCACGATTTAAGACCTCATCTAATTCAGGACTGTTAATAATTTCAAAATAACGTTGTTGAATCGGTCTGAGTGCATCAGCAACCACTTCAGCTAAATCAGCTTTAAAAACTGAATAACTCGAATGTTCATATTTTTTCTCTAATTCTTTAATTGAATAATCAGATAGAGAAGCATAGATTTGTAATAGATTAGAAATACCTGGCTTTGCATTCACAGCATATTTAATCGTCGCATCCGAATCGGTAACTGCACTCTTAATCTTATTTCTAACAGATCCTAAGTCATCTAAGAGTAATATATAGGATTTTTGGTTTTCATTACTTTTATCCATCTTTTTCGTTGGATCAGTTAATGACTTAATACGTGCTCCAGTTTTAGGAAAGAATCCTTCAGGAACAACAAATGTATCACCATATAAATGATTAAAACGTTCAGCAAGATTTCTTGTTAACTCAAGATGTTGTTTTTGATCATCACCAATAGGAACGATGTTTGCATCATATAGTAATATATCTGCAGCCATTAATGCAGGGTAAGTAAGAAGAGAAGTTCTAATACCTTCGGTTTGTTTACCCTTTTTATCTTTATATTGGGTCATACGTTCCATTTCACCCACATAAGCCGTTGATTCCATGATGTATCCTAAAGCGGCATGTTCACTGACTTCTGATTGAATGAATAAATTCACTTTTTCTGGATTGAGTCCACATGCGATATATAAAGCTGCTACACTACGAATGTTTTTTCTAAGTTCTTGTCTATCTTGTGGAGTTGTTATTGCATGTAAGTCAGCAATAAAAATGAAGAATTCGGTATCCTCTAACTCATCTTGAAGTTTCACAAATTGTCTTAAAGCTCCTATATAATTTCCTAATGTTAATTGTCCTGTAGGCTTAATGCCTGATACGAGTCGTTTCATATGAATCTCTCCTTAATATATGAAATAAAAAAATCGTCCCTAATATCTAAGGACGATTTTCATCGCGGTGCCACCTTAGTTCTAGAGTACACTCTAGCCCTCATTTGTCGTTAATGCCGACATACATGTGCTCAAAGGTCCCATAGGATTAATCATATCTACTGGTTTCCATCCTCCCAGCTCTCTATAAGATATATCAATTCATCCCTTTTCCTTCTCATTGCACTTTCATTATATCTTAAATACGATTATTCTTCAAGCACTTTTTCGAGTTGATCAACAAGTTCCTTGAAGCGGTTAATAACAGCTTTAAATGTCTTCTTATCTGTTAAATCTGCACCAGCTTTAGCTGCTTGATTAACTGGATAATCACTACCACCAGATTTAAGTAATCCGAGATAGTTTTCCATAGCTTGAGGTTGATTTGTTCTTACGTTTTCATAAATCTTTAATGAAGCACTGTAGCTTGTTGCATATTGATAAACGTAGAATGGGGTATGGTATAAGTGAGGAATATAAGCCCAGACATATTGTTTACCATCTTCTTTAGTAATATCAATGTTATAGTAATGCTTATATAAATCAATCATAATCTTAGATAAAGATTCATCGGTGATTGGCATACCTTTTTCAACAAGTTCGTTAGCCTTTAACTCATAAGTAGCAAATAACGTTTGTCTAAAGAATGTTGACATAATACCATCAATCGCAGATTCTAATAAATCAATTTTTTGAGCTTTCGTCTCAGCTTTTGAAATTAAATAATCAAGTAAAGCATGTTCATTAAATGTGGATGCAATTTCTGCAACAAAAATCGTATAATCTGATGATGCCATCGGTTGGTTTTCATTGGAGAATAGTGTATGTGCACTATGTCCAGCTTCATGAGCTAAGGTGAAAACTGCATCTAATGTATCATCATGATTGAGTAAAATAAAGGGGTGGAATCCAAAGAATCCAGAAGAATAAGCACCTGTGCGCTTTCCTTCTTGAGGATAAGCATCAACATATCCATCTCTTACCGCTTCTTTTTGATGGTTAACAAAATCTGGATCCATATGACCGATTGCTTTAAAGAAAAGTTCTCTTGCTTCTTGATATGGATACTTAGAATCATCTTTAGCAAGTTTTAAGAAACGATCATAAGTATGATATTTCTTTAAACCCAAATGCTTTTTGCGTAAACGAATATAACGTTTAATCTGTGATGTGTTTTCATAAGCTGTATTGACTAAGTTGTGATAAACAGATACCGGGATGTTATTTCTAAATAAAGCTGCTTCCAAAGCAGAAGTATAACCACGAGACTTAAAGTTAGCTGCTAATTGTTGCAAGACCAAATTATATGTGCTTGCAAATGCTGCTTTATTATCTTTATAACGCTTAAATGCTGCTTCAAATATTTTTTTACGATCTTTAGCTGTAGGAACTTCAGGAATTAGTGATCTAAAATTTGATAAAGTAATTTTAACTTTTCTACCATCAGATAGTTTGATAGTTTCATCTTGGGCATCAATGATGGCTAGTGATTGATATAAAGATGATGGAATGCTCCGTGTAGGCCCAAAATTAGCTAAAATCTTTTCTTGATCACCATCTAAAACATACTTTTGTTGTAAGAAAAGCTTTTCCATTTGAAACTTATAAGTCATTAAGAATGCATCTTTTTCAATCATTCCCATTACTTTCTCTTCACCTAAAGCAATCAATTCTGGTGAAACCCAAGATGTCTTTTGATTAAGTTGTGAGAGTAACAACATCATTTGTTGATTTTTAGATGATTTGAGTGTGTCTTTTAAATTAAGATCACTTGCTAAATGAATATAACCATACAAACGATATAGAAGCTTTGTCGCTTCCTCTTCAAGCTCATAAAAAGCCTTAAACTGATCAAAATCTCCTAATTTTCCTTGAAATGATGCCAATCTTTCAATGTATGGAGATAGTTTTTTTAAATCCTCTTCCCAAGCTTCTAAGCTTGGATAAAAATGAGATAAATCCCAAGTTGACATAATATTACGTCCTTTCTTGTCATATTATATTTATTATAACGCATCATTTTAAAAAACTTAAACAATAGGGGTCAAATATGTAAAAATCACATAAAAACCAGATATCATATTGAAAAAAGGTATAAATAATTATATAATTAAGCAACAGGGCGAAACCTGAACAAGAACGCTATAAGTGCTATAGGCTTAAACCTATGCTCCTAAAGGAGGAAGACAAATGATTACTATCTTTACAACCCCAAGTTGTTCATCTTGTCGGAAAGCGAAAAAGTGGCTTGATGATCATAAGATCCCTTATGAAGAAAAAAACCTATTTAATCAACGGATCACAGAAGAAGACATTGATCGTATGTTAGAGAATGCAGAAAACGGTTTTGAAGACATTATCTCGACACGATCAAAGATTTTTAAAGAACAATCCCTTGATGTCGAAGACATGCGCATTAGTGAACTTAAAGCATTCATTATTGATAATCCAAGTGTCTTAAAGCGTCCAATCATTATCGATGGAGATAAAATGCAGGTAGGTTATAATGATGAGGAGATTCGTGTGTTTATTCCCAAACGTTTAAGGGAATTAATCATGTGTGTGGATTGCCCACAAGGCGAACATTGTGACTATCAAAGTGCACTCAAAAGATATTTCGATGAAATAAAAAAAGAACAACCTACCACGTAGATTGTTCCACAAAACGACGAAAGAAAAGGTTCCTCAGGGAACCTATTTTTTTATTCTGGTTTTTGTTCGGTTTCTTTAAAGTATGAGAAGAAACCTAATCCAATCGATCCGATATATAAAAGTGTTGTAATGACATAAGATGTGCGAACAATAGGTTTGTAAGTCATTAATACGAAGAAGTCTAAATTACCATCATCTAAGACTCCCGCATTACTTAAGTGTTGGCCAAATAAGACAGTAAGAATGATAAGAGACGCTAAAACGAATCCATTGTTTCTAAAATACCAACCTAACCAAACGAGTGCGAGTGGAATAATGATTTTGTGAACAGATGGAATAACATAGCCATATAGTTCATGCCAATCATTGAATCTTAGGATGATTGAGACTAAAAATAAAATGCTGATTACGGTTGCTGTTGTAAAATAAAGTAGATTGCGTTCTTTCATTAAGGGCCTCCATCGATTAATACTTACATATAATATTATAGTTATTTATTTTCATAAAGTCAATTTATTCTGAATTTTCAATAGAAAATACGAGAAATTGTTCATGATATGGCTGTCTAAACGCTTATTTGAGCCTTTTTACATCTCTTTTTCAGGTGTGTCAGGTTTTATGGCTATAAACAATGAAGATAATATAGCAGCAACAAATCCAGCAGCAAATCCATTGTTATATAAATCGAATCCACCTTGGAAACTTAAAGCAAGTGGTGTGATGAGTAAATGTAGGAATCCTCCAATGACTCCAGCGATAAAACCAAACCTTCCAGCAAGAGGGGCTAACCCGGTCACAAAGAATAAAGCTAAGATTGGTCCTAATGTAAAATCAATAGGAGTTAGCCATATCGCAAGAGCTGCACCTAAGACAACAGGTAATGAATTTTTAGGATGTTTACCAAAAGCTGCAAATCCCATAATCGTTAATATTGCTCCCATCACAGGACCATTGATAGAGACTTTAAAGAAAACAACCATCACTAATGAAAATAAACCCATGACACCAATGTTTAACATAGTTACATCTTTTCCGTTATCAAAAAAATCAGATAATAGACGTCCTGATCGATTCATTAATGCTTTATACTTTTTGTGTACTTTAGGATTTAAAATAAATGCAATCACAATAAAAAGAATCGATACAACCAGTGTTGCGTAGAAGAGTTCTTCATGGTAGAAATTACTGACATCTACACTACGATTAATCTCAACAAAGGATGTTATAATCCCTGTTAAAACCATTGACAATACACCCATTGAAAAACCTGTATTATAGAGGTTATATCCTTGATGGAACTTTAAAGCATGAACATTGAAAAGGGGTAGAATAAAACCAATTAAAACACCGGTGAACATAGCTAATGGAATACCAATGTATAACTCTAAACTCATACCAAAGATGATATAGCTAACAATAGGTGATATACCAGAAGAAAGAAGGAGTACAAGAATATAATTTTGAATAGGTGTTTTTGAAACTTTTGCGTAAATATAGATACCTAAATACATAGGTAAAGCATTAAATAAGTTTTTACCAAAAAAAGCAAACCCTGCAATAGTTAGTAGACAAGCGAAAATAGGACCTGTCATTTTAAGTTTCATCCATCGGATGAGAAGTAAATTAAGTAAAACAGTTAATGAAACATTAAAAAGAGTTGCTGCTAAACCACCAATATATAGATAATCAGATACCAAAATACTTGGACTTTTTAAAATACGTAAAAAACCAGCAAACATTTGATCAACTGGTTCAATAGCAAAGGTTATGATGAATAATATACCAAATATAGTGGGTAGGAGCATGTTTTTCTTCATGAGTTTTAAAATATGCATCGTTTTTGTCCTCCTGTTGTCAATTATAACAAAAAAAAGAAGACTTTTTGACATGAAAATAAAAAAAGATAGCAGCCGCTATCTTCTACATGTAAATGCTCGTTCACTCTTTCGTTTGGTTGGTTTTTGTTCAACGCCAAATTTATCCAAAAACCTGTTAAATGCGAGTTCACCTTCGTGGTAGTGAGAGACTTCATATTCAACTTCATAATCTTCTACACCACAGTATTCACAACGATCAAGAAATAAAACACCATTTTCATAAGGTGTGCTCACACGATAATTGACAAGCTGAACACGATATGTCACAAAATAATCAATATCATCAAAAAACTGTTTGGTTGAAAAACCATGTTCAATCATATCAAGTGCTTGAGGAACAGTGAGAAGCACATGACTCTCAAAAGCACCTAGATCACTTTGACTTTTTAAAGTCACTTTGTAGTGTGTTTCACTTTTTTGACGGATTCGAAGCACAATATGCTTTTCATTTAATGCATAATCATCTGTATCGAAGTAATAATTGATTTGTTTAAAGACATTATTTTCGAGATGAAAATGCTTAAGTAACTCATGGTACTTTTCTTGAGATACTTGTGTTTTAAATTCAATTTCAATATTTTTTGTCATCGCATCCACCTTCTAAAAAATAGTTCAATCCACAAATCCATCTTTAATTATAACAAATATGACTCCTAAAAGGAAGAAAAAACGTTTACATTGTGTACACGCTTTCACAATCGTTGAAATCTGAAACAAAAATGGTAAAATATAGTCGTGAAATACGAAATTCAAGGAGGAATATTAAATATGGCTATTAAAGTAGCAATTAACGGGTTTGGACGTATTGGTCGTCTAGCTTATCGTCTCATGGCTGATGATCCACAATTCAATGTAGTAGGTATTAATGACTTAACAGATGCAGAAACATTAGCATACCTTTTAAAGTATGACACTGCACAAGGTAATTTTAAACTAGACAAAATCAGTTACGAAGGAAGTGAACTTATCGTAGATGGTAAGAGAATTCCTATTTTCTCAGAAAAAGATCCTAAGGCTTTACCTTGGGGTAAACTTGGTGTGGATGTTGTCTTAGAATGTACTGGTCTATTTACAGATGAAGTTAAAGCAGGCTGGCATTTAGAAGCAGGTGCTAAAAAAGTTGTTATTTCAGCTCCAGCAACTGGATCTGTAAAAACTATCGTTTATAACGTCAATGATAACACACTTGATGGAACTGAAAACATCTTATCAGGTGCTTCATGTACAACAAACTGTTTAGCTCCTATCGCTAAAGTTTTAGATGACAATTTTGGTATCGTTGGTGGTATGATGACAACTGTTCACGCATACACTGCTGACCAATCACTTATGGACCAACCACACAAAAAAGGTATCTTATCAAGAAGAGGTAGAGCTGCTGCTGCAAGTATTATCCCTTCATCAACAGGTGCTGCAAAAGCTATCGGTTTAGTCTTACCACAGTTAAAAGGTAAGTTAGATGGAACAGCTTTAAGAGTTCCTACGATTACAGGATCAGTTGTTGACTTAACAGTTGAAGTTAAAAAGCATACCACTTTAGAAGAAATCGATGCTGCATTTAGAGCTGCTGCAAATGAAACACTTTGCTATATGTCAGATCCAATCGTATCAAGTGACGTGATTGGTTCATTATATGGTTCAATCTATGATGCAAACACTACTCAAATCGTTAATTATGATGGAAGACAACTTGTTAAAGTTATGGCTTGGTATGATAATGAGATGAGTTATACATCACAATTAATTAGAACAGTTAAGAAATTAGCTAGTTTAATTAAATAAAAAACTTCACAAATATTTCAAAAAGGTGACTAAAATATCGGTTTTAGCACCTTTTTATTCATATTGATTATATAAAATAGATAAAAAAATGCATTTTCTTTCATTTTCCAACACTTTTTTGTTGACAGATGCCAAAGTGGGTTGTATAATAAAAGGGAAAATGAGGGAAAATCGTTTTCGTTCATAAAAATGTTAAAGGCAAACTTAGGGAAACCTAAGGACGCAAAGCTATAGGGCCTGAAATGGTAGCCAGTTGTCATTAGAGAATTTGACTATGATTGAAATAGTTGAAGTTCCGTGTTGACAGTTGGTTTTTTTATTCGATAAAAGAGAGGATGTGGTAAGTTGAGCCAAGGTAAGTCAACAACTATCATTATATTAATAGTTCTACTTATCGCACTCGGATTTACTACAACAGCAGCCGTATCGTATTGGAGAGAAATTGATTTTGATAATCAGCTCATTATCCCAATTGGTGGTAATGAAGATGCAACACTTCTTGTCTATGATGTAAGTGAAACATTTACTGGATCACTTGTTCCAGTGGGTAGAGCTTACTGGGTAGGCGAAGAAGATGAAGTAACTTTCAGATACGAAGTGAGTATTGATCGAGCACTCGCACAGGAAATGGATTTACTTGTTACAGCAACCAATGTGAGAATTGCAGATCAATTAGAATATGGCGTCTTCATTCGAGTAGAAATTAATCAACAAGTAGGACAAGGAATTATTGATATTTTCAATGATGTCGTAGAAGTAGTGATTAAAGTAAGATTGCTTGAACCTGTAGATCAAAGCGAACTTGACGATGGATTGGTGTTTGATGAGACAAAGCATTATCTCGTCGATGACGCAGAAGCAGCATATCAAGAAATCATAGGTCAGACCATAACAATGACCTTTAGATTTGAAGTAAGACCAAAAAATTAGAAAATAAAAAAATTAAAAGGAAAAATAAGGAGATTTAAGAAATGAGACAAAAGAAATTAGTTATTACGTTATTAGTATTATTGGCATTTGTGGTATCAGGATTCACATATGCATATTGGGCAAGTTCAATTACTGTTGGAGCAATTGATGATCAAGATGCGGTTATTACGATTGGTGCAGGTGAAGCTGTAAGCACAACTGCAGCTGTTGGTACAATTGGTGTAGATAATGAAGATTTAGTTCCTACAGACTATGTTGTTTCAGTAGGAGATGATACAGCAGTTATTACAATTCCAGTAACATGGAATTCAGAAGATGGAGCATCTGGAGCGTTAGGAACACTTGTCGCATCAAGTCCTGTTCTAAGTGCAACTGGTTTATTAGAAGCTGAATTAAATGCAATGTTTAATGTTACTATCACTACAAATAACGTTTCTATAGCAAACGGTGCTACTCAATCTGTAGTTATTACAGTTGTATTTGCAAATGAACCTGCAACTAAAGCATTATATGACGCTTTGCAAGCAGCAGGTGAAATTACTTTAACAGTTTCACTAGTTATTAACCCAGCAGCATAATTTATAACTTTAAAATTTGTATAAAGACGGTCTCATCTTTTTGACCGTCTTTATTTTTTTTGAGAGGAGGGCTCAATATAAAAACAACCATTAAAAGATCATTTTTAATAACTTTAAGTATATGCTTATTAATATTTACTATGTCTAACACATTTGCATATTGGGCTTCTCAGATCACGTCTACTCCCTCTCAAACTCATCAACAAGTAGGCATTGGTGAATGGGATTATCATAACCCTAACCTTCCTCTAGGTGTTCAACTTTATGCTCCCAATACAGGATATGCACAAGGAACAGCTCTATTTTTTGAAGGAAGCTATTACTTCGCTAAAGTGAATACAAGTACGACTCATACATTAGGTGAAGGTAATGGCTATTGGGCACCTTATAATCAATACACACTCAATTATGTACCATTTAATACATACACAGTGAACCAATATGTCTATCATGAAGCATCAGATGCGTATTACTATGCATTCAATAATGAAGCTAACGCTAATGCACCTGTCACATCAAATCATTGGTATCGTGTAGGATCCATAGAGTTTTTCACCTATAATCGCTATCAAACAGGTAGTATTGTTGAATATAATGGATCATATTTTAGAAGATTAGTGAATTATGATATTGGCGCATTACCAACTCCAGCAAATAGCCAAATTTGGAAAAATTTACTTGAAGTCATTGACTGGCAACCTCAAATATACGCACAGTCAGGAACTGTTGTTAAGTATAATGGTATTTACTACTCAAATTCATGGTATGCACAAGCAAGTGATGTACCAGGAACAGGGCAAAACTGGAAAGTATATAATGCAACCTTTACAACACCTAATAACTTTACCAATGGAAGAGTTGTAGAATATCAAGGATCTATCTATCGACTTGTTAATCAAGCCAATCGGAATTCAATTCCAGGCACTCAACCAAATTCATGGAATAAAATTAACACACTCGATTATCATCAATATAATGTTTACGCTCTAAATGACATTGTACTATACAATGGAGGCGTCTATCAGGTCGTCAATGCGACAAATGCAAACAACCATTTACCTGGTACTTTCTATAATGCATGGAATCGATTAGATCAAATCACTTATCAACCCAACAATGTTTATAAAAACAATGATTTAGTTTTATACAACAACCAACCCTATGTAGTCGTAAACGCGACCAATGCAAACGGAAACATACCTGGTAGTATTGCTAATGGTTGGAATTTACTTGGATCATTAGATTATCAGTGGTTTAATCTCTATAAATCAGGGGACTTCATTATCTACAATAATGTTGCCTATAGAGCGAATCAAAATGTCGTTAATGAAATACCTTCAAGCTCTAATAAGTGGACTGCACTGGGTTGATTTTATCAAACTGCTAAAAAACTTTAACAAATATCAATTTAAATGATATAATAGTATTAGTAATTTTTAGCGAAAAGAGAGATAAAATATGTCGAACCAAAACAATCAGCCATTAACGATGACTGATAAAGTCATTAAGTATGTAGTAATCAGCTTAATATCTATTATCGTCATAGCACTCATTATTTTTCTATTTATACCTAGACTTTCTGTATCAATCTTTGGTTATGGTTCTTACGGAACCACCACATCAACCGATTCTTCACTTAAAGTTGAAGATCTGAAGATTATAAGTAATAAAGATTTTGCTGATTTGAAAGCTGGGGACATTATTCTTTTCAATCTCACAGGTAGTGAGTATGGTGCACAACAAGGTGTCAAAGTCTATCGTGTCATGGCAACTTTCCATCACGATGCTGAGCCTTATGTTCATGTGCATTCAACAGGAACCCCTATCTCTTTCCCTTGGAAAGTTTCCGAAGAGATGTATATGGGAACGGTTGTGACTACAGTACCTGTTCTAGGCGCGATTACAGGCTTTCTAAGTAGCGGATTTGGAATTGCTATTCTTGTGGTGAACTTAATTATCATTGGAGTTGTGGTTTATTTAGTTAAATCATCGAAATTCTCAAAACAATCAGCAGCTGAGTAATCGCTTATTAAGGTGGACTTATGTCAAACGAAAAGCGATCAAAAAAACATAAATTTATAAAAGAAAATATTAAAAGAAATCAAACACTTAAGAAACAATGGATTGCATTTATTTCAATCGGTTGTTTTTTTGCTGTACTCATGATCATCCTTGGCATCCAATCGGTCACCAAAGAGGGATTTATCGCAAACTACGGAAAAAATTTGGTTCAAGCTGTCTATCGAAATCAAGTGGTGACAGACAATACAGTAAAAACAGGGTTAGTGAAAGTAAGAACAATTAAGCCAACAGATGTTTTCGTTACGAATGAAGTATTGGTCTATGATGAAGCACGCGATGGTGGGAACTTCTTATGGGTTCAAGAAATTGTTTTAATTCAAGATGATCAAATAACAGTCCGTTTTAATGAATTTTTAATCGCTCAAACCATCACATATGATGATATTGAATATGCTTATGTCCGCGATGCTAACTTAACAGATAAGGTTTTCTACTTTATCACACAACCTCGTGGACTACTCTACGCATTTGTTATTTCATTTGTGATAGTAGCTGGATCTTACGTGATTTTAATCAAGAAAAAAGATTAATTTATTGTGGTGATTATGAAGAAAAAACTGATACTTAATATCCTATTTTATGTGTTTGTTATATATATTGCTGGTTACATTTTGTTTTCAGCATTTTTACCACATAAAGTGATTGATATATTTGGATTTCAAGCATTTAACGTCGAAACACCTAGTATGACTGGGAAATTAAACGTCAATGATGTCACCATTTCAACCAAAGTAAGAAATGAAGATGCACTTAAAGTTGGAGATATCATCACCTTTCAGGCGATACCTAGTGATTTAACTAGAGAAATTGTGATTACTCATTATATTGCTAAAATCGAAATCGTTGATGGAGAAAAAGTTTTTATCACTCAAGATCGACATAACTTCGTTGAACAAAATGACATTTATGACCGATGGTATGAAATCGTTGATGGAGAAAAAGTTGAAAAGGATATCGAGTTTTCAGATATTTTAGGACGTCATGCATTACGTATCCCAAAAATTGGTGTCGTCATCGCATTTGTTCAAAATATTCTATATGATCCCATCTTTATTGTTTTGATTACTGTCAATTTAGTCATCGTATATGCCATTATCAAGATTATCTTAAAAAAGGAACCACCAAAGGAAGATATAAAATGACGTGGGATGATTTGATTCAACATGAATTGAAGAAGCCTTACTTCCAACATTTAGTCGAATTTTTAAAAGTTGAAGATAAAACAAAAACCATTCTACCTCCAAGAGATAAACGCTTAACAGCTTTTAAATTGACACCTTATGATGAAGTCAAGGTCGTTATTCTCGGACAAGACCCTTATCATAACTTAAATCAAGCACATGGTCTTGCTTTTTCGGTTGAACAAGGAATCTACCCACCGAGCTTAAAAAACATTTATAAAGAGCTTGTTGATGATTTGGGTATTGTATACCCATCGACAGGAAATCTTTCAAAATGGGCGAAACAGGGTGTCTTATTACTCAATACATCACTTACCGTTGAAATTCATAAAGCTTTATCACATAAAGGTATAGGTTGGGAGACTTTTACACTTGAAGTGATCAAAAAAATAAATGAAAAAGAAACTCCTGTTGTCTTTATTTTGTGGGGATCACACGCTCAAGCATTTGAACCATACATCAATCAAAACATTCATCACATCATCAAATCACCACATCCATCGCCACTCTCTGCATCTCGTGGTTTCTTTGGCTCTAAGCCTTTTTCAAAAACAAATCAATTTCTAAGAACGCATCATTTAGGAGAAATCGATTGGTCTCTATAAACGACAAGTTGTCGTTTTTATTTTGACTTTTCAAAAAATCATGTATAATTGGAATTACAGAGTAATTAGAAAGCGTTAAGTGTCTAACCATGGGATGTCGGGTTAGAACGAACACATAAGTGGCGGTTTTCTAATGCGTCCGCTGTAAGCAATTATAGTGGACCTCAAACTTAGGAGGTCTTTTTTCATGGGAAAAAGTAATTTAGAGATTCAAAAACTTGCTTTAGCTGCAGTGCTTGCTGCAGCATCAATCGTCATTGATGTTTTTTTCAAGCAGCTTTTAAATATTCAAAACTTTGGGGTTCCATTTTATGCGATACCCATTGTCTTAGGTAGCATCATCTTAGGTCCTATGTATGGGATTATCATGAGTTTGACAAGTGATGCTATCGGAGTCATGATTTCAGGGAATGGTTATTTAATATCATTTGCGATTGCACCACTCATGTGGGGTCTTGTTCCTGGGTTATTATTATATAAACGTTATTCACTCTTTCGTTTAGCCTACGTGATCCCTATCACTTATTTATGTGCTTCACTATCCAATACGTTTGCGATGTATGTTGAATTTGGTAGAGAAACAACTTTAGCAACACTTGCACTTCGCATCCTGTTTATTCCAATTAATTCAGTCATTATTTTCTATGTCGTGAAAGATGTCTACTTAAAACTAACCCCATTCCACGAAAAGTTCACTTTAAAGACGATTTCCAATCACGAATAAGACGTAAGTTTACTTACGTTTTTTCTTTAAAAAGACATTTTCATGTATAATAGTAATGGTGATATCATGGTAAAAATTATTGGTGCTGGACTTGCAGGTGTTGAAGCAGCATACTATTTAGCAAACAAACAAATCAACGTCCAGCTCTATGAGATGAGACCTAAAAAAATGACACCTGCGCATCAAACAGGTGATTTTGCTGAACTTGTGTGTTCTAATTCACTTCGTTCGAATGATATCCATAATGCTGTCGGTTTACTAAAGCATGAAATGATGACATTTGATTCACTCATTATGCAAGCAGCATATCATGCAGAAGTACCAGCAGGATCTTCACTTGCTGTTGATCGTAAACTTTTTTCAGAGTATATTCACTCCAAAATTAAGCATCATCCCTATATTGAAGTAGTACATGACGAAGTAACAATGCTAAATCCAGATGAGTTAACAATCATTTGTGCAGGTCCACTCGCATCTGATGGATTATCAACTGCAATATCAAATCTTTTACATACCCATCAACTTCATTTTTTTGATGCGATTGCACCAATCATTGATGCTAAATCGATCAATATGGATATCGCTTATTTAAAGAGTAGATACGATAAAGGTGAAGCAGCATACATTAACTGTCCAATGACAGAAGATGAATATAACTCATTTTATGAAGCCATTATTCAATCTAAAAAAGTGGAGTTTAAAGATTTTGAACTTAACGTCTTTGAAGGATGTATGCCAGTTGAAGTCATGGCTGAAAGAGGAAAAGATACCCTTCTTTTTGGACCTTTAAAACCGGTCGGTCTTGAACAAGAACATCAAAAAAGACCCTATGCAGTTGTTCAACTAAGACAAGATGATGCAGCTAAAACCATGTACAACATCGTAGGATTTCAAACCCATATGACTTGGGACGAACAAAAAAAAGTGATTCGTATGATTCCAGGTTTAGAAAAAGCTGAAATTCTTCGTTATGGCGTGATGCATCGAAACACTTATCTTGAATCCCCAAAAGTGTTAAATGCTGGATATCAAGTGAAAGCCTATCCTAACCTCTTTTTTGCTGGTCAAATTAGTGGTGTTGAAGGCTATGTAGAAAGTGCTGCTTCTGGTTTAAATGCAGCCATTCAAATGGATCATTACATCAAAAAACAATCTATCTTCCCGCTGCCTCAAGAAACGATGATGGGTGCGATGGCTAAATATATTTCAACACCTAATCAATCATTTGTTCCGATGAATGCGAATCTTGGTCTTTTCCCACCTTTGGATTTTAAGCATGCTAAAAAGATGAGAAAAGAGCTTTATGCAAAACGATCACTTGATGCTCTTAAAGCCTATAAGGAGGCGATGTAGTTGGATATTTTTGAATCGTTTACCACTTATTTATCCATTGAAAAAAATTATTCAGAACATACTGTTTCCAATTACATCAGAGATATTAAGCATTTCGAATCGTTTATCATCAGAGAAGAATTAGCCGGAAGTTTACTTGATGCTCTAAGAGAACGACTTGCTAGACATTATCTTTCTTTCTTAGATGAACAAAAGTATGCACGAAAAACAATCGTTAGACATATATCATCGCTTCGAACATTTTATGATTTTTTAATAAAAGAAAAAGAGATTGACATCAATATTTTCAAGCATTTAGAAACACCAAAAATACCTAAAAAACTCCCTAAATTGATTCAAGATGATGAGATAAATTACTTATTTAAATCAATTGATCGTTTCAAACCATTAGGATTTCGAAACCATCTCATATTAGATCTACTTTTTAGTTGTGGTTTAAGAGCTTCTGAATTGATTGATATGACGCTTAAAGATATTCAGTTAGAGCGGGAACAAATACTTATTCATGGAAAAGGTCATAAGGATCGATATGTACCACTTCATCAAAAACTCATTGATGATATGAAACACTATTTGACCTTTATTCGTCCACTTTTGTTAGCCAAGGGAAAAGATACGTTTTTAGATCGTGTGTTTATCAATTATAAAGGAACCCCTTTAACAGTAAGAGGACTACAAATTATCTTAAAAAAAATCATTACAGATTCTGGTGAAACCTATAAAATACATCCACATATGTTAAGACATGCCTTCGCTACCACCCTTCTCAATCATGGAGCAGATTTGAGAGTTGTCCAAGAACTCTTAGGTCACGCACACTTAAAATCAACCCAAATTTATACGCATGTATCTTCTGAGATGCTTAAAGAAAAATATCAAACCACACATCCAAGGATGGTGAAAAAATGAGACATCTTGGACCCATCATCATAGAAGAAGGTTTGATTCAAAGTGAAACCATTAAAACACGTAAAACTGTTCGTGCGATCATAACAAACCTACAAAAAGAAGTTCTACTTGTATATTCTAAACTCTTTGATGATTATACATTTCCTGGTGGTGGTGTAAAAGAACATGAGACAGATGATGATGCCTTAAAAAGAGAGTTAGAAGAAGAAATAGGAGCGATCGATATAACCATTGGTGAACTCTTCTGTGAGATACAAGAACTGAGATATGGTGTGAAAGGATCTGACCAAGTCTATCTTCAAACATCGATGTATTATCATTGCCAAATTCATCAACTCGGTGAACAAAAATTAGTAGGTAGAGAACTTCTACATGGTATTAAACCAGTGTGGATCGACATCGATTTAGCCATTCAAAAGAATGATGAAGTACATCCCAATTCACTTCATCAAACGAAAGGACTTAAGACAGTATTAATACGAGAAAATCGCGTATTAAAGACATTAAAGGAGTATTTACATGAGAAAATTTGAAGTAGTTACAACATATCTAAACCAAGGTGTAATCCTTCCATTAAGAGCGACTGATCATAGTGCGGGATACGATTTAGCAAGTATTGAGGATGTCACCATAGAACCCCAAGAGATTAAGTTAATACCTACAGGATTAAAAGCGAAAATGGGACAACATGAAGCTCTCTTCGTTTTTCCTAGATCCTCACTTGCTATTAAAAAAGGACTTATGATGAGTAATGGTGTAGGTGTGATTGATGCAGACTACTATGGAAATCCAGATAACGAAGGACATATCATGGTTCCAGTCATTAATATTAGACAAGAGGCAGTAACTGTTGCAAAAGGTGAACGGATTGCTCAAGGCATCTTTTTAAGTTATTTAAAAACAGAAGATGATTTCGCAGGCAATGTCTCACGTTTAGGTGGATTTGGCTCAAGTGGAAAATAATTTTCCTTTCTTTTTAAGAAAAATGAATCAAATTTAGTTGCAAACCACACATAAATATGTTATATTTAATAAGGCTATGAAAATAAGCATGTACCATGTTCGTTATCCCGAGTGCTCGTATCGAGTGGGAAACCTATGAGTGGTGCAGAAGAAAAAAACGAAAAGGAGAATTAATTTTATGGCAGTCGTTTCAATGAAACAATTATTGGAATCTGGTGTACATTTCGGTCACGCAACACGTCGTTGGAACCCAAAAATGGCACCATACATCTTCACTGCAAGAAATGGTATTTATATCATTGACTTAAAGAAAACAGCTGAAGAAATTGAAAAATCCTATCAAGCACTATTTAACATCGTGCAAGAAGGTGGAAAAGTACTTTTTATTGGTACAAAAAAACAAGCTCAAGAAGCAGTTAAAGAAGAAGCTATCCGTACGGGTCAATTCTATGTTGATCAACGTTGGTTAGGTGGAACATTAACAAACTTCAAAACCATCCGTCGTCGTATTAAGAGACTACAAGATTTATACAAAATGGAAACAGATGGTATTTTTGAAAAGCTTCCTAAAAAAGAAGTTCAACAATTAAAACATGAACGTGAAAGACTAGAAAAATTCCTTGGTGGAATCAAAGATATGAAGAAAGTTCCAGAAGCTATCTTTATTGTTGATCCAAGAAAAGAAAGAAATGCTATTCTTGAAGCACGTAAATTAGGCATTGCAGTCTTCGGTATCGTTGATACAAACTGTGATCCAGATGACGTTGATCATATCATTCCTGCGAATGACGATGCGATTCGTGCCGTTAAACTTGTGACTTGGGTCATGGGTAATGCGGTTATTGAAGCGCAAGGTGGAGTCGTTGAAAAATTTGAAGATGAACCTATCACTTCAGTACCTCCAAAAAGAGAAAGAACTGAAAGACCAGAACGTACTGAAAGAACTCAAAGACCAGAACGTACTGAAAGACCAGCTCCAAAAGCTAAAGAAGCTGTCGTCGAAGATACAGTTGTTGAACAAGTCGTTGCTGAAGAAGTAGTGACTCAATCAAGAGAAGAACAATTAGAAGCAATGACAGTTGCTGAACTACGTAACCTTGCAAAAGAACGTGGCATTACTGGTTATTCAACCCTTAAAAAAGCAGAACTCATTGACGCATTAAAATAAAAATGCTAAAAAAGGGGATTAACAATATCCCCTTTAATTTTAACTAAATTAAATATATAATAATAGTGAATTCATAGGAGGATTTATATATGGCTATTACAGCACTCATGGTAAAAGAATTAAGAGAAAGAACCGGAGCAGGTATGATGGATTGCAAGAATGCACTCGACCATACAAACGGTAATATGGAAGAAGCAATCGATTATTTAAGAGAAAAAGGGATTGCAAAAGCAGCTAAAAAAGCAGGTAGAATTGCAGCAGAAGGCTTATGTAATGTCATCGTTGAAGGTAATGAAGCTGTTATCTTTGAATTAAATTCAGAAACAGATTTCGTTGCTAAAAACAAGCAATTTTTAGAATTATTAGATACAGTTGCAAACGCACTGATATCAAGTTCAGTTCAAACAACTGAAGAAGCACTTGCATTATCTGTTAATGGAAAAACTATTGACGTACTTCTTGCAGATGCAACAGCAACCATCGGTGAAAAGATTTCATTAAGAAGAGTTTCACGTGTGATTAAACAAGATGCACAAGGATTTGGTGCATATAAACATATGGGTGGTAGAATCGCAGTTTTAGCAGTTTTAGCTAAAGATGATGCAGAAGTTGCTAAAGATATAGCGATGCATGTAGCTGCTCAAAGACCTTTATATTTAGATCGTAGTCAAGTGAATCAAGAAACACTTGAACATGAAAGACATGTGTTAACCCAACAAGCGCTTGCTGAAGGTAAACCAGCAAATATCGTTGATAAAATGGTTATTGGACGCTTAAATAAATATCTACAAGACATTTGTTTAGTTGACCAAGGATTTGTTAAGGATCCTGATCAAAAAGTATCTGAATACTTAAAATCACATCAAAATCAAGTCTTATCATTCATTCGTCTTGAAGTTGGCGAAGGTATTGAAAAGAAAGAAGAAGATTTTGCAGCTGAAGTTGCAGCTGTAGCAAATTTGGGAAAATAAATATAAATATTTAAGGAGTGTGGCAAAATGTACCAAAGAGTGATATTAAAACTTAGTGGAGAAGCATTAAAGGGTAATGGAACGTATGGCATTAATCCGAAAACAGTGAAAAACATTGCCACCGAAATTAAAGAAATTTATGAACTAGGTGTTCAAGTAGGCATCGTCGTCGGTGCTGGTAACCTCTGGAGAGGAAAAATTGGTGAAGAACTCGGAATGGACCGTGCTCAAGCAGACTATATGGGAATGCTTGGAACCATCATGAATGGACTTGCTCTTCAAGATGCTTTAGAGTCAGTTGCTGTCCCAACTCGTGTGATGACACTTCTTCCTATCTCAGCAGTTGCTGAACCTTATATTCGAAGACGAGCAATTAGACATTTTGAAAAAGGACGAGTTTTAATCTTTTCAGGAGGAACAGGATCTCCTTTCTTCTCAACAGATACAGCTGCTGCACTACGTGCTGCAGAACTCAACGCAGATATTATTTTAATGGCTAAAAATGGTGTTGAAGGGGTCTATGATAAAGATCCAAGGAAACATGAAGATGCAACCATGTTCACCGAACTTTCTCAAGAAGAAGTTTTAATGAAAAAGCTTGCTGTCATGGATCAAACCGCTGCATCCATTTGTCGTGAAAATAAAATTGACATCCTTGTATTTAATATGAACAATTATGGAAACATGAAAAAAGCAGTGTTACAAGAAACCATTGGAACACTCGTTAAATGGGAGGAATAAGTATGAATGAACAAGCAGATTTAATCTTAATGGAACTCGAAGATCATATGCACAAAAGTGTTGACATCTTAGTGAAAGATTTCGCACAAGTTCGCACAAGTCGTGCAAATCCAGCATTGCTCGATCGCATTTTTATTAATTATTATGGTGTTGATACACCACTTAAGCAAATTTCATCGATTGCAGCTGTTGAAGGAAATCAACTCTATATTAAGCCTTTTGATAAGTCATCTCTTCGTGCAGTTGAACAAGCAATACATGCTTCAGATTTAGGTTTAAATCCAATTAATGATGGTGTAGGTATTCGTTTGATTCTACCCCAATTAACTGAGCAAAGAAGACGTGAACTTGTTAAAGAAGTTGAAAAAATGGGTGAACATGCACGTGTTGCTATACGTAATGTTCGTCGTGATGGTAACGATCATATGAAAAAGCTTGGTATGTCAGAAGATGATGAAAAAGGATACATCCAAGATGTTCAAGAATTAACTGATAAATATGTTAAAAAAGTGGACGAAGAAGTTAAAATCAAGTCCGAAGAACTCTTAAAAATTTAAGAAAACACATATAAAAAGGCATCCGATGCCTTTTTTTGTTTAAATATGTAAAATGCTTTTAGATATTTAAAAAGCATCAAAATTAAGGTATAATGATGGAGGTGATGACATGAAGGACATAAGAATCCCAGAACATGTAGCTATTATATTAGATGGTAATGGTAGATGGGCTAAAAAGTACGGACAACCTCGATCATTTGGACATTTACAAGGTGGAAAAAACCTTTTTTCTGTTGCTAAAATAGCAAAGTCATTTGGTATTAAAAAATTGACTGTCTATGCATTTTCTACAGAAAATTGGAAGCGTCCCAAGGATGAAATCAATTACCTGATGACAAAACCTATAGAAATGTATCACGAAAATAAACACCGCATATCAGAAATTGATTATAAGGTGACATTTGCAGGTAGAAAAAATCGACTAAGTAAAGAGTTACTTGAGGTTATTCATGAGATTACTGAACAAACAAAACATCATACCTCATTTGAATTATGCGTTGCTTTAGACTATGGTTCTTATGATGAAATTATCACAGCAGTTAATTCGATTGATAAACCTATAACAAGAGAATTGATTGAATCCAAATTGATGGTCAAAGAACCTGTTGATTTACTGATTCGAACAAGTGGTGAAATGCGTTTATCAAATTTCCTTTTATGGCAAGTTTCTTATGCAGAGTTTTACTTTACGAAAGTACACTGGCCAGCATTTAATAAAAAAGAATTATGGAAAGCAATTAAAAGCTATTCAAAAAGACAACGTCGCTTTGGAGGACTTGCATGAAAAAACGTGTCATAACAGGAGTTATCTTAGCAGCTATTTTAGTACCCATTATGTCTATACCCGTCTTACTTGAACTCTTTCAAGTCGTGATGAGTGTTTTTGTTATTATTGCAGCATTAGAAATGATTCAGATGTATGAAACTGAGAAAAAGTTTCAAAAAGCAGCTAAAATTGGTATTATACTCTTAACTTTAGCAACTTTCTTTAGTGTGGGTGGTGTGTTAGGATCAGAAAGACACAATCCACTTGAAGCTAACGGTTGGTTGTCCATTACCATTCCATTAATCACCATTACATTGTTGAGCTTCCTAGTTTTCTTTAAAGAGTTTAATGGAACGGATATAGGAAAAGCTTTAATGGTGATTAATTATGTAGGTTTAGGTACGGCATCCATCGTTATTTTAAGATTTTTAGGTGTACGCTTCTTAGTCTATTTATTCTTAATTACCGCACTGACAGATATTTTTGCCTATATCTTTGGCGTTAAATTCGGGAAACATAAAATGGCACCACTCATTAGTCCTAAAAAGTCATGGGAAGGTGCGATAGCTGGAACTGTGATTGCAACCATTATAGCATCTTGCTTTGCATTATTTTATGGAGTCATCTTTTCTCCAGGAACAATGCTAGGTGATTGGTTTAACACGACAGGTGAGTTGACTTTATTAGACAATTTTTCTGAAATAGGTGAAACCCAACCTCGTTGGGTTCAAGCTATTTTAATCGTTCCTGTCACTTTTTTCTCAAGTATTCTAGGACAAATTGGAGATTTAGTTGCTTCTCGCTTAAAGCGAACATACAAAATTAAAGATTTTGGTAAGATTTTACCTGGACATGGTGGACTACTTGATCGATTCGATTCAGCAATGTTTGTTGCTATGTTTTTAACAGCGATCTTCTTACTTATCTTTAGACTCTTTTAGTTATGAAAAATATTTACATATTAGGTGCAGCAGGCTCTATTGGTCAGCAGACGTTAGATCTTATCAAAGCACACCCCGAAGAACTTCATCTAGTTGGTATTTCACTAGGAAACCAACATCACATCAATCACGAGATTTTAGAACAATTTAAAGTCTCGATTGTTTGTTTACGTTCTGAGGAAAATCTTAAAAAATATCAAATTGAATATCCTCATACAACCTTCGTTTATGGCGAAGAGGGATTGCTTGATCTTGTACGTTATCCTATCAAAGGCATGGTGGTTAATGCATTATCAGGATCCGCAGGATTAATTCCAACGATCGAAGCGATAAAAAGTAGGAAAGATATTGCTCTAGCAAATAAAGAAACACTCGTTATGGCTGGAGATATCATCAAAAAGTTATTAGATAATTATCATGTTAAACTTTATCCAATTGATTCTGAACATAGTGCAATTTGGCAATGTCTTGAACATGAAGTCAGTGATTCAATTGAAAAAATCGTTATTACTGCAAGTGGTGGATCTTTTAGAGACTTAACGCGTCAAGAACTCAAACAAGTCACTGTTGATCAAGCATTAAAACACCCAAATTGGTCAATGGGTGCTAAAATAACGATTGATAGTGCGACGATGATGAACAAGGGACTTGAAGTGATTGAAGCACATTATTTATTTGATCTGCCTTATCATCAAATTGAAACGATACTACACAAAGAAAGTATTGTTCATGGTATGGTCTATCTCGTTGATGGTTCAGTTAAGGCATGTATGTCATCATCAGATATGCGAATACCCATTCAATATGCACTTTTTTATCCTCATCGTGTGATGAACCCAAAACGTTTTGAATTATCGAATTTAAGCTTTAAAAAGATGGATGTTAAACGTTATCCATTCATCACATTAGCCTATAAAGTAGGTGAAGCAGGCGGTCTTTTACCTACAGTGATGAATGCAGCAAATGAAGCCGCAGTGAAGCTTTTCTTGCAAGAAAAGATTTCATTTTTAGACATAGAAAAAATTGTTTTTGAAACTGTGGATGCTTTTAAAAATAACCTTCATCCAACGATTGAAGATATTATTGAAACAGACCAAATTATCCAACAAAGTATATTAAACCGCTATGAAAAGAGGTAAGACATGTTTATTTTTGACTTAATTATTTTTATTATCGTATTAGGCGTTATTATTGTTATCCATGAATTGGGGCACTTTTATTTTGCAAAAAAAGCAGGTATATTATGTCATGAATTTTCCATTGGTATGGGGCCTGCACTTTTTCAAAAAAGAAAAGGGGAAACGATGTATTCCATTCGTTCCATTCCGATTGGCGGATATGTTTCGATGGCAGGAGAGGCAATTAATGACGCACTCATTAAAAAAGAACAAGTCGTTGGTGTTAAAATTAACGAACAAAATCAAGTCTATCAAATCATTTTAAACAGTGAGTTATCATCTGACAAAATAGGTATTGTGAGAGCGTTTGATTTATATGGGAAAGATTTTAATCCTTTATTTATCACTTTAGACATTGAAGGTGAAGATTTCACCTACCAAGTTTTAAGAGATGCAACCTATCAAATCAATGAGAAAAAGGAAATATGGATTACTCCTTCAGAAAAATCATTTGAAAGTAAAACGTTGTGGCAACGTTTCTTAGTTATATTTGCAGGACCTGCAATGAATTTCATTTTGGCACTTGTTTTATATCTCATTGTTGGATTTTTCTTATTTAAACCTAATTTGAATTCAAATGTCATTGATGAGATTGCAGCTCATGGACCAGCCGATCTCATAGGGCTTATGGAAGGCGATCAGATTGTAGAGGTTGATGGTATCCAAGTTGAGACATGGTATGACCTATCTTATGCCATGAGTCAACTATCATCATCAACATTTGGTCTTAAAGTTCAACGTGACTCTCAACATTTAACATTTAATGATGTTCCAGCTGTTATTTTCGTTCAAATGGCAGGTATTTCTAATCGAGATGAAGATGGAAATATTTACACAGATGAAGCAATCATCGGTCGTGCTTTTGGACGTGCAGAAAAAGGTGAACCTTTAAAATCAGGCGATAAGATTAAACGCATTAGTGTTGGAACAGATGTATATATTATCGAATCGTGGGATGATGTGATTGCTGTATTTGAAGTTCATCGTTCTGGTCAAATTAAAATTGATTATGAGAGAATGAGCGAATATGGTATGTCACCGAGATCGAAAACGTATGATTTGATTAGTGAAGATGTCTTGGCTAAACTTGGAGCACAAGCGATGGTCTTTCAAATTGGTGTATCACCTACATCAGACTTTGACTTAGGATATAGTTTACTATATGCACCTCGTGCATTTTATGAAAACATGCGAAGTGTTATTGTGACACTTGGATTGTTATTTACTCCTTCAGCACGTTTAGGTATAAGAGATTTATCTGGACCAATCGGTATCTTTTCTTTAGTTTCAAGTACAGCATCTCAAGGATTATTACCCATCATTAGTTTTACGGCTTTCTTAAGTATTAATATTGGTATGCTTAACTTACTGCCTATCCCAGCACTTGATGGTGGAAGACTTGTATTTTTAGGATATGAAGCCATCACTCGTAAGCCACTTAATAAAAAATTCGAGAACACACTTAATAATTTGATGTTTATCTTATTGATGTTACTCTTTGTATTTGTTGCATTTAACGATATATTTGGATAAGAAGAGGAATTTCCCTCTTTTTATTTTTCATCTAAATTGATACAATGATATCAAGTCACATGTTTGGGGGATTTTTATGAAACAACTTGCACTTGTATTCCTCGTAGTGTCGCCTTTATTGGCGATTTTTACAACCATTATTCACGAAATTCATACTTATATTGATATATTTGACGCTTTTTACCCTGCAGTAGATACATATTTAAAGTTCCATCAACTATCTTATGTGATAGGTTTCATTTTACTTGCTATCTCTATTTCAAATAGAATCGATCGTGTTTTCTTGGTTTTAATAGCACTCAGTCTTTTTACATTATTTGCCTTATATGAGTTAAAAATAACAACATTATTTTCGTGGGGCTATACGTTTTTATCTGTTTTCTTCTTAGGACTCCTTTCTATATATATAAAGATAGGTCATACAGATAATAAGCATATGAAGCTATATAACTCGTATCTCTTCATGTTATCTTCAGTGTTCTATAGTTTCATCTTGATTTTATATACGTTATTTTCGATTCGCTTTATAGAAATCTATCTCTTTGGATATCTTCTTTTACAATTTGGACTATTCACGTGGTTTATATCGTGGTATAAATCTGAATTTAGCCTATCTAGCAGCGTTGTTAAGGAGGATTAAAAAGAAGGTTTTAATCGATTATTAAGCCCACAACAAGAGAACTATAAATGTTTTCTTTTTTTATAATCAAAAGTATTGACTTTTACTTTTTAATGTTATAGAATGATAAAGGTCGCTCCCAAAAACGAGCTTTAATTCCATCTCTAAAAAACATTGTCGTTGACGAAAAAACAATTTTGTTTTGAAAAATAGTTGACAACATTATTTTATAATGATAGAATGATAAAGCACGCCAAAGAGGGTGCGAGACAGGTCTTTGAAAACTGAATGATGATGAGTGTATCAAGAGTAGTAAAAAAAAGAAGAGCTATTAACAAACAAAACATAAATTTATGGAGAGTTTGA
>WPCH01020651.1_pt1 | contig 65318 bp, 65 predicted proteins | sample 5399881 | NCBI WGS metagenome assembly WPCH01 (sample SAMN12869468, study PRJNA574797) | sludge metagenome | isolation source: wastewater treatment of pH5 | place: China:Beijing | collected 2019-05-20 | reverse complement strand
GAAAATTTGCTGCGGTCCGCCGGACCGCAGCCGGTTTTTGTCGAAAATTTCTTTGATTCAATGACAACCTTCTACAGTTTTCGTACGCCTTCCCGTCTATCATGAGGAAAGAGGGGGGGATTTGCCGTGGAATTGTTATTGGACAATCTTAGAAACGCTTTTATGAAAGGCAAACACGGAAGGGCGAGGGATATCATCCTTCCGGACAAGCAGTTTCTGCTTCGGGTGGCAGTGACGCTTAGTTTTTCATTTTTGGTGGGCAGATCCGCCCTCTGCTATTCGATGGAGCCCATTTCTATCGGCCTGGTGGTGGCCCTGCTCATGCGAAGCAAGGCCAATATTTATACGCTTCCCTTTGTCTTTATCGGAATGCTGTCTGCCATTGGGACAAGCTATGACTATCTGGGAGACATGGCTGCGCTTCTCTTTTGCTCCATTCTCCTGCTGCTGCCTGGAATGCGCAAGCTTCCAACCGTTGTTAACGCCCTGTCGGCTGCCGCCGCAATGGTCTCGATAAAAGTACTGTATTACATGTGGGCAGGACTTCTCTTTTTATATAACGGTATGGCTGTAGCCCTCGATTTGCTGATATTACTGATTTTCATTTATATCTCCAGGGTGTTTATCCGCATGCTGGAAAAGGGGATAGATACCAGCAAAAATCCCGTTGAAGCGGTCATGGTCCTTTCCGTCATAATATTGCTGTCCGTGGGTGGGGTAGGGATCACACAAATAGGTCCTGTTTCCACTCTGCATATAACCGCCTTTCTTGTCACCTTGCTGGCAGGGTATGGAATGGGTCCCGCCGAAGGAGGGCTGGTAGGTATTTTTTCCGGCTTCTTTATTATGCTGATGACCTATGATACTCCCGCTTTTGCCGGAATTTTAGGCTGCTGCGGCGCGGCGGCGGGATTGTTTCAGGGAAAGCACAGGCTGATAGCAGGAATCTGCTGCACGGGACTTGCACTGAGTTTCGGCATGATGAAAGGCTTCCCGGAGCTGTATATATCCATCTATGAGCCTATCGTGGCCGCGGTAGTTTTTGTTCTGGTTCCAGGCAGGCTCATGGATCAATTGATGAAACTTCTTTCGCTGCTGAGGCAGGACGACCACTATCATGAACTTATGGCAAGACGGAGGGTAAAAGACCAGGTCAAGGATTACGCTGATCTCTTCAGCAAGTTGGCTCTTTGCAGCAACAGCGCCGGGGCTTACCATCCGGCGAGAGATATCATGACCCGGCAATTCAAGGGGATGGAGAAAGCTTTGGACAAAATGGCGGTGGAACTGACAGCGGAATACCAGCCTCTTCACGCCAAAAAACCGAGATACGGGTTGCAGACCGGTATGGCCAGCTACGCAAGAGAGGGAAGAGTTTCAGGAGACAGCTTTCTCTGCACACCGGTCAGCGAAGGGGAGTTTCTTATGGCATTGAGCGACGGCATGGGGCAGGGCCTGCAGGCCGCCGAGGAGAGCGCCCTCACCGTCAATACCCTGTTTCATTTAATAAAAGCCGGGTTCGAGGCTGAACTGTCTCTCCGAATGGTAAATTCCATTCTTCTGCTGAAAGCCAACGATGAGATCTTTTCAACGGTGGATATGGGACTGATAAACCTGTACACAGGCAGGGCCAGAATTTTCAAGATCGGCGCCGCCGTCAGTTTTATTAAGCGTGGGGACGAGGTGAAAGCCATTAAAATGTCCGCCCTTCCTCTTGGGATTATCGAAAAGGTTCCGGTGGAATCCCTGTCCGTACAGTTGAGAAGAGGCGATGAACTTATTATAGTATCCGATGGCATTACGGAAGCGGAAAGAGGTTCCGATGGCATAGAGTGGATCAAAGACACCATTCTTGAGATAAGGTCTAAGGACCCCCAAACTATGGCGGACCTGATTATCAACCGGGCAGTCCAGAAATACGGGCTGCGGGAAAAAGATGATATGACGGTAATCGTCGCATTGGTGAAATAATCGTTAAAGGTTCCGGTTGAGGAGCCTGCCGCTGTCGTCAGACGGGGCCGTCTCTCCGTAACCGACAATTTTCTTTTCTGTCACGGCTTTGCTTATGGATTCAAGAGTCTGGAGCCGGTTTTTGGTGAGGGTGTCGATGATATCCCTGTCTACGGCTAATAAGAGATCGGTCATTTGATCCATTTCCTGCCTCTGTGCATCGGAGCATGAAGCAATCTCTTCTCTATGGGTTTTCTCCAGCGCCTGCAGCTGAGTGAGTATCGTTTCCCTTTTCGTGAGATGATCCTCATAACGCTCCCAGTCCTCAATGCTGCTGAGGAAATCCTCACTGATTCTGAGAAACTGCTTTAGAAGATTTATTTTGGCTGTAAAATATTGGTTGGTATTTTTTTTGCCTGTCATTTAGGGTTCCTCGCTCGGGCTATTCGGTCAGCCTGCCTGAAGGTGACCTTCAATTCGTCAACGATCCCCAGGAGCTCCTTCATTAAGCCTGCGTCTCTATTCGCATTTGCTTCTCCCAACTTATCAAAGAGGAAGCGGTACATGTCGCTTAACTCGAGGGAGATGGCATAATTCATATTCAGAGAATTGCTGAGAGTGGTTACGATCCTCTGAGCTTTCGCGATGCAGTTGAAGGACTGTGATGACTTATCCTGATTCAGCAGGAAAATAGCCATGCTGATCTGCTTTGAGGCTTCCTCAAATAACTTGACTATCACTTCTCCATTGGTCAGAGTTTGTATTGCCTGAGATTTGTACTGTTGATATAAGTCTGCCGTTTGCATAGCGCCCACCTTCGCTTTCTTATCTGTAGTTATTCTCGGAGAATTGCATTATGATGCTGCCTTGCGCGCTCAGCCGCTGCAGGGCGGTCTCCATGGCGGTGAATTGCCTCCATAGCCGTGACTCTTCTGCCGTTAGCCTGAGCTGCAACGCGTCAATCCGTTTATTGGTGTTCTTAATCCTGTCGGAAATACTGTTTTCTGTCTGAGAGGAAGTAGACTCCAGTCCCGCCAGGTCGATAAGGGTTCCTCTGTTATTCCGTGTTCCTGATGTTTTAGTGGCATTTCGGATAACATCGTGCATCCGGTTCGCCAATCCGGTCTCGGCGGAAGTGAACAGATCGGCGATTTCAGAGCCTCTTGTTTTCAGAGCCTCAGCCAGCTTTGCTTCCCCCTCCTTCGTTATTTGCAGTTTACCGTGTTCCTGCCAGCCACCCGAGGAGACTCCCATGTCAAAGAGAGTAATACCTCCGCTTGTGGCGGCGCTTATCATGATGGAACGGAGTTCGGTCACGATGCCCTTTAGTACGGGATCGCTTCTCAGAATGCCGGATTTGGCTTTCTCCTCCCACTGCTCGATTTGCTTTTCCGTCATCTCGCTCTTCTGTTCATCAGAAAGGGGCTGGAAGTTAGAGTAAACCGATTCCATTACGAAGCCGTTCATCAGGTCCAGCAGAGAGTTATAATCCTCGATGAACTTCTTGATAGGCTCGATCAGGGTGGAGGAATCTTCCTTGAGAGAGATGGTAATGGAAGGATCGTCGAGATCCTTGGTAGCGTGCAGCAGCTCGATGTTTACACCATCGACGGTAATGTTGTTGGAGGTTCTCACCATATCTATGCCGTTTACTCTCAGTATAGCGTTTTGACCTTCATGCACTTCAGGCCCGGTTCCCGCTATGATGTTGCCGTCATTGTCCCTGGCGGAAACGAGTCCCAGCGTCTCCATGAGGTTTCCCTGGGTTTCTTCAATTACAATATTTTCTCCCGCGCCTGTTTCCTTTGCCGTGAGGGTAAAGGTATCGGAAATGGAAGAATAAGAAATCGTCACTCCCGCGTTGCTGGCGTTAATTTGACTTATAACGTCGGTGAGCGCCATTTCCTTGCGGAAGGAGAAGTTGACGGAATTGATGGTGAAGTTAAAGGTGTCAGGATCAGAACCCGGATCAAAACCCGGACGGGGATCCGTATGCAGCCTTTCGGCCAGAGAGCACCTGACCGGGGAATCTTTATCCAGAGAATGATACAGTGAAACCCTGTTGGATTGTCCGTCGGACAGACCGAGAGCCTCCAGAGTATCAATATCGCCGCCAACTGCTCTCACTGAAAGCTGAGATGAGTTCACGGAAGTGGAGAAGGTGAGGTTATCTCCGGAAAGGGAGACCTCTACAAGTCTGTCTCCGGGCTTAGTGACTCCAAAAGCCTTGTCTACCGCGCCCTGAAGGGCATCGACAAGACCATCAGCGTTGGCTTTCGCGATAAAGTCGTCGTCAAGGATTACGGTTCTCACTCTTCCATCCAGATTCAGGCTGAAGGATTTGCCCTGGAGAGAGTTGATATCGATTTCGGACAGGTTCTTGCCTTCAAGGGGAGGGGAAATCCTGGCGCCGCTGCTGACTCTCTGCCTTTCCGCCAGCTGGGTGATGGAGTTTATGATGATAGAGCCTTCCATCGCTACCGCGGTAGCGTTGACGGAGACCGCCGATGAGGAAGAGGTTGCTTTTACCGTATTGAAAAAGGAGGCATTCCGCAAATTCGTGGAAGAGAGCAGATCCAGGTAAGAACTCTGAAACTCATTGAGAGCGTTTGTCACCGATCTATAAGCGGTTTGTTTCCACTCGAGCTTCTGAATGTCCTGCTGCTGCTTCAGAATTCTTTCCCTGCTTCTCATAGTAAGGTTTTTTACCAGCTCATCGAGATCCATGCCGGATACGAGGCCTCCGATTCCGGTCTTCGCCGAAAGAGAAGTTAAAGAGCTTACAGACGTCATAATGTTACCTCCTATGTTAAGTTGAATCAACCAACCTGTGTCAAGTAAACATATCGATTAAAAAATCCTACAATAAATAAGTCGGCAGAATGGAGGAAAACTTTAATCGATCTTCTGATAAATAGAAGGCTTAATAAATTTAAATTTATGGGAACAGCCCGAAAGAGACTCGCTGAGGCCGATAAAGAGATAGCCTCCCGGCAGCAGAGCGTCGTAGAATTTATTTATAATGGCGTTTTTAACCGGCGTGTCAAAATAAATCATGACATTTCTGCACAGGATGGCATGAAAAGGCTTTTTAAAAGGGAAGGGAGAGAGCAGGTTAAAATTCCGGAAAGCCACATTGTTTCGGAGGGTATCGGAAATCGAATACTTGTCATTTCCACGGGAAACAAAGTATCTTCGCAGCCAGTTGTCGGGAAGTCCGGACAGCTCTTCTTTCGAATAGAGCCCTTCTTTGGCAGCCGCGAGAACCTTGTCGGAGATGTCGGAGGCAAGAATGGTACTGTCCCAGCTCGCCGCGTTTGCTCCCAGGTAATTGAGAGTAATCATGGAGAGAGTATAGGGCTCCTGGCCGGAAGAACAGCCCGCGCTCCATACGTAAAGATCCCGTACTCTGAGGGTCTTGTCCACCCAGGGCAGTACGGTGTCTCTGTAGAAATCGAAATGCTCATTTTCTCTGAGAAAATAGGTATGGTTAGTGGTCAATTTATTAATGAGAACCACCATTTCATCGGCGGCCTTATCGCTCATGGCGTAACGGAAGTAATCCATATAATTCTGGTAGCCAAGGCCGGATACATAATTGCCCAGCCTGCCTTCAATCAAGGTTTTTTTCTTGGTAAGATTTAAACCGTAATTGTCCTTGATGTAGGTGGATATGTATTTGAACTCTTCATCTGTTAAATAAAGCAATATTCAGAGCCTCCCAGGTGTTAATATTGTTTCAATATTGCCTGAACGTCCAATATCAGGCAGATGCTGCCGTCGCCAAGGATGGTGCAGCCGGAAATTCCCGAGACGGGAAGATTAAAGCGGGATAAGTGTCTCGGCAGGGGTTTTACGACCACCTGATGCTTTCCGAGAATGCCATCCATAAACAAACACCCCATTCCCTCGGAGGATTCTACCAGCATTAAGATTCCTTCTCCGGCTTCCGTGCGGCTGTTCTCTATATGATAGGTGCGGTTCAGCCGGATAAGGGGGTAACAGGTTTCCCGCAGCATCACCATCTCATGGCCGTCGGGATCGGTAAAGATCTGGCCGACGGAGACTTCGAAGGATTGCCGGATGTTTGAAACGGGTACGGCGTAAACTTCTTTTCCCACCCGAACGTGCATAGTGGAGATAATGGCCAGGGTCAGGGGTATTTTAAAGAAGACTGTGGTCCCGACATTTTTAACGCTTTCAATGGTTATGGTTCCGCCGATTTTTTCAATGTTCTTCTTGACCACGTCCATCCCGACGCCCCGGCCCGAAAATTCCGTGACGGAATCCTTGGTGGAAAAGCCCGGAAGGGTCAGCAGGTTAAAGATCTCCTTTTCTGTGTATTCGTTTTCCGGTTTTACAAGGAGGTTTTTGCCCTTCGCTTTTTCAAGTATGCGGGCGGAGTCAAGGCCCGCGCCGTCATCGCTGACCGTAATAATAATATCTCCGGCCACGTTTTGAGCGGACAGAATAATCTGGCCCTTGGGATCTTTTCCCGCGGCCTCCCGGACCGCCCTGTCTTCAATGCCGTGGTCCATGGCGTTGCGCACCAGGTGCATCAGCGGGTCCACGATGCCGTCTATGATGGTTTTATCTACCTCTGTGGATTCTCCCATCAGCACCAGCTCTACATCCCGGCCCAGCTTATTGTTCATATCCCTCACAATGCGGCGCATTTTCTGGAAGGTGGCTGCCACGGGAACCATACGTATGGACATGACAATGTCCTGCAGTTCGTCCGTCAGCTTTCGCAGCTGTCTTGAGGATTTGTTGAAATTTTCCAGAACCAGGCCCTCCAGATCCTGGCTGCCGGAAACCATGGACTCTGTAATGACGATTTCACCTACAAGATCCATCAGGGTATCCAGCTTATTGAGATCCACGGCGATGAGGTTCTGCTTGCCTCCTTTTGCGGAGGATGAGGAATCTGATGAAGAGGAGGCGTCTCCCGGTGTGTTTGGAGAAGGAGCCTGGCAATCCGTTGCCTTCTCAGCTGTGTCTTCTGTTTCCGCAGCTGCCGCTGATGCGGAAGCTTTTGCAGTTGTCAAAGCGGAGGGAAGACTTTCGACAAACTCAACCCGCTCGACGGAGGAAGCCCCTCTCGCCGCCGCTTCCACCTCTTCCCGGGAGGCGTCGGAAGACAGACTGCAATAAAAACCGTTATTGATGATAATAGAGGAGGAATCCTGATTGTTCTCCAGTTCTTCCGGTATTGTGCGAATCACTTCGCCTAAAGAGCGAAGCTTGTTGACCAGCATAAATGCCCGCACGTTTTCCATCTGACAGTCGGCAGTGAAGTGAACATGAAGGTGATACAACTGTCCATCATCAGGGAGAGCTTCCCCTGGGGATGTCTCTGTCGGGGATGTTCCTGCGGAAGCCCCTTCCGCCTCGTGCCCATCTCCTTTCATTTCCGAAAGAAGAGAGGACATCTTTTCGATGAGGGCCTGATTTTCCGTGGCTAATTCCAGATTGTCCCGTACTTTTTCAATTTCCTCTTTCAAAAAGTCGGAGGCTTCCAGGACTATATTCATCAGATCTTTAAAATAGGTTCCTTCTATGCTGTTTTCCCGGACGAAAAAGAAGAGGTCTTCCATTTTGTGAGCTACGTGGGAAAGCAGATCAAACTCCATCATAGCAGAGGACCCTTTTATGGTATGCATTATGCGGAAGATTTCGTCTATGCTTTCGGCAGAAAGGGTTTTATCCTTTTCCGACTGCAGTAAAATATCATCCAGTTGATCCAGGAGCATTGAGGACTCATAGAGATACATTTCTAAGATGCTATCGTTTTCACCCATGGTTTTCCGCCTTTTTAATATTTAATTACAATCCGAAAGGGGACGATGGGTCATCGTCCTCACGAATTGCCTCATTATATCAATCGGCAGAACAGCCATAAATATTAGGGTCTTTCACCAGGTTCTTTTATTAAACCCCAAATCGGCTCTGAATCTGTGCAAAAAAACACGCCGGCTATACCGGCGTGCTTTTTTCTTCGGGATCAGATAGTGGTCCAGCCGCCGTCGATGGTCAGAAGCTGTCCGGTGGTGTAACTGGAAGCGTCAGAAGCAAAGTAGACGACAGCACCGTCCAGCTCACCGCTGCGGCCGATACGTCCCATAGGACAGTAAAGCTTTACAAGATCCAGAAAACCCTCTTGGCTCAAGGCATCCTGGGTCATTTCACTTTCAAAATACGCAGGCCCGATAGCGTTCACGGTAATGCCGTGTTTGGCCCACTCGGCGGCAAGGGATTTTGTGAGCATTTCCACGCCGCCCTTTGCCGAGCAGTAAGCGGTAAGGGGTAAGCCGCTCATAGCAACAGTGCTGTGAATGGAGCCCAGGTTGATGATCTTGCCGTAACTCCGTTCAATCATATGTTTTCCAACCTCCCGGGAGAAGAAGTAAAGGCTGGACAGATTCGTATCGATCATCTTTCTCCATTCCTCATCGGTCTGCTCCTCTGCGGGAGCTGCATAACCGATACCGGCATTGTTTACGAGAATGTCTATTTTGTCGTAGTGGTCTTTGACTGCCTGAACGGTAGCGGCAATGTCATCATTGTTCAAAACGTCGCACCGCAGAGCAATGCAGCGCGCGCCCAACGCCTCAATGTCCTTTTTCACCTGTTCCAGCTTTTCTACTCGGCGGGCCACAATTGCAAGGTCCGCCCCCTGCTTTGCCAGAGCGGTTGCAAGCTGGATTCCAAGACCCGAGGAAGCCCCGGTAACAAGCGCCACTTTTCCTGTTAAATCAAATAAATTGTCCATTATAGTACCTCCCTGCGCCTTTGCGCGCAAAATAAAAGTGAATGCTTCCTCCCGTATAAAAATTTTTACCCATAATTTTCCGTCATGAAGCGGGCGGTAAAACGGGATTTTTATAATTATCGTGAATTTCTTACGGAGGTCGGCCTCTGTGTAAACTTACATACATGAAGAATGACCTGTTTGCTGACAAAATATACGGCGCAAATGGTGGATCGTATCAAAAACATAAGAAATTTATGGTATAATATCTGCAGAATCAGAGATGCAGACATCATACATTTAGTGCCCTGCGAGAATTTCGGCAGGCATAGAGCCGAAAACGCAGATGGCTTATTATACCAAAATTGCTCCGCAATTGTGCTATAATATCTGCAGAATCAAGACCCTTGGTATCATTCCGAGTGCGCTGATGTCATTCTGAGCGTCAGCGAAGAACCTTGTTAAAGATCCTTCACTGCGTTCAGGATGACAATGGGACGTGACTGAGGATGACAGCAGGGTTCGGAATGACAAAAGGATTCAATACAAGGAGAATAACGTGTCGGAACTATTGAAAATCACCTCGCCTGTCGAGATCAAAAATAGGATACAGAACACGCCGCGGCAGCAGCCTGTGGATGCGGTCTTTGATCTCAACGATCCCGAGGCCATCTCAAAGAATGCCGCTAAGAACAAAAAGGCCGAAGAGGATGGCTCCAGGCAGGAACTGCTGAAAAATCTGACCCAGGAAATTCAGCGGCCTCTGTTGAATCCCACCAATGTCCAGGCCGACAGCATAAGAAAGCTTATATTATACGCCAGGCTTTTTGAAGTATCCTCAGGAGCCGTCACAGAGAACTTTCTAAACGATTTCTTTCTGCTTCCCAAGGAGCTGCTGGGCGAGCTGCTGAGAAGAGAAGAGGGGGCGACGATCTTCAAAGGGGATTTCTTTGATATCCTGCGCAGCCTTGCGAAAGATGGAAGCAATCCTAAACTGCAGGATGCCATAGTATCCCTTCTTAAGCATTTTGACAGCTATGTCAACCGTACGGCCTCCCTCCAATCCATACTGGCCAGGAGCCAGGGTCTGCCGGCACTGCTGACAAAGGCAGAGAGCCAGCTATTGCAGCAGCAGATGCAAAAGCTGGAAGGGATGGTCAGTACAGGGGAGGACTACAGGGATATCATCAAATTTCTGAAAAACGAATTCATCCCGACCTTGCGGGGAATCGCGGTAAACTATCCTCCTTCGGATAAAGTTCAGGATCACCTGATATCCATAATCCACTATATCGCCCGATATGATAAAAGCAACCCGAAAGCGCTGGAAGACGCCTTCCGACATTTCAGCGAGGAGCTTCGGGCTCTTTATCCCCATCTGACGGATGACGATATTCAATATATGAAGGAAACTCTGCTGCGAAATGCCAGGGAAAGCCGGGCAAACGCAGAGCGCTCCGGAGAACTCAAAGAGGGGATGGAGCGCCCCGGAGAGACAAAGGGCAGGGAAACCAGGGAAGGCACAGAGCGCCTCGGCGAGATAAGAGGCCGGGAGGACAGATCCGCATCTATAAAGGAAGAAAGAGATATGGCCGCGTTGCTGTCAAAGGCTCTGGATAAGAGCGGGCCGGCCAGGCTGAACGTTGCGGCGCAAAACCTGTTATTAAATATAATACAAAGTGAGAGTCCCATTATCCCTCTGCTGCACTTTATGCTCCCGCTGCGGTTCAGGGGTGAAGATATCTACGGGGAATTTTTCATCGATAAAGACTGCGGGGAAAGAAAGGGAGAGGCAAAGGAGGCCACCAACGTCTTTTTTACTATACAGTCGGATGTCTACGGCACTTTTGAGGTGGATCTTTTGTCAAGAGACCTGGGTATCCAGTTGGATATCAAATGCCCTCAAAATCTCATAGGTCGGGTGAAGGATGCCCGGGCGGCACTCAGGGACGCCATCGAAGCCAGGGGTTATCGTCTTACGGGATACCAGGTAGGGGAGTATACAGAGAGCGAGACGATCTTAAGACGCTTTCCAAGGCTGAGCGGCAGAAAGGCGGGTATCGATGTCAAAATCTGATGAGAAGGACAGAAACATTCTGCGGGTAGCCGCGTTAAAATACGATCAAAACACCAACAACGCTCCCTGTGTAGTGGCGGCGGGCGCCGGAGACGTGGCTCGCAGGATCCTGCAGGTGGCCATGGAAAACGGTATCGCCATCTATAACGATGAAAGCGCCGCTACCCTGCTGTCAAAGTTAGAGGTAGGAACTGAGATTCCGCCGGAGCTATATCAAATCGTAGTGGATATCTATATTTCTCTGCTGGAGCTGGCGGATGAGGACCTCGGCGGGAGCTATGCATCGCCCGATCCTGAAAGGGATTTCGAATCCGAATCTCGATCTTATGAATAAAATGAGATTGCTTATCCCTCAAGCCTAAGAATTAAATTGAATAAATTCAAATATATGGTTGTTTTGAGTTCGATCCTATGGTAGTATAAATCAGGGTTGCCGCCAGGCGGTCAGTCACTCTCTATAAGGGGGTGACGCTATGATGGTTACATATGAAGGACTGTTTCAGTTCTCTCTCGTGATCATAGGAGTTATCACCATAGCTATGATGATATACTTGAGAAAATAGCACGGCCGCCTAAACTGCAAATTTAGGCGGCCGTCCAAACATTTAGGACTGACCGCTCAGCGAAAAGCGGCAACCCTTCTTTAATTAATATAGTATCACCGATACTAACATATGTCAAATTTTTGAATCACACAATGATCATCCAATATACTCAAAATTCATAATGCGTCCAAAGGCTGATTATTTTTATTGCCTTCTCTTCTTCGAGAACTTCATAGACAAGTCGATGCTTTAGATTGATGCGCCGAGAGTATGCGCCTTGGAGATCTCCCTGCAGCTTCTCATAAGATGGCGGCGATTGATAGGGGTTTTCCCGTATAAGCTCAATCAAGGCTTTCGCTTTGCTGTCAAGCCTCCCCGCCTTTAACTTTGGAATATCATTTTTAGCTTTTTTTGTGTAAAAGATTGAATACATCACCATTCTATCTCTGTCTCCGGCAAACATTCATCAAGGGGAGTGTTTAGACCTTCCATAATGGTTTCTTTCATTCCAGGAACGGAAGAAAGGTACAAGGTTTCCATGAGCCCGTTATAATCTTCTTCACTAATTACGACTGCGTTTCCGTCTTTTGTACTGATATTCACGGGTTCATTATATTTAATTGTCTGCTCCAACAAGCCGTAAATGTTTTTTCTGAAATTCGTAATATTGATATTAAGCATTTACCCCACCTCCTATGGATACATTATAGCGTACGCTTTTACGAATGTCAATAATACGCTCAGAATGACAGCAAGCGGACATGAACTCAAAATTATTTAATTACATATATGGTAATATATAGTTGTTTTGAGCGCAATCCTATGGTAGTATAAATCAGGGTTGCCGCTCGGCGGTCAGTCACTCTCTGTAAAGGGGGGTGATGCTAATGGTTACATATGAAGGGCTGTTTCAGTTCTCTCTTGTGATCGTAGGGATTGTCACCATCTTTGTGATGATGCTTCTCAAAAAATAGCATGACCGCCTAAACTGCAAATTCAGGCGGCTGTCCAAATGCTTAGGACTGACCGCCCCGCAAAAAGCGGCAACCCTTCTTTAGGAGTATAGTATCACTGATATTCGTTTATGTCAAATTTTTGAATAAAACAATAATGTGCGCATGACAACAGGGGTTACAGTTCATACTCGACTGTCATCCCGCTCCATGTTGTTTTCCTGGATTGAAAAAGTCACCCTTGTGGGCGACTTTTTGGTTTTGTAGGGGACCGTCACAAAACAGACACGGATAAAATGGAATAATTTGACATACGCATATCCGTATGGTATATTATGGATATGCCGTTTTGCTATACTGATCAGGAGAGAAAGGAAAATCAAATAATGGCGGATAAAAAGAACATAGTTGAGGATCGCATCTTTATACCTCCTAAATACGACTTTATGTTCAAAGCTTTTTTTGGAAGTGAAGAAAATAATTTTTTCCTGCGGCATTTTCTCACCGCAGTATTCGGCATGGAGGAATGCCAACTTCCGGAAATATCCTTTTATAAGACCGAGATGAAAAGCAGCAATGCTAATGGAAAAGGCAGCATTCTGGATCTCACTGTGAAGATGCCCGACGGTGAATTGATTGATGTGGAAATCCAGCTACAGGATTCCGGAAACATTGCGGAGCGCAGTTTATATTACTGGAGTAAATTATACAGCAACACCTTGAAACGAGGTGATCAGTACGACCTTTTGCGGCGCTGTGTTACCATCAACATCCTTGACTACCCTGCTTTCCCGTGTGATAATATAGTCGGAAGGAAGTGTGTCGTCTGGGATTGCGAGCGAAACGAACCCCTTACAGATAAATTGGAAATGCACTTCTATGAATTAAAAAAACTTACTCAGAATGAGAGTGGCCGGCTCTCGCAAGAGTTACAGGACTGGCTCCGGTTTTTATCCTGTGAAGAGGACCGCCAGTTTTTGGACCTTAGAGAGCGAAACGGCATTATGAAAGAAGCTGTAAATCATTTAGAGGCTTGCAGCAGCGAAGGAGGTTTTCGAGCGATGTTTGAAGAAGAAAAACGCGAACGGGATCGAATCTCCCGGGAATATCTTCTCCGAGAAAAAGCAGAAAAAGAAGGTATGGAAAAAGGGATAAGAAAAGCTGAAGAAAAAAATGCGATAGCCTTACTTCAAAAAGGGGTTCCTGAACAAATCGTGCAGGAATGTCTGGAGCTTACTGACGAACAGATGAAAGAGATGGTGAAAAAAGCGTCATGCTGAAGGTGGCGGAGGATCTTGGTAAAGATTCTTCGCTGCGCTCAGAATGACAACATGCAGAAAGGGGGTCTGTCCCCGTGTCTTTCTGGATTGAAAAAACCACCCTTGCGGGTGGCTTTTTCGGTTCCTGTTTGGAAAAAGGTGCTGTATGTTTCTAATGTTGCGTTTTCGGTAGTTACTGGAGTAACTGGAGTACGCTCTGAGGCTGCATGTTGGCCTGGGCCAGCATCGCCTGGGAAGCCTGGGAGAGGATGTTGTTCTTGGTGAACTCCATCATTTCTCTGGCCATGTCTACGTCTCTGATCCGGGACTCGGAAGCGCTGAGGTTCTCGGAAGTGGTTCCCAGATTGTTTACGGTGTGCTCAAGTCTGTTCTGCATAGCACCCAGATTGGCTCTCTGAGCGGAAACTTTGTCGATAGCCGCGTCAATGGTTGTGATGGCAGCATCGGCATTTTCCTGAGTCGTCAGATCCAGGCTGCCTACGCCCAGGGTTTCAGCATTCATATTGCCGATGGAAAGACCGATGTTTTGTCCGGCATTGGCGCCGATGTGGAATTTGGCATCTGCTCCGGTTATTTCTATTTCCAGACCATCAAGAGCATCATCAGCGATAGTGTCGTTCACCTGGATGGAGATGAGTCCGCCAAAGTTCAGAGTTCCTGCTTCCCCTGTGGCTACAGCGTTGGATGTATAGTCTGTTCCGTCGACTGTGATCGTATAAGTACCATCACCGTTTCCTGTTAAAGCATAAGTGCCTTCTGCTAAACCGCCGCTATAGGAGAATCCGTCTACTGCACCATCTTCCAATACGTCGGAGCCGGCTACGTCAACTTGCGATCCGAAAGTGCCGTTCAACAGCTTTTGGGTGTTGAACTCGGTATCGGTAGAGATTCTGGTGATCTCTTTAGCAAGTTCGTTGATTTCCTTCTGGATTTCGCCGCGGTTCGCGTCGGTGTTGGTATCATTGGATGACTGTACAGCAAGTTCTTTCATTCTCTGCAGAATGCTGTGAGTCTCGTTGAGAGCGCCTTCCGCTGTTTGGATCAGGGAGATGCCGTCGTTGGCGTTTCTCGCAGCCTGGTCCAGGCCTCTGATCTGGCTTCTCATGGTTTCCGAAATAGCCAGTCCGGCAGCGTCGTCGCCGGCGCGGTTGATGCGCAGACCGGAGGATAATTTCTCCAGGGATTTGGAGGTATTATTTGTGTTGGTGGTCAGCTGTCTGTAGGTGTTCAGAGCTGCTATGTTGTGGTTAATTCTCATTCTCTGTTCCTCCTTGAAACATTTGGGCCGGGATCCTTCCCGGCGCTTTTGTGGATGGATCCTCTCCCGTACGCGGAGGGACCGGTTGATTAAAGCGTCGCTTTCATTTATCTATATATCGGATATCGGATAATCCGGCATATACTTTAGGAATCTTTTTCAATTTTTTTATTGGTTTTTAAGAGGGAGGCGATGGCGGCGTAGCTGTTGTCATCTCTACTGCCGGTGGCTTCCCGGTTGGCCTGAATGGTCTCCAGAAGCTCCTCCCGGACCACTTTGAGGGACTTAGGGGCCTCGATGCCCACCGCCACCTTGTCGCCGGCGATGGAGAGTATGGTAATCCGGATATCATCGGAGATCATCAGTGACTCTCCGGGCTTCCTGCTTATGACTAACATGAGCCGCCTCCTTCTTCCCCTTTGAGAAAAGGCTGGTACCGGACAGGATAGTCTCCGTTTTTCAGGATTACCTGTCTCCCGGTTCTCGTCTTTGGGTTGAGAACCACAGGGCTCTTGATGTTCAGAGACATTTCGGCGATGGAATCGGGCACGTTGGCAATGGTCAGGAAGATGAGCTCCTCCGGACTTTCTACCCCGCAGGCTGCCAGATCCTCGGTTGAGAGAAGAGGTTTATAGCCGGGATAGAAATCTTCGGGTTCGAATACTAAAAAGCAGGGGATAACATTCTGGACCGATTGAAGATAGAGAAAGGATATCTCGTCAAAGGTCTTGTGAAAGATGGCGAACTGAGTATCCTCCTCGAAGCCGTAAACGCCTTCAGGGAAACCGTATAGAGCATCCTCTTCGATTTCGATGACGCCGAAATCCCGGGAGTTAATCTTCATAATATATGCCTCCTAAACCCTGACGTTTATCTCCTCCGGCGCCTCGTAGTCGGGATCCGCGCTCCTGGGGATGTAAATGGGACCGCCCACGTATTTAACGATTACCTTGGGCATTTCTAAGATTTCCACCTCGATATCCGGCGGGGTAAAGGTCTTTCCCGTATTGCCGGACCCGGGAGCGGTGTTGGGCGGCATCATGCTGAAATCCAGAATCTGCTGCATATCCTTCATATCGTTGGCCGCGCTCTGCTTGTCCGCGAAGAACTGGCGCATCATGTTCTGAATGCTTTTTCCGAACTGCTGGAACACATGGGCGCCGACTTCATAATCACTGCCGGTATTTCTCATCTCGATATCCAGCCCCATACTTCCTTTGGCGAAATACCGGGGGGTAGCGATATAAGTGAGGTTGTACGGGCCCGTGGGATTGAGCCGCTCAAAGGAATCTGTCCTGGCGGGCTGAGGCGTGGTTTTCCCCGCCGGGGCGTCTTTCGCGGGAGCCTTTGGACTCGCTGCTTTATCTGTAACCAACGAGGGGCCGTTTGCCACGTATTTGATTGAAATGGGTACGGTTTCTATGGTTATAAGCTGCTGCATTATTTCTCACCTCCGACTGAGAAATGGGATTGTATTGTGCGGGCCGATGTGGGTATCGGCCCCTGCGGGTTGGGGTTCAGGCCTCTTAATTAAGATTCTTCGCCGGCGCTCAGAATGACACTGCTGGCGCTCAGAACGGCTCAGAATGGCGCCTTTACCTCATGTAATCGAAAATTGAGGGCTGAATGATGTGGACGCCCATCTGAAGGGCCGCGTTATAGGCGAATCTCTGAGATTCAAATTTGATGATTGTGGCGGCGGGATCCACGCCCTCTACCTCTAACTGTCTCTCCTCCAGATTAAAGGTCTGGTCTTTCATGCGCTCCGACATGAAGTCAAGGTAGGAGGTTTTGGCTCCGATTTCCGTTACTGCCCTCATAACGCCTCTGGAGACGTCTTTAAAATGTGCGAAAAGGGCGTCTGCTCTGTCATAGGTATAGCTATCGGATTCAAACTCATCGGCGATAGCGCCCAGCAGGTTGTAGAGGTTGTTGGGAATATCCTCACCGTTTATATTGGTAAGTCCTCTGCCCATGACGGTGATGCCCGGGACGGAGTAACCGAAGGCGGTGCTTCTGTCTATCTCTCCCGTTACAGGGTCAAACTGCATATTCAAACCGATATCCAGAAAGAGGGAATCCTCTTCCAGGGCTTTGAACAGGGCCTCATTACCCGGCGTCGATGGAAGATTCAGGTTCTGGCCGTTATAACAGAGATTCCCGCTGGCGTCGATGGTAAAGGGCTTTTCTTCCGTATTCGTACCGCCGAAGTAGTAGCTGTCCGAGGCGGTGGAGTTGAGAAGCTGAAGAACCTGATCCTGGATGGTACGAAGCTCCTTGGCGATAATGGCCCTCTCCGTTTCACTTTGAGGTCCGTTGAGGCCCAGAATGATCTTTTCGATAGCTGTTTTTACCGATTCCTCCACCTGGGAAAGGGCGGATTCTGCGTTGGTAAGGGAGGCTTTGGCATGGGTGATGTTGGCCTGATAGCCTTCGATCCTGCTCATATCCTTCCGTATCCGGAATGCCTGGATGGCGGAGGACGTATCCTCCGATGCCCTCATATACTTTCTTCCTGAGGTGACCTGCAGGTTTAACCGGTTCAACTCAATTGCCGACCTGTTCAGTGAATGGATGTATTGTCTTGTGACCATTTTATTGGTAATTCTCATAAGTAACCTCCCGGCCCGTTAGCGGCCTACGATTCCCATTCTGTTGATAATAGTATCCACCGCTTCGTCCAAAACGGTAAAGTAGCGGGCTGCCGCGTTGTAGGACTTTTGGAAAGCCATCAGGTTGATGCCCTCTTCGTCCATATTTACCCCGGAGATGGATTCCCTGGCGGCAAAGAGATTGGATACCACCGAGTGGGACGTCTTGGCGTAATTCTGATGCAGGTTTAAATCCAACGCCGCTTCGCCGATGAAGGCGGACATATATTCATCAAAGCTTCCTCTGAACATGACGCCGGAGGAAGGGTCTGTCGCATCTTTGTAGAAGATCGTATCTTCGCCTATGGCCGATATCATCCGCAGTATGTTCTCACTGTCGTCAGCACCGCTAAGGGAGGTGGTGATATAAGAAGGATCCGCCAGCCATGCTTCGGATATTTTGATATTTCCCGCCGTGATGGGCCCGCCGCCCAGCGATTCAAAAAGGGGCTTTGGATCTGTGGGGTCGAGGGTATTTATATCGTTGAGTACCCTGGCGAAGTTTGAGGCAAAGACGTCCAGGGAATTGCGGTAATACAGAGCTCCCCGGAATTCATTGACCCCCTGGCCGTTGATGAGGTCCAGATGGCCCCGAATGGCCCCGTCGGAAATATACTTGGTGATATCCGCGCCGCTGGGAGTGCCGAAAGTGGTGGCGATGCCTATGGATATCGCGCCGTTACTCTCTTCTTCCACATACAGAGTGTTGTATAAATCGTTCTCCACCAGGGGAATGGAAGTTCCCGTGGCCGGGTCGTATATGGATATGGACAGGTTTTCAATGACCAGATTTTCAGAAATCCTCTCCGGTCCGGAGGATACTTTAATATTCGCAAGGGAGGAAAGCTCGTCGATGAGCAGATTCCTTTCGTCCAGCAATTCGTTGGGGACATTGCCGTAAGTCTGCTCTTCACGGATCTGCTTGTTCAGGGCGGCAATGTTTTTTACGATTGAATTGAAGTCGTTTTCGACGACGACCTTGGAAAGATCGAAGATCTGCTGCTCTCTGACCTGAGTAATCTGCCTGGAGTAGGTGTTCATGATCTGAACCACCTTCTGAGCGGCGGTTCTCGTGACGAGAGCGATATCATCGGCAGCGGGCAGCCGTGACAGGGTCTGAAGCTCGTTGACAAATTGCGAGATTTCATGGAGCAGGCCTTCTGTATCGCTTTCGTCGAATACGTTTTCCAGATCGGTAAGCCCCGCCAGTATGGTCTGGAGTCTGCCGTCCTCGGAGGCCTGATCGCGGAACCGGGCGTCCAGGAAAGGATCCCGGATCTGGCTGATGCCGGTGACTTCGACGCCGAAACCCGAGGTAGTCAGGGGCAGGGCATATTTCTGAACATAACCGGCGCCGGAAATGGAGGTGAGATCTACCCTTTGCCGGGTATAGCCTCTGGTATTGATGTTGGCGATGTTGTTTCCCGTCACATCGATGTTTGCCTGACTGGCGGCCAGAGCTCTGCTGGCGGTATGGAATGCAAGAAATGTAGGTCTCATACTCATAATAAAGTCCCCCGTTTATGTACATAGTAGCTTCGAGTTAGGTTTATATAATAGTCTCAAAAGGTTTGTGCAGTGTTGATTGCACTTCCGACGCGTCCCTGCTGTAGGTTTTTCCCTGCTTGTGGCCCGTCAGAGTAGCCAGGGCTTTATCCGTGCTGTAAATTTTGGCCTGGAGCATGACCCTGCATTTATCTTTGTAGAAGTCTACTTCCTGCATAACCTCAGCGAAGCGGCCCAGCAGGTTGTAAAACTTGAGTTGCTCTTCCTGAGGCAGCTGCGGAATCAGTGAGGACAGATTGTCTGCTTCAATTTTTAGCTCTGAAGTGAATCCGGCCACGTCCCTGTCAAAATTCCTGGCGGGGAAGAGGAGGGCCTGCTGGCTTTTCAGAATTTTGTCCAGCGAGGGGACGTCTTCTTTCTCGATGACCTCCAGCTCCTCTTTGAGCAGCGGCAGGAGATCCTCATAGAGCTTCAGAATGCCGCTTAAGTATTTAGAGAAGTTATCCAGCGTTTTGCTGTAATCAGAGTTTATTGTCATGATTATTGCCTTTCGGATTATTTCAGAAGTTCGTCAGCAATCAGGTTCGCGGGAACATCGTAGGCGCCTTTTTCAATGGCGGCCTTCAGCTCCCGGATGCGGTCTTCGGAGATATTGACGGAGACGTCGTAAAGGATAGCGGATTTGGCAACAGCGATCCGTTTATCTTCGAAGGTTCCCGAGTGGCTGCTGGATATCTCGGCGCTGTCCACTTTATTTTTTAATACATATTTGTTGTTTTCCTCTGTGCTGATGTTGCGGGCCGGATCCGATGCGGCGTCGCGGGTTTGCTGAGGCTGTACGGCTTTACTCTTATTCACAAAAGAAATTTCCATAGCTGAATCCTCCGTTCGGATTTATGTGTTGGGGGCGGCGGGGTGGCAGCCCTCTGCGGTTTATAGTTTATGGTTTCGGCGTGGCTCAGACCAGAGGAGTCCATCGCCTACAGAATTTATATCGGCAGCTTTATCGGGAACTTTAGAAAAATGCGAAAATAATTGCCGTAATCCAAAAGAAATATATATTTAAACAAACCTTAATAAACGTTAACTGATTATTAAATAGCTGTTAACTGTTAATTTATTTAAAAATTTGTATAATTTTTGTTGATTTATGTCGAAAAGGGTGATATTATTGTAGACAAATAAATAAAATAGTCACTGTAATAAGGGCAAACTTGTTTAAAGACAAGGGCGCAAAGCCATAGGGTCTAAGGTGCGAAAAACGCGCTATGACAGCCTGGCTGCTGCAAAGACTGATAGGTATTGTTTTAAAATTGCATGCCTCTTGTCAATGTCTGCCCGACTTTATAGTTATGGCGGATTATTTTTTTCAGGAGGCATTTGATGATCGGAGATTCCATCGCAACTGCTCTCATCCAAAAGGCTCTGGATGGGACCTGGCAGCGCCAGAAGGCTATATCCACCAACATTGCCAACCACGAAACCCCCGGATATAAAGCCATAAAAGTGAGCTTTGAAAAGACTCTCGATAACGAAGTAAGGCGCCTTCAGACCTTTTCCAATTCCAAATCGGATATTTCCGCGGGTCTGGCGTCTATTCACAATTCCAAAATACAAGTCTATGCGGATAATTCCGGCTCTGAACGGGCTGATGGCAACAACGTGAATATTGACGTTGAGAATATTGATATGGCCAAAGCCCAAATTCAATACTCGTATCTAACCAGAGCAATAACGGATTATTACTCCAGATTGCGCCATGCCATAAGCGAAGGGAGGCGATGAAGATGGATTTTTTAAGTTCGTTTAACATCTCCGGCTCAGGTCTCACCGCGCAGAAAATGCGCATGGATGTAATTTCTCAAAATCTTGCCAATGCGCAGGTAACCAGAACGGAAAACGGAACCCCCTATCGGAGAAAGATGGTAGTTTTAAGCAGCATCGACGGAAGCGGCAGTTTTCAGAATTCCCTTAGCAGAGCCATGGCGGCCAACGCCGCCGGCGTTCAGGTGAAAAGCATTGTGGAAGACCAGTCTCCGCTGGTTCCCGTTTATGATCCGGCTCATCCTGACGCAAATGAAGAAGGGTATGTAATGCTGCCCAATGTCAACACAACTCAGGAGATAATTGATATGCTGGCCGCCAGCAGAGCCTATGAGGCAAATGTAACGGCCTTCAACGCAACGAAAGCAATGGCATTAAAAGCATTGGAAATAGGTAGATAACCCCGCTGGCAAAAGGAGAGTAATATGGCTATGATTCCAATTGTTCCACCCCGAGGAATTACAGGTATCAGCCCCCTGACCGGAGGTCCTTTGAACACCCCGGCAACTTCCGGAGAAGAGGGCGGACAGGGATTCAAGGATGTTTTCCTGAATGTCATCGATAATGCGGAAAAGACAGAGGCTGTCACGAAAGTGGACGCATACAAACTATCTATCGGCGAAGTCGATGACCTGCACACTATGATGATCAATGCCGCTAGAGCTGACGCCGCTTTGTCGACAATGGTGCAGCTTCGAAACAAGATCATCGACGCATATTCCGAAATTATGCGCATTAACCTGTAACAAAAACAAACACCTTTTAAAATACCCCGAGGCTCCTTTGCCCCTACAGGGTTGGAGCATATTAAAAAAGGTGCGCATTTGCATTAAGGGCTATGTATCTATTATTTTTTACCCCTTTAGGACCAAAATATTTGCTTTAGAGAGTATTTTATACATTTGCATTAATATGTGGAGTACGTCATTGTTAGTGTGCGGATGGTTCAGGCGCTGTATCCGATTGGTTTAAGGCAGCGCAGGAACCAATCCCTGTGAACATGGACGCGCGGAGATCACCCCCTGCAAAATAAATTATAATGGATGGTTAAACAGCTGATATGAGTGAGCAGATTTCAAAAATATTAGGACCATTTAAACAATTTTGGGCTAACGCCTCCAAAGTCGTTAGAAGGCTGATTGTTGTCGGAGCGATCGTACTCGTCATCATCGCTCTCGGCTTGAGCATTTTCCTGAACAATAAGGATTATGTAGTGATTTACGATCAGCTGACAGCAACGGAGACATCGGAAATCCTCGCGCAGATGCAGCAGATGGGCGCGGACGTAAAGGTGAACGGCACAGGGGAGATTATGGTTCCCCAAAAGGACGAGTCCCGTGTGAGAATGGCCCTGGCAACGGCGGGCTATCCGAAGAGCGGTTTGAACTATTATATGATAGAAAAGGGCAGCGGCATGCTGACCACGGATTATGAAAGACAGCAATATGTCAACATGCAGCTTCAGGAAAGAATCGCCGCCAGCCTGAAAACCCTGGACGGTGTAAAGGACGCCATCGTTACCATTACGGTTCCTGATGAAAACGTATTTTATCTCCAGGAAAAAGAGCCCTCGTCGGCTTCCGTGATTATTCACATGCATAGTGGAAATGCTCTGGGAGCCAGCCAGGTGGCGGGCATTCAGAACTTGGTGATGAAATCGGTGGCGGGGCTTACCAGAGAAAATATAGCGATTTCCGACAGCGCGGGAAATGACCTGTCCGGGGACAGCTCCGGAAACAGCGCCGACTTTTCGAAAGTCAGCCTTACCAGAGAAATCGAAAGCGATATCCGGAAAAAGGTAGTCTCCGTACTGGAAGGACCTTACGATAGCTCCAAGCTGAGAATATCCGTATCCGCCGAGATAGACACCGATGCTTTGTTCAGAGAGGAAACGCTTTACTCTCCCTCTCCCGACGGGGATAACTCCGGCGTAATCAGCCAGGAGACCAGAAGCGAGGAAAGCTCCTCCTCTACACAATCCGGCGACGGAGTACCTGGAACCTCCAGCAACTCAGAAATACCCAGTTATCCTGTTACAGGCTCCTCGGGAGAAAGTACATATGAAAGCAGCGATGAGAGCACCAGTTATCTGGTGAGCCAGGTAATCTCCCAATTTCAAAAGGAGGGAGCCAGAATAGAGGCCGTTTCCATCGGTATCGCCATTGATAAGGCGGCATTTGAGCCGGGGGAAAGGGAGAGGGTAACCCGACTGGTAGCCCATGCCGTAGGCGTGGCGCCGGAAAGCATAGCGGTGGAGAACTTCAGATTCTACACCTCCGGAGCCATTGAGGCGGATGGTCCACTGTCGCCGGCGGGCATCAATAAATGGTTGATTTATGCCGCGGCAGGTGCCGCGCTCCTGTTGGCCCTCATTGTCATTATTATTCTCCAGATTATAAAGAAACGGAGAAGAAAAGAAGAACAATTGCTGGCTGCCGAGTTTGCGGCCAACGGAGAATCGCTGGATGAGCTGTTCGGAGAGGAATCCATCCCGATTACGCCGGTAAAAGACACGAGAAAAGAACAGATTAAGGAATTTGCTATGACAAATCCGGAAATTGCAGCCCAGATGATTCGGTCCTGGCTGAAAAGCGACGGCGAGCTGTAGAGGTTACTAGAAGATGGAAAGATTGAGCCCAAGACAAAAAGCAGCACAAATTATCATTTCCCTCGGCACCGACGCCGCCTCGGGGATCTATAAGCATCTGCAGGAGGAAGAGGTCGAGAGACTGACCTATGAAATCACAAGGCAGGAAAACGTTCCTCCTGAAGTTGCAGATGAAGTCATCGAGGAATTTTACGGTCTTTGCGTAGCCCAGAAGGTTTATCTCGAGGGCGGCGTGGCCTATGCCCGAAACGTATTGGAAAAGGCCTTCGGCGTCCAGCAGGGAACCGCCCTTCTGGAAAGGGTCACAAAGACATTAAGGACCAAAGCCTTTGCTTTTATCCGCAAGGCGGATTATAAGAATCTGATGAATATGATCGTCAACGAACATCCTCAGACCATTGCCCTGATCCTTTCCTACGCCAGAGCGGATCAGGCCTCTGCAATTATTTCGGAACTGCCGAAGGATGTGCGGGTGGAAGTGGTGGAAAGAATCGCGAAGATGGACAGAACCTCTCCCGATATCATTCGTCAGGTAGAGGCCATATTAGAGAAGAAATTTGAGTCCGTATTGTCGGTGGATCTCCTTGAAGTGGGAGGCGTCAACTACATTGCGGAAATCATGAATAAAATTGACAGAAGCACTGAAAAATTCATATTCGACGAGCTTGGAAGAAAAGATTTCAAACTTGCGGAAGAGATCAGAAAGCGCATGTTCGTATTCGAGGACATTGTTACACTGGATTCCATGTCCATACAGAAATTCCTGCGGGAAGTGGATACCAAGGATATGGCCGTCGCCCTCAAAGGCTCCAACAAAGAGGTGGCCGCAATCATATTCGAGAATATGTCTCAGCGTATGGGAGAGACCATCCAGAGCGAAATGGAATACCTGCATAATGTCAGGGTAAGAGATGTAGACGAAGCACAGCAGAAGATCGTGTCTATCATAAGAAGGCTGGAGGAAGAAGGAGAGATCGTAATAACCAAGGGTGGAAAGGATGATATCATTGTCTAGTATTGTGAAAGCCAATTCGTTTCATATTTGTCCGGTCAATGACAACGACAGCTTTGTCCAGCCCCAGAGCAGGACGACGCCCTTTGTCAAGCCGGAAAAAAGCAGCGAGCTTATTTTAGAGCAGGCGGTCAAAAAGTCCAAGCATATCCATGAAGAGGCGATGAAACGCGCCAACGACGTCATGGACGCAGCCAGAGCGGAAAGTCTCTTCATCCGTACCAAGGCGGAACAGCAGGGGTATATGGAGGGCTACTCCAGAGGGCTCCAGGACGGCGCCAATGAATCGAGAAAGGCCGCCGAAGAAGGCCTGCGGGAGATAGAGGCTCTGATAGCCGCCATCAGAAATGAAAGGGCGGAAGCCATCGAAAGGCAGCAAAAGGAGCTGCTGTCCATCGCTTTTGAGCTGGCGAAAAAAATCATGAAACAGCAACTGCTGACGGACGAGAACGCCATTCTCAAAATGCTGGAAGAAGCCATTCCCGGCAATGAGACAGGGGTGAGAATATTCCTGCCGGAATACAGCAGAACCCTGGACGTTGCCATCGACAAAAGTATTGCGGAAAAGATTCAGAATACATTCCCGAAGGCAAAGGTCATTATCACCCAAAGCGACGACCTGATCGCGGTGGAGACAGAAAACGGCATGGTGGATATGAGCATACCGGTCCAGCTTTCACAGCTGCGGGAAGCAATTAATCTCTAACGGGCATTGAGGGCATTCTTTATGAACACAGAACAGCTGTGCAAAACAATACGTGAATCCAACACCTATCGGTATTTTGGCAAGATCGACAAGGTAATCGGCATGATGATCGAGTCCACCGGACCGGAATGCAAAGTAGGCGACCTCTGCAATATTTACAGCGAGGGCATTGAAGGCCAGATCCGCGCTGAGGTGGTAGGCTTCCGCGGAAATAAGACTCTGCTCATGCCCTACGAGGACCCCGAAGGTCTTGGCACCGGGGCCCTGGTGGAGACTACGGGAACAGTTCTTAAGATCGGAGTTTCCGAGAAACTGATCGGACGGGTAATCAATGCCGTAGGCGAGCCTATAGATGGAAAAGGGCCTTTGGGAGACTGTGAATGGTGCGAGGTGCAAAACACCTCGTCCAATCCTCTCGAAAGGCCGCGAATCAACGAAGTCCTCGAGTTTGGAGTAAAGGCCATAGATGGACTTCTGACCATCGGCAAGGGACAGAGAATGGGTATTTTCTCCGGAAGCGGAGTGGGAAAAAGCACATTGATGGGAATGATCGCCCGCAATGTAAAAGCAGATGTAAACGTCATAGCCCTGGTGGGCGAAAGGGGCCGGGAGGTTCGTGAATTCCTGGAGAGGGATCTGGGAGAGGAAGGGCTGGCAAGGTCGGTGCTGGTAGTGGCCACATCGGATCAGCCCCCCGTACAGCGTATGAAATGCGCCCTGGCAGCCACCACTATTGCGGAATACTTCAAAGACAAAGGCAATGATGTTCTGCTCATGATGGACTCCCTGACCCGGTTTGCCATGGCTCAGCGAGAGATCGGACTGGCTACGGGAGAACCCCCTGTTGCCAGAGGCTATACACCCTCCATATACTCGGCGCTGCCAAAGCTTCTGGAGCGGACCGGAAATTTCGAGGGAGGTTCTATAACAGGAGTATACACCGTACTTGTAGAGGGAGACGATGTCAACGAACCCATATCCGATACGGTAAGAGGCATCATAGACGGTCACATCGTACTGTCGAGAAAGATCGCCATGCAGAACCACTACCCTGCTATAGATGTGCTGGGAAGCATCAGCAGACTGATGAACGATATCGCCGGCAAAGACCAGATCGAGGTAGCGGGAAAAATGAGGAATCTCATGTCCCTGTATGCCGCAAACTCAGACCTGATCAATATCGGGGCCTACAAGAGCGGGAGCAACAGGCTGCTGGATGAGGCCATTGAAAAGATGGAAGGCATCAACGGATTTCTGCAGCAAAAGGTTGACGAAAAAGTTGCGTTTGAAGAAAGCGCTGAGCGGATGAAGGCGGCTGTATCATGAAAAAGTTTGAATTTCACATGGAAAAACTATTGTCCTATAAAGGCCAGATCCTGGACAGCGAGCTGATGAACCTGGCAGTGCTGAACAGTATGCTGTACAGCGCTCAGGAAAGGCTCCAGGCTCTGAAAGATGAATGCGCCAGATACGTGGCTGAACTCCAGGGGAAAATCAGAGAGCAGACCACCACGGCGGACTGCCGTGTGTACGTTTCCTATGAACAGCATATGAAAGAGCAGATAAAGCTTTGCGAGAAAGAGATCGAGGACCTCACCGAGCAGATCGAAAATCAGATTGAAAGGGTGAAGGATCTCAAGATAGAAACAAAATCCCTTGAAACCATAAAGGAGTCAAGGTTCGTGGAATATAAAAAGGAAGACTTAAAGAGAACGGAGCTCCTCGTTGACGAGTTCGTATCCACTGCCAGGATTATGCGAAATGTGTTTCAGTAAAAACATTGCGCGATTACCTGATAACAAATCCACAGGAAAGGAGGTGAATACATGTATGCAGGGATGAATTTATTTAGTTTCCCATCCGCGTCAGAGATCGGTCCAATTGCTTTAGCGGCACAAAGTGCCGACGCAGGCCAACAAGATGGAGAATCCTCGTTCCAGCTTCTGCTCTTTCGAACATTGACGCAGGAGGATCCTTTGAAGGCGCTGAACCCGGCGTCCGATACGGAGGAGCAGGATGAGAGCCTCAAAGAAATCTTTCGGGGTTTGATGGGTTTGAGGCTGCCGGAGAGCGGGATAATCGAGGAAAGCGCCATTCAGCCAAATGCTGAAATAGTGCTTCAGCCGAAAGCAGACGACGGAATAGAAATGCAGGCAGAAGAGGTAGATGTAGGGTTGGCACAGATGGTCCCGGCGGAGGTGGTGATTCCGCAGACGGCGGGGAATATCGGAGCAGTGCAGCAGGCAATCCCGGAAAGCGGCATTCAACAGCAGTTGGTGGCAGCAGAGGGTGCAATAAACCAAACTCACGCCGCGGCTGACGCAAGAGGAAATCCTGGCGACCCGGCTATACCAAAGTGTGAAGGGACAGTTCCTTCGGAACAGGCAGTAGAAGCTTCTAAGGCGGACATACCCCAGGGAGTCCGGGACGGGCAGCAAGCTTCCGTGGGACTTAACAGGGGATTGGAGGAGACGGTCCAGTCTGTGAAACCCATAGGAGATCGAAAGGCGGCAGCGCCGGAAGCAGTGCCCTTGTCCGGAGAGACCAGTTTTGAAAAGGTCATTGCCCAATCGCCTCAAACCGCTCTTAGCCCGGAAGCGCCATTGACGACCACCGGCAGCACGGAGAAGATGGAGGCCTACAGCCAGATCGGCAGGGAAATCCAGTTTGCCCTGGAACAAAAGGGACCCATGGAGTTCAAAATGCAGCTCCAGCCAAAGGACCTGGGCCAGATCGACGTCAAGCTGAGAATTAACGAAGGAAAGCTGATCATCGATATCATGGCTGCCAGCGCGAAAACCCAGGCCCTCTTAGCCGGGCAGGTGGACAAGCTGATTGCGGGCATGGGACTGCAGGATGTTCAGATCGAGACTGTAAATGTGAACCAGCAGGCGGGCCGGCAGGGCGGCGAAGGACAGCAAAGCGGCTTTCAGCAGCAGCCGGAAAACCGGCAAAATGAATCCGGTTCTTTGAACCCGCGGTACGCAGGACATGGACAAGGCCACGAAAAAAACGACCAGACCGCCAGTATACGGAAAAACAATTTTGTCAGAATGGATTACACTATTTAAGGAAAGGAGGAGAATATGCCAATTGATGCGATTTCATCCTATCAGCCGACAAACACAGCAGGACCCACCAGCAAGGGCGGCACTCTTACAATGGATGACTTTTTCAAACTTTTAGTTGCGCAGCTCTCAAATCAGGACATCTACAACTCGGTGGACGATACCCAGTTCATTGCGCAGATGGCCCAGTTTTCCATGGTGCAGGCTCTGGGTGAGTTGAGCCAGGCCTCAAGTACAGCCTACAGCGTAAGCCTTATCGGCAAGGAGGCTACCGTGGCCTGGGTGGGTAACGACGGAGTCCTGCAGATACATACGGGCATAGTGGACAGCGTGACACTGTACAATGGAAACCCTCAGTTGACCATTGACGGGCATAGGTTTGATCTGAGCAGCGTAATGGAAGTTCGCGAGCCCAATATCATCATTCCCGATGACGGCCTGAACGATGGCCCCGGGGACGAAACAGAACCGCCGGAAGGCCCTGGCGAGCCGGATGACGTAACGCCGCCGGAAGGACCTGGTGAGCCGGAACCGGACGAGCCCGGCGATGAGCCTGAAATGAACGACGCCGGAGGGGACGAAAACAATGGTTAATAAAATTTATGGAGGAGGCTATAATCTGTCGGATGCCATCATCAGGCAAACAGAGAATATCAAATCCGCGGAAAACGCAAACCTCCGGAATAAGAAACCCGATCAGGAACAGAGCTTCCGGGAAATTCTCCATCAGCATCGGGTCTCCTTCTCCAAACACGCGAACCAGAGGACGGAGGAGAGAAATATAAAGATGAGCCAGGCAGACCTGGGCCGGCTGGGAGAAGCCTGCAGCAAAGCAGAGGAAAAGGGGATCAGGGATGCCCTGATCGTAATGAACGATTCCGCTTTTATCGTCAACGCGGCGAATAAGGTAGTCATCACAGTGATGGATAAAAGTGAAATGAAGGATAACGTATTTTCAAATATTGATGGTGCCATATTTATTTAGCTGGACCTTACCCTCGATTACTAATCGAGGGTAGATAGGAGGCTAAGCGGGTCCCGAATGACAGACGGATCCGCAAAGGGCACAGAAAGGATTTAAAATGTTAGGATCGATGTATTCCGCAGTCTCCGGACTGTCGGCACACCAGACAAAGATGGACGTCATTGGTAATAATATTGCCAACGTCAACACCTATGGTTTTAAAGCAAGCCGGGTTACATTTTCCGACGTCTTCTATCAGACCCTGAGGGGCGCTTCGGCTCCTACTTCCAGCTCCGGCGGCATCAATCCCACCCAGCTGGGTTATGGCGCCAGAGTTAATTCCATCGACGTCATTCATACCAGGGCGGGCAGCGCTTCCACAAACCGGCCCATGGACGTCTACATAAACGGGGACGGATATATACCGGTAAAGGACGCCAACGGTACCGTCAAATACACGAGAGTCGGTATATTGGGTTTTGACGTATCCGGCAACCTGGTAGACAATAACGGGAACCTGGTGCTTGGACTCCCTCTGAACTCCTCGACAAATATGCCGAGATTGGGGTCCGACGGCACGGTAAGCATCAGAGATTTGGTTCCCATCAAGGTGGATCCGGCTGAACTGGAGAAGTTTACGGGCATTTCCATCGGCAGCAACGGAGAGATTACCGCTATCAGGGAAGGAGATCCCATCATAGTGCCTGAGGCAGGCATGGGCTGGCTGCAGAATGCCAGTATTTCCGCGTCTTCCTCATATAAAGGAAATATCTTCATGTCGGCAACCAGAAGTGACGATGTAGCTTTCCTGCCGGGGACCAATCCGGACGGCACAACGATAGGCTCAGGATCTGTTTCTGTGGATCCCACCGCCAACATAAACGGTCCCGTCAGAGTCAGCTTTGACGGAACGAATTATACCCTGACTTACACGAAGAAAGGTGAAAGCACCCCGCAGACCGTCACAGTTGCCGGCCCTGCAGCAGGAGATGTGACCTTTGAAGTGGAAGATATGGACGGAAACCCTGTGGATCTGACGATCACCGTAGGTCCGGATCTGATAGTACCTGATGATGAAACTGTGGTTACTATCGGAAACGTAGTGGCGGAGAGTATGTCCATCACCGTCAGAACCTATGACGCTTCCGGAGACGAAGTGAATCTGACCACTACCTGGAACGCAGGGGATACAGAGCTGAGACTGGGAGATATGACTCTGACCATAGATCCGGCCAGATTCGGAACTCTTTCCGAAGACGCTCTGGACGACACCCGCATAGGCAGTATGGATGTAGGCGCGGGCAGACCGATGAAGTTTGCCAATCTGGCGGCGGTGAAGTTTGCCAACGTGGACGCTCTTTCCCAGGATGGAGAGGGATATTATGTGGAAACCACCAACTCCGGCCAGCCCGTAGGTACGATTCCGGGCACGGGGGGCACAGGGGATTTCCGCGCCAACTCCCTGGAGATGTCCAACGTGGATCTGGCCCGTGAGTTTACGGAAATGATCATCGCTCAGAGGGGCTTTCAGGCCAACACGAGAATGATATCGGTATCCGACGAAATGCTGGCGGAGCTGGTCAACATGAAGAGATAGTAAGGAGTCAGCCGGGTTTGGGCTTCGGAGACGCTGAAGCCCAAACCCTTACAACTGAGTTCTGCGGCAGGGAGGCACGTTATGATTACTTTAACAAAACTGACTAAAACAGGGGATGAGCAGTATATTTTGAACTGCGATCTGATTGAGACCATCGAGGAAAGGCCGGATACCATTATAAGGCTGGTAAGCGGAAAACATTTTGTCGTGGCGGAGAGCGCTGCCGAAGTTATTTCAAAAGTTATAGCGTATAAGAGAAGCATTTACGGCCGGTAAGTGCGTTCTCGCGGGGAGTGTCTTATGATTGAGATCAGTACAATATTAGGCTATGTAGCAGTGGTGGGCACGATAGTGTTCGGAATATCCTATGTGGATGGAGGGTTTGATTTCGCCCAGCTGGAGAATTTTTTCAGCGTCTCGAGTATCTTCATCACCTTTGGCGGAACTGCCTTCGCTTTGCTTGCATCCTTCCCCCTGGCCGCATTCAGGCGTATTCCCTCCCATATAAAAATGGTGTTGCGGAGGAGCCAAAAAAATCCCTATGAGTACATAGAGACGATCACGGATTTATCAAGAGAGGCCAGAAAAAAAGGACTTTTGGCATTGGAAGACAAGGCGATGGCCTTTGAGGATGAATTCATGAAGGAAAGCGTGTTGCTCATCGTGGACGCCATCGAGCCGGACAAGCTCAAAATCTGGTTTGAGCAGAAGCTGGACTTCATAAGACAGCGAAATGCGGATGAGAGACATCTTTACGACAGAGGCGCGGCCTTTGGACCCGCCTTCGGTATGATCGGAACCCTCATTGGCCTGGTCAATATGCTGAAACACATGAATCTGGACGAAGGCCCTGAAATGCTGGGATTGAGTATGTCCGTGGCGCTGATTACCACCTTTTACGGTTCTGTGCTGGCAAACTGTTTCTTCATCCCCATGTCAAATAAGCTGGAAATCGCCCAGGAAAAGGAGATGCTTCTGAAAGAGATGATCGTTGAAGGCGTCATTTCCATTAAAGAAGGAGAAAACCCGAAATATATCCAGGAAAAACTCCTCAACTTCGTGGAACAAAAGAGGATTGAGAAGAAAGAACAGGATGACGAGGAGAAGTCAAAGAAGGCCGGCCGGCGCGGCATAGGTAAGAGGGATAAGAAAAATTAGGAATAGTATAGCAATATAAGAACTCAGAGGAAAACAAACATGGCTCGGGGACGAAACAAAGAAAAAGTAAATGTGGACGGTTGGCTCAATACGTATGCGGATATGGTTACCTTAATCCTCGTATTCTTTATTTTGCTCTTTGCCATGTCAAGCATAGACCAGGAAAAATACAGACTTCTTGTCAGGGCCTTTACCGCGGATCCCGAAACCATTGATCGGCTCATACTGGAGGACAATGATCTTCTGGATGGAATCATCGACACGGAAGAGATGAGAAATGACGAGGTGGAACTGGAGGATATCACAGACCTGGATGAGCTTTATATCTACCTGCGAAATTATGTGGCACGAAACAATCTGGAAGCGTCAGTTCAGGTGGAAAGAGGCGAAAACATCGTATACGTCAGGTTCATGTCAACCCTGTTTTTTGAACCGGACCGGGCGGTGCTGAAGCCGGATGGCAGGCTTATTCTGGGGGACATAGGAAGTGCTCTGGCACAGGCGGAGTCCATGGCCAGGTTTATCCGCATCGATGGGCACACCGCAGAAGCAAGCCGCGGAAACGATACGGTGAACAATCGGGACCTGTCTACGGAAAGAGCAAACGCGGTCCTCAAATATCTGGAGGAAAACCATATCAAAGATTATTCCAAGCTATTTGCGGTGGGGTACGGCTTATACAGGCCCATTGCCCCCAACGACTCGGAAGAAAACCGCGCGAGAAACAGAAGGGTGGAAATCCTTGTAGGAAGAGAGGATCCCCTGCAGGAGGAGCTGGATACCTTGTATAACCTAAGCAACCTGCGTGAGAGAATGCGCGATCAAAATAGAGATTAAATAATCCATAAAATTTACGGCGGGAGAGAACATTATGGCGGAAATTCTGTCACAAAGCCAAATAGACCTACTTTTAAACAACCTGACAAGGGAAGTGCCGGATGAACCAATTCCGGAAGCCGATGGGAAGAAAAAAGTCAAGGAGTACGACTTCAGGAGCCCGAAGCACTTTACAAGGGAGCAGCTGAAGCTGTTATTCGGTATTTATGAGAACTACGCGAGAATCCTGTCCTCTTATGCTACCGGAGCCCTGCAGACCTATTGTCTTGTTGAAATCGTTGAAGTAGAGGAGCAGCAGTATTACGAGTTCAATAACGCCCTTCCCGATTCCGTGCTTATGGGCCTCGTGGACCTGGCTGTAAAGGATACGGACAGAGATGAGGATCTGGTCCTTATGGACTTGTCCAAAGACATTGGGTTTTGCGCCATTGATCGGCTTTTGGGAGGCTTTGGAGTTCCTTTGGCAATCGACAGGGAATACTCGGAAATCGAACTCACCCTCCTTGAACACTTTATGAAAGGCATGGTCAACCTGATGAAAAACGTCTGGTTTGATCAGGTGGAAATGGCTCCATGGCTTATGAAGACGGAGACGAACTCCAGAATCCTTCAAGGCATAAGCGCCGATGAAAATGTGGTGATTATCGTCATGAACTTCATGGTCAATGAGACTCAGGGAAAACTGAACATATGTATACCGGCAGTTACCCTGGATATGTTGTTCAAGAAAAAGTCCGCCCAGAGCAAAAAAAATCTAAGAAAAAGCGACCAGCTCTCGGAAGCGCAAAGGAGGTCGGATATTATTCGGGAAATCCATAAATCAGATCTGGAGATTACAGGAGTTCTCGGAACTACAGACGTATTGTTAAAGGAGTTGATGGACTTGGAGGTTGGAGACATTATCAAGCTGAACAAACCGGCGGGATCCATGATAGATCTGGTTGTCGGGGACACGACCTGGTTCAGGGGACATATGGGCGTTTCCAATAAAAAGAGAGCCAGTGTTATCAGAGAACAATTACAAAAAGGAGTGACCCTATAAGATGACTAATATGAGCAATCAAATAAACTTAACAGAGATGGAAGCTGATGTCATCGGGGAAGTCATGAACATCAGCATGGGGGCGGCAGCTACGGCAATGTCCTCCATATTGGACAGGAAGGTCAGTATAACGACGCCCCGTGTGAAGGTTTCCAGCGTGGAAGACTATGAGTACTCCCATCTTGAACCTGTTTCGGGCGTACTGATTAAGTACGTCGAGGGGATCTCCGGATTCAGTATGCTCTTGCTGAAGGTGGAGGATCTTAAAAAAATCCTCTCCCACTTGTTGTCCATAGACCCCGATGAACTGCAGGAATTCGATGAAATCGCCATAAGCGCCATCTGCGAGATCATGAATCAGATGATGGGATCCGCAGCCAGCGCGCTGGCCTCCTTCCTCGGCAGGAAGATTAACATTTCTCCACCGGAGATATTGGATATACAAGACCGGATGGACGTACAGGAAAGATTCGGCGCTGCCGGAGATGAAATCGTGAGCATCGGGTTTGATATCAGTATAGACGATCTGGTCAAAAGCGAATTTGTCAGCATCATGGAGCCCCACTTGGCGAGAGAGATCATTAAGATGTCTTTCGGAGAAGAAGAGGCCGCGGAACAGGAACAGACTATAGAAGCAGTTGATCAGATGGAAAAGCCGGAGTCCTTGCCGCCGGAAACGGGCGCCCTGCCGCCCCAGGATTCCCCCGCTCCCGCCCCTGCCCCGACTGCCACTCCGGCTGCGGCCTCTGCACCCGCCCCGGTTGCACCGGCTGTACCCGCTCCGGCTGCCACTAATCCGACTACCACGTCGGTAGCCAAACAACAGGTGCAGGCAACGCCTTACGCCTATCCGCTGCTTGAATCCGAAGAGACGAAGGATCCCAGTCCTGCGGAGGGCAATCTCGATCTGATTATGTCGGTACCGGTGCAAATCACCGTAGAGCTGGGTAAGACCAGGAAAAAGATCAGGGATATCGCCGAATTTGCTCCCGGAAACATTGTGGAGCTGGATCGGCAGGCGGGAGACCAGGTTGACATTGTGGCCAACGGCAGACTCATCGCCAGAGGCGACGTAGTGGTAGTGGATGACAACTATAGTGTGCGAATTACAGAAATAATGAAGGCAAGAGACAGCTTTGCCGATATAAAATGAGGTGCATGGAATGACAAAAATATTAATCGTTGACGACGCGGCATTCATGAGGATGATGATAAAGGACAACCTTAAAAAAGCAGGGTACACGGAATTTCTGGAAGCTTGCGACGGAGAACAGGCCGTAGCAAAATACGAAGAAGAGAAACCGGGCGTCGTATTGCTGGATATCACTATGCCCGTAATGGATGGTATTCAGGCATTGCATGCCATTAAGCAAAAAGACCCCCAGGCCAAAGTGGTCATGTGCTCAGCTATGGGACAAGAGGGGATGGTTGTAGAGGCCATTAAGCTGGGAGCCCTGGACTTTATCGTAAAACCCTTTAAACCGGACAGGCTGGTTCAAACGATAAAAAGCGTTCTCGGATAACAGGAGGGACTGCTGAAGTGATTGAAGATATTTTTTCGATGTTGCTTGCTATGGTCGGGATTGTCTGCGTGATAATACTGACCTACTATGCCAGCAAATGGTACGCAAGAAAAATGGGGACTGTTGCCGGGGGAAAACATATACGGATCGTTGATCGGCTTCCGGTGAGCAAAAGCGGCGCCATTCTGATCATCGATGTGGAAGGTACGCAATATCTGATCGGGGCAAACGATCACAGCATTGAGATCATGAAGGAGCTGGAAGAGCCCATCCTTCTGCGCAACCCGGAAAAAAGCGCTGGAGAGAAGACCATCGAAAGCTTCAAATCGTATTTACATAAGGGAAAGAAGAATGATTGATATCATTATCAACGGGGAAGGATCCGACGCAGTAAAAATAATTATCATTTTGACGCTGATCAGTGTTGCGCCTTTCATGTTGCTGATGATGACCTGCTTTGCCAGAATCATTATCGTTTTTTCTTTCATGCGAAATGCCATGGGGTTGCAGCAGACTCCCCCGAACCAGATTCTGATCGGTTTAGCCTTGTTCATTACACTTTTTATTATGGCGCCGGTGGTTGAACAGATAAACGATACCGCCTTCCGACCGTATAACGACGGGCAAATCGAGACCCAGGAGTTTCTGGAACGAGCCTCGGTCCCCCTGAAGGAATTCATGCTGAGGCAGACCACAGAGGGAGAGGTGGAAATGTACAAGCAGCTTTCCAGAGTGGACACGCAAAACCTGACTCCCCAGGAGCTGCCCATGAGCATCGTGGTCCCCGCGTTTATTACCAGCGAGTTAAAGAGGGCGTTCATCATAGGGTTCCTGCTGTTTATACCCTTTTTGATTATCGACATGGTCGTAGCCAGTACGCTGATGTCGATGGGAATCATCATGTTGCCCCCCGTAATGATTTCACTGCCTTTCAAGATCATGCTGTTCGTGGTGGTGGATGGCTGGGGACTTCTGATCAGGACGCTGGTAATGACCTATAACTGAGAAAAGGGGCGACAACATTGAATGTGATACAACTGACGGATATATTCAGAGACGCCGTTATGACAGGACTGAAGGTAGGAGCCCCAATCCTGCTCGTCAGCATTTTGGTCGGCCTGTTTATTTCCATTATACAGGCGGCTACATCCATCAACGAGCAGACCATGACATTTGTACCGAAGTTAGTGGTCATCGGGATTGTGCTGGTTATAGCGGGAAGCTGGATGCTGCAGCAGATGGTGGACTTTGTAAACCGCATTTTTGAATTTATTGCAGTTACGATATGATGAGGCGGATACGATGAAATGAATACGCTGAATTTAAACGATTACATGGTTTTTTTATTCGTAAGCTGCAGGATAGCGGGAGCCATTTTCTTCAACCCGATTTTCGGCAGGAGAAATCTTCCCGCCATCGTAAAGGTGGGGCTTGCCATGGGAATTGCCCTGAGCGCCGCCAGCGGGCTGCTGCATGTGCCCGTCGCTGACTATAACGCCATGGAAACAATGCTTGCCATGGCAAGGGAGTTCGCCGCAGGTTTCGTTATGGGATTTATCGTACAGATGTTTCTGTCGATTTTCCATATCGGCGGAGGCGTGATGGATCTTCAGATGGGCTTAAGTATGGCCTCCCTCTACGATCCTACGACAAATTCCCAGATATCCGTAACAGGAAATATCATTACTACCATGTATACGTTGTTGTTTTTTATCACCAACAGTCATATGACCTTCCTGGCTATTGCCGTAAAGTCCTTCGATGTAGTACCTGTTGGACTTTCGCCTATCAGCCCTAAGGTGGGCGTATACATGATAGAGCTTTTCGGCTATATATGGGTTTACGCACTGCAGCTGACCATGCCCATCATCGTTACACAGATCGTTGTGGAGATGGCGGTAGGTATACTGATGAGAGTGGTTCCCAACATCAACGTTTTTGTGATAAACCTCCAGGTAAAAATGGCAGTAGGAATTCTCGTGGTCTTTTCGATTATTCCCGTCCTGGTAAGGTACCTGGAAAAGATGAATATGATTATGCTGCGGAATATACAGGAAGGCTTGATGGTTTTTATGTAAAAGGGGTGGTGGGCTTTGGCGGAAACAAATAAAACAGAAAAAGCGACCCCGAAAAAACGAAAAGACGAACGAAAAAAGGGAAATGCTTACCAGAGTAAGGATGTTATCAGCATCGTTGTCGTAATCGTAGGATTCGTTCTGGTCAGCAACCTGGTGGGCTTTATCGCCAGGCAGATTTCGCAGCTTTATTTGAAGCAGGCGGCGCGGATGGAGGTACTTCATGAAATAACCATAGCAACAAGTATGCAGATCTATAGGGAGCTGGCCCTGACCTTTCTTGTTGCGGTAGTCCCCATTATGATCATACTGGCGCTGACGGGAATCATTATGACGGGGGTGCAAACCCGGTTCCTGGTTTCCGGTGATCTGCTGAAATTCAAATTCAGCCGGATCAGCTTTATCCAGGGTATGAAGAGGCTCTTGTCTCTTCGCTCCATTGTACAGCTGGTGAAATCCATCATGAAGGTGCTGGTGGTCATGTGGATTATCTACACCAGCGTGAAAGAGCTTTTAGTGATTACCCCTGATATACTGAACACCAGCCTGGATACAAATATAGCGTTTATGCTGGACAAGACTATGTCCATGGTGTATAAGATATGCCTCTTCTTTGTAGCCGTCGCCATTCTGGATGTGGCCTATCAAAAATACGACTACGAGAAGAAGCTGAAGATGACCAAGCAGGAAGTAAAGGATGAATACAAGCAGACTGAGGGAGACCCCGCCATCAAGGGAAGGATCCGTGATAAACAGCGGAAGATGAGCATGAATCGTATGATTCAGCAAGTACCTCAGGCTGACGTAATCATTCGAAATCCGACCCATTACGCCGTAGCTCTGAAATACGACATCGATAATGACCTTGCTCCTATAGTGTTGGCGAAAGGACAGGATCATACGGCAAGGCGGATCATCCAGGTGGCGGAAGAAAACCATGTACTGATCACAGAGAACAAACCTCTCGCAAAAGGACTATACCAGTCGGTGGAAGTGAACGACTATATACCGGCGGAGTTTTACCAGGCGGTGGCTGAAATTCTGGCCTGGGTATATAGCAGCAAAGAAAAGGATGAGAAGCATGGGAGTATTTAAAAATCTGGTAGTAGTGTTTGTGGTAATGGTAGTAGCGTTTATTATCATTCCTTTACCTGTGTTTTTTTTGGATTTTATGCTTATCCTCAGCATTTCCGTTTCGCTGATTATTTTGCTGACCACTATGTTTATCAAGGGGCCTCTGGAGTTCTCCATCTTTCCTTCTCTTCTTTTGATTACCACTTTGCTGCGGCTGGCTCTTAACATATCCTCCTCAAGATTGATTCTTGGCAATGGGGGCCAGGCCGGTAAGGTAATCGAAACCTTTGGAACCTTCGTTTTAGGCGGAAACGCCATTGTAGGATTCATCATTTTTGTCATTATATTTATCGTTCAATATGTGGTCATCACCAAAGGCGCGGAAAGAATCGCCGAAGTGTCCGCCAGATTTACTCTTGACGCTATGCCCGGTAAGCAGATGGCCATAGACGCAGATCTCAGCTCCGGCATCATAAATGAACAGGAGGCAAAGGAAAGAAGAAAGGTCATCCAGCGGGAGGCTGAGTTCTACGGAGCCATGGACGGTGCCACAAAGCTGGTAAAGGGCGACGCCATCGCGGCCATCATCATAGCCTGTATCAATCTCATCGCAGGTTCCGTTATCGGTATGGTGCAGGGAGACATGTCATTTTCCGAGGTTCTTGCCGTTTACTCCATCGCTACGGTGGGAGACGGACTGGTCTCTCAAATACCCGCCCTTATGATCTCTACATCCGCGGGCATGATCGTCACCAGAGCCGCCTCCGAAGGGGATCTGAATGAGGATGTAAAAGAGCAGTTTCTGTCCCAGCCGCGAGTATTGGTGATATCCGGAGCCGCGATTCTCACTATGTGCCTCATACCGGGAGCTCCGGTGCTGCAGATTGCTATTTTGGGTATTGGATTGATCTTGTTAGGATTGATGCTGATGAGGTCCGCCAACGCGAAGAAGCAACAGGAAGAACGGGATGAACTGAGCCAGTTGGTGGCCAAAGAGAGCAGCGAAGTGGATTACTACCGCAACATCGACAATGTCTATGGCTTGCTGGGTGTTGAACCTATCGAGATGGAGTTCGGTTACTCTCTGCTGCCTTTGGTGGACGAAGGAAGCGGAGGCAGCTTTATCGAACGGATCGTCATCTTCCGAAAGCAGTTCGCTTTGGAAATGGGAGTAGTCATACCCACAGTAAGGCTCCGGGATAATGTACTGATCAACCCTAACCAGTATGTGATTAAGATAAAAGGAGAAGAGGTGGCCAGAGGCGAGGTCCTGGTAGATTACTATCTGGCGCTGGATCCGGGAAACAGCACGGGAACCATAGAGGGAATCGATACGATAGAACCTGCCTATGAGATACCGGCGAAGTGGATTACGGAAAGCGAGCGGGAGATGGCGGAGATATACGGCTATACAGTTATCGATGCTGTTTCCGTAATCGTAACCCACCTGTCGGAAGTGATTCGCAGACATATCCATGAGCTTATCAGCAGACAGGATATCAATGTGCTGCTGGAGAATGTGAAAAAGATAAATCCGGCCATTGCAGAGGATGTCATTCCGGGGATCATCAGCCTTTCCGACCTGCAGAAAATATTAATCAACCTGTTGAGAGAGGATATCCCCATTCGGGATATGGAGAGCATATTGGAGACTTTGGGAGAACACGGAACCTCCATAAAGGATACGGATATGCTGACGGAATATGTCCGGCAAAGGCTGAAGAGAACCATTACCAGAAAGTATACGGATGGAAGCAGCATCAAAGTCGTGACCCTGGATCAGGAGATCGAGAATGCCATATTGAATTCAGCCAAGAAGAGTGAATACGGAACCTACCTTGCCATTGAACCTCAAACAGTGCAAAAGATCGTGGAGGGGGTTACCGAACAGGTAACTAAATTAAAGGAACTGGTAAGCCAGCCCGTGGTATTGACCTCTCCTGTGGTTCGCATTTACTTCAAAAAACTCATCGACCAGTTTTTGCCCAGGCTGACGGTACTGTCCTTTAACGAGATTGACGCCAATATCCAGATTCAGGGCATCGGCGTAATCCGCGCGAAAGAATAGGAAGAGATATACTAATCTATATCCACATTGACAGAGCAGGAAAAGAGGTGAGAAGAATGGAAGCCCCCGTACCAAACCAGGAAAGAGAGATTGCGGATCTGTGGAATCGCTATAAATCCGACAGGAGCGTTGAGCTGCGAAACGAAATTGTACTTAAATACACGCCTCTGGTGAGGATAATTGTGCTGCGTTTCAAAGGAAGCTACAGCAACTTCGGACAACTGGATGATATGATAAACCAGGGTATCATCGCGCTGATCGACGCCGTGGAAAGGTTTGACCCGGACCTCGGCAACAAATTCGAGGGCTTTGCCTCTTTAAAAATCAAAGGCGCCATTATCGATTTCATGAGAAAACAGGATTGGGTGCCGCGAAATCAAAGAAACCTGGCCAGGGAGCTGGATGAGGTTTATGGAGAACTGTACGCTCAGAATGGCCGGGAACCTGCCAGAGAAGAAATCGCGGAGAAAATGGGGGTTTCTCTCGTACACCTGGATAAGATCCTGCAGCAGAGACATAATGCAATTATTTTATCTTATGAGGAGTCTATCAATGAAAAAATGATGATAGCGGAACCTCTTTTCAACGGGTCACAGGACAGGAATACCCCGGAGTCCGGAGTGCTGTACAATGAACTGAAGTCAAAATTGGCAGAAGCCATTGATCTGCTCAATGAAAAAGAACGGCTTGTCGTCACCCTGTATTATTATGAAAATTTGAAACTGAGGGAGATAGCGGAGATTATGGGCATCACCGAATCGAGAGTTTCCCAGATACATTCCGCATCCATTATCAAAATGAAACATCGCTTAAGCAGTTATTAGCACAAGGAGGTCATACAATGGTCAGAGGATTTTATTCCGCGGCTTCGGGGGTTTTGTCCCAGCAAAAATCAATCAGCGCGATTTCGAACAACATAGCCAACGCGTCTACAGTCGGCTATAAGAGCCAGGGAACCGCGGAAACCAGCTTTGGAGAGCATCTGGTTTCCAGAATGAGCTCCTCACCGAGGATTGCGGAGTCGAATATCGGTCCCGGCGCATTTATAACGGCAAATGCGGAAGCGTATACGGATTACACTCAGGGAATGCTGGAAGGCACAGGAAGAAGCGTGGATATGGCCATACAGGGCGAAGGCTTTTTTCTGATCCAAACCGAGAGATACGGTGAAGTGCTTACGCGAAACGGACAGTTTGAGCTGGACGACAATGGGGATCTGGTTCTGCCGGGAGTCGGCAGAGTTCTGGGTGATAACGGAAGGGAAATCAATCTGGACGGAAGCAACTTTACAGTAGGGGCCGATGGAACGATCTATGAAAACGGCAGGGAGTCCGGAGCTCTTTATATCGCAGTGGCAGCAGAGGGTTCCACCATGACCAAGGTGGGGGAGGATATGCTCTTCAGCCCCGGGGGATATCAAAGAGCCAATGATGAGTTCTTTGTCGTGGCACAGGGATTCCTCGAGAAAGCAAATGTAAATATGGCAAAAGAGCTGAGCAGGCTGATCGCGGGGCAAAGCCGGTTTCAATCCTGCGCTCAGGTGCTTAAAATCTATGATAGGATCAACGAGCTCAGCGTCAACCGCATCGGCAGTATAGAATAAGGAGAGAAAAGAAAATGATCAGAGGTTTTTACGCGGCAGCTTCCAGCCTGACGTCACAGCAGACCAATATGAATGTCATCGCAAATAACGTGGCAAACGTTAACACCACAGGATTTAAAGCGCAGCAGACCGGATTCTCGGCGTTGCTGAATGAGAACATCAACGGAGGGGCGGCAAACACTATCAGTATGGGACACGGTGTTAAGGTGGCCAAAACCAGTACAGATTTCACTCAGGGACAGTTGCAGGCAACCAGGATGCCCCTGGACTTTGCTATTTTGGGTGAAGGTTTCTTCGCGGTGGAAAATGAAAATGGCGGGGAGATAACCTACACGAGAGACGGGAGTTTCAAAATACTTCTGGACAGACGAAATGATTATCTGGTAGATGCCTCGGGAAATTACGTTCTGGACTCAAGAGAGCGTAGAATCCAGGTGGATGAGGACTTTGACCCCGGAGAAATCGGCGTATTCACATTTTCGAATCCCTACGGACTTGAGCTTGTGGGAGGCAATCGATTTGCGGCTACTGAGCTCTCAGGCGATGCTGAACGTGTGAACGAGCCGGACGTAAAAGTGGGCTACCTCGAAGGCTCCGCCGTGGAAATGGCAAAGGAAATGGTAAAAATGATCGAGGCCTCAAAAGGCTTTTCCTTCGGATCGAGGGTTCTGCAGACCGCGGATGATATGGAGCGGACGATGAACCAGTTGAGATAGCACGAATTAGTCCGAGTAATTGGTGGGGAATACACTAAGCTTAGGAGGATAGGACCATGGACCAACTGACGAATCCCGACATTTGTCATGAAGACATAATAGAAGTAATTATAGGCGGAGACGGCATGGTTGGCTATATCAAGCTGGAAAAATGCGGAGAGGCAGAGCAGCCGGTTCCCGTTACAGCTGACCAGATGATGGAGGCTCTTGAGAAGAACCGTGTCGTATACGGAATAAAAGAGACCGCTGTCCAGAAGCTGGCCACAAGGCCGATTTACGGAATTAAAATAGAAGTGGCAAGGGGAAAAGATCCTGTCGACGGCGAAGACGGATATGTAAAATTTTTTGTAAAAAGAAATTCCGAATACAAGCCGACATACAGTGAAGAAGGTACCATCGATTACAAAAATTTAGACTATTTCCAGCAGGTAACGGAAGGGCAGCTTCTTTGCGAGGTGGTGAAAGAAACCGACGGTACGGAAGGGATGAATATTTTCGGAGCCGTCGTTCCGGCTAAAAGAGGACGTCCTGCCGCTTCTCCCATGGGAAAGAACACCCTTTTCAATGAGGATGAAACACAGCTTACTGCTGCCTGCGACGGTGTTGTCCGGTTTCTGAAGGACCATATAGACATCAATGAGGCCCTTCAGATCCGTTCCAATGTAGACCAGATGACAGGCAATATCAATTTTAAAGGGGATGTGGTTATCGACGGGGATGTATGCTACGGATTTTCCGTTAAATCCGGAGGAAACGTCACGGTCAAGGGCGTAGTAGAAGGCGCTTCTGTGGAAGCTGCCGGCGATATATATATCGGCAGGGGAATCAACGGAGCCGGAGGCAAAAAAGTGATAGCCGGAGGCAAGCTGCGCAGCGGATACATTGAAAATGCGGAGCTGGAGGTAAAAGGAGACATCCTTACAGACAATATTATCGACAGCAATATCCTGTGCAACGGTAATGTTGAGCTTGCGGGGAAGAACGAACTGGTTGTAGGAGGCCATATCCGCGTCTTCGGAGAATTGAGCGCGAAGCATATAGGAAACAGGAACGAAAGACCCACGAAAATAGAAGTAATGAGCGTCGTTGCGGACAACAGTGAAGCAATCGCGAAATTAAAGTCGGATCGGGATCAGTATAACGCTGACATTGTAAAGATCATCGGGGTACTCAATGAGCTAAGTCGTCCGGGAGTGGGTGACGGAGAGGATCTGGTCCGGCAGGTGAACACTCTGAGGGAGCAACTGGCGCTGTTGAAAGAGCAGATCGAGTTGGCAAATCGAACAATAAACGAGCTGGAAAAGGAAGACAGTGTAGACTATCCGGGATCTATCATCTGCAAGGGAAAACTCTATCAGGGAGTTAAGATCTATTTTGGAAGCGAGAGATTTCGCTTTACGTCGGATTACCTGGAGCGTTGCAGAATTCTCTGGCATAAGGGAGAAATCACTCAGGGCACCCTGTGACGGAGCGAAAGCGTTGAAGTGTTTTGAAATATGAGGGAACAGATGGCTGACGATACTGTTTACAAAAAAGTTGATATCGTAAACCCCGATAACGAAATCGTGGTTACCTCTACGAATATCCACGCTGCAGGAGACAGGATGATACTTCGTGGAAGTGATTTTCGTCTGCTTCCACACTATTCCACTGTGGAGCTCATTGGATATCAGGAGGAAGGAATCGTAAAGATGACAGGGGTCATAACCCTGTCCATTGAGAAGCAGGTGAACATCGATATTATAGAAGTCGGCAGTCAGCATGACCGGAGAGAGTATCTGAAGATCAAAACCGATGCGGAGGCAACGATACGAAAGGCCTTCACAGGGCCCAGAAGCGGAAAATACTTTCTTATAAATGAAAAGATCCGGCTGCGGGATATCAGCATCGGGGGTATTTGTTTTTTCTCCAACAAGGTTTTTCTTTTAGATCAAATCGTATATTTAGACCTTCATGAAATACGAGGGGGGTTGGCTGTGAAGGCGCAAATCCTCAGAAAGAAGCGTGAGAGCGGGGTTACCGGCTTTCGGTATCGGTATGGCTGCAAGTTTATCGACCTGGATAACGTAAACCAGCAGATAATCTGCGGGTATGTATTTAAAACAGAATTGGATATTCATCAAAAGGAAATAGAAAAAGGGCTGGACGACGCACCGGTCGGCCCGCAGCGGGAGGGCTGATTCATGTCCAAAACAGTAGTAATCACAAATCAAAAGGGCGGCGTTGGAAAAACATCCACTGCCAGCGCCATTGCCAGCGGTCTGCAGGAAAAAGGGTATAAAGTATTGGCCGTTGATCTTGACCCGCAGGGAAATTTGGGGTTCTGCCTGGATGCTGAGATCGACGACAGTCCTACTGTGTACGAATTAATGAAAGGGACCGCCCCCATCGATAAAGTGATTCAACACAAAAACGGAATAGACATCATTCCTTCTAATATTCTGCTTAGCGGAGCGGAGCTGGAGTTTACAAATAAAGGCAGAGAATTCCTCCTGCGAGATGGAATTGCCCCTGTTATAAACAATTACGACGTGGTGGTCATCGATACGCCGCCGGCGTTGAATCTCCTGACGGTGAACGGTTATACAGCGGCAGACTGCCTGATTATCCCCATGATACCGGAAATTCTGAGTCTTATGGGTATTTCGCAACTTCGCGAGACCATAGAGCTAGTAAAAAATGTATACAACCCGAATATGGAGGTTTTAGGAATTCTGCTGAACAAATACGACAAGCGGAGACTTTTGACGCAGGATGTTGAGGAAATGGCTCAGATGGTTGCCAAAGGGCTGGGTTCCCGGGTATTTGACACTAAAATAAGGTCTTCGGTAGGAGTGGCAGAAGCTCCGGCCCACGGAGAAAGCGTGTACCGGCACTCGCCCAGGTCCAATGCGGCACGGGATTATAAAACATTTATCGGTGAACTGATTTCTGAGAAAGGGATGAAGTTAAATGGCGAAAAAAAGCAATAAGACGGAGCAGGTATTAAAGCTCATCACAAAGGAGAATGAAGAGCAGGACAATTCCGATAAGGTCGGAGCTGCCAATGCCAAATTGCCTGACGCGTCCGGGGATTCTGACGGAGCCGCTGAATCCGCTGAGTCTGCCGCGCCTGTAAAAGCAGCCGGTCCTGCAGGATCTGCAGAGCCTGCAAAAGGAGCCGAGGTTGCCGTATCTCTGGAAGCTGCGGATGTTGCAGTGTCCATGCCAAATGCCGAGGTTTCCATAACAGTAGAATCCGTGACGCCTGCCGCGCCAGCGGAATCAGCAGCATCTGTGACGCCTGCCGGGACTTCGGAGCCTGCAGAACCCGTGGCGGCCCCCGCCGCCGACGCCGGTGAAGAGCCGAAGAGCACGGAAGAAGAGAAGAATACGCTGGATCTTATCGGCGAAGTTCCCGCTGGAAATGGAACCAGGAGGTGTCTGCTCAATTTGACAGAGCGTCTGGTCCGGGAGACGGCGCCGGAGGTAATGCGCAGGCTGAATGTATGCAGCTGCCCTATCTGCGCCCAGGATGTACTGGCGCTAACTTTGAATTTGCTGCCGCCTAAGTACGTAACGACGGATGCGGGAAGGCAGCATCTGCTTCTGGAAATCTACAAAAAACAGTATGAAACGGATATTGTAGCCGCGCTGACAAAAGCGGCTGTTAGAGTCAAAGTATCTCCCCGTCATGGAGAGTAAGGAGAAAAGGTGCTGAAAAATTACGAGGAACTTAATGATACCCATATAGACGTCCTGCGGGAGATCGGAAGCATCGGAGCGGGAAATGCCGCCACTGCTCTGGCGGCATTGCTGGACGAAAAAGTTGAAGTGAGCCTGCCCGTTGTCCGGATCACAGATTTCGATACTGCTGTCAATGCCCTTGGCGGGGCCGAGTCTATGACAGTGGGAGTTCTGATAAACTTTTTCGACGAGGCCGAAGGGATGATCATGTTTTTGCTCAACATGGAGGACGCGAAAAGGATTACGGATATTCTGCTTCAGGGGCATGAGGATGAAGGAGGGGATGAAATAACGGAACTAAAGCTGTCTGCAATCAAAGAGATCGGCAATATACTGGGATCCTCTTACATCAGTTCCATTTCATCTCTCACAGGTTTGCAGATTAATCTTTCCGTGCCTTATATCGCCATCGATATGGCAGGGGCGCTGTTGAGCGTGCCCATTATTGAATTTGGAACAGTAGGTGATAAAGTAATGTTTATAGAGGAGAATTTCTCCGGCAGCGAGAATAATCTTAAGAGCAATGTCATCATGTTTGCGCAAATAGATACTTTGAAGCTTATCATGGAAAGATTGGGACTTGAAATATGAGCCAAGTGTGGGTAGTCGGTATCTCGGATTGTGTCGTGGCAAGAAACCCGGATGTTTTAGCCACCTATGCTTTAGGTTCCTGCGTAGGCATTTGTTTGTATGATAATAAGCTGCGAATCGGAGGGTTATCCCATATCATGCTGCCCGACAGCGGACAGTTCTCACAGCATGAAACCAACCGAATGAAATTTGCCGATACGGCTATCGCCGATCTGGTGGGGGAAATGAGAAAGCTCGGTTCGGATCCGCGTAATATTACCGCCAAAATAGCGGGAGGAGCGAAGATGTTCCAGATTCAGTCCGGCAGCCCTCTGGGTTCTATCGGAGACAGGAATGTGGACAGTGTAAAGCGGATTCTGAGCAGCCTGCGCATTCCTCTTCTGGCTGAGGATACGCGAAAAGATTATGGACGAACTGTTTTCTTTGATTTGAACACAGGCGTCATGAAGGTGCGCGCTCTGGGCAGAAACGAAACGGAACTTTAATAGAATTAAAAAAAACGCGTGTCCTGCCCGTCTATGCCGGCAGGAGCGCTAAAAATTGAGAAAATTATAAAAAATCATAAAGTTTTATGGGATGAAAGCCGATAAATAAATTGAAGCAGTTGTGTCTGCGTGTTTTTTTTGACCACAACGCGCGAAAGGAGTTAAGAAATGCCTGATATATACGATGAAAGCAGTAGATTTGAGGAGGACACTCAGCATGGCAGATTTCTTACCTTTACTCTGGGGGAAGAGATCTATGGCATAGAAATCAAATATGTGACGGAAATCATCGGCATCCAACCCATTACACGAGTGCCGGAGGTTCCCGATTACATAAAAGGAATTATAAATCTGAGAGGAAAAATTATTCCGGCAATTGATATGCGGCTGAAATTCGGCAGAGAGCCCATGGATTACGATGACAGAACCTGCATTATCGTAATCAATGTCAGCGAGGCGCCTATAGGCCTGATCGTCGACAAGGTGGACGAGGTTCTGACCATCGAAGATGAGCAGATAGCAGCCCCGCCGGCAAGCAAGGCGGGATATGAAAACAGGTATGTCAAAGGTATCGGAAAAGCAGGAGGAAACGTACAGCTTCTGCTGGATTGCGAAAAGATTCTCAAAAACGAGGAGGTGGAAATCATTGAAGACATCCATAGGAGGTAAGGCTATGAAGGGCTTGAAGGACTTAAAAGATTTGAATGGCTTTCCCAAACTCAAACTAAAACTGCGGACTAAGATGCTCTGCGGATTTTTGGTTATTGCTCTCCTGTCCGGTGTGATAGGCGTCATGGGCGTGATAAATATCACCACTTTGTCAAACAGCCATGAGAGGCTGGTTGCTGAGGTAGTTGTTCCAATGGAGGACGTTTCCGAGATTAAGGATTCCTTCCGCCGCCTGCAGGTCAGCATTCGGGACGCGGTTCTGGCTGACACCCCGGAACTCCGGGAACAAAAATTGATGGACGTTAAATTCAGAATGGCGGATATGAACAATTTTCTATCTAACATAGAAAATGACTTCAGCACAGGTGCTACTGCCGACGGGTCATCTGATGGCAATTCTCCAACTGGAGCAGAAAGCGGCCGGGATATATCAGGAGAACAGAACGATTACGAGGCCTACGGTGAGAATCTTAGAAAAATATCACCCATAGTAGATAGAATAGCGGCTGAAATTGAAAGAGGTAATGTAGAAGGCGCCATTGCCATGCTGGATCCCGAATCGGAAGAGGGAAAGGCATTTTCGGCCATGCAAAACGCAATCACCATGTTGTCGGTGTTAAAGATGAGATATGCGGATGATATGGTTAAAAACAATGAGGAACAATCCGAGAAAGTCATCACCGGTATGATGATATTGGCGGCAGTGGCTCTGGTTTTGAGTATTCTCATCGGCCTGTCCATTTCTTTCCTGATCAGCAGACCAATCAACAAACTGGTTGTGGCGGCGGACAAGCTGGCCGTGGGGGATGTGGACGTAGAGCTGGATCTGACCAATAGTACTTATGAAATCAAAGAGCTGATGGCATCCTTCCAAAAGATTGTAGAGAGTGTGGAAGGTCAGTCAGAGGCGGCTAAAAGTATAGCGGCGGGAGATCTGAGTATTGAAATAGCCCCAAGATCCGATAAAGACGTTCTGGCGCTGTGCATGATCTCCGTTGTGGATACTCTCAAAAACCTGGGAGTCGAACTGGACAATATGTCCACTGCCGCTTCGGAAGGAAGATGGGACGTCCGGGGGGACAAAGATAAATTCGACGGTCAATACAAGAATATCGTACAGGGCTTCAACGGAACCTTTGAAGAAGTGGTGTCCAAGATGTTCCTCTATGAAGAAATCATCGATTCTGTACCTTTCCCGGTATCCGTAACGGATATGGACAGAAAATGGATCTTTATCAACAAAGCTTTGGAGGAGACTCTGGGGCGCAAGAGAGACGAGGTTATCGGCGAGTCCTGTGCGGATAGAAACGCCAGCATCTGCAATACCGAGGACTGTGGAATCGAATGTCTGCAGAGGGGCATTAATGAAACTGCCTTCGGTGAGGACGATAAGCACTATATGGTAACCACAGAGTATCTGTATAACGCGGAAGGCGAGAAGATTGGCTATATCGAGCTCATGCAGGATGATACACTTCTATTTGAAGCGGATCAATATCAGGAGAAGGAGACAGAGCATCTTGTCGAAAACCTGAAGCTTCTCGCACAGGGCAACCTGGATCTGGATTGCAGCGTTTCAGAAGGAAACGAGTATACAGAGCTGGAACACCGTACCTTTACCACATTAAATGAAAATCTCAAGCAGGCTACAGATAACCTGACCGCCATGGTGAAAGAGATCTCTTATGTGCTTTCGGAGATAGCCGATGGGAATTTGGATGTAGATATAGAAGTAGATTATCAGGGTGATTTTGTTGAAATCAAGAATTCGCTCAATCACATTCTCAAATCCCTGAGCGAGATGATGGGAGATATCAATCAATCCGCGGAACAGGTATCTACAGGATCCAGGCAGGTTTCCGACGGAAGCCAGTCCTTATCCCAGGGGTCTACGGAACAGGCCAGCTCCATTGAAGAACTGACGGCCTCCATCACGGAGATTGCGGCGCAGACGAAGCAGAACGCGACCAATGCCAACAAAGCAAACGAGCTTTCCGCTACGACAAGAGATAAAGCGGCTATGGGTAACGAGCAGATGAAAGAGATGCTAAGCTCTATGGAGGGTATCAATGAGTCCTCTGCTAACATCTCCAAGATCATCAAGGTGATAGACGACATCGCCTTCCAGACGAATATCCTTGCTCTGAATGCCGCTGTAGAAGCTGCCAGAGCCGGACAACACGGAAAAGGTTTTGCGGTGGTTGCCGAAGAGGTTCGGAACCTGGCAGCCAGAAGCGCTAAGGCTGCCCAGCAGACGACGGATCTCATCGAAGGCTCCGTCAATAAGGTAAAGGCGGGTACAAAAATCGCAAACGAAACGGCAAGCGCTCTGGAGGTCATTGTGGAGGAAGCCGGAATGGCGGCAGATCTCGTTTCGGAGATTGCCAATGCATCCAACGAACAGGCGTCGGGAATCGCCCAGATCAACAAGGGCATCGAACAGGTTTCCCAGGTGGTGCAGAGCAATTCGGCTACGGCTGAAGAGAGCGCCGCGGCCAGCGAGGAGCTCTCCGGTCAGGCGGAGCTGCTAAAAGAGATGGTGGGTAAGTTCAAATTGAAAAGGCCGGAAAACATGCCTGCCGCACCCGTCATGATTGAACCGGAGGTATTAGATCAGCGCAATGAGGGGGAGGAGGTTCCCGGGAACTCCCCGCCGCCCAAACCCAGGATAATATTAAACGACGAAGAATTTGACAAATATTAAAAAGTGACCGCGTCTGTCGGGGCTGTATTCCGGCAGACGCGGAATTTCGATCCAAATGTAAAAAGGAACAGAAGGGACGGTTTACAGAACCGTCCTATATTTACTGAAAGAAAAGGAGACCGAATGAGTGAAAGTGACGACTAATATAAAAGTGCTTGTAGTGGATGATTCACTTTTATTTCGGAAAACATTAGCCCATGAGATTTCAAAGGACCGTGCCGTAGGAGAAGTCTGGACTGCGTCGGATGCTTTCGAAGCCAGTGAAAAGATCATTGAGTTAAAGCCGGATGTGGTAATTTTAGATATTGAAATGCCTAAAATGGACGGGATCGCTTTTTTAAAGAAATTGATGCCCCAATATCCGGTGCCTGTTATCATCGTAAGCTCTGTGGGGGAAATGGCATTTAAAGCTCTCGAAGCGGGGGCCGTCGATTTCGTGACGAAACCCCAGGCGGGGGCAACGAATGCCACAGATTCTTTTATAAAAGAACTAATTGTTAAAATTAAAATTGCGTCCATAGCGAAAATAGCAAAACCGGAAAAATATCGCAGTGCCGGCGTTCCCTCTACAGATATCAGCACGAACCCTTCTGATACAGTCATAGCAATCGGTGCGTCCACCGGGGGAACAGAGGCGATCTATAATATTATTAAAGAGTTACCCGTGAATATGCCGGGGATTCTGATTGTGCAGCATATGCCGGCTGTCTTTACGAATCTGTACGCGAAAAGGTTGAATGATTCCTGCGCCCTTGCGGTAAAAGAGGCGGAGGATGGAGATGCTGTGCGGCCGGGAACCGTGCTGGTAGCGCCGGGAGATTATCATATGAAGCTGGTGAAACGGGCTTCCGGAATGTATGTGAGCTGCACTGCGGGAGCCAAGGTGAGCGGACATTGTCCTTCGGTAGACGTTTTGTTTGACTCGGTAGCGGAAGGGGCAAAAGATAAGGCCATCGGCGTCATTCTTACGGGGATGGGCAAAGACGGAGCCCGGGGATTGCTGCATATGAGAAACCGGGGCGCCTATACTATCGGTCAGGATGAGGAGTCCTCCATAGTCTATGGGATGCCCATGGAGGCCTATAACATAGGGGCTGTAAGCAAACAGCTGCCTCTCAGTCAGATCCCTCAGGAGATATGCAGGCAACTGTCCATTCAGTGTTAATCATCGATTCTGGGGTGATCTTTTCCATATTGCCTGCGATTAAGATCAAATTAATTGTGTCATTCTGAGCGTCAGCGAAGAATCTTTATTGAAGATCCTTCACTTCGTTCAGGATGACAGTCTGGTTTTGTGGTATAATATTCTTCTTACTTAGTATGAGGAGGATTTATGATCAGGAAGTTGATTCCCTATTTTGGGGAATATAAAAAATATGCTGTTTTAGCCCCTCTGACCGTCTGCGCTGAAACCATTCTGGAAATATTCATTCCCTATCTGATGGCTAAGGTCATCGATGTGGGTATTGCGGGCGGCGATGTGGATTATGTTCTGACTGTAGGCGGGATGATGATGGGCATGGCAATGCTGGCATTGCTTTTTGGCGCCCTGGCGGGGAGATTTGCCGCTTTGGCCGCTACAGGTTTTGCGAGAAACCTTCGCCACGGTCTGTTTGACAAGGTACAGAGTTTTTCCTTTTCCAATATGGATAAATTCGGGACGGCTTCTTTGATTACGAGGCTGACCACCGATGTGACCAATACCCAGAATGTGTCTATGATGATGCTGCGGCTGCTGGTGAGGGCTCCCATCATGATGGTGTGTGCCACAATTCTGGCGGTGTACATTAACGCAAGGTTGTCCCTGATCTTCTTTGTGGCGGTTCCTTTTCTTGCCATAGGGTTGTCACTTATTATGTCCAAAGCTTTCCCCAGATTTCAAGTTATGCTCAAACGCTATGACAAGTTGAATTCCACGGTTCAGGAAAATCTGACGGCCATTCGGGTGGTGAAAGCTTATGTTCGGGAAGGCGAGGAAACTGAAAAATTCCGTCAGGCGGCGGACCAGCTTCGAAAGACCCAGGTGAAGGCGGAGAAGCTGGTGATTTTTACAATGCCTCTGATGCAGTTCGTCATGTACGGCTGTATGGTGGCTATCATTTGGTTCGGCGGCAACATGATCATTTCGGAGACCATGGAGACGGGAGAACTCATGAGCTTTCTCAGCTATGTGAGCCAGATACTCATTTCCATGATGATGGTAGCTATGGTGTTTATCAATATCGTTATCTCCCGAGCCTCTATATCCAGGATTATTGAGGTGCTTGAGGAAGAAATCGATATCAGGGACCACGTGAAGGAAGTGGAGGCTCCAGAGGAGAAATCAGAGGAATCAGAACAGCCGGAGGGGCAGGAGGCGGACGGTTCGGTCCTCTTCGAGAATGTATCATTCAGCTACAGTAAGGATGCACAAAACCTGACATTATCCCATATAAACCTTTCCATTGCTTCAGGAGAGACCGTAGGCATTATCGGCGGTACGGGGTCGGGAAAGACTACCCTGGTACAGCTGATTCCCCGTCTTTATGATGTGCAGGGGGGCAGAGTCATAGTGGGGGGCAGGGACGTAAGAAACTATTCTTTGGAAGAACTGCGGGATTTGGTGGCCATGGTACTGCAGAAAAACGTCCTCTTCTCCGGAACGATAAAGGAAAATCTGAAGTGGGGTAATGAGAAGGCTGCGGATGAAGAGATTATCGCGGCCTGTGAAGCAGCTGCAGCTCACGATTTTATCACCGCTTTTCCGGAAGGCTATGATACGGTTCTCGGACAGGGAGGCGTCAACCTTTCCGGCGGGCAGAAACAGAGAATTTGTATTGCCAGAGCCCTTCTGAAAAAACCCAGGGTAATCATTTTAGACGACAGCACCAGTGCTGTGGACACCAACACAGACAGCAGAATTCGCTCCGCCCTGTCTGAGAAACTGGCGGGAACTACTAAGATTATCATTACTCAAAGGGTGGCGTCGGTGATGAACGCCGATAAGATCGTAGTTATGGATGATGGCCGCATTGACGCCGTGGGCTCCCACGAGGAGCTTCTGGAGTCGAACCTCATTTACAGAGAAGTCTACGAATCTCAGCAAAAGGGGGCGGCTTGATATGGCAGGACCGGGAAACAGACCAAGACATTCAGGGCCGGCTAAGCCCCAGAATGTAAAAAAGACGATAAAAAGAATTCTTTCCTATATGGATGGCTATAAGGTGCAGTTGTTCTTCGTGTTTGTGGCCATCGTTGTCAGCGCGGCTGCCGGCGTTGCGGGGACCTGGTTCCTCAAACCTCTGATCAATGACTACATCGTGCCCTTTGTCGGTGACGAAAACGCCGATCTGTCAGGGTTTGCCGGGATGCTTGCTCTCATGGGGGGTATTTACCTGGCGGGAGCTCTTTCGTCCTATTTCTACAGCAGGCTTATGATAAATGTGGCTGCCGGCACTCTGTACCGGATTCGGGAGGACCTGTTTACCCATATGGAGAGGCTGCCCATCCGCCACTTTGACACCCACACCCACGGCGAGCTTATGAGCCACTTTACCAACGATACGGATACTTTGCGGGAGATGATGTCCCAGGGGGTTCCTCAGCTTATTTCCTCGGTGGTTTCAGTAGCCGGGGTCTTTGTGATGATGATGGTTTTAAGTCCTCTTCTGACGCTGCTGGTCGTTGTTATGCTCATCATTATGCTCATTGTCCTCTCGAAGATCGGAAAGCGGACTTCCGCCTATTTTAAACGGCAGCAGGAGGCCATAGGGAAGGTCAACGGCTACGTGGAGGAGATGATCGAGGGTCAGAAAGTGGTTAAGGTATTTTCCCGTGAAACGAAGGTTACAGAGGGATTTGACCAGCATAACCAGGAGCTGCGCAAAGCCGCTGCCAGCGCCAATACCTTTGCGAATATTTTGATGCCCATCATGAACAACCTCTCCTATGTGCTCTTTGCCGTTACTGCGGCTTCGGGAGCCGCTCTGACAATTGCGGGCCGGATGGACTTGGGGACTATCGCTTCGTTTTTGCAGTATACCCGGTCCTTTGCTCACCCTATTACGCAATTGTCCCAGTTGTTCAATTCCGTTCTGAGCGCTTTGGCCGGAGCGGAGCGGATTTTCCGGTTCATCGACGAGGAACCGGAGTCCGACGAAGGGGATGTGGTACTGGTCAATGTAGAGTCTTCCGAAAGCGAGAGCGATGTAACGGAATGTGCCGACCGCACAGGCAGATGGGCCTGGAAAGCGCCTAAGCCTGGCGGTGGTTTTGAATATATTGAACTGAAGGGAGATGTGCGGTTTGAAAATGTGACCTTCAGCTATGATGGAGAGAAAACGGTGCTGGACGACGTTTCCTTTTATGCAAAGCCGGGACAGAAAATTGCTCTGGTGGGATCTACCGGAGCAGGTAAAACCACCATTACGAATTTATTGAATCGCTTCTATGACATCTCACAGGGTCGTATTATTTATGACGGCATATCCATTGACCGGATGCGGAAGGATGATTTACGCAGGTCTCTGGGCATGGTACTGCAGGATACCCGCCTGTTTACCGGAACCGTAATGGAGAATATTCGGTACGGGAATCAAAGGGCTTCCGACGAGGATGTGATCCAGGCGGCGAAGCTGGCCAACGCCCATACCTTTATCAAGCATCTGCCTGAAGGGTATGAAACGGTGCTGACCTCCGATGGCGCCAATCTGTCTCAGGGACAGCGTCAGCTCCTGGCCATCGCCAGGGCGGCGGTTGCCGATCCTCCGGTGCTGGTACTGGATGAAGCCACCAGCTCCATCGATACGAGGACGGAGGCCCTTATTGAAAAGGGGATGGATCGTCTCATGGAATGCCGGACGGTTTTTGTGATCGCCCATAGATTATCCACCGTGCGGAACGCGGACGCTATTTTGGTTCTGGAACATGGGAGAATCATCGAGAGGGGAGACCACGAGGATCTTCTGGCCCAGAAAGGCAAATACTATCAGCTGTACACAGGAATGTTTGAACTTTCGTAGGGGCCAGTCTCCGCGCCGGCCCGATATGAGGGTCAAATTTTGAATCTTGCTTCAATTGGGCCTGTGATGCACATCTCCTAGGTTCGCGACGGCTTTTTGATGCGCTTTGGCAGAGATGCGCAAAAAAGCCTCGTTCGGATTACGCTCTCTGCGGAGACATGCCCCACAGACCCCTTGTTACAAATAAGATTTTGATTTTAACTGTAAGAGGCAGTCTCTGTGCCGCCCTTTACTGTGAAAGGAATTGCTATGCAAAGAAGCAGCGGAATTCTGCTTCCCGTCTTTTCTCTTCCTTCGCCTTACGGAATTGGAACTTTCGGGCGGGAGGCGTACAATTTCATCGACTTTCTTCAGGCTGCCGGGCAGAAATACTGGCAGATGCTGCCCCTGGGACCGACGGGCTTTGGAGACTCTCCTTATCAGAGCTTTTCCGCCTATGGGGGAAACCCCTATTTTATCGACCTGGATATCCTGATTGAAGAGGGGCTCCTGGACAGGGATGAGGTTGAAGGGATTTTCTGGGGGGAGAATCCGGCAAAAGTCGATTATGGAACGCTGTATTCTCAAAGGGAACTCCTTCTCAGGAAAGCTTTTTCCCGCTTTCGTCTGGAGGGTGGATGGGGTGAATCCTTCGAAGCTTTCTGCCGGGCCAATGCCGGATGGCTGGAAGATTACACTCTGTATATGGCTTTAAAGAAACATTTTGATATGAAACCCTGGCAGGAATGGGAGGATGAGGATATTCGCCTGCGCCGACCGGATGCGATTAAGAAGTATACGGAGTTTCTCCGGGACGACGTCAGGTATCATCTCTTTAGTCAATTTCTGTTTTTCTCTCAGTGGAACGCGTTGCGGGCTTACGGAAAAGAAAAGGGAATCGGTTTTATTGGCGATCTGCCCATTTATGTATCTATGGATTCAGCGGATGCCTGGGCGTCTCCGGCCTTCCTGCAGATAGACGGGGAGGGAAAGCCTCTGGGAGTGGCAGGGGTGCCGCCGGATTATTTTTCCGCAACGGGTCAGCTTTGGGGGAATCCCCTTTATGATTGGGATGCCATGAAACAGGATGGCTACTCCTGGTGGATGCGACGTATAGCGGTATCCGCCGGAATGTTCGATATTATAAGACTGGATCATTTTCGCGGTTTGGAAAGCTATTGGAGTGTGCCCCGGGATGAGGATACGGCGGTGAAGGGGAAGTGGCTGCCTGGACCGGGCATGGATTTTATAGAGAAGCTGAAGAGGCAGTTTCCCGGCCTTGATATCATAGCGGAAGACCTGGGCCTTCTCACGGAGGAAGTTCATAAACTACTGGCGGACTCCGGCTTTCCCGGCATGAAGGTGCTGCAGTTCGCTTTCGGATCGGGAAATGACTGCGATTACCTTCCCCATAAATTCAATCCCAATTCCGTGGTCTACACGGGAACCCATGACAATACGACGGTAAGAGGCTGGCTGGAAGAAGAAGCCTCGGAGGGAGAGCGAATCTATGCTGAAAAATATTTCGGCCTGTCTTGGGAAGAGGGAAAAAACTGGGGTTTTATCCGAGGCGCAATGGGCTCTGTGGCGAATCTGTGTGTTGTGCAGATGCAGGATTATCTGAACCTGCCGAACAGCGCTCGCATCAATACGCCGGCAACCCTGGGCGGTAACTGGCAGTGGAGACTGACGGAGGGACAGGCAACGGCGGAACTTGCCGGGAGAATTTCACAGATGACGGGGCTTTACGGCCGGTAAGGAAAACACGAATCTTCAGGTTATTGTAGTGAAGTTTTCTGCAGAGAGGCCCCAGAGTTAAAAAATAAATCAGGCAGCTAAAGAGGGCCGAGCCCTATATTGTAGAGGACTCAGCCTTTTTTATTTGCGCGATAGGCACACAGCATTACATCAAAAAAGCGGTCCAGTTTCTCGATGAGAAATTCAGGAGCATATTTGTCGATGTGGTGCCATTCAAACTGAGCGATGAGGTAGATACCCATCACAACGTCGACAATGTCATCCGGGTTGGCGTCGGGCCGGAACAGACCCTCCTCCTGAGCGTCGGCAATCAGCCCCTTCAGCAGCTGCACCATTTCTTTCCGCGTCGCGTACAGCGCGCTGTCCTCGCAGGAATTGAGCCAGGAGATTCGGCGGGAAAGCCCCAGATAATCGACAGAGGCAGTGACGAACTCCTGCAGCACCCGCTTGAGCTTCTCCTCGCTGTCAAGGCACTCCTTTAAATCCTTTTGAAGCAAAAGCTCTATGCGATCAAGCACCTCGTCGGCGATACCTATGAGCAGGCTCTCTTTATTGTCGAAATAGTTATAGATGGTGGCCTTGGACACCTCTGCTTCCTGGGCGATGTCCTCCATCATGGTTTCTTCATAACCATTCTCTGAGAACAGTTTCCGGGATGCCTTGAGGATGCGTCTTCGGCTGTTTATCTTATTCAATTCTCTTCTGTTTGTCATAACATCTCTTTCGTTTGTCATCATAATAATCATTATACATCATTACCCTCTGTTGACAAAGTAATATTACTTTGTCAACACGGCTAACGCATGAAAAAAGAGGAGTTGACAAAGTGAGCAAAATTTTCGATTGTATGCAGGTTTCTCAACTTCAATGCCTGTTTTTCGAATCCATTTGTGCAGAATTTTCGATTGTGTGTAGGTGGTTTCCATAAAAATCCTGGCCATATGCATACAATCGAAAATTTTGCACAGCTAAAGCCTCATCTTGGACAAAGTAACCTGTGGAACGATATACAATCGAAATTTTTGCACAGTTGGGGGCTCAAATAGGGAATTGATGATCTCATTTTCAGTTCTCATGCGTAAGCCCTGCTTTGTCAACAGAGGGTGAAAAAATAGGCAATCGTAAGCGAAATTCCCAGCGGAAACCGTTTTAGCCCGAAATTTTTATACTTGACACTAATTTTATACTCGAGTATAATTATATTATCCGAATTATCCAACAATTGCAAGTGGTGTATTGTCATGTTGAGACTTGGAATTACTGAGCTGAATGAATCCTCGGCGTGACAATCACCGTATCTTGAGAAACGGAGATAGTGTCAAATGAAGGTTATCGCATATGACATTGGAACGACGGGTCTGAAAACTTGCATGTTTCACATTTCTGACACGGAAAGCGTACAGCTGATCGACGGCGATGTGGAACAATACGAACTGCACGTCCTGGAAAACGGCGGTGTAGAGCAGGATCCTGCCGAATGGTGGGAGGCCATGGGCAAAAGCACTAAAAGGCTGCTTGAGAAGACCGGGGTGCAAAAGGAGGAGATTGAGGGAATCTCATTCTGCTCCCAGATGCAGACTCTTGTCATGACGGACGAAAAGGGGACGCCCCTTCGCCGGGCTATGAGCTGTATGGATACCCGGGCGGACAAACAATTTGCCCGATACATGAAAAGGGGCTTGCAGGTGGAAGGCTTAAACCTGTACAAAGTCTACCGGTTCTTACGGATTACGGGGGCGGTTTCCGCCAGCACAAAGGACCCCTTGTGGAAGTATCACTGGGTCCGTGATAATGAGCCGGAGGTCTTCGAAAAGGTATACAAATGGCTGGATGCCAAAGAGTATTTGACATGCCGCGCAACAGGAAATATGAAGGCCAGCAAGGATGTGGCCAGCGCCACCTTTCTCTACGATGTTAAAAAGGACTGTTGGAATCGGGAATTGTGCAAGATGTTTGACGTGGACATAAAGCATCTTCCCGAACTGTGCGAATCCACCGACAAGGTGGGCGAGCTTCTGCCAAAAGCCGCGGAGGAACTTGGATTGGCAACGGGAATACCGGTATTTTCCGGAGGCAGCGACGTCAGTCTTTGTCAGATTGGCTCCGGCTGTCTCAACGCCGGTGAAGTCAACTTCTATTCAGGCACGTCAGGCTGGGTGTGTACCACGGTAGATAAGCTGCATCTGGATCTTGGGAATATCATTGCGGCGCTGGTGGGGGCCGACCCGGAGACCTATTGCTACATAGCGGAATTAGAGACTTCCGGCAAGTGCATGGAATGGGTGAAGGACCGGGTGGATCTGCCGGAAATGGACTATGATGATATGATTGAGTACATTAAAGATACTCCCGCAGGCAGCAATGGCGTTGTCTTTTCTCCATGGATGCACGGCAACCGGTGCCCCTTCGAAGATCCTCACGCAAAGGGAGTCTTTTTTAATCTGGGTATCTCCAACCGGGGCAGTGACCTGGTGAAAGCTGTTATAGAGGGCGTGTGCATGCACATGCGCTGGATGCTTGAGGCTACCGAAAAGACATTTAAGACCTCCCCTGTGGTGCGTTTTACCGGCGGCAGCGCCATTTCCCCCTATATCTGTCAGGTGCTGGCCGACGTGCTGAACCGCCGGGTAGAGACCATTGAAAATCCCCGTCATGTAGGCGCTATGGGCGCCGCGGCATTAATGGCCGTCAGTTTTGGACTTATTTCCGATATCAAAGAAATCAAACAGATCATAAAAGTAAAAGCTACTTATGAGCCCAACCCGGAGAATGTTGCTGTGTACAATAAAATCTTCCCCGTGTTCAAAAATCTGTATAGAGATAATAAAAAGTCATTTGCCATTATCAATGGCTGAAAAGCGAAAAACAGTCGAACAGCGCGAAAGGGGGGACATGAAATCGCGGCAGCCGTTTAATCGGCCCAGGCCGCCGGAAGTGCAAGGCTGATATATAAACCCAGTATGAAAAAGGAGAATGAACAATGGATAAACGTTACAGTGTTTCCAAATGGCCTGACGCGGATTTGATTGCGCAAAAGATGAACCGGCTGATCAACGACCGGCTCTATGAGATCAAACCCGAAGCCATGGAACGATACCTTTCTTATTTTGACACCAAGTGCAAAGGCTCCAAAGCCGTGATCGAAGAGGCTAAAAAATATATTCCCGGCGGTGTGCAGCACAACCTGGCGTTTAACTATCCCTTTCCGCTGGCTGTGGATCGGGCGGAGGGAGCGTATTTGTATGATATAGACGGCAACCGCTATGTGGATTATCTGCAGGCGGGAGGGCCCACCTTGCTCGGGAGTAACTATAAGCCCGTTACCGACAAGGTTCTGGAAGTGGTGAAAGAGCACGGCCCTGTGACAGGTTTGTTCCACGAATACGAGCTCAAGCTGGCCAAAATCATAAATGAGAATATGCCCTGGGTTGAACAGTATCGCTGCTTTGCCAGCGGCACTGAGGCGGATATGGCCGCCATCCGCGTGGCCAGGACCTTTACCGGGAAGCAGAAGATCATCAAAGCCGGCGGAGCCTACCACGGATGGAGCGATCAGTTGGTTTACAGCCTTCACATTCCCTATACCAAAACCTTCGAGGCACACGGAATTCCAGCGGAAGCCTCTGCCAATACAGGAGAATGCTATCCCGGAGATGTGGAGTCCCTTCGCAAGGCTCTGGAAGCCAACGAAAAAGAAGGCGGTACGGCAGCGGTAATCATTGAACCCTTCGGACCGGAAAGCGGTACCCGTATGACCCAATTCGACTACTGTGCCAAGGTGAGGGAGCTCTGCGACGAATTTGACGCCCTGCTCATTTTCGACGAAGTGGTAACGGCGTTCCGGGCGGGCCCCGGAGGCGCTCAGGGCTATTTCAACGTGAGGCCTGACCTGACGGTCTTCGGCAAAATCGTATCCGGCGGGTTCCCCATGGCCGGCGGCGTCGGCGGACGTGAGGACGTTATGAGCTGTATAGCGGCGGGCGTCAAGGCAGGAAAGAAGCGGGCCTATGTCGGCGGTACTCTGACGGCGAACCCTCTAAGCTGCGCGGCGGGATATTTCGCTATAAAGGAGATTGTGGAGCAGGACGCGGCGAGGAAGGCCGGAGAGAACGGAGACAAACTCTGTGCGGGCATTCAGCAGCTGATCGACAAATATGAGCTGCCTTTTGTCGCGTGGAATATGGGCTCCATCGTCCACTTTGAGGTGTCCGGCGTCATGTATCTTTCCGTGACGGATCCCGATATCTTTAAGAAGATTCCGGAGAGACAGCACAATATCGAAGAGTTCGGCGCGGCTTTGACAGCCAACGGCGTAATTACCCTTGCGGGCAGCCGGATTTATACCAGCATGGCGGACAACGACGAGACCATTGCCGAAACCCTTAGTGCCTTTGACGAAGTATTTCAAAACATTCAACGATAGAAAGAAGAAAAGAGGAGGATTAAAAAATGATTCAAAAGCTTGACGACGTTAACTTAGGACACGCCTTTCCCGAAGTGGCATTTTCAGAGGATTACATTATCGGAACCTATCAGGCCCGAATTAAAACCAGCAGCATCGAGAGGCTGGCCATGGCCATTGCCGATGAACAGACCACCGGTACATGGATCAAGGTAGGCGCCGATTCCGTCGATAAGAAAAAGAAGTTCGGGGCAAAGGTTGTGGCCATCTATGAGGTGCCCGACACTGCGGCGGACATGGTAGAGGACCTGCCGCCTTTGTATATCATTCAGGTTGCGTTCCCCATGGCAAACATGGGAGACAGTCTGCCCATGATGCTGAGCACGATCTTCGGCAACATCTCCGCGTCGGGAATGTTGAAGTTTATCGACTGTGCCTTCCCTAAAAAGTACATTGAGAAATTCCAGGGACCCAAGTTCGGTGTGGAAGGAATCCGGGAGGTTCTCGGTGTGAAGGACCGGCCGCTGCTCAATGCCATGATAAAACCCAATATTGGATGGACGCCGGAGGAAGGCGCCGAGATCTTTTACAACGCTGCCAAAGGCGGTGTGGACATCATCAAAGACGACGAGCTGATGCCTGCCGACGAGAGTTTTTGCTCCCTCAAAGAGAGAGTAACGAGATTCATGGAAAAGGAAAAACAGGTATTCGAAGAAACGGGAGAGCGCACCCTTTATTCCGTCAATATCACCGACTCGGTGGATAAGATCAAGGATAACGCCTACAGGGCTATCGAGTACGGCGCCAATTCCATTATGCTCAACGTATATACTGCCGGCCACGGCGCTCTGAAGATGCTGGCCGACGACCCGAATATCAACGTGCCGATTCTGGCCCATGTAGATTTTGTGGGAGCCTATGCAAGCTCCACATATACCGGGATTTCCGCTCCCCTGATCATCGGTAAAATCACCCGGCTCGCTGGCGGTGATTTCCAGATCAACGGGCATCCCTGGGGTAAATTCCCCATCGCTTACAAGACCTTCTATCGGAGCTTTAAGTTCTTTACACAGCCCTGGTGGAACATCAAGCCCATGATGTACGCCTGTTCCGGCGGAACTACACAGCTGGCTGTCAGAAACTGTGTGGATGCTCTGGGAACCGATATTATCCTCGCGGCAGGCGGCGGTGTTCATGGTCATCCCGACGGCAGCGAGGCGGGAGCCCGCTCCATGCGCCAGGCCATCGACGCGGCTGTGGAAGGCGTCGATCTTCTGGAATATGCCAAGACCCACAAGGAGCTTATGCGGATGGCGGAAAGACTCAGCCCGGATGTTCTGAAGAACTTTGACCTTATGAAATAAAAAGATACGCGTGGGGGGCCGGGGCTGGACTACCGGCCCCTATGCATCCTGATCGGCTGTGTCATCCTAAGTGCCTCGTGTCGCCCTGAGCCCACATGTCATTCTGAGCGTCAGCGAAGAATCTTATTAAAGATCCTTCACTTCGTTCAGGATGACGCGGGGCGCTCAGAATGACAACGCTGACGCTGAGAATGACAACTGCTCCAACCTGCAGACGAAACTTGATCTCAAACCACCCTGCAACCCTGAATAGGGCAAAAGGGTTTCAGTTTTACGGAGGGAAATTTATGTACGACAGGATTCTGTTTCTGGATTTTGACGGAACCATTACCACGGAGGAGACTTTGGAGGGCGTTATGCGCCGCACCATTGATCCGGCGCTCTATGAAGAAAAGAACCAGGAAATGCTGGCGGGCAGACTTACGCTGGGCCAGGCATTGCATATGGGATTTGAGACCATTCCATCGGAAAAGCTTCCTTTGATTATGGAGTACGTCCGGACCGTACCCATCAGGGAAGGATTTGAAGATCTTCTGGACGCCATGGAGGCGCAACATATCCCCGTAGTAGTGATTTCCGGCGGCCTTAAGCCTTATGTGGAGGAAAAGCTTGCTCCATACCGTCACAAGCTGCTGAACGTTCACAGCGTGGACCTGAATTGTTCAGGCTCTCATATGCGGCTCTTATCCGACTATGAGCAGGATGGGGAGATCATGCAGAAAACGCTGATTATGGCGCAATACGATTATCAATTTGCTATTTGTGTGGGGGACAGCTATACGGACCTTCGCATGGCAAGGGCGTCCCATCTGGTGTTTGCCCGGGACAGGCTGGCGCAGATGTTGAAAAAGCAGGGCCTTCCGTTCCAGCCCTGGAACGACTTTTACGATGTGAGGGATTATATTTTAAAATAACCAGGGATGAATGAGCGGAATGCTCTCAAAAAGCGCCCACCCGAAAGTGAGCGCATAAATAACCGTCTATCTGCACCGGCATCGGCACCTGTCAGGGCGCCTTCTGCGCCGGCACCGTCTGCGGAAAAACATACTGATACCTCCCTTCGTGGTTCGGTATCCTATATGTTATGTGTAGAGCGGATGATGAGTGTAAGGCAGGCGGGGGATATGGCAGAGGAAAACCGCCGTAAAAGGCATCAAAAAACCCGCTCTTATGAAAGGGCGGGTTGATCGCGGGAGTTAGGCGGCGCGGACGTTGATAGCGCGCAGTTTTCCAGCATCTCTGGAATCGGCCTCGGTGTCATATGTCACTTTTTGACCTTCGTTCAGAGATTTGAATCCATCGCTTATTATGGCGGAGAAGTGAACGAAGACGTCCCCTGATCCGTTATCGTTGGAGATAAAACCAAAACCTTTGCTCTCGTTGAACCATTTTACAGTACCATTATTCATATCGGTACCTCCTTAATAGATGTTATTCCGGTGAAAAAATAAAAACTACAGGAGCCGCAAGTCGAAATGGAAATTGACTTAGGGTCTGTAGCAATCAATTTAAACATTAAGAATACTATTTCAGTATATGGGTAAAGAGGTAAGCTGTCAAGTTAAATCGAAAGTAATGCGGGGCCTTATGCTCGAAGCTTGGTCAAGTCCCAAATAGTGTGTAAATTCGTTCGGCTGATAGTTATGTAAAGGTGCTAAGCAGCTTTTAGTAGTTTGATCTGTTCGTGAGCGATTTTAATAAGGGTTGGTTTGACCTCTTTCATGGCCTCCAGGAATCTGTGTTTTGTGAACAGGGCATGTCTGGTACTCATAAGATCATGCCGTTCCATTAAAA
>WPCH01129699.1_pt1 | contig 65671 bp, 57 predicted proteins | sample 5399881 | NCBI WGS metagenome assembly WPCH01 (sample SAMN12869468, study PRJNA574797) | sludge metagenome | isolation source: wastewater treatment of pH5 | place: China:Beijing | collected 2019-05-20 | reverse complement strand
TCTTTCGCGGCTTCCTCAACGTATCCGACCAGCTCCTTATCCCAGTAAACCGTGTCTCTCTTCCAGGCTTCTTTGATCTCGCACTTGCACCTGGCCCATTCCCGGGTTTCCAGACTTTTTACGATATCCAAAACCTGCTCTCTGACCTTTGGATCCTCATGTCTGACGTCGAGAGAGAATTCCACATAATCGGGAATTACTGTATGAACACAGGGTTTGCACAGGATTTCGCCTGTGGTGTAAACCAGTTCGGGTCTTCCCAGCTTGTCGATCTCTTCATGGAGATAGCACAGAGCCTGTGCCGCCGCGTAAAGAGCGTCCTGCCTCTTGTGCATGGGGAAGGTTCCCGCGTGAGCCGCCTGTCCGTAGAATTTAATCCGATAGTTGAACATGCCGAGCACACAGTCCACTACACCCACGTCGTTGCCGGCATCCTCGAGAATTGGTCCCTGCTCGATGTGAAGTTCAAACATGGCCTTATATTGCTCCGGATTCAATCTGTATTTTTTATCGCCTTTATACCCGGAAGCTTCCAGCGCGTTGCCGAAGGTTTTTGTGGGATCCAGGACGCTCTTCGACGCCATCATATTTTCATATTTGAAATTCTTTGCGATGGCAGGAGGGAGATAGTCGTTGCATACGATGCCTGAAACCATCATAGCCGGCGGATACAGCGAACCTTCCTCATTGGTCCAGATCATTGCCGTCAAAGGGTGCTTATGGGGGATGTTATTCGCCACAACAGTCTCCAACACTTCCATAGCTCCCATTACGCCCAAAATACCGTCATAGTTTCCGCCGTTTCTCACAGAGTCCGCATGGGAACCCATAACGATCCGCTTGGCGTTCGGATCTGATCCGGGGATTGTAGCGTACATATTCGCCACGTCGTCAACCTCAATGGTAGCGCCGATAGCTTCCATTCTTTTTTTAAACTCCGCCCTGGCCATCAGAGCCTCCGGAGACAAAGAATATCTGGTTACGCCGCCGTGGCCGGCATCACCGAACTTGCTAAATGTTTTGATCTTGTCTTCCATTCGTTTTACATCACAGGTAAACATATACTCACCCTCCTTTGTACACGCAGAAAATTTGTATACTATGCGCTGCGAACCTTCATACCAAGACAATATGGTACTAGTTTCGTCTTTGCCATTTCCTATGTTATCACTAAATGGCAATTTAATCTATAATCCTGTCCGCATTTTTAGGAAATTTTTATATTTACGCCTCCGCCCTCCGTCTGGGCCTCCACCAAATTCTGGCCGCAGTGCCTTTCCCGGAGCTTGGGTTTCTCGATTTTTCCTGTGGGATTCCTGGGAATATCCTCAAATATGATCTTCCTGGGGCGCTTATAGCGGGGCAATGCCTGAGAGAATTCCACAATTTCCTCCTCCGTGCATTGGAAGCCGGGTTTCAGCTCGATGACAGCCGCGGCGATCTCCCCCAGCCGCTTATCGGGGATGCCGATGACAGCAGCATCCTTTATGGCGGGGTGATCCCGCAGGAAGTTTTCAATCTGCACAGGATACAGATTTTCTCCTCCGGTAATAATCACATCCTTCTTACGGTCCACCAGATACACGAAACCATCCTCGTCAAGCCGGGCCATATCCCCCGTAAACAGCCATCCATCCTTCAAAACAGCCGCTGTCGCCTCCGGGTTTCTGTAATAGCATTCCATTACACCGGGGCCCTTAACGCACAACTCTCCCACCTTACCCTGTTCCACAGGATTTCCCTTCTCATCCACAACCTTGATTTCCCAGCTGTAACCGGCCTTTCCTATAGCGCCGACTTTATCGATGTTTTCGATACCCAGATGGACGCAGCCGGGTCCTATGGATTCCGACAGGCCGTAATTGGTGTCATAATCCTGATTCGGGAAATACTCTCTCCATCTGCGAATCAGACTCGGGGGTACAGGCTGGGCGCCGATATGCATCAGCCTCCACTGTGAAAGCTCGTAATCCTCTAGTTTGATATCTCCCCGTTCAATTGCGTCCAGAATATCCTGAGCCCATGGAACCAAAAGCCATACGATGGTAATTTTCTCATCGGAAACGGTTTTGATGATCCATTCCGGCTCAATGCTGCGCAGCAGCACTGCCCTGCTCCCGGAGAGAAGACTGCCGAACCAGTGCATTTTAGCCCCCGTATGATAGAGGGGCGGTATGCAGAGAAAATTATCCTCCCTGGTCTGCTTGTGATGATCCATTTCCACTTCGCAGGCGGTCATAAGACTCTGATGGGCGTGAAGGATCGCCTTGGGAAAACCTGTGGTTCCCGAGGAGAAGTAAATCGCCGCGTCCTGCTGTACGTCAAGCTGAATTTTGGGGTTTACAGAAGAACAGCAGGCAGTCAGGGCATAATAGCTTTCCGAAAAAGCCGGCCGTCCCTGGCCTACGAACAGCCGCATTTTAATATTGGGAATCGCATCTTTAATCGCCGCCACACGCTCTGTGAATTCCGGTCCGAATACCAGCACATCACACTCCGCCAGGTCGAGACAATATTTGATTTCCTCAGCCGTATAGCGATAGTTCAGCGGAACAGCGATACCTCCCATTTTCAGAATGCCGAAATAAATGGGGAGCCATTCAAGACAGTTCATCAGCAGAATCGCTACTTTTTGACCTTTGTGCAGCCCTCTGTCCAACAAAAAGTTGGCAAATCGGTTTGCCTTATCATCGAATTCGCGCCAGGTCATCTCACGGCGGTATTTATTGGCAGGATCCGTTTCTACCAGATCGTAATCTTTCCAACTTACTTTGCATTCCTTAATCCCCGGATTAATTTCCACCAGGCTGACCTCTTCTCCGTACAGCGCTGCGTTTTTTTCTAATATTTGTGTTATAACCATATTTCCTCCTGCTTCAAATCCTCCGTTAAAATAAAAAAATCGTCCTTGAATGATTCATTCAGAGGACGGAGCAAATCCGTGGTACCACCTCGGTTTATAAACGACTCGCGACGTTTATCTCGGCGGGTGCAATCACACCCTGGCGCTATAACGGGCGCGCCCGGCGGGGCCTACGCAGAGAATATCCTTCAGCCCGCGATTCCCGGAATGTATTCAATGCAATTCGCCCTTTGCGCCTCTCACCAACCGGCAGCTCTCTGTTAAGCCGGCATGCACCTACTTGTTTCCGATCATCATCTTTCGACCTATCTATCATATCTATCTAAGGGATATAAGTCAATACCCCTTTTATAAATTCCAAAGTTTAGCGAACCCTTGATCTCTCACGCAATGGATCAACTGGCCGGAAGTTCTGAGGCCGTCATTTTTTGTACACAAGTGGTGAGAATCTTCTTTAACGTATTCAGTTCCACCGGTTTGGCCAAATGCTCCTTAAAACCGGCTTTCCTTGAACGCTGCCGGTCTTCCGGTTGCGCATATCCCGAGAAGGCAACCATATAGGTACCCTTAAGGTCATCGTCACCGCAAAAGTATTGCGCCACTTCATAACCATTCATCCCGGGCAATCCAATATCGCAAAACAACACATGGGGCCTGAATTCCTTCGCTTTGGCGATCCCTTCCAACCCATCCGACGCAGAAACCACATCATGTCCCAAATGTGCCAGCAGCGCAGTCATAATCTCCGTAATATCCGGCATATCATCAATCACCAGAACTCTGAGGCTCTCCCCGGACGCTTCTTCTTGCTCCGCAGCCGACGTTTCTTTCCGAGGCGTGACGGGAAGCCGTACTATAAACTCCGTACCTCTTCCCAAGCCATCGCTCTTCGCGGTTATACTGCCGCCATGCAGCTCTACAATTCCTTTGACGATGGAAAGGCCCAGGCCAAGCCCTCCTCTCCTGCGATCGATAGATTTATCAGCCTGTGAAAAGGGCTCAAATACGTCGGACAGCATTTCACTGTCCATGCCCATTCCGGCATCCCGTACAGTAATCAAGGCTTCGTCTGTGTCTTTGCTCCGCGCTACCGCCACGGATACCTCCTTGCCCCGCTCTGTGAACTTAACCGCATTATGCAGCAGATTGCCGACAGCCTGGGCAAGGCGAACCGGATCTCCATCCAGATGCAGCGGCGAAGTGAATTCCGTCTTCAAAACAACTCCGTCATATACAAATTGCCACTGGTAATCCTCGATGACCTGCTCCACGATCTCGTTGAGTTCCACGGGCTGTTTTTTAAGTACGAGATTTTGCTCCGTAATATGGGTGACGTCCAGCAAATCGTCCGCCATATGGGATAACTGCGTTAATTGACGCTTGACAATTTCGACGACCTTTGTGTTCCACTCCCCCTCTTGCTGCATTTTCTCAATCATTTCAATACCCAACATGGCCGAGGCCAGAGGATTTCTAATCTCATGGGAGAGCATATTGATAAAGGTATTTTTATTCTGATCCGACTGGCGCAGCTTGTCCACCAACTCCAAAGCGTGTCTCTTGCTTTTTCGCAAGGCGGTCTCAACCCGGACTTCTTCCGTTATCTCTTTATGTATTGCTACAGCTCCTTTGATCCTGCCCTTGTTATCTCTCGTAGGAGCGCAATTCCAAGTGGTATAAACCAGGCTTCCCGAACCGTTCCACGTCATAAGCCTGAAGTCTTTAACAGTCTCTCCGTTCACAAGAGCTCTGTATGCAGGGGACTCCTCTACGCGCAGCCGCCTTCCGCTTAGCTGATACCCCTGTATCTGCTCCACTCTCTCGGACAAGGTTTTCTCCCTGTCGATCTCATGGGCTTCAAAGTAATCTTCGGAATAGCTGTTTGTGTCTAAAATATTTCCATTTTTATCGTAGATGATCAGTCCCGCCGGAAGAGCCTGGATTACGCCATCAAGCTCTCTGCTGCGCTTTTCCGCCAGCATGACCACCTTCTTTAAACCTTCCTCGGCCAACTTATACTTTGTTACATCTTCAAAAACAACGACAGACTCTGTCAGATGCCCCTGTTTATCGAATATTGGGGCTGAATTGACGATTACAGGGCGTTTAATGCCTTTTGCGTTTTGTATAATCAACTCTATATTTTGTATGGTCTTGCCGTACTCAAAAGAATACCCTGAAAGGATTCCCTCAGGAGAGAAAGGTGACCCATCCGGCTTCATAACGGTTATCCGGGAAAGGCAGGAGTTAAAATTACTGTCAGGCGCCCCAATCCCGAAAAGCTCTTTAACCTTAAAGTTACCATATATGAACTGTCCGTCGGAGGCTCTGACTATCACAAAAGGGATGGGGAAAGTGTCCCATATGGCAGCCCTCTCCATCTTCAACTCACTATTTTCATTTTTCAGCTGCTGCAACTCTGCGGCAAGTCCCTCCTTGCTGCGATTCATATCATCCAAAGCTGTTTTCTCCTTTGGTAAACGTGAAATTTTCCCGTGCCCTTACGGTGCTTCAGCTACAGCAAAATATAGTATGACGAGAACCATTTCCAGAGACAGCGCTCACGCCGGGGGCAATGGTCATGCGGGGTTATTGTTGCGTCCGGTTGATGTCTGCGCTTCAAAAATTGACAATACGTACTTTTAATTCTAATATTATAAAAAGAAAAGCATATTATCAACCGTTTTTTCGTTGTGTAACATTTATGTAATGTAACAGTGCCGTAAACATAATAGCCGGCCCGGGAATCGCTATCTGACGGCCGCCTGCTACATAGCTTTTATCTCTTCATCAAGATTTAAAGGTCGAATACTCGACTTTGTATATTTTTCAATTTCACTCAGACGGACGGCATCTGCAATGTTTGACACAAAGGTATAGGCAACCCCGTGTTTTTTGGCCCTTCCCGTACGCCCGATCCTGTGGGTGTAATATTCGTTCTCCTGAGGAATATCATAGTTAAACACCGTGTCCACATCGTCCACATCAAGCCCTCTTGCCGCCACGTCCGTAGCTACAAGTATATCCAGTCCGCCTCTGCGGAATGTATTCAGGACTTTCTCCCGGATGTTCTGGCGAATATCCCCGTGGATGCAATCCACCGCGTAACCTTTGGCGCCCAGCCATTTTGCCAGCCGTTCCGCCTTGTGTTTCGTGTTGCAGAATATCAAAGCCCGTTCATATTTCTCATGATTAATAATTTTCAAAATAGCCTCTGTTTTGTTCTTTTCCTCAGTTCTCAGGCTGTATTGAAATATATCCGGTTTGTTGTCCACTGTCTCCGGAATCGTTATTTCCGCCGGATCCCTCTGATAGGTCCAGCCGATATCCATAACCTCCCTGGACATGGTGGCCGATAAAAGCGCGAGGTTTCTGCGGTTTGTCGTGAGATCCAGTATTTTAGTCACATCTTTATAAAAGCCCATGTCTACCATTCTATCCGCTTCGTCCAGAACCACGGTCCTGACTCCGCCCAGTCTGACAGTCCTGCGGCTAAGATGGTCCAACAGCCTGCCCGGCGTGGCCACAAGGATCTTAGGGCGCTTTTTCAGCATCTGAATCTGGGTTCCTATGGGCTGACCGCCGTAAATGCAGACGACTCTTATCCCGGGCTTATACTTTGCCATATCCCGCATCTCCGCGGAGATCTGCAGCGCAAGCTCACGAGTGGGCGCCAGAATCAAAGACTGCACCTGATGATCATTGGGGTCTATGTGTTCGATAATGGGGATACCGAAGGCGAAAGTCTTTCCCGTTCCCGTTGGCGCTTTTGCAATGACGTCCTTCCATTCAAGCATGGGAGGAATCGTCTCCGCCTGTACCGGCGTCGCGAATTCCAGATTTCTGTTCTTTATAGCCTTCATGACTTCTTTGGATAATTCAAATTGATCAAATCTTGTTGTACTCATACCTATCCTTTATTATTTTCTACAACCACGGGATCTATCCCGCAGCCATACGATATTTCTTCTTACATCTATGATAAAATAAGGAGACAGCATCCAAAACTCTCTCCCCAAATCCCTTTTTATGACGAGTTACTATACCATGGACTCAAGCAAAAAGCAAGGTGCTTTCTTGCGCTTGTGTTAACCTCTTCTTGCTGTTTTTCTATCTTTGTCGCTTCTTGATCCGCTTTCGCCTTGCGTCATCCGCCGATCATCCCCGAATACTTTTTCAGGTAAATTCTGCGCATGGACCTGGCGTCGATCCACGACAAATGCTTTTTTATGCCCAATGCTTTCGTATGGAGCCAGCATATACAGGCCTTTTCTGTCAGCAGGCACATAGCCTGACAGTCTTTATCCGTGGAGGCCCGGCATATGGCCCCCGCTCCCGGGATCAGGACAACCTCCTGCTTTTCAAGGGCCTTTATTACGGCCTGCTCGTGGACTGATACCACGAAAAGGCGCGGGCCGATCATCTGAGCCATATCGTCAAGCTGGGCAGAGATAGTTTCTCCTTCCGCCGCGCAGGCCAGAACCGACACAGTCGACGTATAAGCCCCATGACCAAAAGCTTTCCTTACCGAAGAGGTGAGATACTCCGCCAGCTCTTTATCAAAATCCGGAGCCTCGGAGGGCTGACCTTTACAGGCACGTCGGCAAATATCCTCAAGCATAAGAGCCCGTCCAAAGGCTTCCTCCCTGTCCTTCCCCGCGATCACCGCCCCATGGCGGGGCAACAGCACCGCATGGGCTCCTCCCCTGAAAGCCTCCGCTACATTTGCCGCAAGCTTTTTCGTGCCGGGCAGAGCGTATTTCGTCGTTTCGATTCCGCCAATCCCGGCCCTTTCCTCGTCCGTCAGGGAAAGATTCTCCATTCCGGCCAGACCGATGGCGGAAGCGTACACCTGATGGGTGTGGATGACAAATCCCGCGTCCTTTAACTCCCGATAGGCGGCTATGTGCACCCCCTTTTCAGAGGACGGCTTAAAATTACCCTCCCACTGGTCCGTTTCCATGTTCAGGAGAACGATATCCTCCGGCTTCATGCCTTCATAAGCGAGACCGCTGGGCGTAATCACTATAGTATCTTTCTCAATAAAGCAGCTTACATTGCCCCAGGTTCGGGCAGCCAGGCCTTCCTGAAGAAGCATGCGTCCCGACTCCGCCACAAGTTTTTTCGCCTCTGCAACACTGGTCATTGCTAAGCTCCTCCTCTCTTTACGGCATTCTTACATCAACGGCGCGAAGAGCCTTAATATGGAATTGAAAAAGGCCTTTAAAAATGTGGTCTTCTTTAACTCGTCCGCCGTCATCTCTTTGCATATTGCCACCATTTCATTAAAATCCGCCGCCATGTCTTTAACACAGCTGCAGCCATACATCCAGACGCCGCATTCAAAATGCAGGTATAAGCTCCTGTAATCCATGTTTATAGTCCCGACAATTCCACACTCATCGTCTGCGGTTATCGTCTTGGAATGGATGAACCCGGGCAGGTATTCCAGGATTTTAACTCCGCTTTCCACGAGAACGGGATAATATGACCTTGTAACGGCGTGAACCACATATTTGTCTCCATGATGCGGGGTTATAATCTTTACGTCAACGCCGCTTTTCGCCGCGGAGCATAGAGCGGTTACCATCTCGTTACCCAGAATCAAGTAGGGCGTGGATATATAAATGCTTTTCTTAGCGTTATAGATCATGTTTAAGTAAATCGTCTCGCTGACAGGTTCATCATCAAGAGGAGTATCGGCAAAGGGCTGTATATAGCCGTCGAATTCCTCTCTGTCTGTCCGAAGATCATTGTCACGGTATATAAACGGATCCTCATCAATTCCTTTGCTATAGTTCCACATAGAAAGAAACATGGCGGTCAGGCTCCAAACGGCCTCGCCCTTCAGCATAACCGCGGCGTCCTTCCAATGACCGTGCTTTTCCACCTCGTTGATATATTCATCCGCCAGATTGATTCCGCCCACGAAGCCCGTGGCTCCGTCGATGACAGCAATTTTACGATGATCCCTGAAGTTGTGCCTGGCGGACAGAATGGGAATCATGGGATTGAACATGCAGCTCTTAATGCCGTATTCGTTCAGAGTCCTTCCATAGTGCAAGGGGAGCGTGTTGATGCATCCCGCGCCGTCGTACATGACCCTTACGTCCACTCCTTCCGCGGCCTTTTCCTTTAGAATAGTCAATATGCTGTCCCACATCAGACCACCTTCGATGATGAAATATTCGAGAAATATGAATTTCCGGGCTTTTTGAAGCTCAGCCTTCAGTTTTTCGAATTTTTCTTCACCGCTGCCCAGGTAATCTGTCTGACTGTTTCGATACAGAGGATAATTTGCGCATCTATGAATATAGCCTGCCTGTTTCGCCGCGTAAGGATCCGACCGGCCTGCCATCTCCAGGACCTCTTCATCCAGTACTGCGGAGTTCATCGTTTGCATTAGAATGGATTGCATTTTTTCTTTTGTTCGTTTTCCGATTCTATTGCCGCCGAAGAACAGATAAAAAAGACCTCCAAAGATAGGAAATATCATGATGGGAATAATCCATGCCATTTTATAGGCGGGGTTGCTTCTGCTGCTGATGATCCATAGCACCACCAATACACTCAGCAATACGCTGAATCCGTAAAACGTAGCAAAGTATCTATTGAACCTTATGATAAATCCAATGAGCAACGAAAGCTGGACGATCATGGCAAGAGCAAATAAAATTGTTTTTGTTGCGTTCACGTTGTTGATGGATCCCATATATCCCCCCTTCGTACCTTTTTCATCATAATTTGTACCGTGAGCCGGGATTGTCGGCTCAGGACAATCTGCCCGGATGTAGTAGGCGGTTGCCGGTTTGGAGACTCCAAACCGGCAACCGCCGCTCAAGCAATCGTAATAGTCAATTCGTAAAACTTAAGCCTCTTTCACCCAGATAAACTACAGGCCTAATTCGCCTTTTAATCGATCCAGTTCGGCGTCTATATCCGCATTGCCGGATGAATATTTCTCTTCTAAAGCTTTTGCTTCATCAATGGGTTCCGTGTTCAATTCCGCCATGGCGTTGGCCTGATCCAGCATTCTGTCGGCCTTCTCCTCCATGCGGTCAAAGGCGCCTATGGTGCCCTGAACCTTGTCGACGCCGGAGGTGAATTTGTTGATTTTCTCCTGGGTTTTAGCTACGGATACCTTCGCTTTGATGCCTTCTCTCCTGGCGTTTAGCTCCTGGATGTCGGCGGTGAGCTTGTCATGCATCTGACGCATTTTAACCGCGTTTTCGTGAGCTGCCACATAGGCCGTATTCAAGGCCGCCCCAGCTTTTTCTACGCTGGCCTTCTTTTCCAGAAATACCTTCGCATCCTCTTCATTGCCCGCCAGCAGGGCCTTTTTGGCAAGGTCTACGTACTTATTCACCTCTGCCCGATTTTCATCCACTAATCTCTTTGTGCGCGTTTCCTCCGCCATAACGCCGGCGGTCTCTCTCTTTACCTCCGCCAGATCCTTCTTCATGTCGATGAGGTACTGATCGATCATCTTCGACGGATCCTCCATCTTGTCCAAAACCGCATTGATGTTGGATCTTACGATATCGTTGAACCTTGCCAATATACTCATTCTTCTTCCTCCCTTAACACCTTTCATTTTTCATTAAAATTCGTCTTTGTCTTCGCTTTTATCATCTCTATATTTCTTTTCCAATTCATCGACCTTCGGGTCCCCGAACTGTTCCAGCGGTGTTTCCAATATTTTTGCGTCCTGTTCCGCTTTTCTATTCTTCTGTTTTACCCTTTCTCTCCAGAAAAGAAACAGTATCAGGATAATTGCAGCCGCGCCGAATGCAATCCACACCACAGGCCAGGGGGATTTTTCCACCGTCATAATCCTGGCAGCGGCATGGTCAAAGGCTGTGCTGAAAAACTCTTCCTCACTCATGCTGCTGTAATAGTACCGCTCAATGTAATCCAGCAGGATATCTCCTGCCTCCCTGTCAATGACCGTCTTGGCCTGGGCGCCGCTGAGGTAATAGGTAGCGTACTCCCCGTCGCGTTCGTAGAAAATGAGCAGCAGATGGGCTTCATCGCTGAACAGGCTGGGATACAACTCCCGGGCGTAGGTCTCCAGCTGGCTGACGTTGCTGATGGCAGAGCCGTTGACATGATCGGTAATATACAGGTATGGCTGTACACCGGTAGCGCGATAAAAGTTTCTTAACCCCTTCAAAAGTTCGGTTTCATTCCCGATCCATCCCAGTTCATCGGTGTAATACTCCGTTTCGTTGACAGATCCCGCCGGCAGAGGCTCCCTTTGAATCGTGGAAACCGTAATATCGGAATCGCTTCCTCCCGTACTGGCTATAATCAGCCCAATGATAATCACAAGGGCCAAAATGAATATCACCGCAGTCAGGCAGCCTCTGGAACAGCCACCGGGCCGGACTCCTCCGCCTCCGGAGTTAGGATTGTTCCCGTTTCCCATGGGACCTCCATAGGTGCTGTGAGACCCGCCAAATCTATTATTATTCATGTTGTTGATAATAACCGTATTTCGCGGCCTCGTATTTCTTCCCAAGCCACCCCCGAATAACCCGCCGCCTCCATGATTGTTCCCGGACGAGCCTCCGAAAAAACCGCCTCCCCCGGACGAACTGCCGGAAGAACCGCCCCGCGAGCGGCTATTTGAAGATCCTCCGAAGGAGATTCCGCCTCCCGCGCGGCTGCCGCCGCTGAAACTGCTGCGTCCGCCCCCTGAACGGCTCCCGCCTCCAAAACTGCTGCGTCCGCCTCCGCCAAAGGAGCCTCCCCCGGAACGACCACCTGCTCTTGCCATAAGCGTTTCCTTGCCTTTCTTACAATGCGCGTACAGAGGCTGTCTTGCCGCCGCGCTTTCCCAATTACCACTGTTTCAATTATATGCGCTGACGGGACGGGGTACAAGTAAATTATATGAAGAGCTGTCCCAATTCCCATCCACGGCCAAACACTTTTATCTTCTGTCTTCTATTCATCCGCCTCTTCAAGCATTTTATCAATCTGCCTCTGCCTCTTGTTATTAAAGTAAAGAATTACAGTATATATGAAGAAATAGCATAGGCTGAAAACAACAAGAAATATGGCAAGGGTGCCGATGCTTCTCTCTCCTGCCAAAACCGCCAGCATTCCAGTTGAGATAACTCCGGTAGTCAGGCTGTTAACTATGGTTCTTTTTGCGCTTTGCCCTGTGGAATTCCATACATCGACGCCAATTATCAGATGTCGTACCACCACGTATATTACCATACCTATTAAACATAACAGCTCGGCGGCAAACTGTGAAAAAGGCGCCTTCAAAAAGAACTGTTGAATCAACACGGAAACCAGCAGGCAATATACCAGGATTTGATACGCATCGCTTTGTATCTTTCTCCTTAGTGTAATAATGCGTTCATCTTGGATTCTACTATTTTTCATGACTCCTCCTCCCAAAACAGATCGTTCAGTGTTTTACCCAACGCTCTGCAGATGGCAATACAAAGATTAAGCGTCGGATTATAATTGCCGGATTCGATCAGGCCGATTGTCTGCCTTGTCACTCCAACTGCATTCGCAAGATCATCCTGCTTCATATCCCATTCCATACGGGCTATTTTCATCCGCTTATTCTTCATGCAGCACCTCCTTGCCTCTTGTATTATAACATAAACATTGCACAATGACAAATATATATTGCATTTACTGAAACGAAAAAGAATGAACTTTAAATGCTTTCCGTGGGAATTCGTTCATCTTAAATGAAAACCTACTGCTTTTTTCCCTTAGTTCCAGTATAATTTAATGTACGTACATTGTTGATCGAGAGTAAGCCTTCGGGAGGATGAAAACATGATGTGGTTTCCGTTTATCTGTCTGGGGTCAGGGGCTTTGCTGGGGCTAATCAAGCTGCCCGAAAGAGTGTCTAAAATTATAGAGTACATCGGAAACACAGCGCTCATAATCTTAATGTCCGCCATCGGCATCAATATCGGCGCCAATGACACAGTGGTTCGCAGTCTTGGGACCATTGGGCTCCAGTGCGCGGCGATATCTCTGTCCGCGCTTTTCTTCAGCGTAGGCTTCGTCTTCGCAGTTGAAAAAACCCTTCTCAGTCTTGATAGATTAAAGGAGGCGGTTCTTTTCCAGCAGGCGGATATTCCATCAGAGGTTAATGAGATTAATGAGATTAATGCGGCTAATGAGGACAATTGCGAGGGTGAGCAAAAGCGCTCTCCGCTTGTCTGGATCATCCCCGCCTGTATTGCCGCAGGGGTTCTGACGGGCCTTTTGATTCCGCAAAGCTTTTTACCTGCAATCGATAGGATCTTTACCGGCTCGCTGGCGGTTTTGTACATAAGCGTGGGTATGGGCCTCTCACAGAACAGAGGGATTTTTCAGTATGTCAAATTACTCGGCTGGAAAATTATATTGTTATCGCCGGCAATCCTATTGGGGAGTCTGGCCGGAGGCGCCGCGGCCGCCTTCCTTTTTAACATAGAGCCCCCTATTTCAATTCTTGCCGCGGGGGGAATGAGTTATTACAGTATTACAGGGGCCTTCATGACACAAACATACGGCATACACGCCGGAACATACGGATTTCTGGTAAACGTGTTTCGGGAGTTTTTTACAGTCCTGCTGCTGCCCCTTCTGATTCGAATCAGCAAAGGCGCCGCCATTGCGGCCGGCGCTGCCGGGAACATGGATACCATGCTTGTTCCTGTGAGTAAATTTGTCGGCGCCGAACTCGGCTTTGTCGCCCTCGTGACCGGAACAATACTTACATTTACGGTCCCTGTTCTGCTGCCGGTTTTGTCACTGTTGCTGCAGTAAACCAAATCTTGCTCTAATATGGCCCTGCGGTCTTTAGCTGGGGTTTGAAGCGGGAAAGAGCTACCGGCGATGTACCGATAGCTCTTTTAGATAGACGGTTGATTTATTTAAGTTCTCCCGCGAGCCGTCACATGGTATCCCTTTTCAGCGCGTCGATGATGTTCTCCTGTTTAATCCTGGCGCTGGAATAGAGCATGGTGGAGCCTACGATGATAAAGATCAGCGCGATGGCTATCCCGTAGCTGCCCCAGGGCAAGGCGAAGCCTAAGTCAAACACATCTGACTGCAGATAGTGGAGCAGCAGCGTGACGGCGAAGCTGATGGGTAAGCCCCAGAGCAACGCCTTTAAGCCATAAAACACACTTTCAAAATAGACCATGCGGTTAAAGCTTTTCGGGGTCATGCCCACCGATCGCAGCATGGCGAATTCCCGGCGGCGCAGGGACATGTTGGTGGTCACGGTATTGAAGATATTAGCGATACAAATCAAACTGATCAGAGTGATAAAGCCGTAGATAAAGATGCCGAGAACCAGCATCACATTTCGTTCGCTTCGGGCCTCTGAAGCAACGTTGAATACATAAGTTCTTTCTGAAACGCCCTTTAGCAGCTCCTGTATCCGGGTCTCGACCGCATCTGCGTTTTCGCAGTTCAGGAACAATCGCTGATAGCTGGGATTACCCTGAGAGTCGATATTTTTCAACTCATCCGGAAGGCTGTCAAAGACCTCCCGGCTCACTACTGCCGAAACGCTGTCCAGAGAGGAAATCAGCACTCCCATGGGCCGCTCTTCGGTAAGCAGCCCCGCCTGTAATGTCACACTGCTTTCCCCTGACACGCTGCGGGAAAAAAGGAGGCCGGTCCCGGGCTTGATGGAGAAAAGCTCTCCCGCCGTGCGCTTTCCGTTAAAATAGGCCTGCCCGTAGTTGATGAGGATCATCTTTGGGTTTTCCGGGTTCCTGTACTCCCGCGGATCGGCGCCCAGACCCCGGACATAACCGTCAAAGGCATTGTCATCCGGACAATAAAGCGCTACCCTGAGCTCAAACTCCTCCTGTCCGTCCGATGTATAAATTCCTTTGACCAGGCTCGAAAGCTGTGCGGTTTCCATCAGAAAAATGCCGCTGGTCTCATCCATTTCCGTTGCGTCTGTCACCCCTTCCAAGGCGGCAATTTTACCGTCTATCTCCCTTGCCTGCGCAGCCGGCATGTTGAAATACGATACCAGCAGGTCGAAATTATAGCCGGTTTCCACAGTGCCGGAGGCCCGGTCTATCTCCTCGGCGTAATAGGAAACGGTGAGAAACAGCACCAGACTGATGATAAGAGACAGCACGGTGGCGCGATACCTTCTCCGGTTGCGTTTGAGGTTTTTCAGGGCGATCTCTCCCTCAAAGCCAAAGAGCTTACGGGTAAGGAAGGAAGTTTTCACACCCTTCCGGGTGAGCTTTACTTCTCTGGATTGCCGGATGGCGTCAATGGGCATGATCCGGGACGCGCGCCGGGCGGGAATCCAGACCGAAATGAAGATAGTTATCATAGCCAGCACAGCGGCTATAATGATGGACAGCAATGAAACATGCAGAGAAAGGCCCTGATCCGATGAAAAATTCGTGAAGCTCTCCATCAGCGGACGGATAACCGAAAGGGTGACGCCGATGCCTGCGATTCCCGCTAATATTCCGAAAGGAATGCCGATGATTCCCAGCAGGAATCCCTCAAAATAGACGCTGCGGCGTTTCTGCCGTTTGGTCGCGCCCACACTGGCCAACATGCCGAGTTGGCTGACACGCTCGGAAACGGAAATTGCGAAAGCGTTATAGATGAGCGACACGGAAGCGACGATGATAATGACAATGAAAACCCCTGCAAAACCGTAGACCATGCTTTGCACACTGTCGTTGAAAAAAATTCCGCTATAGCGCAGAAGCTCTGTATTGTAAGTGATATGAGAAGCGTCAAGCCCCACAGTATGCGCCAACTCCGCCACGTCGTTAAAAATACTGCGGCCCGGTTTTGCGGCAATCATAGTGACTGTCACCGTGTCTTTCGATGCCAGTGTCTGCGCCTCCAAAAAGCTCAGGGCAGTATATCCCGGGGCCCATCGGGGTTCAAAATCAGGGCGTGCCATTATCCCCACCACCGTATAGGTACGGGTTACCTGAGGGACAAAAGCTTCTCCGGTGTCACCGTCCACGTCAGAGTCAGGGTCGGAGTCGGGATCAGACTCCACTTCTCCCTGATAGGGGGTCTGCTGTGCAAGAGGATAGCCGTCCGGCGTCATGCGTTGGCCAATTTCCAGGGTAAGCGTATCCCCCACTTTGTAATTTACCCCACCGTTCGTCTCAAGATGCTCGGAGAGCACAAGCTCGTTCTCGTTTTGCGCCATACGGCCCTCGAGCAGTTTAACGGGAAAGGTTTCATAGCTTTTTTTATCAAACTGCCGGATAAACAGATAGGGCTTATCCTCGTTTTTTGAGTCCGAGAGCAGAGCATAGCCTGCATCCCGACTCAATGAAATTTCATTGGCGGAGGATGAGCCGCCAAAAACGTGCACATCCTCGGATTTCACTCCGAAAACGGCGGCGTGCCAGTATCCATTATCGGCAATGGCCTCGTTGCGCATCATTTGCAATAGGGACGCGGAAAACGTAGATACGGCGGAAAGCATGGCGGTGGAAATAATAATCCCGATCAGGGTTACCGCCGTCCATTTACGGTTCTTGCCCATGCTGCGCAGCGTAAAGCGACTCATGACATTCATTTCCGGATCACCTCGTCTTTTGCGATGCGCCCATCCTCGATGGAGAGAATGCGGTCGGCCTGGAGCGCGATGTTCTGATCGTGGGTGATGAGGATAAGGGTCTGATTGTACCTTTCATGGGACAGACGCAGAAGACGGATGATGTCGGCGCTGTTGGCACTGTCCAGATTTCCGGTGGGCTCGTCTGCCAGCATCAAAGCAGGGCTATTGATAATTCCCCGGCCGATGGACACGCGCTGCTGCTGTCCGCCGGAAAGCTGATTGGGCAGGTGCTTTCTCCGCTGGCTTAAGTTCAGAGTATCCAGCAATTCGCCCAGCTGTCCTTTGTCCGGCTTCCGTCCGTCCAGAAGCAAAGGCAATGTGATATTCTCCTCCACATCCAGCACCGGGATGAGGTTGTAGAACTGATAGATAAGCCCGATTTGCCGCCTCCGAAAGACGGCCAGCTTCGTTTCGTCCAGGGCATAGATATCCGTATTCTCGATCAATACCCGTCCCGACGTCGGCCGATCCACACCACCCAGGATGTGCAGCAGCGTGGATTTTCCCGAACCGGAAGGTCCTATTACAGCAACAAATTCCCCTTTTTTCACGGAAAAGCTGACGTTGTCCAGGGCTTTGACCTGAGCTTCGCCGCTTCCATAGGTTTTCGTAAGATTTTCAACCCGCAGGATTTCCAAAGTATATGCCTCCTTATGCATTTTTGATATTACCCTCTGTGGACAAGGTAATATACGTCTCGTCCACAGAGGATACCCCCATTGACAATGTACAATATATCGTCTATCGAGGGTATTATAAGCCCCGCAGGTGACTATTCGGTGACTTTCCAGGTGAACGTTTTGTCATTTACATCTTTAACCCTTCGGAAAACGCAGGATAAATTCCATTCCGCCGGAGTTGGCGTTCCTGGCCTCCAGGCTTCCACCCTGAGCCTGCACGATAGCTTTGGCCATAGCCAGACCGATACCCACGCTGTCCTTTGCCGCGTTTTTCCCTCTGTAGAAACGTTCAAAAATAAAGGGAAGTTCAGTATTCTCCAACCCGGGACCGCCGTCCAATATCCGGATCTCCGTAAAAAGCGCGTTTGCAGATGCGGATATGCGGATTTCTCCGCCTGCCGGCGTATATTCGGTACAGTTTTTCAGGATGTTCGTAAGGGCCTCCGTCGTCCAGTTCAGATCACAGTTCAAGTCACTGTCATCTATCTCAAGAATCTGGGTTTGTTCTTTTAATTCCATGGGAATCAATAGAGGCTCAGAAGCCCTTTCAAGCAAAGCCCGCAGCGGAACGGGACGGCGATTAAACACCACTGCCTCCGCGTCCAGCCGGGAAAGCTTGAGCAGGGCCTCTGTCAACCACTTGAGTCGTTCAAGCTGCGTGCGAATCTGCCCGGCAAACTCGGCGCGGCGTCCTTCATCCAACTTGCCGCTCAAAAGGAGGTCCGCCATGACGGACATGGATGTAAGAGGCGTTTTAAACTGGTGAGAGATATCCGACAGGGAATCCGCCAGCTGAAGCTTTTCGTGCTGCAGCCTCTCATTCTGTTCATTGAGGGATACCGTCACCTTATAAATCTCACTTTTTAATATGGAAAGCTCCCCTTCGTCGCTGTCTGGAAGCTCCAGGGCGTAATTTCCGCCGTTTACACGTTTTAAATAGTCGCTCAGACGGGCCAGGCGTTTATAGCGTTGCCCGGTGTACAGAAGAAAAACGGCGCCTGTCAGGATACAGGAAGCGCCTGTAATCGCCGCGGCGGCAATTGAAAAGGCATAGGCAGCCGCCGTCCCCGCCAGGGTTATCAGCGCCATGGCGTACAGCATTCTTTTGACTTCTTTATTGCGTATCAGTCCCATCTCACTCCCCCATCCTGTAGCCCATTCCCCGCATCGTCCGGATATAGACGGGATTCTGCGGATCATCTTCAATTTTTTCTCTCAGTCGTTTGATATACACCGTAAGAGTATTGTCGTTGACAAAATCTCCGCCCATATCCCAGATATCCTCCAAAAGCTGGTTACGGGTGAGCAACTGTCCGCGGTTAGTGGCAAATGTAAGCAATAGCCGGTATTCCAGCGCCGTCAAAGGAATCTCCGCCCCGTTTTTTCTAACTTTCCCCTGCTTAGTGTGGATGGTAAGATCGCCGATATTGATTTCGTCCTTTTCCCCGCTCCCTGCCCTGCGCAGCACTGTGCGCACCCGGGACAGCAGCTCCCGCAGACGGAAAGGCTTTGCCACGTAATCATCCGCCCCCATGTCCAGGCCCATAACCACGTTGGCTTCCTCGTTATATACAGTAAGGAAGATAACCGGCGTGTCCGACGTTTTTTTAATGGCCTGGCAAAGCTCATAGCCGCTTCCATCCGGCAGCGACACGTCCAGAATAGACAGATCGAAACGACAGGTCTCTATCTCTCCCATTGCAGAAACCGCATCATGACAGACCGACACCTCATAGCCCTCCTCCCCCAAAGAGTAAGAAAGCCCCATGGCAATGGTTTTATCATCTTCCACTAAAAGAATTCTCTGCATGTCTGTCCCCCCCGTTTATCCTGGCTTTGACGAAAAAAGAAAGAACCAGTTCCAACTTATATCGGTAAACTGATTCTGTCAATTGTTCAATAATATTTTTATCGCCCCTGACATAACCATAAGGGTCATGCCGCGCTTCATGCCCGTCCGTTATAATAAGCGTCCACGCCTATAGTGGCGTTGCCCGTCTGAACCCGGAGGCGCGCCCAGCGCATCAGTGTGACGACGGCGGTAAGATAATTGCTGCCTGCGCCCACGCTTGTGGCGGCGGATGAAATATAGAAATCATTGCTGGTGGTGGGGGCGATCTCCAGCGCCACGGTGATGGAGCCAACGGCATTGGTGTTGCGCAAAAAGTAACTGTTTTGCGAATAAGCGCCGATTTCCTGCACGAGCAGGTAGGTTGTAGTGTTGGCGGATATGCTTATATTCGTTCGCGCCTCCACAAAGCCTTTTGCGCTGATCTGAACCGAGTCCTGAGTGCCGTTCAGACTTCTGATGTCGAAATCCGTTGCTGTGACGTTGACGGTATCACGGGCGCTCGTCAGGTCTCTGATATCAAAATTGGTGGCCGTAACGGTGATAAGGCTTGCCGGCGAAAAGATAAAATTACCGTCTTCATCCGTGGCCACTGGCACCACATTCTGGTCATGATGGCCGTATATGGCGGCTTTAAGATTCTCAGCCGTTTTATTAAAAATAAGAAAATTCATCTGTATTCTCCTAACGTCCTTCTATATCTGTCCTACATAGTAAGCTGTGAAGCGCGCGCCCACGCCCGTCCCGAAGATGCGCGCGTACCTCAGCGGTACAGGAGGAACGAACAGATACCTTCCGCCAAGGATAAGATTGCCCTCCGATGCCACGGTGGTAAAATAACTTGCCGGGTTATCGACAGGGGAAAGCTGCAGGGATACGGTTGCCAGCAGGGCAAGGGCGTCAGCCCGTACCAGGAACGCGCTGGAGGAATACGGGCTTGTATCCACCTGTAATACGGTAGTCCCTCCGAGCAGGATTGTGGCAGTTCCCGAAGTCACAAAAAAACTATTGTCATAAGCTGTAACTCCATCCCGGCTGCCATCCAGCGCGCGAATGGCGAAATCCGCGGCGGTGATGATTGAGGAGTCCGTGGAGCCGTTGAGATTGCGGATATTAAAATCAGCTGCGGCAATGGTTTGCGCGGCGTCTACTTTTAATATCGGGCGGTCTTGTATATCGGTGCTCATGGCGACCCGACCATCTGAAGGCGAGACGCCGTATATCTCTGCATAAACGGGCTTCTTATTGGAAGGTATAACGTTCATAGTATTTTTCCCTATGCGCGGCACTGTGGCCGCAGCGTTTTAGTGTAACCAGCCATCTGCGATTCCGGTCCGTCATACCATAATATGCTGCCTTCATGTCCGGCGGTTACAGTACCATAAGACAAGATGATATCTCCCTTATCAGCTTTTCAGTATTTCACGAAATATAAAACCCTACATATATTGATTATTAGATGGCAGAAGATCTGCCCTACTGGTGTGACATCCAGCAAATTACTGGACGTTACACTATCGCTAATGAACCGATAGGGGTGAAAGTATGAACCCGTTTTATACAAAATGCTATGGTTGCTACAACAGTTACGACCACTGCAACTTTAAAAAGCCATACTGCTGCAGGCCTTGCATGAATCCTTTGCGAGGCGAAAGCATCATTAAGGGCGATTTTTATGAATCTACGATTTATCTACAAATGCTGAAGGGAGAAAGCTTTACTGATGTTTTTCCCACTCACAATGCCCGCGCTGTTACCGTATTCGCCAAAAATACAGGGGAAAATTCAGCCTCTATTTTTTTGCAAAACAGTCCTAATGGTCTGGATTTTGTCGAGGATCCACAGAGTCTTGAGCTTGAAGCCGGCAAGATGGGCTATTTGGTACCATATATTTTTTCCAAATATACTCGAGCGGTTGCAAGAAGCACCCAAACGGCCTCTGTTTGCTTATGGGTTCAGATACAGAATCATAGCTACTGTCAGCATCCGCTCTGACGATGCATCAAGCGCAGCCGAAGCACCACACTGAGGTATCCTCAGACGGCTGGGCCTTTTTCTCGAAAGGAGAGAAATAAATAAATGAATAACCTGGTATTCAATACCGTTTCAAGTCAATTAAGAACGTTAATCACGAATGAAACCCTCACCGTAGGCGGGCAAATAGAAATCGCCAACCCTACGCTGACTGTTGCCGGTAACGTGGAGATCACCAACCCCACACTAACTGTTGCCGGCGATGTAGAAATCACCAACACCACACTGACCGTTGCCGGCGATGTGGAGATCACGAATACGACACTGACTGTTTCCGGTGAAGTGGCCCTCACAGGTACGGCTTCAGTGGAGATCACCAACACTGCGCTGACTGTCGCCGGTGATGTGGAGATCACCAATACCACTTTGACTGTTGCCGGTGATGTAGAGATCACCAATACTACTCTGACCGTCAGCGGTGAAGTAACGCTCACAGGTACGGCTTCGGTGGAAATCACCAACACCGCGCTTACCGTTGCCGGCGATGTGGAAATCACTAATGCTACCCTCACCGTCAGCGGTGAAGTGGAGATCACCAATGATACACTGACTGTTGCCGGAGGCGTCAGCATTACGGGACACGAAATTGCCGAGACAAACACGACTCTCGACAACGTTACCGGGACCGGCGTTGTATTTGACGATACGGATATCTCGCAGATCACCACCGGTTCGTTTTTTGTTTACAACACAGGCGCGAATCCTTTTACGGTTTCTTTGCAGGTCAGTCCTGATGACGACGACGCCCTGTACGCCTTCGATATTGACAACGACGACCTCCCTGTACCTGCGGGCGCAAGACTCGTTCTTGCCATCAGCAAGTATGGCCGGTACTCAAGGCTTCTTTATGACGCGGGGGCGGGAGCCACATTTTCCGCATATTATATCGGGCAGATGTAATGGGTGGAAAACTGTATCTATCCGCTTTTTCGTTGGAATGACGGCATTGTCCGTATCAGATGCTGTGAGTCTTTATAACCCCGGAAGCATAAAAGATTTCGGGGTGTACTTAGAGAGGACAATTTATGAAAGAAAAAGCGTCCATATGCCTTTGCATGATTGCAAAGGATGAGGAGAAAAATATTGAGAGGTGCATACAAAGCTCCCAGGGATTGGTAGACGAGATCGTGTTGGTAGACACGGGATCTTCAGACAACACGGTGGAGCTGGCCAGGCGGCTGGGCGCCAGGGTTTACAATTATCAATGGGATGACAGCTTCGCCAACGCGCGCAATTTTGCTATTAGCAAAGCTGAAAGCGATTGGCTGCTTTTGCTTGACGCCGACGAGGCGCTGGACAAAAACAGCTTCAGCACTATCGTCCAGTTTATAGAAACCACTTCCCTTGACGGCGCTCACCTTCGGATGCGCAATTACACCGGCAGGTTTTCACCCGACCATTACAGCCTGCACAGCGCCTTAAGGCTTCTGCGGAATAACAAAAAATATCGCTTTGAAGGCGAAATTCACGAGCAGGTCGTTTCCGATGAGTGTGAAAAAATATCCGACCGTTTTATAGCGCTGGACGTGGTCGTGCACCATTACGGCTATCTCGATGAAATCGTCCGCGAAAAACAAAAGCGCAGGCGTAATATCCCCATCCTTGAAAAGCAGCTTGAACAAAATCCAAAGGAGCCCTTTACGCTGTTCAATATGGGAAATGAATATCTGTCGATGCAGGAATATCAAACCGCGCTGCAATACTATGAAAAGGCCCTTGAAAAAATTGAGAACCGGCGTATAGCCTTTGTTCCACACCTGTTCTTCCGGATTATAAACTGTTATGAAAATCTGGGCGACCATGAGAAGGCGCTGCGCACCGCCCAGGAGGGGCTCGGGGAGTATCCGGGCTGCACGGATTACGCCTACCTTCGCGCGGACATACTGCACAGGTGCAAACGCTACAGTCTGGCGATAGACGGTTTCGAAATATGTCTGAACATGGGAACCCCGCCCATGCCGTTGGAGTTTCTGCCCGGCTGCGGCACATACCGCGCCGCTTATCAATTGGGAGAGCTGTACCGCGAAATTGAAGATTACGGCCGGGCGGTGAGATATTACGATCTGGCGCTTTCGCATAAACAGGACTTGTATGGAGCGCTCTATCGCATGGGGGAAGCCCTTAACAAATTATACGAGGATAAGGAAGAGGTTTATGTCAAGCTTTTCTCATGCTTTGCCGATCCCAAATACACGCCTAACACGCTCCTGGGCGCCGATATCCTTATAAAAGAGGGGCTTTACACTCAGGCCCTTAAATCCCTTGAAGGAGTGACGGACGCCGAAGGCCGTGAGACCGAGCTGTCATATGTCAAAGGGCGCGCCTTGTTTTACCGACAACAGTTTGATGACGCTCTGCCGCTTTTGAATACGGTATGCGCAGCGCCGGAACCTGCCCAAAGGGTATTGAGGGGTGTCCGCCCCATGAGCGCGATGATGTTATTCGCAATGGGAGTGATGCAAAACGACATGAAACTGGTCGATGAGTCTTTGGTACACATCAAATCCTATTGCACGCCAGGCGAACATGCAGCGGCGATGCTGATGAAGAACGTCTTTCTGGAACTGCCCCAGGACGATCCTCATTACCCTGACGAAGGAAAGGCGGAACTGACAGCGATGCTGCAGCTGCTGGATATGTTCCTCAAATGCTGCCGTTTCGAGCTGTTTGAGCAAATGCTGAACGCGCTCAACTATGTGGACGCCAAAGAAGTATTGCTCCGTCTCGCTCAGCTCTTTGCGGATAACGGCACCTTACCCCTTGCGGCGGAATATGTGCTTCGCAGCATCAGGGAAATGGATTATATCGACGCTGCCGGCGCGGGCATTCTGTTTCGGCAGGTACTGTGACAAAGGCGCCGGGCACTACTGTATTACTGTTGTTCCATATGCATTTCCTCTGAATTCGGTTTTGAATCCTAATTATTTATGAAAGCAATTCTGAAAAAATTTTTATTACGTTAGACAAATTTTTTTTACTATTCTTGAGAAGATAGCTTAGCATCCTTTTACCCCCGCGTTATGATATTATGTATATAACGGCAATCGGAAAGCCTGCCGGCCGATTCTGCACTATCTTCTCAAGAGCTGGCATGAGAATTGCGTATGATATCAAGCAAAAGTAAATCGGAGGAGAAAATGAGTATCACATTTCAGGAAAAACTGATGAAGACACTGCTGGACCTTGTTGCGGAGCCCAGCTTTACGGGAACGGCTGAGGAAAATACAGCCGCGGATAAGATTTACGAAATTCTGGCTTCTATGGCCTATTTCCAAAGGAACCCGCAGAATCTGAAAAAAAATCCGGTCAAAGACGACCCTCTGGGAAGAACCTATGTCACCGCCCTTTATCGCGGCAAGGGAAACACAAAGAAAACCCTCGTCCTGACGGGACACCACGATGTGGTTGACGCGGAGTGTTACGGACATCTGCAGAATCTGGCGCTTTTTCCCGCGGAGCTGACAAAGCGCATTTCGGAGCTATCCCTTTCAGATGACGCCCGCAGGGATCTGGAATCCGGCGACTGGCTTTTCGGCCGGGGTGTAAACGATATGAAGCACGGATTGGCTCTGGCCATAGAGCTGCTGCGGGAGATATCCGAGAAGGATGATCTTGAAGGCAATATCCTTTTCCTCTCGGTGCCCGCCGAGGAATACAATTCCGAGGGTATGCTGGGAGCCGTAGACTTTCTGTCAGATCTCCAGGATCAGGGGTTTGAGTATATCAGTCTTCTTCTTTTAGAGCCCTCCAGCATGGGGGCCGAAACGGCCCCCAAAACCTTCCATATGGGCGCTGTGGGGAAGGTGAACCCTTTATTTTTCTTTGTAGGAAAGGAAACTCACGTCTCCCAATCCCTTAACGGTCTCAACGTTAATTCCCTGGCTTCCGAAGTAAACAGGCTCATGGAGCTGAATCTGGATTTTTGCGACAGCTTTGAAGGAGACTACACCTTACCGCCGAGCAATCTGAAGCAGACGGATCTGAAAGAGACCTACAACGTCACTACCCCTCTGTACGCCGCTTCCTATTTCAGCATGGAGACCTTAAATGTAAGGACCTCAGAGCTTGTCAACAAGCTCAAAGGGGTCGCCGCGAAAGCTTTTGAGAATGTTATCGCTGACTATTACGAAAAATGCAGGAAATTCCATGAGCGCGGAGGAACCCACCTGAACCCCATTGAAGTCTCGCCTCTGATATTCAGTTATAGCGAGCTCTATCAGGAAGTAACCAAGGTCCATGGCGGCGTTTTTGAGGGCCATCTGGACGCCATGATCAGAAAGTGGGAGAAGGCAGGCTGCGATAAGCAGACTGTGGCCATTTACATTGTAAGAGAGGCCTGCTCCTGGTATCCCAATAAAGCGCCCATGATCGTCGTCGGCTTTGCGCCTCCCTACTATCCCAGCAGATATCCTGATCTCAACAGAGAGGACTATAAGGCTTTGTACCGCAATATTGACCAAATGGCCCGTCAGTCCAGGGAGGACTTCCAAATAGAGCTGGCAAAGAATAATTTCTGCGGCGTATCGGACTTCAGTTATTTTGAACTGGGGGATAAGGAAGGCCTGCGGGAAATGGCCGCCAACCTCCTGGGTCTTGACAGCGCATATCACTTCCCTGCGGAAGGTCTCAGCAGGCTGGCAATCCCCGGCATCGTCTTCGGAGCCTGGGGGAAGGATCCCCATAAATTTACGGAAAGGCTCAACATCCCCTATTCCTTCGATGTGGTTCCGGTTCTGGTACGGGATTTCATCTACCGCACCTTCAGCGACGGGATAAAAAAAGTGGCTGACGCCACTTCCGCTATGGAACCTTAGGTTCCCTTCGGCGGTTGCTGCGCAACCTGAGCACCCTCCTGAGGGCAGCAAAGGGGTTCCCCCTCTGCACTCCCATTTTTATTTAGCAGGAAACGATATTTCCTGCTAAATAAAATACGCGCCGGCTTTCACAGCAGACGGTATTTCTCAATTTTATATTTAAGCAGCTGCTTGGATATCCCAAGTCTTCCGGCGGCTTCAGCAGACCGAAAATTGCTGCGTGCCAACTCGTCCTCTATGATCCTTTTTTCATAGTCTTCTATGACCTCCTTTAAAGGCCTGGACAGACGAGTGGGAGATTCCCAGGAGGCCGCCGGAATGCCATGGGACCGTACCCTTTCGGGAATATCCCCCAGAGTAATCCGTGAGGTGGTCACGCTGTTAAAAGCTGCTTCAACGGCGTTTTTAAATTCCCTGATATTACCCGGCCAGCTATATCGGTAGAAGCATTCCAGCACGTCAGGATCAACACCCTCTACCTGAATGTTCATGATGCCGTTAAAATACGCTATAAAAGTGTCCAAAAGCCCCGGGATGTCCTCTTTACGCTCCGCAAGCTCCGGAAGGTTCAGCTGTACCACACCAAGGCGGTAGAACAGATCCTCCCTGAGCTTCCTTTCAGCCACAACCTTATCCGGGTGTTCGTTGGTTGCGGATATGATTCTTATGTCCAAAGGAATATATTTGCTTCCGCCAATCCTTTTTACCGCCTTTTCTTCGATAGCCTTGAGCAGCTTGACCTGCAGATGATACTCCAGGGAGTTGATTTCATCCAGAAAAAGGGTGCCTCCGTTGGCTTGCTCAAAAAGTCCCCTGGCTTCCACCGAACCGGTAAAGCTGCCTTTTTCCGTTCCGAAAAGCAGGCTTTCCAACAGGGTCGGGGGAATGGCGCCGCAGTTAACAGAGAGAAAGGGCTCGTTGAATCGAGGGCTCAGATTGTGAATAGCCTGAGCGGCAACCTCTTTTCCTGTGCCGGTTTTACCATAAATCATGACCGAGGAATCGGTTTTTGCCAACCTCACGATCCTCTCCTTAATATCCAACATCACCGGATTCACCGTAACGATATCGTCAATGGTAAAAATCGTGTTATTTTTTCTGAAGATTTTATGCCGGGAATAGCGATCCAGTAATTCCGACTCCTCTTTAGGATAGAAAAACCTGGAGAATTCCAGAGCTCCCACCACTTTATCTTCTTCAAGGATAGGATAGCAGGAATTGACGCAAAGAACTTTATTCTCTTTCCTGGTGAGCAGCTCCTGCTCCTTATGCAAAAGGGCCTTGCCGGTTTTCAGCACCGACAGAATCGTGCTGTTCTCTTCCGTAATGTTGGAATAAAAAGAGATAACCTTGCGGCCTATGATACCGCTGGGATTAATGCCCAGATTTTTGAGGATACCCAAATCCGGCGAATCGTAGAAAAGCACCACTCCCTTATCATCCGTAATTAAAATGTTGGTATAGTCTTCAATATTCTCTATCTGACCGGCTTTGATTTCCATAACGCAACAACTCCTCGCGGGTATTGATGTTGATAAATGACCTGAGCTCTTTATCAAATATTCTTATTTCCTCTTCCCTGACGATCCTGATATCCGCCTGGGGAAGCATATCGCTTATTTTGAACCTGCCCCTTTGAATCTGCTCCCAGGCGTAATCGGCGCATTTTGCCGAGTAGCACGCAAACAATGGCTCATATCGGTCCCGGATCATGGGAACCACAACATCATACCCTGTAATATCCGTCATATATTTTACAAGAGCTTCATTTATAAAAGGCATATCGCAGGCGACGGCAAAACACCGCTCAGACTGTGCCGCTCTGAGACCTGTATACAAGCCCCCCAGCGGCCCGGCGCCTTTAATGGCGTCGGTTTCGATTCTTACTCCCAGATCCCGAAAAGCTTCGGGGGAATTGGTAACAATGATGATCTCCTCAAAAAGCCTTTTAAAAGCCAGCAGAACGTGATCTATGATTCTTCTGCCTTCTACATGAACAAAGGCTTTATCGGTTCCCATCCGGCTGCTGTTTCCTCCGGCAAGCACAATCCCCGTCACTTTCCTCATTTTCCTTTACTCCGCTCCATCCATAACCTGAATCAGAACCTCTTCCCCATCCCGCAGTATCAGAACCTCTTCAGGCATTATAATCAGGCAGTTGCTGAAAACCATGGAGCTGAAGGAACCGCTGCTTTGATTGTCGAGGGGCTTCACTCTGAGAACGCCCTCCCTCGTTTCCGCTTTCGCCCTCAGAAAGTAACGGAGACCATTTCTCTTTTTCTCAAAATCCCCTTCCATGACAGCTTTCATCTCTTTCCACGGTTTTCCCCTCCTGCCCTGCATCTTATATACCGCAGGAAGCACGAACTGGTTCAGGGCGATCAGGGAGGAAACGGGGTTCCCCGGCAATCCGAAGACCATGGTGTTCCCTAAAAGGCCGAATAATACCGGTTTTCCCGGCTTCATGGCAACCTTCCAAAAGAGTTCCTTCATGCCCATAGCGGTCAGAACGCTCCTGACATGATCATAATCTCCGACGGATACGCCGCCGGTGGTGAGAAGGATGTCGCTGTCTCTCCCCGCCTCCAGTTTCTCCTGGATTTCCTCTTTTATGTCCGCCGCAATGCCCAGGTTTTCCGGTCTGGTTCCGGACTTTAACAACTGAGCGTACAGACTGTAATTGCTGATGCTCCGGATCTTACCGGGAGCCAGGGTTTCTCCAAGCGTTATCAGTTCATCCCCGGTGCCTAAAAGACTCACTTTGGGCCTTTTGTGTACGGCAACGGTACCGATATTGAGTCCCGCAAGGATACCGATATCCGCCGGGCCTAACAGCTTTCCTCCGGGAATCACAAGCTGTCCTTTCTTTATATCCTCTCCGGCAAACCGCACATTTTGCCAGGGCTTCACCTCCCGGAAAATCCTTACTTGCTCACCCTCCTGCCGGGTAGACTCCACCGGAATGACCGCGTCGACTCCCTCGGGAATGGGGGCTCCCGTCATAATCTTAATCGCTTCGTATTCCGTCGGTTTTAAAGCCGCTGTGTAACCTGCCGGAAGCCTCCCCGCAATTTTAAGAGTAACGGGAGAGTCGTGAGAAGCTCCTTTCAGTGATGCCACGGTGACGGCGTAACCGTCCATAGCCGAATTATTAAAAGGAGGCAGCTCCTCTCCCGCGAAAACATCTTCCGCGGATACCCTGTCCAGGGCTTCCATAATAGGAACCGTCTCTTTTCCAAGCACGGATGTATGTTCTAAAATCAGTTTTATGGCTTCTTCCACGCGAACCATTGTATAAAATCTCCCTTACTTCAAAAACGTATCTATTGCCGCCGAAGCCTGCCTCCCGTGATAAATAGCCCGGCAAACCAAAGACGCTCCGGTGGCGGCGTCTCCCGCCGCAAACACACCCTCCGCCCCCGTTCTGTAATCGGAGAAAATGATATTGCCCCGACCGTCGTATTCAATACCCGCCTCCTCAAAAGAGGGAAGATGCTCCCCATGGACAAAACCCATGGCGAGAATAACGAGCTCCGCTTCAATAAAGAAGTCGCTCCCCTTTATTTCTTTCATTATGTTACGGTTTTCCGCATCCTTTGTCCATTCCACCCTGATGCATTCCGCCCCGGTTACGCCACCGTCCTTGCCGGAAAAACTTTTCGTGCTGACGGAAAAATCCCTGACACAGCCTTCTTTATGGGAGGAGGATGTTCTTAAAATACCGGGGTAATCCGGCCAGGATGGATTATAGCTTTTATTCCATTCCACAGGCATCGGCAATACCTCTATCTGCGTCACCATCTTCGCCCCCTGGCGGTTTGCTGTGCCGATACAGTCGGAACCCGTATCCCCTCCGCCGATGACAAGCACCTTTTTACCCCCGGCATGAATAATTTCACTTTCCTTCTTCCTTCCGGAAACAAATTCATTGGACTGGCTTAAATACTCAAGGGCAAAGTGAATCCCTTCCAGCTCTCTGCCCGGGACGGACAGATCTCTCGGGATCCCCGCGCCGATACATAAAAGTGTGGCGTCATAATTCTTTCTGAGAAAGTCAAGCTCTATATCCCTTCCTAAAGCGACGCCTGTTTTAAACTCCACCCCTTCTTTTTTCATCAGATCTATTCTTCGGTCAAGAACCCATTTGGGGAGTTTAAAGTTTGGGATTCCGTAACGCAGAATCCCTCCTGCCTGGCTGTATTTCTCATAAAGGGTAACCTGATAGCCTTCGCGGTTCAGCAGCTGTGCCGCGGCAAGGCCGGCAGGGCCGGCGCCTACTACCGCCACCCTCTTATCCTTCCGCCGCGTTGGCGGTTCCGGTCTGACATACCCCATGGAAAAGGCCTTTTCGATGATATAAAGCTCAAGCTGTTTGATGGTTACAGGAGCCAGATTGATGGAAAGAGAACAGGACTGCTCGCACAGGGCCGGGCATATCCTTCCTGTAAACTCCGGGAAATTGCTTGTCTGGGTCAGGCTTTCATAAGCCCCCCTGATATCCCCCCTTAAAACCAAATCATTCCATTCGGGAATGAAGTTGAAAAGAGGACATCCGATGCCATGGCAAAAAGGCGTTTCACACTCCATGCAGCGGGCCGCCTGCTTTTTCAGTTCCTTTTCATCCCGCATGATGATAAATTCGCCGTAGTCCTTCAGCCGTTCTTCCACGCTTTTATATTCAAAATCTTTTCGTTCATAATCCAAAAAGCCTTCTAAAGTGCCCATTAACAATCCTTCCTCGTTCTACGGCATTTTGTTCAAATTCTGTATAAATTCATAATAGCTTTGCGCCGCGGCTCTTATATCCTCGCCGGCTTTTGAGATAAACAGACTGCGCCTGTTCTTGCGGACTTCCTCGTCCATCCTTTTTATGTCCTCGGCGGCAGCACCCGTTGGATCCAAGACAGCCGCCATACGCTCCCACCGACCGCTGACAGCCTTCTCCAAAGGGGTTTCCCCCCGGTCATTGCGGATATCCGGATCCGCTCCTCCCGCGACGAGCAGCTCCCCCACATCCTCCCAACCGTAAGAGACGGCCTTATGCAGCGGCGTATCTCCGTTGATGTCCTTTCCATTTATGTCGGCGCCATTGGCTGCCAGCAACTCCGCGATTTCATACAGACCATAGTAAGCTGCCTTGTGCAAGGCTGTCTCGCCCAGGCAATTTTTAAGATTTACCCCGGCTCCTCCCGCCAGCAGCAAGGCCGCAATATTCGGAGCGCCGTCCTTCAGGGACGCAAAAATCAACGGCGTATTGCAGTCGTAATCCGCCAGGTTTACATCCGCGCCCTTTTCGATCAGTATGCTCGCAATGTGGTCAGCGCCCTTTTTTATTGCCAGAGTCAGAGCCGTATCCCCATCGTGGTTCTGCGCATCAAGAAACGCTCCCGCGCCAATCAGAGCCAGGAGCCTTTCCTCTTCTCTATTCGCCGCGGAAATCATCAGGGCTGTAAAACCCCTTTCGTCTGCTTCATTGATCCTCATTCTTTCATCTCTCCCGCTGCTGTGTCGCTGCCGTCATCCTCTTTATCTGTCTCTTCCTCATGGGCCTCCGGCGGCACTCTGATCTCCTTTTTCTTAAAGATGATGCTTGGATCGGTGTCGATTCCCAGTTCGGGGATATGGCCGTCAGGGAAGTCCTCCAGCTTATCTGTCCAGTCGGGGTATCTTTCCTTCAGTTCATCCATGGGACCCGCATCCAGCGCCCGCATGATGCACGAAGCCACGCAGGCCGGCTTCAGCCCCTCCTTTATTCTGTCGATACAGAGGTTACATTTGGTCATCCGGGGTCTTCTGGGGTCTCCTGCCTCGTACTTCTCCACATTATCGTCATAATATTGAGGACTGTCCCATGGACACGCTTTAAGACAACGCTGGCACGCGATGCAGGTTTTGCCCGGGTCCGTCAGCACAATGCCGAACTCCTCTTCTTTGCGAATGTACCCCATAGGGCATGCCTTGACGCAGGCAGGGTTCTCGCAATGGTTGCAGGAAACGCTGAGGTTCGCAATATCCACATCGGGAGGGCAGGTTCCGTACTCTTTTGTATAGACCCTCCTCCAGCTTTCCTTCATATGATATTTGGAATATTCCTTGAAATTTTGTTCTCCTGTGCTGCCCGGGAGGCCGTCGTGCTCCCCCGGCTCCGCGTATCTGCCGGTTTCCAGCCAGGTAAGTTCAGGAGTAAGGCGGGCGTCTCCCCGCCTGTCCTCATTCCATGACTTGCAGGCCATCACGCAGGCCTTGCAGTTTACGCATCTGGTCTGGTCAAAATAAAATCCCCATCGCTTTTTCATCAGAGGACCCCCTCATCCGGATTCCCCTTGCTGATTTCGCAGCGGGCCCCTCCCGCATTCAGGCCCAACCCGACAAAATAAGGGTCCAGCACGCCGGAATTGATGTCGTTTGTTATACTGTTGGGATTTCCTCCCACATCCACGGGTACGATATGGGGTTCCGGCTTGCCGTCGTTATCCGCGTCAAAAAATGCCACGTAAGACTCTTTGGTGCTGGGTCTCCATACAGCCCCCTGGGCCAGGCTCACTACTCCCGGCAATACTCTGCGGGTTATGGCGGCGGGCAGCTTCATGCAGCCGTAGTCATTAAAAACATAGACCTTATCCCCGTCGCTGATCTCACGGGCCGCCGCGTCGTCGGGGTGCATCCAGATGGCGTGGGGCTTCAATTCATCCAGTACCGGCACATTTCCGTAATTGCTCAGAGCCCGGTTGGTGGCATGAGGGGTAATAAACTGCAGCGGATACACGATCCCCTTGGCTCCGGGTTTGCCTTCCAGCACGTCCTCGTATCCTTCCGCCGGTCTGACATACTGAGCCCTGACCGCCTTCAGCACAGCCCTGTCCCTTTCCGCAAAATACGGAGAATAGAAGTTTATCCTTCCGGTATCCGTATCAAACTCTCCCGGCTTTATCCGGGCGGCCTGTATATAGGTCTTATCCTTTGGCACGGGGAGCTGGAAATTGCCCTTTTCCATCATTTCCTCAAAGGACGGAAGCTTAGCTTCGGGATTGATCTCCTTCTTATATTCCTCTGGAATTTCCGCCGTCTCCCACTGCCGCTTCATAATCTCTATATCGCTTAGAGTTCTCGGCTCATATTTGATTCCCAGCCGCTCCGCCAGCTGCTCGTTGATCCACCAGTCGGGTTTTGACTCATACATGGGGGCCATGGGGCCGTTTACCGAAAACATATCGGAAACCAGCTGGTACTGCAATCTGCAGGCCTCAAGGTTCCCTGAGGAGGGCAGAACCAGATCTGACCAGAGGGCGGTAGGCGTAAGGTTGCTTTCATAGGCGATCACATGCTTCAGCTCTTTCCACGCAAGAACCCTCTTATTGATATTGGGCATCTGGTTGAAAATATTTCCGATACCCGTGCCTCTGACGTACATCTCAACCTTTAACCTGGCGTCTTCCCCCAAGTCGATGCCGTTCATTCCCAACACGTCTTCTCTGAGCTGCCTTGATGTTCTTCCGTCCCTCCCGTGGAGGAGCACATCGTTAATCCGGCTGAGGGCCATCATAATGGGAGGATACGGCTCCTGAAGTATGGATTCCGGGGGCGGATCCACCTTGACAAAATAACCGTCGTCGAAGCGAATATCCCCGTAACCGCCGCCTCTTTTATTGAAGTTTCCCGTCATGGCGCTGAGAGCTATAAGCATCCAGGTAAAATACATTCCGTTGCTTATCCTCTGTCCTCCGGTAAATTTCGAGAATATAAAAGCCGGTTTTGCCGCGGCGTATTCCACTGCGAAAGCCTCGATGACGTTTTTCTCCACTCCCGTAAGCTTCTCGGCCCAGCGCAGCACCCCTTCGTATCCCCCCTGCTCCCTTTCAAGGTCGTCGAGATACTCAACGTAGGATTGTCCCTCAGGCACGGTAAAGGTCTTGCCGAAGTAGGGGTCTCCTGTTACGGGGTGGGTCCCGGGAGACTTGCTGACCACCCTGTCTCCGGGGTAAAACCCGAAGCAGTATTCCTTGAGAAACTTCTCATCGTGAAGGCCTTTACGGTAGATGACATTGGTCATGGCCGCAATCAGCGCGGCGTCGGTCCCCGGCCTGACACAGATATACCGGGGCTTGGGTCCGGTTGCAGTCCCTAACGACGCGGCGGAATCCGTATACCTGGCGTCCACCACCGTCACCGGCGTACCCGTTTCCTTGGCTTTCATCATAATAAAGGCGTAAACGGGCCAATTGGTCTGAATGTCGCTTCCCCACACCACAATATAATTAGAATTAAAGGCGTCCATGGGCGGGTTGCTCTGTATAAGGTCGAATTTGCCGACAGAGCCGAAGACCGCCGCCCGGGAGTTACCCGAGGACGGATTTCCAAACCGCATAAGACAGGGCCCAAGATAATGTCCCACCCCTCCCTCATCGAGAATGGGGATGTAACCCAGCTCTTCCTTCCTTTTCATCATCTCCCGGTACCACTCCGCCGCCGTATCCAGAGCCTCATCCCAGGAAATGCGCTTAAAACCCTTGACATTGCCTCTTTCAAGGCTTTGCTTCATGGGATATTTTATACGGTCCGGCGCGAATATCCGTCTTTTTTCCGCAAGACCAATAGGACAAGCCCTCCGCTGGAGCTCTTCCAGGGATTCATCCTTTTCGTAGGAGCCTTCCCTTGGAATATCTCCGGCGGAGGTGATCTTGCACACCTTTCCATCCTTCATATGCAGCTTTAACATGCACGCGCCGCCGCAATGCATCGAGTGCAGGCTCATGAACTTTTCCATAGCGTTAATAAACGATGACCTCCCCGTTGTTTCCATTGACCTCCACCATATCTCCTGTTTTAATGGCCTTAACGGGATCCTCAGACAGGCGATCTACCATAGGGATATCCCTGTTGTAGAATTTTTTTGCCATGACTCCCCCCGCGGCGGTAATCGTTTCTATTCTGGCGTTTACGATGGCCGCGGGAGCGCAGCCGGTACGGGTCAGTTCCAGAATGATGGCCGCGCCTACCGTAGAGCCTCTTCCTTCCGGATATACAAATACCTTTCCTTTAATGCTCTGGCCGTACAACTCATGCCACTTATCTATGATGATACCTGTAGAGGGGTCTACTCCTCCGAAAAACCCGAAGGGCTGGGTGGATACGATGGCCTCTCCCTTTCCAGTCCCTTCAACTACGCCTCTTCCCTGTATTTTTTCCATGATTCACTTCCAGCCTTTCACTTGGACAGCCTGCCGGAAACGGCAGCCTCCACACATTCCTCAACACCCGCGAAAATAATGTCGGTTCCGCATTCCGCCGGCCCGTAATAGGAGCATTTTCCGGAGTCTGTCATCATCGTTTTAAAGCCCCAGGGAGCGACGGGAGAAATGATCATGCAGGTCTCCGCCCGGATGACGACGCCTGCCTCCTCCAGGGATTTACGTATACCCATCTTCTCCGCCAGATCGATGGCATAGCTGTTGGCGTAAATCCAGAAAGCCGTATCGGGATGGACCTTCCTGCCCTTCAACAGTTCGTCAACCCGTACCATCTCGTTGATGGTGTAATGGGGACAGCCCAACGCCACAAAATCCACCTTGTCATCCTTGTTCGTAGAGATATCCTCTCTCAACGCGGCCAGATCCTCCAGGGTTACAACGTACTCTTCAGCGGGCTTATTGGGTCCGAAGGCTTCCTCCAGCGTCCTCGCCTCGGGAGTTACGCCGACTATATGCAGCAGCGTAACGGAGCCTGAGGCCGCCGACGCCGCGCATAAGGATTTAAGATCCTCATGCCTGGGTTCGCCCTGCATGCCCTGGACTACGCCGATACGGCTGCCCAGCTTCTTTCCAAGGAGATATCCGAGAGCCGGATATTCCCACGAGCTTAAAGGCCTGTGGGCCTCCAGGCGAATCAACACCTCGCCGTAACGGTTTTCCTTGAGATGCATCCCCGTTTCCGGAGTTTTTCCAAGAATCCCGCAGCAGATGTCGACAATGGCAGTCTGCCTGTTGGTCCTGGCGCCAATCACCGTATTGGCGTAGGCTACCGCGGAGGATTCGGACCATGCAAGGTTGTCGCCGAATCTGGGAGCGTTGAACCCATAGTAAGGGGTGCAGGTCCATACCGGAAGCACCCCCATCTTCATCACTGCATTCTCGAGCCTTATCTGCATCTGGGCGTAATGTTCCGGCGTCTTCGCTCCCTTCCAGTCCTCCGCGTCCATACCGTAGGGGTCGATAGTGGTGGGAACGACAAATTCACCTCCCATTCCGGCGATTTTTTCCGCCGCCTCCACTCCCGCGTCAAAAGCGCTTTTATACGCGTGAAGTACAAGGTGCACGCTTTGAATAGGGATCAGCCTTTCAGCCTCGTTAATCTCACCGATTTTATTAAGAATTTCCATCGCCAGCTGGGGCGCTTCCCCTCTGGATCCGTTCAGTATTTCTTTTTCCTCGTCGGTTAAATACATTCTTTAATCCCCTTTCCGGTTAGAGTACATTGTACCATTAAACTTCTTAAACGACCATTTCCTCTGATCTGCTATATTTAATTCCATGGGGGCAAAAGCAGGCAGTGAAGCTTTTATTCCCTTCCTGGTAAGGCCAACGGCCTATAATCAAAATCAAATCCAAAATATTTCGGTCCGAAGACGGCGATAGCCTCTGGGGTCAGGAATTGCTCCCGGGCCGGAACAAGGACGATAGCGACTTCTTCGCCTCTGTCAAGTCTGGAATTGGTCAAGGGCTCGCCATCGCTCCATCTCAGGAGTATGATCATATCGGGACTTGTGGCAATAGGTTCGCCATCCTTCCATATTACATGGTTTTCATTTTTGAACCATACTTTGTAATTGCTTCCCGCCAAATCGTCCATACCCTCAATATAATAGGTACCCCAATAGTAACCGTCGCGGTCCTCGGCTTCCTTTTTTACAATTTTGCCTTTGCCCAACAGAAATCCTTTCCCCGCTTCCGCTCCTGCTTTGCAGGGGTTCTCTCCATTTTTACGGGCTCTTCTGATGGCTCCGCCCACTTCGAGGCACTGAGAAAGGGTGTTTGGCACCAGGTCTTCCTTTACATCGCTTCCGGTAAGCGGGGAGGCCGCCCCAGCCAACTCGCCGTAGGAAACATTGCTGACCATTTTTCCTATGCGCTCCATAGCGGCAGAATTGAAGGCGTAGGTTGTTATGGTGGTATTTCCCCAGGAGTCTATATAAGCGGCGGGTAATAGTTCTTTGCCGTGGATGGTGGGAAGGCCGTGACACATTTCAGGAACGGCGCGGCCGGAACAATCTCCGTCCAACACCGGTATCCCTTTCTGATAAGCTGCCGCCATGCAGCATCCGGAATTGGAGCCCCCAAGCTCCGCCACATACACTCCGGTCATCTTCTTACCTATATGATTTTCCAGCTCGGAGATAGCGTTGACCAGCATTTCCGTAGGCGTATACTTACGCTCCTCATAGCCGTTTCGTTTCATCTCTTCCAGAATTTCAGGAGTCTTGGGCGCAATACTTCCCAAAAAAAAGGCTGTGCAAAATTGCTCGTCATCCTTAACCCCGGTGATATTCTTCAGGGTTAGTTTATGACCCTTTTCCAGGGCCTCCGTCAACGCGGAACGACCAACAGCGGTTTCTCCTCCTCCCCCGGTACCGAAAAATGCGCATCCGGTTAAAAAATCTTCAATATCTTCCGGCGTCCTGAGTTCAAATTGATCCATTGCGGCTTTCTTCCTTTCTGTTCATAGCTTCTTCGCACAGGTGGCATCTGACGCTGTGGTTTTTCTCAAATAGCAGCATTTGCGGGTCCTCTGTCATGCATCTTTCTATCACAAAGGGGCAGCGGGTATTGAAGCTGCAGCCCTTGGGCACGTTTACAGGACTGGGAATCTCCCCCTGAGAGTGAATGCGCTTCGGCTTATATTGTTCTTCTTCTTCGCTGACTACCGGTATAGAGGACAGCAACATCTGCGTGTAAGGGTGCTGAGGGTTTTGGAAAAAACGTTCCGCCGGGGCGATTTCCGCGATTTTGCCAAGATACATGATAGCGACCCTGTCCGCCACGTTCCTCATAAGACTCAAGTCATGGGTGATGAATAAATAGGAGAGGTTCATCTCCCTTTGCAGCCTTAGCAGCATGTTGATTATCTTCGCCTGAACGGAAACGTCCAGGGCGCTGGTAGGTTCATCCAAAACGATCAGTGAGGGTTTTACGGCCAATGCCCGGGCAATGGCCACCATTTGCTTTTCACCGCCGCCCAACATTCCCGGATATTTGTGCATATATTCCCGGGGTAACTCCACCATATCCATAAGCTTTGTCACTTCTCTCGGATACTCTCCGGGAGGGCAAATGTTATGGATCTTCAGAGGGAGTTCCAGGATCTTATAGACGGTACGCTGAGGGTTCAGAGATGTACCGGGATCCTGGAAGACCATCTGGATTTCTTTTTTCAGACTAAGGGAGCGCTTGCGGGTAGGCATGCTGATATCGTTCCCTCTGAAACTGAGAACTCCCTCGGTAATGCCGTACATGCCTATAGTCGTATAGGCCGTTGTGCTCTTCCCGGAGCCGGACTCTCCGACCAGTCCCAGAGTCTCTCCCTGGCCCATGGTAAAATCGATGCCGTCTATGGCCTTGACGAACCGGTTTTTATTCCCTTTTCCTCCGATGGAGAAATATTTTTTCAGGCCCTTTACGTTCAATATATCTTCCTGTCTGTTTATGATATCGTTTCGCATCCGATGCCCCCCTCTGCTTCGTCGCCTGCCGCGCTGTCCGTCTCAACTCTCCCCGAGGGGCTGCCGCACTCCTTTGCGTCATCGTACAGGAAGCACGCCACCTTATGGTTCGGCGCCGGCTCAAACATAGGCGGTTTACTCTGATTGCACACCGCCATAACCTTCGGACACCGAGGCGCAAAGCGACAGCCTGTGGGAGGATTAAAATAATCGGGGATATGTCCCGGAATACCTTCCGCGATACCTCCTCCGGAAAGTTTGGGAATACAACTCATCAACCCCTGGGTATAAGGGTGCAGCGCCTGACGGAACAGTTCCTTCGTATCCGCGGTCTCCACCATATTACCCGCGTACATAACGTATATCCTGTCGGTAACCTCCCTGGCAACTCCCAGAGAATGGGTAATGAGAATCAGAGCGCTGCATTTTTCCTCTACCCTTTGCTTTAACGTCTTCAGAACCTGATCCTGAATCGTTACGTCGAGATTCGTCGTAGGCTCGTCAGCTATGACCAGATCTCTCGGCGTCGACAGAGACATGGCGATACAAATACGCTGCCGCATACCTCCGCTGAGCTGGAAAGGATAATTCTTCATAATGCGCTCCGGATCCGGGAGAGAGGTCTCTTTAAGGGCGCTGATGACCCTCTCCTCCTGAACCTCTTTTTTCGCGGCTCCTTCAATGCCGGAATAAAAAATAACCTCTTTCATCTGATTTCCGATGGTGAACACCGGATTCAATGACGCGATGGGGTCCTGAAATATCATGGATATACCCTGGGCCCTGAGCGCCTTGATCTCTTTGGCTGACATCTTGAACTCGTCCGTCCCGTTGAAAAAAATCTCGCCGCTGTCCACTCTGGCCTGCCGGGGCAGGATTTGCGCAATGGCGTTTACAGTAGTGGTTTTCCCGCAGCCCGTCTCACCTACTATGCTGACCTTCTCACCGCGTCTCACCTGAAGCTCAACACCGTTAAGCACCTTTGAGTATCCTTTGAAGGAGCGGTAGGATATATAAAGATCCTTTACATTTACCACAAAATCGGGAGGGCACTGTATTTCCATATTTATTCCCCCTCATTGGACAGCATATCTTTTACGCCGTCACCTGCAAGATTGAAACCTAAAACAATTATCATGATGGCCAAAGCCGGAAAAATGGATATCCACCACTGATCCGGCAGATAGCTTACACCGTTGGAAACCATGGCTCCAAGGGATGGTATGGGAGCTTGTTCGCCCATGCCCACAAAGCTCAGAGTCGCTCCCGCAAGGATCGCCCAGCCCACGTCCAACGTCATTTTGGTGAACACCGGAGCCAGACAATTAGGCAGGATTTCTCTCATGAGGATATGCCAGTTGCTTGCTCCCAGGATCTCTGCTGAACGAACATAAACTTCATTTCGGGTAGAGACCACCATACTGTATACCAGACGAGTGTACCACGGCCACCAGGATACGCAGAGTGCCAGCATGGCGTTTCTAAGGCTCGGCTCCACGATAGAGGCTACACACATGACCAGAATCAGCGCCGGCAAAGCTATGAACACGTCCGCCATACGCATAATAAAGACAGATATAAATCTTCCCCGCCAGTATCCCGCCATGAGACCGAGAGTGCCTCCTATAGGCACCACCACTGCCAATACGCCGACACCCATGGTCAGCGCGCCTTTAAAGGCGAACATAATGCGGCTCAGCACATCCCGGCCTACCGTATCCGTCCCCAGAGGGTGCGCAAGAGACGGCCCCAGATTTGCGTTTCTGAAATCCGTATAAGCGCCCGCGTGCTCAGGATAAGGCGCCAACCATGGATGGAGGATAGCAATGGCAAAAACAAAGATAATAATGCACAGGCCCGCCACAGAAAGTTTATTTTGAGAAAACTTATACCAGGCCCGCCGGAAGCGTTCCGTACGGTCCCGTTTAGGCAGGATAATCTCTTCAAACTCATTGTGCATGGAAACCTGCTCGTCAACCATGATATTCTGTTCCATATCATCCACCCTCCTTTGCCAGCCGGATGCGGGGATCAAGGAAGGTGATCAACAGATCCGTGAGAAAATTCATGACAATAAATATCGTACCAAGCAGAAGCACCACCGCGGAAACCGCAAAGATATCCTTGTTCAGCATGGCCACAAGACAGTATCTTGACAGCCCGGGGTAATTGAATATTTGTTCCACAAGAAAGGCGCCGCCTACCATTCCCGCTATATCCATGGCCATAACCGCTACAGTAGAGTTAAGGGAAGGCTTCAGCAGGTATTTAAAGAGAATCTTATTTTCCGGTATTCCGTAGGCCCGTTCCGCCAGGGCATAGGCCTTATCTATGTTTCCGGTCATGCTGGATCTGGTTATACGGGCTGCCTGGCTCATGCCGCCAAAGGACAGCACCACCGCGGGCATAATGAGATGCTTGAAATTATCCACCATCCCCTTAAAGTTTCCGTCCAGCAAGTAGTCGACCATATACATGCCGGTAACATGAGGCGGCGCGGTCATATACTCGCTGATACGCCCCGACGAAGGAAGAATGGGAAAAACATAGGCGAATAGCAGCATGGCAAGCACCGCCCACAAAAACCCCGGGGCGACGACCCCCAGATAAGAAAATATACGTATAAGACCATCCTGCCATTTGCCCGAGTATTTCGTAGAAAGGACCCCCAGCGTGATTCCAAAGACCGCCATGATGATGGCCGACAGGAGAACAAGCTCTATGGTGGCGGGGAAATAGCTTTTTATGTCCTCCAATACAGGACGCCGTGAAACATTGGATGTTCCCAATTCTCCTTTAAGCGCGCTTGTAATCCAATGGGCATACTGCTGGGGCAGGGGGTCATGAAGACGCAGCTCCACCCGAAGAGCCTCTACTGTGGCCTCAGGGGTTCTGGGTCCCAGAGCCAGGCGCGCCGTATCACCGGGCATTACTCTGACCAGGACAAAGATCAGTATCGAAAGTCCAAAAAGAACCAGCAAGTATGTAAAAATTTGTTTTACTATTCTGAACGCCATTGTTAACCTCTTTCAGATCGACCGACGGCTCCGTTTTCAGAGTTAGCGCCGCCGTCCCAAATGATTCTGCGGTTTATTCATCGTACCTGCGATTTGTCCGTTATCCCCGCAGTATAATCCGGCTCGCCCGGATAACCCGGACGAGTCGGATGCAACGGTTGTACCGTCTCTACTCCTGGGCAAGCTCGAAGTATCTGAAAGCGTATCCGTAGCCCATGGGGAAGAGAACGATCTCTCCTGCCATCTGCTTATCAAAGGACAGCCATTTGAGGAGGTAGTTTGACCGGTAAGCAGTATTGGTGGCAGCGTCAAAGAGGAATACCGTAGGACTGAGATCAACGATCTTTTTTGAGATTTCTTTATATTTTTGAACTCTTACATCCTGGTCTACCGTAATTAACGCATCGTCGATCATGGCGTCAATCTCAGCATCCTGGAGCCACTCCATCTGCTCCCATGAACCTGTGGAGTTGGAGTGATATCTGGTTCGGAGAACACTTCCCGCGTCAGCGAAAGCTGGGGCAAAAGCTACAATGGAAGCGTTGGGGGTGGTCTCCGGGGTCTGGGCGTCAGTCATCATGGTGGCAAAGGGTTTACCTGTAAGTTCCACGTTTATTCCCAGCTTTGCGTAGTCAGACTGAAGGAGAAGGGCCATTTTCTCCTGCTGCTGCCCGCCTTCCGTGCACCATGTGAACTTGAAGACCATATCGCCGTTGACCAGGTCCTCATAATAAGGAGATTTCTTAAGTTCGGCTTCGGCCTTTTCCAAATTATATTCATAAGGAAACTCACTGGCATTCAAAGCGCCCGCCATACCGGCTACAACAGGACCGGTGGGTTTTATGCTGCCCTCGAAAATAACATCTACGATTGTGTCATAATCGGTGGCATAGGCCAGCGCCCGGCGTACATGCACGTCGTCGGTAGGCGCAAGCTTGGTGTTGAGCATCAGGTTCGCGTTAACACCTGTCAGGACACTGTGAAGATCCACATTCTCCAGTTGGCCCATGGCCGCCAGGGCCTCAGGCGTCTGGGAATCGTCCGTGATGTCCAGTTCTCCGCGGGATACCATTGTACGAATCGCGGTAGCTTCCAGCCCGCCTATAAGTTTAACCTCTGTGGGAGAATTGGGCTCAATGCCGTCCCAATACTCTTCAAAGCGATCCATAATGAGGTATTCTTCCGTCTTCATTTCCCTTACTTTATAGGGACCCGAGCCGGCGTCATTGGTCTGCAGCCACTCTTTTCCATAGTCTCCGTTTTCGCCGTAAGAACCAGCCGCCTTGAAATTGGGCCGGACAGCCGCTTCCTCAAGTATGTACCCTCTGATAAGCATGGCCGGGAAGGTTCCGGAAGGCATGGTCAGAGCGAATTCTATCGTGTGGTCGTCAATTACGGTAGTTGATTCTACAATCCCGTCAAAGAGATAGGCAAAGCCTTCGCCTATGTCAAGCAGACGGTCCATGCTGAATTTCACGTCGGAAGCGGTAAGGGGATTGCCGCTATGAAACTTGACGTCGTCCCGCAGATAGAACGTATACGCCTTACCATCCTCGGATACATCCCATCTCTCCGCCACATGAGGCCTTATGGTTCCGTCGTCGTTGGGGTAGGTAAGGGTGTCATACAGATTGAGAAGCGCGACGGAATCGCTTCCTTTGCTGCCTACGCCGGGATCGATGAAAGTGGGCCAGTCTATGCTGAGCACAACAGAGCCGACTACTCTGCCGTCAGCCACTAATTTTGCGTCTGAACCGTCGCCTTCTCCCCCCGCGTCGTTATCACCACAACCGAGGGTTCCTATCAGCAGAAACAACGCAAGGGCAAGGGCAGTTGAAATTTTGAATCGTCTTTTCATTAACTTACTCCTCCTAAATTCATCTCTCTTAAATTCTATCTTCTTTTCATAGCTTGGCAGACGCCATCTGATTTATTTCCTGTACACGTTGTTTAATAAAAATAGACTTTTTTAAAAATGGCTGGATTTGGAGATTTCTCTTTGGCAAGAAACGCAGCGCCTCCTTTCTCAAATAGGATTTGAGCAGTCCACGCCATTGTGGACAAACTTTTTTAGATTTCTCAAAATAATATTAGCACACTTCAATACATCACGCATTGTTGCGGATCATAAAGTAAGCGGAGGGTTTTTGTTAAAATTTACAGAAAACTTTGCTTTTTCTTATATGCCGATATATAATTATTACAGCATTCTGGCCTGGACGGCCTGCATTCGTTTCATTTTACACAGAACGGCTTGCCCGCCTAACGAAAGGAAAGATGCCTCTATGTCTGTCACTGTAAAGGATTGCCTTGATCTTCCTATATTTTCTTCAGCCATGATTGCAGCCGGAGAAGCAGGACTTGACCGCCGGGTGGATTCAGTTACGATCGCCGAAGTGATTGTGGAGAGTGAGGAAGAATTTAAAAAGGTCGCCAAGCCCAACGAGCTGACGATATCCGCCTTTGCCACTATTGCTCATGACCCCGGGCTGCAGGTGCTGACGGTGCGCAGATCAGTGATGAACGGCGGATCCGGTCTGGTGCTTTTCTATGTCGGCTTTTATTTAAAAGTGCTTTCCCAGGAGCTTCTGGACGCGGCTAACGATTTAAATTACCCTATTATTGTGATTCCTTCCGAGTTGGGTATTGCCTATATGGATATAGTCAGCGCCGTTATGGAACTCATCTCCAGGGAAAAGCTTCAGGACAAAACTGCAAGAGAGGCTGCCAACGACTATGTTTGCGCCGTGCTGAACAGCAATAAGGCACAATCCGATATTATCGCTAAAAAGCTTGGCATAAACAGTGACAACCTCTACGGGATTTGTATATTCTCGCAGACTCCAGGCTCCCAAGGGAACAACTCCGCTCTCTCCCTCAGCGAACAGTTCTCTGATATGCTAAAAGAGTTGGGAATATCCAACTTATCCTCTGTGGTGAAAAACAGGATCGTTTTCCTTTTATTTGCGGGAAGCAAGAAACAGTCGACCTTTTCCGCTTTTCGTGAGGAATATAAAAATTTCATTGCGAAAATTACCGATTCGGAAGTTCTTATTTTTTCATATTTGAACAAGCATAAAAAGTCATCTTTCAGGAATCTCTACCTGGATTTCTGCAAGGCGGTGGATATACTTCCTCTGATTTTTCCATACCGGAACGACTTTGACAGTTATTCCGTACAATTTGCTTTAAACTGCACCAATATCATTGAAAATGACCAGGGCTTTTTTGATGAATCAAGCATCTATTCTCTTCTCCAGGAATTATCCGAAGAGGATCTGCAGACCCTTTCCATATACATGCTGGACAGCAATATGAGCGCTGCCATGGCGGCAAAGCTTCTCTATGTTCATACCAACACCATCACATACAGGATTAATAAGATCAAGGAACGACTCCATCTCAGTTTTTCCGATATCTCCGAGATCAATTCCCTGGGGGCTGCCCTGGCGGTAAGGCGGATCCTGCAGGCGAATAAAACCAAATAGATAAGTGTTAAAAAGTAAAAAATTCATGGCAGATGCTCGGTTTAACGGCCGGGTATTTTTACTGCGAACCTTTAACAGTTGTGTTTGATATTTCTTTTTTAGTGTGATACAATACGAAAAAATTATCCCCAAATTGCGAATAACCCAAAGGAGGGCTCTGATGGATATTAGGATCAAGAAATTAGCTGAGGTTCTCGTACATTATTCCTGCAATGTTCAAAAAGGCGAACGGGTTCTGATCTCATATGACGGAGATTCGGCCAGGCCTCTGGTCAAGCAGCTCATAAAAGAAATCTATGCATGCGGGGGCTATCCTTATACAGAGCTTTGGGATTCTTCCATTATCCGTGAAATTCTACTGGGCTGCAATGAAGAGCAGCTTCTTTTTATGAACGAGTGTCTGCTTCACCAGATGAAGGGAATGCAGGCTTATATCGGTATCGGCGCCTATGACAACACTTCCGAAAAGGCCGACGTTCCCTCCTCACAACAGAGTCTTTACAACAGAATACTGCGACCGGTGCAACAGCAAAGGATAGATCATTCCAAGTGGGTGGTTCTCCGTTATCCCAACAACTCTATGGCACAATTGGCCAACACCAGCCTGGAGAACTTTGAAAACTTCTACTTTGACGTCTGCACCCTCGACTACGGAAAAATGAGTAAAGCCATGGACGCTTTGAAGGAACTGATGGACAGGACGGATAAGGTCCGCATCACAGGCCCGGGAACCGACATAACCTTCTCTATCAAGAATATCGGCGCGATCAAATGCAGCGGCGAACGCAACATTCCCGACGGAGAAGTCTATACGGCTCCTGTCAAAGATTCTGTGAATGGCAGAATCTCTTACAACACCCCTTCCGAAAAGGATGGCTTCACCTACGAAAATGTAGTCTTTGAAGTGAAGGACGGAAAAATTGTCAAGGCAACAGCCAATGACAATGACCGGATCAACCAGCTGCTGGACACAGATGAAGGATCCCGCTACTTCGGCGAATTTGCCATCGGCGTCAACCCCTATATCCTCCACCCCATGAAGAATATCCTCTTCGACGAGAAGATCGCCGGCAGCTTTCACATGACTCCCGGCTGCGCCTACAAACATGCTGACAACGGCAATGTATCGGCGGTCCACTGGGATCTCATCATGATACAGCGGCCCGAATACGGCGGCGGAGAGATATACTTTGACGACGTCCTGATTCGCAAGGACGGACTTTTCGTTCTGCCGGAGCTTGAGATCCTGAATCCGGAAAATCTCAAATAGAAAATATACGATTTTCTATAACCAGTTTGCATTTAACATATCAAGAAAGCAGAAGAGGGAATTCACACTCTTCTGCTTTGTTTTGGACTATGAGTTGTACGCCATTTCCATGACGTCAATACCTCTATCTACTTTAAGTATCTCATATTCAGCAACCAGATACAAGACTGCTATTTGAGCAAATTATATGCTATGCTACCTTACATGCAAAGATTGTCATCCCGAACGAAGTGAAGGATTTTCTTTAAGATTCTTCACTAACGCTCAGAATGACACCAGGGGCATTCTGAATGACAATTTTAATTCAAACCGGCTTCTATAGGAAGTTAAACAAAAACGGGGGATTTATATACGATGGATCAAGATACATTATATGAAAATGAGCATTTAAGTCAAATTAAAGAAATGGCGATAAAGGAGCTTGATTTGCTTAGAGATGAAGCGGAGAATACGGCTTCTGATATCCTTTCCGCTAAACGCGAATTGCAAGAGGAAGGTTCACACTCGATTTCCAATCTCTCGGATCCGGATAATTTTGAACAACTTGTGGAGCTTAGTCAGTTTGCTACGCTTGTTTCTGATACTATTACCAAACACGAAACCATCGTCAAGCAGATTGGCCAGCTGGAAAGGATGATTCAGTCCCCATACTTTGCACGCATCGATTTCAGATTCCCTGATGAGAAAGAAGATAGCCCTGTTTACATCGGACGATTTTCACTCTGGGACGACTATACGGCTATGGTTCATGACTGGCGCTCTCCCATTGCCAGCATGTTTTATCAGTTCGGATTAGGGGACGCGTACTATGAAGCGCCCGCCGGAAGAATTACGGGCACAATTAGCCTGAAGCGCCAGTACGAAATAAAGAACGGGATATTGGAGTATTTCTTTGATGCCAGCATTGAGATTCTGGATGAGTTTTTAAGAAAACTTCTTTCTCAGAATGCCTCCACACAGATGAAAAGTGTTGTAGAGACAATCCAACGGGATCAGTATGTTGTAATCAGAGATACGGAAAATGATGTATTGATGGTTCAAGGAGTGGCAGGCAGCGGTAAGACTTCCATTGCCCTGCATCGTGTAGCTTATCTGATGTATAAAGGCCTTGATGACAGCCTGTCAAACCATCACATCATCATTATTTCGCCAAATCAACTATTTGAGCGGTACATTTCCAATGTGCTGCCCGATTTGGGTGAAGAAAACACCACTTCATACCTATTGGACGAACTCTTCAAAGCAATATTAAAGACCAGGAAAATCCAAACCAGATATCAATTTTTAGAGCGTATTATTTCAGAAAATGATAAGTCCTGGGTCTCTGTCATGAAGAGAAGCATGGAATATAAAGCCTCCGAAGCTTTTGTTCAAGTTCTGGATAAGCTAAGTTTGCCTGAAGCCGATTTCAATCATGTTCTCGAGGCTTATAAAAAAATCTTCGAAGACAGTGCTTATTTTTATGAGCTTGCAAAGGATGTCCCCTGCCCTGCCGGTATTGAAGATATCTTGCGCTTTACCAGAGGAAATCTACAATCCTCCTCCTTGTTTTATGACGATGCCGCCGCCCTTTCTTATTTATATATTAAGCACTGTGAATATGATGAATTCAGGCACATCAGGCAAGTGGTTATCGACGAGGCCCAGGACTATTACTTTTTGCATTTTAAAATACTCAATTTGCTGTTCCCCAATACGCGTTATACAATTTTAGGCGATATCAATCAGACCATTGAAAAATCCGAGAATCTTTCGTTCTACGAAAAAATAAAGGATGTTATTAAGAGAAAGAAAAGCGCCATCGTTACATTGGATAAGAGCTTCCGGTGCACGAAGGAAATTCTTCAATTCGGCGCTCAGTTGATAGGTTCCGAAGTAAAAGCCTTTGGCCGAAAGGGAGAAATGCCAGGCATATACAAGCTGAACGCAGAAGATGATTTGGAAACCCTTTTGAATGAAATAGAACTCTGTAAAGAGGAAGGCTTTCGATCCATATGCATATTATGCAAATCGGGCAAAAACAGCTCGGCGCTGCATAAAGGATTACGCAAAAAAACGGATGTTTCTTTAATCAAAAGTGAATCCAATGTCGACTTAGCAGGCACGTTCATATTGCCAATCTATTTATCAAAGGGCCTGGAATTTGACGCCGTGATTATTTGGGATGTGGATGTGACACACTATTCTACTGAGGATGACAGAAAACTCTTGTACATTGCCTGTACGAGAGCTTTGCACAGGCTCAGTCTGTTTTACACAGGCACTTTAAGTCCGCTGCTGAGTTTTTAGGGAGATGCAAATACTATCACTCCTCCGGCTTTTATATCCTTGCTTTGGTGACTAAATCCTCCAACACGGCCCTTTCATGTTCCAGCTGTTTCTCAGCACCATTACCTATAGCGGTCAGGCGGTTTAGAACATTCTCTATCCGGGTTTTGGTATCCATCACTTGAGTTTGAGATTCGTTGATCCTGTCCAGTACCGCCCAGTCCGCAAACAACCCGTCGAAAAAGTAGTCCGCGAAGAATAAAAATCCATCAATATTAACCTGCATATCCGCGGAAATATCCACATCGATCAACTCCGTTTTAAAACGGCGCAGCTGTATCTGTAATTGCTCAACCTGCCGCTGAGCATCATCCAGATGACCGTGTTTTGCCATACCCGTTAGAAGTCCTCCCCCCAGCAGGTCCCAAGTGCCCCAGCCTTCCGCGCTGTCAAGGCTGGACAGAATATTCCGGGCTGTCTCAAGAGCTGCCTGGCCGGCTCCCAGCGCCTCTTGAATCTCTTTAATCTGTTCCTCCAGATGGGAAACATGCTCCTCAGCCCGAAGGATTTCTTCAGCATCCCGGGCACCGAGGGATTTTACAGCCTGCAGCTTCTCCTTCAGCGCTTGTTCATATTGCTGCCCGCATTTACCCAGCTCCTTAAGCTCCTCCTCGTCGCGTTTGATATCCTCTTCAACGGCACGAAGCTCCCGGGCGGCAACGTCATACTTAACTCTGGCCGCGTAGGCTTCCTCCCGCTCTTTATCCAGCTTTTCATCCATTTTGCCGATGACTCCATAGAAGAAGGCAGCTAAGCTGCGGCCTTCCAGGCGTTCCACATCGGCCTGTTCGTCCAGCTTGCTCTTTTTAAGCTCATTTACTTTGGCACTCAAAGACCGGCGTTGGGTGTATAATTCTTTTAACTTGGACTCTGTATGTCTTTTTTGCTCGATTTGCAGCCGAAGAAGCCGCAGTTTTTCATCATAGTTCGCCATAGGGAACTCCTTTCGTCAGTATAAACTTATATCATTCAGACAGATCGGGATTTTCCAAAGAATAAGAGTTTTCTACATAGGAAACCACTCCCATAGCGTTGTCAATGGTGCCTTCTGCCGAAACATAGTGGAAAACTCCCTGCTCATCCTCAACGATCCAGCAGACGATGATGCTGGGCAGTTCGTGATCCGGGTTATTAAATCTTCCATATATCTGGACCGCCTCATAATCGTTCACGGTCACTCTGGCGGCTGCAATGTCCGTCACGCTATCCATTGCCATATTATACCATATATAAGTCGCCACAGCATCTACGTCAAGTTCGTTTTTTTCTTCTTCCGGCATTCCTTCAGTGTCAAACACATTCAAGGTAATAATCGATGTGCCGGCTGTATTTGAGTATTGGAGGTCCGTACCTCCGTCCAGGTCGAGGAATTTTACCCAGTCACCCGGCACAGCGACATAGCCTAACTCCTCATTTCCCACAATCTGCATATCCGTTTCATTTTCCCCGGTGCTTGATTCATCACTCTGGTCTGTGTCACGATCCGACTCTGACAGTTCTCCCCCCTTTAGCTCTCCCCTGTCTCCGCCGTCGCTTTGACAAGCCGCAAAGACAAAGCACATTGCGACTGCCAATAGAATGGCAGTTAGTTTTGTTAATTTCATCCCATTCCACCCTTTCATTTTACCTCTGTGCCAATTTTGATTTTCCCAGCAACTGACAGCCTTTCGGGAGGCAGCGTTAAGAATATAACACTTTACTCATTGTAACAACTAAAATCGCTTTTTTCAACCTCGTCCGGCTTCCTTACGGAGCTTACGCATATATTACCCTTACGAAATATCCCCTTAGGAGTAAAAATCAAAACAACTACGGTTTTACAGCATTGTCCGATCTGAAAAATCTTCCGGCCAACAAGGGAACCTTGCGGACCGGAAGAAGAAATCTTTGTATAAGCTTATATAATTTTTTGGCATTCTGCTAAAACAGTATACCATATGCTGGCTACGCCTATACGTTCATCCCCAGTACTCTGGGAAGAAACAGGCTGATCTCCGGAACATAAGCGATTATAAGGACTACAACGATCAACGCCACAAGGAATGGTATTATCTGTTTTGAAATAGCTCCCAGCGGGATCTTTGCCACCCCGCAGGCTACGAACAGGCAGACGCCGAAAGGCGGAGTGATCATGCCTACAGCTAAGTTAACGCAAAGAAGCATTCCAAAGTGAATCGGGTTAATTCCAAGCTGAAGAATCACCGGGAACAGGATCGGCACCATGATGAGCATAGCCGCGATGGTGTCCATAAAGGTTCCGATAATCAGCAGCATAATGGTGATCAAAAATAGAATTACATAGGGATTGCTCGAAAAATCCAAGATTGCGTTGGCAATCATATCGGGAATACGGTTATATGTAAGCACGTAGCCAAACAGTGCCGCGGCGCATATGAGTAGCAGGATCGAAGCGGTGCTTACGGCCGAATCCTTCAGAATTTGAATGCATAATTTCAGGTTGATATTACGATATACGAAGGCTCCGATGATAAAACCGTATACCACGGCCACCACAGCGGCTTCCGTCGGTGTGAAATAACCACTGTAAATGCCGCCCAGCACGATAACAGGCATGAGAATCGCAAGAATGGCGTCTTTAAAAGTAATGAGTATATCCCTGAGGCTGGGCTTCTGATAGTCTCTGTAGCCGCGCTTCCTCGAGATAATGTATACCGTGGTCATCAACCCCAGCCCCATCAGTATTCCAGGTCCGAATCCCGCTATAAACAGGGTGCTTACCGAAGTGCCGGTCAGAATACCATAGGTTACAAAGGGAATACTGGGCGGGATGATAACACCGATGGTTCCGCCGGAGGCATTGATGGCGGCGGCGAAATTGGTGTCGTACTTGCGCTTTTCCATTTCAGGAATCATGATTCCCCCAATGGCGGCGGTGGTGGCTGCTGACGAACCGGAAATTGCGGCAAAAAACATGCAGGCCACGATGGATACCAGCCCCAGGCCGCCGGTAAAGCGCCCCAGCAATGAATTGGCAAAGGCTATAAGCCTCTCCGATATGCCCCCGTGACTCATCAATGTCCCTGCTAAAATAAAGAAGGGTACCGCCATATAGGCAAAAGAATCAGCTGCAGTGAACAGGCGCTTCGGTATATAGTCAAAGGGAATACCGGAAAGAATCATGGCAGGAATACAGGCGATAATTAAAGAAAACCCAATAGGAACCTTTAAAAGAAAAAGGATCGCCAGGGATCCGAACAGTACCAGCGCGATAAGACCCGGCGTCACCATCATACGATCACCTCCTGCCCATCCTCGTTACTGCGGAAATTTGTAAAAAGAGCTATGGTGTTAATGAGGAAATGGGTAATCATTAAAAACCCGCCCAATACTAAGGAAAAATACGCGATGCCGATGGGGATCTGCATTGCCGGTGATTTCTGCATCATTGTAAGACTTACGAGCTGCACTCCATAATAAACAATAATTCCGCAGCAGAAAATACAGGCGGCGTTGGTAACGATCTCAATGGCGCTGCGCACTTTTAACGGGAATTTGTCTACGAGAAACTCTATGACGATATGAGACTTTCTCTTTACTCCTACACTGACGCCCAAATAGGTCAAATAGATCATCAGATACCTTGCCAGCTCCTCTGACCACGGCAGGGACGCCGACAGTTCACGAAAGACTACCTGCGCAAACACAACGACCGTCATAATGGCCAGAGCGACGGCGATAATCCATAAAGTCGCCGACTCTAAAATGTCACTTATTTTTTGAAGTAATTTCATTTTTATCTAACCCTTCGTCAGCCTCTGCCGATGGGAAACAACAAATCAACAGAGCCTGTACTATCTGAGAAATCACCTCGCCGGTACAAACCGGCAAGGTGATCGTTTATGAAGCGGGACGTCCGGTCCCGATCAATACTGGTAATTTCTGATGGCGTCAATGGAGTCCTGTCCGAACTGCTTGGCGTATTCCACGTACGCGCCCTGTAACGCGTCCTGGAAAAGCTTAATCTCAGGGTAGGTTACCTGCAGGCCCTCGGCCTCCATCTCAGCGATCTGCTCGGATTCACCGTCTTCACAGAGCGCGCGTTCATAGTCGGCAACTTCTCTGGCAGCCTGAAGCAGAATCTGCTGTTGTTCGTCCGTAAGTCCGTCCATGAGATCCTTGCTGAAAAGGATCATAGCGGCAGAATAAACATGATTTGTAATTGCCAGATGGGCCTGCACTTCATTGACTTTCGAGGAATAGATAACAGCAATGGGATTCTCCTGTCCGTCGATGACTCCCTGTTGCAACGCGGTGAAGACTTCACTCCACGCCATGGGGGTGGGATCCATTCCCAGAGCGGAGAAAGCTGTCATATGCGCCTGGTTTTCCATGCAACGCAATTTTAAACCTCTGCAATCCTCCGGTGTATTGATAGGTCTTCTGGAGTTGGTCATGTGACGGAAACCGTTTTCCCAGAAAGCTCCGCCGACAATGCCAAGGGGCTCAAGTTTGGCGATGAGATCATCTCCGACAGAACCGTCAAGCACCGCATGAGCATGCTCATAGCTTTCAAAGAGATAGGGGAGATCCAGAATCAGGAACGCGGGCTCAAAGTTACCTAAAGGTCCTGTAGATGTAACAGCAATATCCAAAGCTCCCATCTGCAGGTCTTCTATGTTAGCCCGTTCGTCTCCTAACTGGGCGCTGTCGAAAATGTCGATTTTGATTGTATCGTCGGAGCGTTCGGCCACAAGCCTGGCAAACTCCCGAAGGCCTTCATTATAAGGATGTGTGGGTGCCGTGCTGCTGGAGGCCCGCAATAAGATCGTCTTTGAGGGATCCGCTCCTCCCGAATCGGTTTCACCCGACCCGCCGCAACCCGCGAGACTTGCGAAAACCAGTGATAATACCAGTAAAATTCCAATTAACTTCTTTTTCATTGTGCTCTCCTCTCCTTAAAACGCAACTTTAAAAACAGCAATTCAGGCAAACTGAATATTTGAACAAGTATAGTGGTTCCAGGCTTACTGTAATCTGGATGAAGCGTGATCGTAAAGGAAAGAATGAATTAAAAAAAACCAACAATTTATGTAATTGATGCAAATTATTGCTGAGTTCTCCTCCATTCATTTCGAATTACGAAACGTCGTTTCGCAATGTTCAATATTCTTAATGATTGTTCATATTATAATAAGACCCGGATGCAGTCAAGCAGTTTGTTCAAATTTTCTGACTATAACTTGTAAAACAATTTGACCAAAACGCTCTCTATGTGTTTTGGTCCAGGCGTAAACTACCCGTTCTTTGGACGTGTTCCTCATTCCGAAACATCACTCTATCACTGAATTGAAAGCTGATATCCAGGTACTCTGAACTGCTACCCGTTTACTTTGAAGAAGTATAATCAAAGAATCCTCTTTCCATCTTATAGGATATGATACAGTCTGCCCTTGCGATTTCAACGGCTTCCTCTTCATTTATCATGTCTTTTCCGAGCTCCGCGCTTCCCAGAATTGACATAATCATATCTCCGTATTCGTCCCACATAGCCTTGGGCACATTGCATCCGGCTGCGTAGTATCCGGGGACGTCCTTATAAATCAGGAAAAGCCAATAGATATCCCCGCCTATCTCCTCGGTGCATTTGGTGGCGTTCAATCCATTCTCCAAGGTGATATCTTCAAAAGTGACGCCGGTGCCGCACAAGCCTATGCCGTTCGCATAGTAAAGAAGCTGAATCCTCATTGACGGCTCATCTTCCGGCCAGAATATAATACCAAACGTATTTTCGTGATCCCTGTTATCGCTGTCCACAATGCTGTATTCCCAGCCCTCGGGGATCTTCAGTGCCATATTGGCATATTGATAACTGTATTCGGCGGTTTTTGCTTCCTCCTGCCATTCAAGGTTATTCTCCCCGGCTTCTCCGAGATTTCCGGGATTATCATTGCCATCTCCCACACCGGCCGAAATACCGGAACAGCCCGAAACGACCATTGCGAGTAATATTAAAGACAGCACTACGGCCAAAAGCCTCCTCATTGTATCCACACCTTTCAGAGAAACTGACAGAGGATTGATTTTAATAGGTTTGACGATGAGAATAGGTTTTGGTTCCGTAAGCTTATGATTTAGTTGTCTGCATAGCATGGCGCATACATCCCCTCCGGATAAAACGCTTAGGAGGAGCAGTGATCCGCAATCCAAAGGAGAAGTCCCTGGGTTGTTGCGTATAAAAACGCAGAATCAGCCATTGCAATCATTATCTCTTCTTTGCTGCCGGCTCTATACATTCCCGAATCGATCATGTCGTCTATTTCCGCATCATCGACTATCATGCCGCCGTCATCAAAAACCTCCTTCAAGCTGCTGTTTGCCGCATTTAGTTTGTTCAGATAAGATTCGGCCTTTTTGTAGTTATCCAGCTTGTAGTACAGAGCAACGATAGGGAGCAGCATATGCGGTCTTTGTTCTTCGTATTTTTTATAAAGCTTCATTGCGTTTATTTCATCCTCGAAGAACGCGTATAGAGCAACAAGGGTATACCTCACTCCTAAATTATCGCCTTCCGACAGCAAGAGCAGTTCTTCGCATTCCTTTATTGACTTTCTGAATTTGCCTAACTGAAGCAAATGATTTATATAGGTATGTCTCAGCCTCATATATGGTCTTGTTTCCAGGATGCCCCAGAATCTCCCTATAGTTTCATCGATCAAAAGATCTTCTTTCTTTAAATGTTCCTCCGCTTTGACGATCAGCTCTTCATATTTGAGCTTTAGCTTTTCGGGATTATCTGTTGTTAACTCTGCAATCATGACTTCTGCGTCGAGACAGTTTTTATCTAACTGCAATGCCTTTTTCGCATGCTTTAACGCGTCCTGCGGACTATCCGCTTCATAGGCCATATCCAAATAGTCCCATGCGTCTTTGCCTTTTCTCTTTGGTGTGTCAGTACTCACATTCACCATATTCATGAATTCGCCGACCTGTTTTTCAAAATCTTCTTCACTGTTCATCTCTTTGTCACTTAAATATTGCTTAAGATCTCTGAGGACTTTTTCTGTATCTTTACTCATCAATGTATTCCTTTCGCATTCGAAGCTGAAGCATTTTTTCTATTGCGGATAAAGCGAAGAGTTATACCTGCCAGATAGGCATGGATTGTGAGTATTATGTCTAAATCCTTCATACTCCCAAGCCCATTCTCATAAGATATCATAGATACGCGTTTACAAATTTTCTTATAAAATTCGTCACTCCATATGGATTCTATGATATGTTCGCAATAACAGATCTTAAGCAGGACATCTTGCAGCATGTCGTTAAACAAGTTTTGTCTGTCCATGCTTACCCTTACGGATATCAACTTAAAGCCCAGCTCATCCTTTAGCTCTAAAAGAGTGTGCAAGGCTATAATTCCATAATTGTTGTTGTGGGAAACCACAAAGGTGTCGTAGCCTTTTTCCACCAAATGGACAGCGTCAGCACGGATTTTATCCGCATATGTTTCCATATTTGCCTCGTTTATATCCGATAAATGCGATATCATGGTAAACAAAGCGGTTCTTTCCCTGTCCATATCAGGAATTGGCGCAGGCTCTGGAACCTCCTCAATAAAATCCAAATCTTGTTTGTTTTGTTTTGACAACTTAACGCAACTCCGATCTGTAAATACTGCGTGATAATCCCTTGTGTATATAAAGTGTATATCCTGGTGGATAAATTGTCAAATAGATAGACGGTGTCGACGCCTCCGTGGCCTGGCTTAACTGCCGATTTAAAATCGAGGGTTCCACATCATTATCGTATTTATTTCAACAAACCCTTCACTACAAATTCCGATAGATGGGTTAAGATTTCGGGGAAATACTTTATACCTATCTCCTCTTTGTGTGTGTCCGCGTTTATGATGGCGGCAAATAGAGCCGTTATCATGTCTGCGCTTATATCGCTTCGCATGACGCCCTTTTTTTGCCACGTCTCCACGGCCTCGCCCATAAGCTCATATACAAAATTTACTTCTTCTATTCCGCCGGAGTCGCAGAAGCTTTTTTCGATTTTTTTAAAAACCTCCCTGTTGTACCACTCCCTTAAAATAGGATTTGAATTCATTCCTTCCAGGTTTATGGCCATGGCTTTTTGCATGGTTTCCATAGGCGTATCGTCAGGGGATAAGGCTTCCATGACACGTTTTTTTAACTTCAGATTTTCCTCCAGGTAAATTTCCATAAAAAGGGCGTCTTTTGAGGGATAATAAAGATAAAAAGTACCCGCCGCAATATCTGCGGCTTTTGCTATGTCCGCAACCCCTGTGTTCTTAAACCCTTTTTCCCCAAATATTATTCGCGCCGATTCTTTGATTTTTTCTCTTTTGTCCATATACTCTTCTCCTAAATGTTTTTGCCCATTGATCTGCCTACTAACTCGAAAAGGCGTCCCAACAATTTTTTCCCGGCTCCCATATTCACATCATAATAATAATCTGACTTAAACCAGCCTTTCCTTTCAAAATAATCGTAATCATACCCGCGGTAACCCGCCGTCTGAAGAGCCGAGCGATTGAGGCGGAACAGCATTACTCTAAAAAGAGAAGGGCGCTTGTTCTCCTTGTGCGTTAATGCTTTATAAAATCTTTCCGCAGCGGCTTTTATACGCGCGTTGAATTGTTTAATTTGCTTATCGTTCATATTGCCGCCATCGCCGACAAGCGTCCACAGCGAGCAGCCTTTGACAGGACTGAATCCCATATTTTCACCGCTCGTTTCCATATATTTGCGAACCCCGCCCGCAACCGGCATACCCCGTGTCAATATCGCGGTACAGACCTTGCCGAAGAAGCGCGGTCTATGGAATAGAAAGGAGAGCCTGTCAAACAAATTTTTCATCCGGGCGGGCACCTGAAACGCATAGCTTGCAGCTGCAAAAATTACGCCGTCCGATTCTTCGAATTTTTTTATCATAAAATCCCTGTCATCTTTGCAGGGACATTCATCCTCGCCTTTATCAAAACACAGTTTGCATCCGCGGCAGAACCTGAGGTCCAGATCGCTTAGAAAAAGCGTTTCGAATTCGATTTCACCCAGCGCTTTTAAATTTCTCTCAAATTCATCAACAGCCCTGCAGGTGTTTGCTTTATTTTCGACTCCGATTAGCGCCAACACCTTTTTCACGGCCTGCCTCCTTTCATTCCCGACAATATCTTTAATATGAAAAATATGAATGAATATAATTTTTATTCATTCATATTGTAATATTGCGCTTGGATACTGTCAAGGTGTTATGTCTGAGGCACAAAAAATGAGACACGAGGTCTCATTTTTCATGACTGTGACACGGCAGTAAACCTTGTCATAATGCCGGCATCCGCAATTAGTCCCACAATTTTAGGAATCCTAACGGATATAGATGTCGGCAAGTCAGAACATGTTTCTATAATTGCTTGGCAGCAACCATCGCATATTTGCCGCCGTCCATGATGATATCCGCGCCGGTCAGATATTTGACTTTTGGATCAAGGAGCATATAAATCAGACTTGCCATCTCTTCAGGCTTTCCAACCCGCTTAAAAGCAGTCCCTGCGATAATGCGCTCCATATTGTCCGCCTGAGCCGCAAGCATAGGAGTGTCAAAGGATCCGGGAGCTATGGAAAGGATGCGTAAATCACGTTTGCCGAAACGCGTAACATTGGCCGCCGTGTAATAAATGACAAAGCGTTTTGATGCGCAATATGCAGGATAGGACTCCCCTAATTGAGGCATCTGGTTCTTTTGCTTGCGGATTATTTCGAGGCACTTCTCGGAAAAGTCCGCAGCGTCGGGCTCATTCCAAACAGCTATTTCCTCCGGAGTTGGAGCATAGAAATATCCTGTGATGGAAGAGAAATTGAGCATGGTTCCTCCATTCATCAGAGGCAGAAATGTATTGTTCACATTGATGGTGCCTATCATATTGATTTTGACGATCTCTTCGGCAGCTGCCTGGTCAAAATCAACGCCGGCAGCATTTACCACATTCCCGATAGGAGCTATTTTCTCTGCGGCTTTTGCAAATTCCCGAACAGAAGGAAGATCTGAAATATCACAAGGATGGCCATATCCTTCGACCCCGGCCGCTTTCATTTCCTTAACCGCCTTCTCGATTCTTTCCTCATTTCTTCCGCCGACAAAAACGGGGCCGTAATTACCAAGCTCTATTGCTGTAGCAAGGCCCATTCCAGAAGTGCCGCCGGTCACAACTTGTAGCTTTCTCATATTGTTTTTCCTCCTGCTTAATATGTTTTCGTGCTCTGCCACAAATATAATGATGCCTACTTTCCACAGCTATATGTGCACAGAGTGAATGTTTGTTATTATTATAACAAACATTCGTGAGAGATGTCATCTGTTCCGCTTTAATGATACAAACCGGTACTATTTGTTTCAGGGTATAAGCAGGCTCCAACCTTTAATGAGAATGCAAATGGAGGACTTATGGATTGCTATCATTCACCATCCTATTATTGACACGATGGTTTCAGATTGATATTTTATAAACAGCAGGGATCATTCTATTCGCATTTTACAATTTTATAAAGGCAGGGGCATGGTGTTATAATATGGCCAATAAACCGAATAACAGAAGAGTAGAAGAATCAGTTAATTTCTTAATGGAAGCACTTCTGACGCTCATGAAAAGAGAGTGTTACCACCGTATTTCCATCACTCAGATATGTCAGGAGGCACATATCGGGCGAAACACTTTTTATCGAAATTTCACTACCAAAGACGATCTTTTAAAACACATTATAAGAAAAAAGGTCAGGGATATCGTTGAAGCTTTTGAAGCCGGACGATATATTGATCTGCAAAATGTTCAGACGAAAGACATGGAACTTACTTATCGGCGCTATTACGAATTCTGGTACAGCCAAAAACAATTCCTTTCAACGATTCATCATCAGAACCTATTTTGTTTATTTGCAAATGAATACGCTGCTAATCTCCATAACTATGTATTTGACTATATTCTGCCTCCTGATCAGTCCGATACAGCGGAACGGTCTGCTGATTTTATGTATGCATGGTCAGCCGCTTCGCTCACCAGCCTTTTGCACACATGGACTGTTCATCAATTCAGCGAATCAATCGATTTCATGGTTCAGCTGACCCTTCGATTCCGATCTCACTGGGGGAATATGACAGACAAAACCAAGTGATGGCGGCGCTGTTGATAGTACAAAGAAGTCATTGGCAAGACTTTTCTGTGATTTATTAAGATGTTGAATTTAGGCAATATCCCGTAGGAATACTAATATTTCCTCAGCCATTCCTACTAATGAATGTCCCTTGTCTGGCAGTTCTACCACCTGACATTGTGAGATTTGTTTCAATGCACGTTCGGCTGTTTCGTCTGATTTAAGAATAACATCATTATTTCCAACAAATATCAAGCATGGCATAGAAAGCCTTTTGAGTTCTTCGTCAGAAAGTACAGGAATAATTTCCTGCCGCACATTAAAAACCGACATAATCAACTTTTGATAATTCAGCTGAATTTCTGGAATTGGCATGCCACCGTTTAGTTGTATTAACAACTCGTTTATTCCACTTTCACCTTTTGGAAGCAGCTCCATTGCAAGCAAGGCAAAAGCCGGATTTTGTGAACCGATACCCGCCGGTGCAAGCATTACAAGTTTCTTTACTCTTTCCGGATATAGTGTTGAGAACCGTAAGGCTAACCAACCTCCCAATGAATTTCCCACAAGGTATGTGTCTTTGATGTTGAGTTCATTAAGCACATCTAAAAGCCATTCGGCATAATCGTTACCATCAAGGGAAAGTTGATTTTCGTCACTTTCACCCGGCTCACCGGGAATATCCGGTGCAATAACACGATAATGCGGAGCAAGTACCATAATATCATCTAACCACATGGCAGAATTCATGCTGCTGCCATGAAGAAATATAACCGTTGGCTTTTGGGTATCTCCTGCGGACAATGCGAAAGTATTTCCATAACGTGTAGGAATATTTATCCTTTCATAAGGAATGGTCAAATGCTCAAGCAGCATATTATAATAGTTTGCTACAGCGGTCTTACCGCTTTCTGAATTAAATGCTTTTTTCATAATTTCTCTCCAATCTAAATTAAGTTTAATTCCTCTGTTACAACAGAGATTATTTCTATCATTTCTTTCATAAAATGAATATTTCCCCATAAAGCTATACGAACTTTATTTTCATGCTCTAAATGTTGTATGTGCATTGTAGATTTGCCATATTCCTGTGGTTTACAATTCAATGCTGCCGTGAGCATATTGACAATACGAGTACTTTCGTCGAAATTATCAATTTGAATATCAATTACAGAAGATACGATAGCTTTATCTTGAGGGCGTGTAATAACATCAAGATTACGGTTATCTGTGCTTTCTGCAAAGATACTTAGGTCATGTCCGGTTATGCGCCAGCTTTTACCTATTTTGTTGGCTCGTAATTTTCCTTCTCGAATATACCGCTGTATAGTTTTGGGATGAATATTGAGCATTTTGGATATTTGTTCAACTGTATAATATTTTTCCAACATCTAATTACTCCTTATTATATCTTATTAATGTAATAATAAGATATAATAGGTAACTTGTCAATGGAAAAATTTGAGATTGTTTTAGAAGCTTGTTAAATCTTGTTAAAAGTGTTTTCTATTATCCTCATGCATTAAATTGTAAAACTAACCTCCCGCAGAATTTAAAAACCGAGGTCTATTTTCGAACCTTTTCGAAAGGTAAACAATGTCTGTAATCGAAGTGCGAGACTTAAAAAAGGACTATGGGACTATTCGCGCATATCCACCTGTTTTCTTCCATATAACACCTCCATTATCACTTCACAACTCATACTTTCTAAAAGGCCAACACATTTACCTTTCAACATTATTCAAATTGATAATTAGTATAATGTTACTTAGAATACCAATCTGCGACTACATAAAAAGCTTTTTTTCTTTCCCACATAATTCGATCTGGATTATTACTGTCTTGTATTACCTTTACAATTCCATAGCTGGCCATATCTAAATCGAACATCGGATTTTCTGCGTAATATTGTTGCGGTACTATAAATTCATATACGTAGGCACCATAAATATTTTCCTGATCATAAATATTAATAAGGTCACTTACCAAATCAGCCTGAGTCTCTTCACTCCGCTTAAATTTACCTTTTATTCTAGGCGGGTTCTTATAATAATCAATAATTTTCCATCCTAGCAGGCCCAGTTCCTCAGCACCTTCATACGTACAACATCCAAATTCCGTTATGACTACAGATTTTCCATAGTGATTTAGTTTTCGTAATTCACTTAAGTACGATTGCTCGTTGTCCTTGCTCCGAAACAGATTGACTCCTACTAAATCAAATTGGCCCCAATCAACACCCTCCCAAATTCCTGCAGCGTATGTGATTCTACCTTTGAATTCGTGTCGTACAACCTGTATAGCTTCTTGTAAGTATTTATTTAGCCTGTGGTCGATTCTGGATTTTATAAATTTAACCCAATATAACGCTTGCATCCTCCAGTGATAGGATATTCCGGGAATGAAGCCTTTAACAAATAATGACGTTTCACAACCTATATTTAATATCACATTGTCGTTACTTCTAAGTTTTTCACCTTCTCTTGCACAGCGTTGTATAAAATCCAGCATCTCAACTTTAGTACAATCAATCAATCTAGGCTGAATGGATACAGATAACCCCACACTGATTGCTACTTTAGCCGCTTCCATTAAGCGGCTAATATTAGAACCATATATATTAACATAATTACAATGTAGCTCTGTGCGAATGGCCATCATATCACGTCTTATGTCATCTTCGTTCCAAATTTCCCTTGATAAGCCGCCAGAGTGAAAATCTATGCCTGTATCATAATTAATCCCCCGAATTTTCAAGCTCATCACATCACTTCCTTTACATAAACATCCATATATTTCTTTATCGCCGGGTTCATTCATATACATACTGGAGTTATTTTATTTTTCAACTGCGTCATCCCTTTTTATAATTATTTTTTCAAGTATTTTAATCAATTCAAAATTATATGTCTCGACATTAATTTTTTGCCATTGATAATCATAAATAGCACCTTGAATGAAACTTACTATCACATCAATATTAAAATGCTGAAACGCTTCTTCTTTTTGTCCTTCAATAAGAATTTTCTTCAATTCAATCACTAATGGCTCTTCGATTGCGCTTTCCTCATCCAACCTATAATATGGTACATTTGACGATGTCCTGGAATGAAAAATAATCTCTATCATTGCTATAGAACGTGATGGATAGGTTTTATGGTACTCTAGACTTGCATTTATAAAAGCTTTTAGTTTATCCCATGAAGAAGTATTCTTAGATATATTTCCAATAATATAAGAAACTGATTTATCCATAAGTGTCTCAAATACATAATTCATCAAGTGTTGCTTATCTTTAAAATGATAAGAAATTAAACTTGTACTGATACCTGCGCATTGAGCAATTTTTGATAAGCTAGCATTAATAAAACCAATTTCATCTAAAATTTCTATCGTCACTTCAAATATTTGTTCTCGCCGTGCTTCTGATATAAATGTTTGACTCTCTTTAGACTTTTGATTCTCACTCATTTGAATCCTTCCTTTCCTTGTTTTCCCCATCGCTTTTCTTCTTTTTTCTTTCTTCTACATAACTCCAAGCATACGATATTAAAACTGCAACGATACTAAAAGATTGAATAGCAATCGCCCAAGGACTCAAAAGTGTCCAATACGAGGCAACATTATTCTGTACCATATCCTGCGCATAGCCATATCCCCGACTTACAACCATTATAATGAAAGATAATAGTGGTATCATCACAATACCTGCGACAAAGACAGACCATGCTAAAGATTTTTGAAAAAGAAAGAGAACTGTAGCTAATAGACATAATCCTCCTCCTAGTCCAATTAAAATGAGATGAGTCCACTGATACCATTGTGTATCTACTTGATTAACAACATTGTGATATCTGTACCAAGAATACCAAAGTCCAGCACTACCTTGAATAAAACTAAACAGAATCACAAGCCTAATATTCCATTTTGAACTAACCATTGATTCATTCCGACTCATATAAACGTCCTATTCTAATATTTTGATTGATAAAACCGTAATTTGATTAACTATTCAAATATTATCATGGTCGTTCAATTATGTCAATGGATAGCTCTATTCAAAAGGAATTTTTCTATTTGAATAAATCAAGACGCATTTACATATTCGTCCATATTTAGGGAAATTTTAGGTACGCCCGCTAAGCGGCAAGCAGTGCAAGTGTATTGACACTTGCACATTTTTAAGATTTTCCCTTGCGGGCAAATCTTAAAAATTGCTTGTTGGGGCAGGCCGCCCCAAACCCGGCTACTTCGGGCCAAGTTGGCCCGAAGTGAAGTACCAGCTTCCAAAAGAAATCGCCGCCCCTTGTCTAATTGGGCGGCGATTATGTTAGGTTGGTAGCCAGTTCTAGGTTTATTATCGTTTGTACCTTTGTAAAGAACACATATGTTTTGTATGATAAACCGGGTTGCCATTTTTGATTTGGGGAACAGATCAATTTGCCGAAACTACCAGTCAACCGGATGACGCACAAATAAATCAATCACCTCATCCGCTTCCAATTTCCCCTTAGCCTGTTGCGCTTCCCCATCGATGTAATCTCTATTTTGAATATCTTTCATGTTTGCTAAAATCATTGCAGTTAAGAATCCGAAAATGGAAACACATATGATGATTTTTCTTTTCATAGTTACTTCCCTCTCTATTTCAAAAACCTTTGTTTGTTTATGCGAATCACATATTCTTGCATTTATTATGCACCCTTTAATGAACGTCTATAACGGAGTAAATTATAGGTTGTAGATTGACGCGGTAAGATCATCTGGCAGAATTATGCTGGTTTTTTTGACGGAACTAACGATGCACATTTTCCACCTGCTTTTTTAGCTTTGATGATATCCGTATTCTCTCATAAAAAAGTACACCCCGAAAAGTAGGATTCTGCATCAAACTTTCGGGGTGCGCTTTGGAAGAGCTCATTTTTTATGATTCGTTTACCTTATAATTTTGTATATTTAGGACGCCTATACTTCCCGGACGGGAACGCCCTCGATGTAGCCTCTCGCTCCTATGGGTATAAGCTGAAATCTTGGACCGTCATTTGGCGCCCAACCCCATCCCAAAAGCTTCGGATCGTAACGTTTGATCGCATCCCATACAATGCTTATCGCCTCGCCAAAGTTTTCATCCTCAAAGAGCTCGCCGTGAAAAACCATATATTTGCAGGCAGGCAGTTCAATTATATCGAAACCCTCTGGAATCGATCCGGAAAAGTCAACAGGCACTTCTACGCCCTGGCAATATTCCGATGTACCCGGCCTGCGCATGTTCTCAGGGAGCCAGAGGCCGATGGGCTCCTGAGAAGCCCCCTTAATGCTTTCAAGAATCCCCCATACATCGCAGCCTACTTCCTCGCAATAGGCGAAATACTCCGCAGCCTTTATTCCTCTTTTCAATATAAACTTCCGCTTTGGTCGCTCAATAATCTGTGTAAAAACAATCGTATCAGACATAGCTTTCTTTCCTCCTTCCAGTGACTTGTAATAATGGCGGACGGGGTAGTAGGAAAATAACCGTAACGGAGGCGTGCTTTTGCGGTATTGCTGCGGAGATATGGCGAACTCACGGGCAAAAACTCTTGTGAACCCCTCGTGAGATCCAAATGCAGATTCCAACGCGATATCCAGTACCCTGACGCCGGTGTCCCGCAATCGCTTGGCGGCCTCCGACAGTCTGACCGCACGAAGATACTCAAAAGGCGTTTTCTCTGTCAGCTCAGAAAAAGCACGCAAAGAGTGCCAGGGCGAATACATCGCCGATTTCGCCAGATCCTGCAGCGTTATTTCTTCATGGTAGTGCTCCATGATATATTCCTGCATTCGCTGCACAGCATCAATCTTTTCCCAGTTATTTGACATTCCTATCACCCGAAGCAAGCCT
>WPCH01041742.1_pt1 | contig 66627 bp, 61 predicted proteins | sample 5399881 | NCBI WGS metagenome assembly WPCH01 (sample SAMN12869468, study PRJNA574797) | sludge metagenome | isolation source: wastewater treatment of pH5 | place: China:Beijing | collected 2019-05-20 | reverse complement strand
TTTCGTTGATCGTGTATGCTTCTGAGAGAATCTCGAGCACCACTGTGGCCTTGTATTCTGCTGAATAATGATTTCTCTTGTTCATGTCTACAGTATAACTTATTTTTTTGCCTTTGTGTCTCACCTTATGGGAGCATTATATTTAGCCACCTTTGCCCCTGCTGTGGCTACTGCCTCAACTAAATTATCTATTTCAGAATTGACCTTTACAAGTTCAATATGCAGTCTGTTTAATTCTCTTGTGTTTGGTGTTTCCACTTCACTATCGGGAGATAGTGATTTTGCAAGTTCAGTTTTCAAATGCTCTAATAATAATGGCTCTACATAATCTTCAACCATTTTTACAGTAATATCATTTGATACCCCATTACAACTATGCCTTTTCTTACCACCACAAATTAGTCTATGGTTTCCATCCTGTCTGTTTGCCACAGTAGCAGCCAAACCACAATACCCACATTTCATAAGACCAGATAACCAGGTATGAGTGCCTTTGCCACTATTTTTAAGTTGAACATTGTTATCTGCTTTTTTGTTACAGGCAAGCCACCTATCAGCTTCGATAAATGGGGTATGAGGTGCTACTGTGATATATGTATCAGGGGGATTATCGGGGTCAATCTTTCTTTCCTTGCCACCTTCTGTATATTTGTAAAGTCCACTTTCACCTATATAATCCTCAATCTCATTATTCATAATACAACCTTTTTCCTTCAAGTAAAGGTAGATTTCAGCAGTAGCAAATGTATAGGCTGGGTTTCTGATTATCCTTGATACGGTGTTATTGCTCCAATCATTTCCCCTTGCAGTTTTATAAATATCTTCTTCATTAATCCACTTTGATATAGAACCAAGGCTTGAATTTATATCCTCGTGGTATATTCTGAATATCTCCTTAACAAGTTCAGATTGTTGGAAATTCTCTATATATTGATAGGTTTTTTTACCATCCATTATGATTTTTTCTTTATCAAAACCATAAGGGGGCTTGCCACCTAAATATCTGCCTTCTTTACCCCGTGCATAATAGTTATCTATAATTCTCATCTGAATGGTTTTACGTTCCAATTCAGCAAATACCATAACTATCTGCAACATAGCCTGTCCCATTGGTGTAGTAGTATCGAACTTTTCATTTACGGAAATAAATTCAACCTTGTGCTTTTCAAACTTTCGCATAATATTTCCAAAGTCATATACGGACCTGCTTATTCGGTCTATCTTGTAGACAATAACAGTATCAATTATGCCTTCTTCAATATCTAACATCATTTCTTGAAATTGTTCTCTATTAGTGTCCTTGCCACTTTTCTGGTCTTTATAAACCTTAAATGGTTCACCTTTTTTTAATTCTTTTTGACAACTCTCTATCTGTGTATCAAGTGAAATACTATCCTCTTTTACAATAGATTGTCTTACATAAATAGCCTTCATATTCTTTCAACCTCACTTATTATTTTTTAAGTGGGGCGGGATTACCGCCCCTGCGGTAATCCCTCTTATTGTTTTAAGAAGGCTTTTTTTGCTAATCTTTGATTAAGTAGCTTTCTTTCTTCTTCCGGTAAATCCACCTGAAAAACTACTATTTTAAATCTCTCGTCCTGTTTTATATCTAAAAGTCTGTATGTATCTTTTTTCTTAGACTTATCAAACTTGTCATACAAAACCTCTACGGAATGATTTGCAACACCTTTTAGTGCCATATCAGTATCCCCCTTTCAAATTGGATACTTCTATAGCAGTAACTGTGTTGGTTTTAGTCCGTTTTCACCCATTTATGTCCAACAAACGTATGAACAAGCATAAAAAAATAAGGACAAGTGCATTTTTCTCATTTATGCTCTGTCCTCATTTATTTATGTTCTTCATTACTTGCTTATATGCCTACTTCTTCATACTCCATAGTATCTGTATCTATTAACCAAGCAATTAAAGTCAAATAAAAAGAACAGATAGTGAATATTTCTATCTGTTCTCTGATTTATGAGAGTAAAACAACATGGTTTTTCAAAGCGTTTTCTACTGTCTGTGAACTAACCCCCAAATACCTTTCTGTAACTAATAGGCTGGAATGTTGCAAAATTTCCTTTATCAAACTTAAATCGTATGAATTTGCCTCGTACAGCGTTTGAGCGAAGTATTTTCTAAATGAATGCGTTGAAACACCTGATAAACCTAAATATTTACAAACAAGTTGAATATGGTTTTGTACCGTTCTTGCCGATAAAGCAAAAAGCCTTTGATTAGGCTTAATACCCATACTGATAGCATAGTTCTGCAAAAATATGTATATCTCATTTGAAACAATGAAATGTCTGGATTTTTGAGTTTTCTGCTCTACTATATTTATCCTGTATTTATTCCCCTCATAGACTATATCTGATAATCTTAATTGGAGAATATCCCCAATCCTTATTCCAAGATTGCATTCAACTAAGACACAGGCTGCAATTCTTTCATTGGGTCTTACTTTCTCTCCCGTAGGAAGAACAAAACCTTTTCTGATTGTAGATACAATTAATTCAAGTTCATCGCTATTTACTGCTCTTGTTTTCTTATTTGCCATTTTTAATCATCCCCCTTTCTAAAATTTCCTTAAACTACATACTCACTTTTCGTTTATTGCAGATAGCAGATTTAAAGGTCTGATACCTTCAACATTTTTCCTATTCTCTATATTTAACGAAATCATTTCCTATCAACATTAAAATGTTCATATTGCTTGTTATTCCAAACTTCTTTACCCTTTAGGAGAAAAACACAATCTAAATTTTCTACTATACTCATTTCGTGCAACTCCTTTTTCATCAGAAAATGTATGTAATTGTAGACACAGACAGGGAAAGAACTTCCGAACTCCGTATAGACTTCCTCTGTCGTTCCGTGGTTATAGAAAACAAACAAACTGCTATTAACCTCATAGTCCCTCGTATCTTCGTTATACAGACAAGAGATAGCAGAATAGACATCAACACCTAAATCCAAAATATAAATACAACTTTCTTCTCTCCAAAGTTGATAATCTTCATCTTCATCTATTAACACTACGTCTTGATTTTCTACAATTTCTTGTATAATTTCTCCCAATTCTTCTTCTAACTTTTTCAGCTTAAATATCATTAAGATACCCCCTCTATGTCATTATTCTTTTTTTAGGTATCTATACAAAGTGGACTTAGAAATACCGGTAATGGCTTCGATCTGATTGACCTTATAATTACCCGTGTTATACAAAGATATTGCTTGCTCTATCTCTTTGGTTTTTGCTGGTCTGCCTACTCTGCCTTCCTCAACTGCTTGTTGATAGAACTTCTGCCGCTTCCTCTTTTCAAGAGAAAGATAGAGTTTTACAAATCCAGTTAAACTTTCTAAATAATCTGTACCTGAAAAAACAGGCTCCTCACAACTGAAAAGAATAATCTGTTTATCTGTAAATATTTGAAATACGTCTATTAAATCAGATAGGCTATCTGCTAAATCCTCAATCGACCGAATTGCCAACCTATCTCCAAGTGATACAATATCTAACAATCTTTTCAGTTCCGGTTTCTTTATATCTGTATCTCTATCAATAAATAAATTGTTTTCTGTAATTTCCAAATCTCTTATTAGCAGAAACAACGGCTTATTATCTCTAAAATCCTTACTTTCTACGTTTTCTAAAACATACGCCCATAACACAGCACTCTCACCCCAAACTTCCCATATCCTAAAGGTTTTACTATCTCCCAATTTCCCACATTTTGAAACACTATATAAGTGGCGTTTCAGAGGTCGGAAAAACATTTCTATTTTTTCTATCCCATATTTTTTATTGATTTTCAGTATCAAAAAATCTGATTTTTATATAAATTTTTGCTAAACACCCCCTAAGTGGTGTTTTTAAATTTTCCCAATACCCTTAGGGATTTATGGAAGTTTTTAAATCCATAGGATAAAAAGACTATCCATAAAATCTCCAAAGGTTTCTGGAATACTTTCTGATATGTAGAGCATTATTAAGACCTTAGTTGTTTAACGTAAATACCATAGTAATCTTCAAGTTCGGTCACCATTTCTTTAAACTCTTTTATATCATTGGATATAAGGATAGGAGAGTACAAAAGCAAATAATTGTAAGGTGTCTTTTCGTAAATCCTGATTGCCTCTTTTTTAATGCTTTTAAACCCGCCGTGTGTAACAAAACCGTCAATAATCTTTATGTCGTTATGAACACAAAGGGTATCAATATTACAAGCCTGATGAATTAAAGCCGATTGCCCTGCTGTGTCCTTTGCTGCCTTTAAAGCAATAACCCCTGTTCTAAGACTTCCCATTTTCTCACCCCCCTTATTAAAAAGGTAAATCCTCATAACCCCAAACATCGTCATCTTCTATATCCCTTTGAAAATCCAATAAACTTCCTGCCAATAAGATTTCAGTTCCACCCACACAATATAGGCTTACCCTATTGTTTTGCTCTGCTATCATTTCTAAAATTTCGTATGCCTGCTTTGGTACTTTAAAAACTACGTTTATATCTGTTTTCATATTTTTTACACCCCCTATAAGTCAAACTAATTCTAACTGTGTCTATTTTGGATTTATGTCCCTTAAAAAGTTCGTATCAGCCGAAAATGATTTACATATGTCCATATCTATATTTTCTTTAATAAAATGATAAATTTTCATATCTTGTTATCTGTTATCTGTGATGGGTATGTCCTAAAGTGGTAAAAACAACATTTTGGACATAAATTATAAAACTTCTTACTATGTTTCTAAAAGCCAAAGACAGTATATATAAAAGAGTAGACATCTTTTATAATTATTAAGGACAATAGACCATACCCCAACTTAGGCGCATATAACAACAGTAAAGGATTTTTGAAAATACATAGTAAAAAACTAATGCCCCTGTGCCGGATCGGCACAGGGGCATTAGTGCTTAATATAGGTGTATCTACTTAAAATCTATATTGTATTGTTTCTCTGGTAGGCATTTCTATTTCATCACCTGTTCTGTTAATAAACACAGGAGAAACAAATTTACGCCGTTTTACCCTTTCCTCACTACCATCTTTTTTCCCATACCAATAGTGTTTCCAATGGGCCTTTCTCATATGGGGCCTAACGTGATAGCCTTTTTCTCTGGCTTTAACATACTCAATATCTGTGCTTTCAACTTCATCTTCTACACTATCTATAATTTCAGTTTTTATAACCCTATCTCTATTATAGGCATCCCCTTTAAAATCTGTATAACGAGCAGGTACTTTTTTATTCGGAGTTATATAGACATCTCCTAATCTCCAAACCTCATACTCTGCATCTGTAATTTTGACCCTTTTTAAATCTGGTTTCTTAGTTGGTTTCTTTACCCTATTAAAATCAGCGTTAGTAGCACACAAATACGTGATTAACTGTGTAGTGCTACTTATCAATTTTAATGCTTCTTCTTCCCCTAACTCATTAAAGACAACAGGGTTAAGCAATTTTAATACTTCCTTAGGCTCTATTTCCGCTTGAAATGTTTTACCCGTGCTTTTATCGTGGATATGAAAAAAATCATAGGAGTACAATAGAAAGATAGAGTAATAGTCTAATTTAATAGGTATGCCATTCTTTTGAGGCAAGGTCTTAGGGTCAGCTATAAACAAAATATGAATATGACCTTCTCCAGCAACTATGTTCAACTCATCAAAATAGGTGAAAAACCCTACATAATTTTTATCCCCTATCTTTACATCCTGTTCTATATAAAAATTAAAACAGGGCAAATACCCTATTTCTTCTCTTGAAATAGTTTCATATTTACTATCTGTAAAATCTATATTGCATAGTTCTTCTACTAATTGAGGTTGAAATTTATAAATCTGCTTGAACTGTTTCCACCCAAGGGCCACAGAAAAGGCTTTTACTATTACATTAACATCTGCTTTTGATAAGTTAGAGTAAACAGAGGGATTATGCTCCTCAACAAAAGATAAAATTTCATTAAACCCCAAATAGGTTAAGGGGCTTCTATCTTTCTTTCCTTTAAGATGCAGATTATGTAATTCCTCATAGACGAACTCTATATTGGGCACCAATAACCTAAAATGGTAATGAAAACAAGTATTTAAAAACTGTGTAGCAGGATGTTCCGATACTAAAATAGGTTTTTTCTTTGTAGCCATAAGACAATCCTCCATAACATACCCTAATATTCGGTTTCTCGTTTATTTTACAGGATAGCCCATAATATTACAACTGTTTAGCACTTAGCAAAATCATATCCAAAATCTTTTTTTTATAAAGATACCCTAAACCCCTGAAATCTCAACAGAAACGATACACGAGTATTTTATAGGTAGGGGATAGGGTAAAAACCTATACCCCATATGACTTCTTCTTAAAATGACCAGAAGATTTTTTTAGATTTTTGCCCACTAAAAAATCTGCTATCACGGTTTAGTGATAGCAGACCTGTTAAACTCAAAAATTCTTCATTTTTTTATTGACTATCTAAACATAACTATCCAGATACCCTATACATTCACTAATTGTTCTTCAAAATATCTTATTTAATACCTACAAACACAGAAGAAGTATCAAAATTTATCCAATTTTCTCCCTTTGTATCTGTACTTTCACGGATTTTATTAGGAGAAGAACTTAATAATTTATAGGATACTGTACAACCTGAATTTTCCTTTGTTCTAATAAACAAACTAAATGAAACAGGAGCAGTATCAGAAATAGATTTTACACCTACTAATTCTATTTTAATAGTTCCAGTTGATTTGACCCAATCTGCATCTTCAGTAGAGAATATATACCCCTCTGTTTCGTGATACACGTCTGCTCCTGGTTGCCAATAGAAACCGTCTGGTAAGTTCTGCAAAGTACAAGAAACATACCACTTACCATTTTCCTGATATACCTTTGCTGTTTTCATACTATCTAAAATATACTTACTTGCATATTCATAAGTCATTTGACCTTTGGTATTTACCATTGAACCAGACGGATTTTTTGTGTCCGGATTGATAGTTACAGTTGGTCTATCTATATAATTCATTACCCTACAAAATACTGCTGCTATTTGAGCACGTGTTGCTGTTTGTTGAGGATTGAACTTACCCAAATTATCACCAGCCAACAAACCATTGGAATAGGCTTGTAATACTACTTCCTGTCTATCTGGTGAAATAGAATTGAAGTCCTTTATATTGTTTTGAATACCTGTCTTAACTTCTAATGTTTCACCATTGGTCTTTGCAATGTTCACTAAGATATAAGCCATATCTTCACGTGAGATATTTGCATCCAAAGATAAAGGTGTACCCTCAAAATCAGAACTTCTTATTAAATTACTTTCAATGGCTGCTGAATAATTTGGTGTTGCCCAATGGCTACCATTACCCACTTTGATTTTATCAGGTGCAACCAATCTTGTAGAGATAGCAAGAAACTGACCTAAGGTTACTTTTCCCTCTGGATTATACGTTCCTACACCATTTACTGGTGCTGTTGTTCCTGAAATTGCACCTTTACCCACAATCATCATAATGTCGTTATACGCCCAATGAGTTGAACTGACGTCACTAAAGGATGTAATAGGCTGTGTTTCCACAGCACTTGTTTGATTTGAGGGAATAATAATTACATCTGTTGCAAAAGCAGGAGTAGCCATTGACAGAACAAGACCAACTGATATAATTCCAGAAACAATACGTTTCCTTTTCATCTTCATTTCTCCTTTATTTATATACTTTATAATTTTTCTTACCATGTGAATAATATTTTTATTATTTGAATGGTAATAAGTATTATAAGTTTACCAAATAACAATCCACAAAGCAAGCCTCTACAATAGGAGTAGAGGTGATTTTTATGGAAGATGAGTTTGCAAGATACTATAAACAGATAGGCTTAAAGGTTTCATATTATAGGAAATTACAGGGATTGACCCAAGAAAAGTTGGCTACTGCTATGCAAGTAGACACTTCTTTTATCGGCCAGATAGAGGCCCCAAATATCCACAAAGCCATATCTTTAGATACGCTTTTCAGGATAGCAAAGGCTTTGGACACTCCACCCTATAAGTTTCTGGATTTTGATTTATAAATCTAGGCAAAGAAATAACGCACGGGCAACCGTGCGTTATTTCTCACTTTATAGCGTTGATTATGAATTTGCTACCCAATCTGAACCCAAATACAAAAGTAGATACTTCCTCTTGAAAATGACTTTCATTCATAAGTTCACATAGATTTTCATACATAGTCTTTTGTTCATCCGAAAGACTATCTATAAAATCTTTGGTTGCTGTTTCTATCTTCCTTTGAAGATGTATGTAATTACCAGAAGGAACTCCTTTCAGTTCAGAGGGCATTATTCCCGATATGTAGAAGTCCTCTAAAAATCCCACGTTATCACCACCAAATAATCAAATTTGGTCACAGTTTACCGCGTAGAAGATTGGATATCAAGCCCGAATTTAATTTTATTTACACCCCTTAAAGTAGATACCTCTTATCCCATATCTAACTACCTAACCCCACCTATCTATTTTATCTATTACCATCAACTTGTATTGTTATTGTTTGAACGTCTTTGAATGTTTTTACCATATAAATACTATTCGGTCTATATTAATAGTGGTATATGTTATAATTTATGTCCATTTTATCTTCATCAGTAAAAAAGTTTTTATTTATGTTCCTGATATACTATTTTAGTGTATCAGCATAGATAACTGTAACACCTACGCACCTATACTGTTTGGATAGAATAAAAAATCCCTTTCATGGAAGGTTGAAAGGGTAGAAAGTGTTGATATATAAGGATTTATTTTTGTTACGTTGCTATCAAACCAGGGATGCAGGTAGGCAATATAGAAATGGATAACTGCCGCTTTTAGCAGGTCGTCTATCTCGCTTTCTTCATTGATAAAGTCAACGAACTGCTTCATATACTTAGCCAGCCTTTCATGGGGCAGGCCGGTATGCTCTAATTCCTGGCTGACAACATATACCTTATCATGGCGATACAACGCGCCTGGCTCCAATCGGTCACTTTCCTGAAGATAGGTTTCAATTGCCATTTTATAAAGCGTGTGAATATTTTTTTCTGTAATAGGGTTCTCTGGTTCGGAGATAAACTCCAATCCCCTTTTCAAGCCGAAAATACAGTCTTCACTCTCGTCTTCCGGTGCATAGCCGCGCAAAATTTTTCGCACGCTGTCACGGGAAAAGTCGATGTCCTCAATAGTGAGAGTGGAGGCGATTTCATCTTCCATGGCATGAAAACCAAAACTTCCACCTCCCTGCGATGCAGCCAGCAATCTGACGGTGTTCATTCGCACTCTGGCGAATCCGTCCAGATAAGTGAGGCGATTACCGTTAAAATCGTCAATAGGCATGGAGTTGTACATACTACTTCTCAGCAGATGAATAAACTCTTTCATATCAACGTTCGGGTACTTGTATCGCAACTTTTTCAAATCGGTGATACTCTTGTCTGAGAGCATTTTCGTAAATAAAGCGGCATCCATTTTTTACACCTCAAACTGATATATTATAGTATCATCATGTATCAGTTTACTTCACTATATTCCGACTTACAAGAAGAATATAGTGATAGCAAAAACATTTTCACATGTTTTATATTTTTGAAACCTGGATGATGAACGGTTGCCTGGTAATTTAGCTATATTCCAACTTTATGGCAAGGGAGGCACATATCCTTATAACGGGGATTGCGTTTAAACTGCACGATATTTATGATACAATGTCCTTATAGTTTTTAGAATTAGAAGAAGTTTAAAATGAAATCAGGAGCTCTGAGAAGGGCTCCTTTCTTAAAGTAAGGAAGTAACAATGATTTACACACCATACAAGGATATGCGTCTCTCCGCGCTGGGAATGGGCGGTGTGCGTTTTCCGTCAGTTGCCGGGGACCCCAATCAAATAGATCGGATTGCGGGACAGGCCATAATTGACGCGGCCTTTGCCGCGGGAATCAATTGCTTTGACACTGCTTACACCTATAACGATGGCGATTCGGAGCGTTTTCTGGGAGAAGCGTTGTCCCGATACCCCCGGTCCAGCTATTACCTGTCTACAAAATTCTCGGTAAGGAATAATCCTGATCTTGAGGAGGTCTTTGAAGGGCAGTTGCGCCGGTTGAAAACGGACTACATTGATTTTTATATGCTTCACTGGCTGGATGAGGTGACCCTTCCCGCGTATACAGATAAAGACAGGGATTATATCGGCTTTCTGCTGGAGCAGAAAAAGGCCGGACGCATCCGCTATATCGGCTTTTCCTCTCACGCGGCGCCGGATACTCTGGAACGCTTCCTTGATTATTATGACGGTTTTGACGTGGCCATGATCCAGCTCAATTACTTAGACTGGACTCTCCTGGAAGCGGAACGGCAGTATGAGCTGCTGACGGAGCGTCGTATTCCCCTTTGGGTTATGGAGCCCTTAAAAGGGGGCCGCCTCAGCACTCTGAGTCCGGAATCCGCGGCAATCCTGAAGGAAGCCGCTCCGGATCGGTCCCTTTCTTCCTGGGGCTTCCGATGGCTGCAGGGATTAGACAATGTACAGGTTGTATTTAGTGGGATGGCCACACCGGGACAGGTAGAAGAAAATGCCGGGATTTTCTCCGTACCTGAGCCTTTAAATAAGGAAGAAAAAGCGGTGCTGCAGCGGGCCGCCGCTATCTTTATGGACAGTCTGGGCGTGCCCTGTTCCAGTTGCCGATATTGCTGCGATTCCTGCCCGGCGGAGTTGGATATTCCGCTGCTTATTCAGGGCTACAATGAGAGCAAGGTCAGCGGCGACCCCTGGCGGTTAGGCAGGCTGAGCGAGGCCAAAGGTTCCGGGGAATGTCTGCAGTGCGGCGCTTGTCTGCCCCACTGTCCCCAGAAAATTAACATTCCGGATATTATGGATCAGCTGGCCGTCTCTTCGGAATAGCCCCAGGAAAGATCCTTTGCTTGGCTCAGGATGACACGCAGGTGAATGTGCCAAAAAAAGATACATTATTCGCAGGTCTGTTTTCCTGTGCTTGCTTTCTCCTGCGGGTCGTGTTCTAATGGCCAGGGCTTACGCATGAGAACTGAAAATGAAATCATCAATTCCCTGTTTGAGCCCCCAACTGTGCAAAAATTTCGATTGTATACTGTCCACAGGTTACCTTGTCCAAGAAAAGGCTTTAGCTGTGCAAAATTTCCGATTGTACCCATATGACCAGGATTTTTATGGAAATCACCTACACACAATCGAAAATTCTGCACAAATGTATTCGAAAAACAGGCATTGAAGTTGAGGAACCTGCATACAATCGAAAATTTTGCTCACTTTGTTAACTCCTGTTTTTTCATGCGTTAGCCGTGAGAGCGTTGGTGTATAGACTTGTATTAAGAGCCTCCTTATGATAAAATTATGCACTCGGAGGACAGTTAATGGAAATACGTCAATTACTAAATAATAGAATACTTGTTTTGGATGGGGCTATGGGCACAATGCTTCAAAAGCGGGGCCTGCCCACGGGGGATATCCCGGAGCTTTTTAATTTTACGCATCCTGAGATTCTCAAGGATATATATAATCAGTACCTGTCTTCGGGCAGCGATGTTATAAGCACCAATACCTTCGGAGCCAACCGGCTGAAAACGGAGGGCTCCGGATTCACCGTGGATCAGATTATTTCAGGAGCGGTAGAACTGGCCCGGGAAGCGGCGGATGAATTCATGAGGAATCACACCGGCGAAGATGACCACGGCAGGAAATACGTCGCCCTTTCTCTGGGACCCGTTGGCAAGCTTATGGAGCCGGCGGGAGACCTGAGCTTTGAAGAGGCCTGCCAGTTGTACCGCGAGCAGATCGAGCCCGGGGTCAAAGCCGGCGCCGATCTCATCTTAATAGAAACCCAAAGCGATCTTTACGAATTGAAAGCCGCCATAATCACCGCCAGAGAGCTGACGGACCTTCCCGTGTTTTGCACCGTTACTTTCCAGGAAAACGGCAGAATGCTCATGGGAGCCGATCCCCTCACCGTGGTCACCACTCTGCAGGATTTGGGAATCGACGCCCTCGGTGTAAATTGCTCACTGGGCCCGGATCAAATGATTCCCATTGTCCGGAAGATTTTGAAATACTCCAGATTGCCCGTTATCGTCCAGCCCAATGCGGGACTGCCGGAAATGGTAAAAGGAGAGACTCTGTACAACGTCAACGCGGATCAATTCGCTGATACAATGGAGCAAATGCTCCGGGAGGGCGTATCCGTGGCGGGAGGCTGCTGCGGCACCACGCCGGAATATATAAAAGAACTGTGCAATCGTTCAAAGCTAATAGACGATTCGTTAAAAAGGGATAAGGAAATCAAGGATGCAGGAGTTGGGCAGGACAGCCAATTCCAACAGGACCGGCAATGGCTCCGAGGCGGACAAGCCCATCCTTATACGGCGGTGAGCTCGGCTACGAAAACCGTCATTTTAGATCACCGGGTACGTGTCATCGGAGAACGAATCAATCCAACCGGGAAAAAGCTTCTGAAAGAAGCCTTGAAGGCCGGCGATTACAACTATATTGAGAATGAAGCCATCAGCCAGGTGAAGGCCGGTGCCGAGATATTGGACATCAACGTGGGCTTGCCCGGCATTGATGAAAAAGAGGCCATGGAGGAAGCGGTTCGCCGGGTTTCGGCGGTAACCGACGCCCCTCTGCAGCTTGACAGCGCGGATCCTCAGGTTATTGAGGCCGCCGCCCGCCGTTATAACGGACGGCCCATCATAAATTCCGTCAACGGTAAGCAGGAGATAATGGATGCTGTCTTTCCCATTGTGAAGAAGTACGGAGCATGTGTTATCGCTCTGACCCTTGATGAAAAAGGCCTGCCAAAAGACGCGGAGGAGAGAGTGGCCATCGCGGAGCGCATTATTAAAGAAGCGGAAAAATACGGGATCGGCAGAGAGCGAATTATCGTGGACTGCCTTACCCTCACAGTCTCTGCCCAGCAGAATGCCGGGCGGGATACCCTGGAGGCAATCCGCCGGGTAAAAGGGCAATTTGGTGTGAAAACCACTTTGGGGGCCAGCAATGTCTCTTTTGGCTTGCCGGAGAGGAAGCTTCTGAACCGCACATTTCTAGCCATGGCCCTGGAAGCGGGACTGGACGCCCCCATTACAGACCCCCTGGTTCCCGAGTATATGGACACCGTTCGGGCATTTGAGACACTAGCCTGTAAGGACGTGGATTCCCGCGATTACATCGACCGCTACGGAGGAACAGCGAATAAAGCGCCGGAAACCGTAAAACTTGAGAAAAAAGAAGAAGAGTCCCTTGCGGATATTATCCTGAACGGTTATGTGGACCGGGCGGAAAGAGCCACCCGGGAGCTGCTGAAGAGCCATGCTCCTCTGGAGATCGTGGAAAATATAATCATCCCCGCTCTGGAAGTGGTGGGACGGGAATACGAGACAGGAGAGAAGTTTCTGCCCCAACTCATTCAGTCCGCCGACGCGGTGAAGCCCGCCTTTGATGTGCTGAAGCAGCAAATGGCCGCTGGAGGAGAGACGATTTGCTATGGCAGGATTATTCTGGCAACGGTAAAAGGCGACATTCACGATATCGGCAAAAATATAGTGAAAGTATTGTTGGAGAATTATGGTTACGAAGTGCTGGATCTTGGCAAGGATACGGATATACAGCTGATTGTGGATACCGCCAGGCGGGAGAATATACAAATGGTGGGGCTGTCGGCCCTTATGACCACCACCGTGGTCAATATGGAGACCACCATCCGGGCTCTGCGGGAGGCGGGGCTTACATGTAAAATAGCCGTCGGCGGAGCGGTGTTGAACGCTGAATACGCTGCCGACATCGGGGCCGATTTCTACTGCAAAGACGCTATGGACGGAGTCCGGGCAGCCAACGGAATTTTTAAAAGGATTTCCCAATAGGAATTCAAATAGCAGTATGTAGCAGAATATTTTCAAAAATCGAAGGAGGAACCGAAGGATGAACAGACCTGACTGGGATGAGTATTTCATGCAGATGGCCGAAGTGGCCGAAAAACGCTCCACCTGCATCCGGCGCAGCGTAGGAGCTGTCATCGTCAAAGACAACCGTATCATGGCTACCGGCTACAACGGTGTTCCGGCAGGGATTCAGCACTGCGAAGAGCGGGGCTGTCTGCGGGAGCAGCTTAACGTTCCTTCCGGCCAGCGTCACGAGCTTTGTCGAGGCCTCCACGCAGAGCAGAATGCTATTATACAGGCGGCCCATTTAGGCCAGAGTATAGCGGGAGGCACGCTTTACTGTACAAATCAGCCTTGTGTAATCTGCGCTAAGATGATAATTAACGCCGGTATCCGACGCATTGTTATAAAAGAAGGTTATCCCGATGATCTGGCGCTGGAAATGCTGGGTGAGGCTGGCCTGAAGGTTGAAATTTTGGAGAGAGACAACAAATGATATTTCAGATAGTGCTAATTTTTGTCGCGGCGATGGTAATCACCTTTGGACTGACGCCCTTGGCAATAAAGATTGCTCCCAAATTGGGAGCCGTGGATATTCCTAAGGATGACAGGCGAATGCATACAAAAACTATGCCCCGATTCGGAGGAATAGCCATTTACCTGGGAAGCATGGCCGCTATCGGCCTCGTCCTGTTCGATACTGTTGACCAACGAATGCAAGGCATCGCTATTGGCGCGACGCTGATGCTGATTATGGGAATTGTGGACGATATCCGGGGCCTGCCCGCAAAGGTGAAGCTGGCGGGGCAGATTCTCAGCGCGTCCATTTTGTTTGCCTATTCCATAAGGATATCTTTTATCAATAATCCTTTTGGAGAAGGCCTGATTGAATTTCCCCTGGCCGTAAGTTTTATTGTGACAATTCTGTGGATCGTAGGCCTTACCAACACCATCAATCTCATCGACGGCCTCGATGGATTGGCGGCGGGCATCTCTTTCATTGCCACGGGGGCTATCGCGTATATCGCGTATATAGACGATATTCCCAGATATGCTATTTGCATGCTCTTTATGGCATTGGCCGGAAGTTGTCTGGGGTTTTTGCCCTGGAACTTCCATCCCGCAAAGATATTTATGGGAGACGGCGGAGCTCTGTACTTGGGTTTCATGATCGCCTCTATTTCCGTTATGAGCCCTTTGAAAAGTGCCGCGGCGGTTGCCACGATTTTACCTTTGTTCGTTCTGGCCCTGCCTATCCTGGATACGGTTCTGGCCATCCTGCGGCGGGTGAGAAACGGCAGACCCATTATGGAGGCTGACAAAGGCCACCTCCATCATCGGATTATGAGCGTAGGCATGGGACAAAAGCGAACGGTGCTGACCCTTTACTGTATCAGCGCCATTATGGGAGTTGCCGCAATTCTTATCAGCAGAGATCTCTTTGCCGACGCCCTGCTCTTAATTGCCATAGCTGCCACGCTGATCTACGTGTTTATGAAGGATCGGGGTTTCGGAAAACCTTTCAAGGAAAGGCCTCCAGTGGAGGAAGACAAGCAGGACAAGCCTGAGAAGATGTAACGATAAATGGATGCGGATTTTATTAAACAGCAGAACTGCAGAAGTAGAGGAAACGATGAAGATATTGACTGTATTTGGAACCCGGCCCGAAGCTATTAAAATGGCTCCGCTGGTTCAACAATTGGAAAAGGAGCCCGGATTAGAGTCCGTGGTTTGTGTTACGGCCCAGCATCGGGAGATGCTGGATCAGGTTCTGGATCTCTTCGAACTGATACCTGACTTTGATCTCAACGTAATGAAGCCAAATCAGAGCGTCAGTCAGATCAGCACCAACGTGCTTCTGGGAATGGAGAAGGTGCTTCAGGAGGTTCGGCCGGACATGGTTTTGGTCCATGGAGATACTACCACTACCTTTGCTTCAGCCCTTGCCGCCTTCTATCAAAAAATTCCTGTAGGTCATGTGGAAGCAGGCCTCAGGACCTATGATAAATATTCGCCTTATCCGGAGGAGATGAACCGGATACTCACCGGCCATATCGCAGAGCTTCACTTCGCGCCCACGGAGCGCAACCGTCAGAATCTGCTGGCGGAAGGGGTGTCCGATGAAAAGATATTTATCACGGGCAATACGGTGATCGACGCCCTGCTCACCGTAGCGGAAAAACCCTATGAATTTGTGGATGAAACTCTGGCGCAAATCGACTTCAGCCGCCGCAGAGTCATTACGGTGACCTGTCACCGTCGGGAGAACCTGGGAGAAAATATGGAAAACATCTTCAGCGCTGTTCGGGACATCGCTGGGGAATTTGACGATGTGGAGATTGTCTATCCCGTGCATTTGAATCCCAGAGTACGGGCCACAGCCGACAGGGTGTTGGGCGGAACAGAGAGAATTCATCTCATCGAACCTCTCCAATACCAGCCCTTTGTCAATCTGATGGCCAGATCCCATTTCATCATAACCGATTCCGGCGGGATGCAGGAGGAAGCCCCTTCTCTGGGGAAGCCCGTTCTTGTGGTCAGACGGGAAACGGAGAGGCCTGAGGCCGTGGAGGCCGGCACTGTCAAGCTCGCGGGAGTGGAAAGGGAGACCATCTACTCTATGGCAAAGGAGCTTCTGACGGACCAAAAGGTCTATGAAACCATGGCCAGGGCCATAAATCCTTACGGCGATGGCAAGGCCTGCTTGCGGATAGCTGATATTTTAAAGGGTTAGTCAAATATGGAACAGCCGGTGGTGATCGAATCAAAATCTTTATACAAAACCCTCAGACGGGTAGCTCTGCCTATTGCGCTGCAGAGCCTCATCGCTTCCTCCCTCAATCTGGTGGATACTCTCATGGTTGGGAGCCTGGGGGAGGTAGAGCTGGCTTCTGTTGGACTGTCGGGACAGCTTTTCTTTATCCACTGGGGCGTACTTTTCGGATTTTCCAGCGGCGCCTCCGCTTTCATGTCACAGTTCTGGGGCGTCAAGGATTTGAAAAATATACGAAAGGTCCTCGGTTTTGCCGTAACCTTTTGCTTTGGCATCGGGATGGTTTTTTTTATCGCGGCCATGTTCCTCCCCGAGGTAGTGCTGCGTTTGTTCACGGATATTCCGGAAGCTATCGAGATGGGAGCCGGATATCTTCGCTGGTTTTCCTTCTGTTTTCTCACCGTTTCCATTACGGTACCCTGCACCGCGGCTCTGCGGTCCACCCAGCAAGCTAAAATTCCCCTGTATATAAGCATGGTGATTTTTACCACAAACACAGCATTAAACTACATATTTATTTTTGGAAAGCTTGGAGTTCCCGCAATGGGAGTCGAGGGTGCAGCCATAGCGACTCTTATAGCCAGAATTTTGGAACTGAGCCTGGTGTTTTTCATGATTTTCGGCAGGAAAAACATACTTGCCGGTCCGCTGAAGGAGTTTTTTGCCTGGAGGAAGATACTGGTAACCAGGGTGCTGACCAGCGCTCTCCCCGTCACTGTCAACGAGACGATGTGGAGCCTTGGAATGGCTACTTATATGGCATTTTACGGAAGACTGGGTATCACCGAATATGCCTCTGTACAGGCCAGCAACACGATCAATCAGTTGTTTATACTGGCTATTTTCAGTTTGGGCGACGCCCTGTTGATTCTGGTGGGCCAACGGATCGGGATGGGACAGATGGACTACGCCTTTGCATTGGCAAAGAGACTGCTGCGAATCGGTATCATCATCGGACTCATTTCAGGGAGCCTGCTGATCATCTCTTCACGCTTTATCGTTCTCCTGTTCAACTTCACTGAAGAGGGTCGCCACAATATGCTTTGGATCCTGGCCATTTACGGCTGTATGATGTGGATCAAGGTCTACGGCGGTCTGAACATTGTGGGCACCCTGCGCTGCGGCGGCGACACCAGATACGCCATGTTTTTGGAGGTTGCCTGTGTTTGGCTTATCGGCGTACCCATAGTCTATTTCGGCGTTTTTTATACAGACTTGCCGGTTTATCTGATCGTCATGATGGGGCAGGCGGAGGAGTTTGGTAAAGCCCTTTTCTGCCGCCACCGTTTCTATTCGAAAAAATGGCTCAATAATCTAATCAAGGATATTTGATTCGGCAGAGATGTTTTCTACCCCCGGACCAAACTACAGGGGCAGACGCCCGTTTTGCGTAATCGGGCAGAGGGGGTGGCCGCCGTATTTTGTCTGCCTTACAGTGTCTATATATATAGGAAGATTGTTGTCTCCACTCAGGAATAAGTAAAAAAATACTAATAGAAATTATCCGAAAGCCTTTACTTACAAGGGGAAAGAGCTTATAATAAGATCTAATTTATTATTTCACGAATAATCTGAAATGCCTGAATATCGCAGCAATATTCAGAAAAAAATCGGAAGATTCACAGCAAGACAGACAGAAAAGTCAGACAACTACATGGGAAGATGAGCTCGCTAGAGCCGGGGTCCGGCGGTAGCTATATCTTTTTAGATCGCTTCACATGGAAGCAATAAAAATATTCTGACAAAGAGGAGGCGAGATAATGGCAATCGAGCAAATCAAGCAAATCAAAGAGGCAGAAGAGCGGGCGGAGCAAATTCGCAGGAAAAGCGTCTCTGATGCCAAGCAGATGACGGCAGACGCAGAACAGCAAGCCTCGCAACTGTTGGAGCAGGCGCAACGCCAGAGCGAAGAGAGCTATAAAAAGAGCCTGCAGGCGGCTCAGGTTGAGGCGCAGAAAAGCTATGATGACATCATCGCAAAAGCGAAGATAGAGAACGATCATCATATAGCGGAAGCAGAGAAAAATCTGGACAGCGCTGTTTCCATTATTATCGGAAAGGTTGTGAAATAGGTGTCAATTGCCAGAATGAAAAAGCTTTCTGTTATCGGCCTTGTTTCCGATCGGGAAAAGCTGATGGAAGAGCTTATGGCCATGGGAGTTGTTGAAATTACCGACCAGCAGGATAAGCTCGACGATGACCAGTGGCGGGAGATGGTTACCTGCGATGGAGATGAAAAAACAGTCGCCGCGTATGAAAGTCAGTTAGCCAGGGTCGGCCAGGCTTTGGATGTCATCGCAAAATACAGTGCAGAGAAAGGTTCTCTGTTGCGTACGAGAAAGCCCATCGCGTTGAGGGACTTTCAAAAAGCGTTGGAGAAAGAAGGGCAAATCGAAGAAAAGGCGACCCGTATCAATAGTCTCTTTACGCGTCATGCGGAGCTTTCCAGCGCCATAAACAAAACAGAGACGTTAAAGCTTTCCTTGGAGCCCTGGAGCCAATATGACCTGCCTCTGGAGGAACAGGGAACGAAAACCGTGGATTTACTTTCCGGCGTATTGCCGGCGGCTGTGGATGTTGTTCAATTTAAAAAGACGCTGGAGGAAAAAGTGCCGGCTGGTGAGGCCGAACTGGTACATAGTGACGCGGAGCAGCATTACCTTTGGGTCGTCTGTGCCAAAACAGATCGCGCAGCGGCGGATGAAGTCTTCCGGGATTACGGATTTTCCAGAGTTCACTTTGAGGTGACGGGCACTGCGAAAGAGAACATTGCCAGGGCCGAGGAAAAAGCGAAGAAATTAGCTGAGGAAAAACTTCGGATCGAAGAGGAGATACGCTCTCGCGAAGCCGACAGGCAGGATCTGGAGCTGTTTTATGATAAGCTGATTATCCAAAGAGACAGGGCCGATATCAGGAACAACCTCCTGACTACGCAGAAAACTTTTTGCTTAGAGGGCTGGTTTCCCGCACGGGGAGAAGCTAAAGTAAGCGGTCTTCTTTCCGAGATAGGCTGCTATTACGAAATACAGGATCCTGAAAAGGGAGAGGAGACCCCTGTTCTGCTGCTGAACAGCAGACTTTCCGAGCCCTTTGAGGCCGTCACAAAGCTGTACGCCTTGCCGGATTCCAGATCCGTGGACGCTACACCGTTCTTCTCACTGTCCTACGCGATGTTCTTCGGCATGATGCTGGGAGACGCGGCATATGGCATCATTATGGCGGTGATAACAGGTGTGATTTTGAAAAAGTATAAGCTTGAAGGCATGAAGCGTCAGATGATTAAGATGTTTTTTTATTGCGGCCTCGCCACCACTTTTTGGGGAGCTATGTTTGGAGGCTGGTTCGGAGACCTCATCACCGTTATAGCGAAGACTTTCTTCAATGCGGATGTGGTGATTCAGCCGCTATGGTTCAATCCTCTGGACGATCCCATGAAGCTTCTCATCTTCTGTTTCATTTTAGGAGGAATTCACCTCTTTGTCGGGATGGGACTCAACGCGTGGCTGTCCATCAAGGATGGAAGGCCTCTGGATGCCCTTTTTGATGTGGGGTTCTGGTATTTGCTGCTCATCGGGGCTGTTCTGCTAATGGTGGGTGTGGCTCCTGAGATTTCCATGTGGATGGCGATTATCGGCGCCGTGGGAATTTTCCTGACTGCCGGCCGGGACAAAAAAGGCGTCGGAAAAGTCATCGGCGGGCTTACAAGTCTTTATGGTATCACCGGTTATTTGTCAGATGTGCTTTCCTATTCCAGACTTCTTGCTTTGGGATTGGCATCCGGTGTTATCGCTTCTGTTGTAAATACGATGGGATCCTTCGGCGGATCGGGAATCATGGGTGTTCTGGTGATGACGTTTGCTTTCGTGGTCGGTCATACTTATAATTTTGCGATTAATGGTTTGGGCTCATTCGTTCACTCCTGCAGGCTGCAATATGTAGAGTTTTTCGGCAAGTTCTACGAAGGCGGCGGAGAAGCCTTTAAGCCATTTGGTGAAAATACAAAATATGTAGATATTCTAAGGGAGGAAAAGTAAATGGAACAAATGGGACTGGTATTTGAAAATTTATTGTTTAATGGAGTTTTTCTGGCGATGCTGGGTGCGGCAATAGCTGCCATCGCGGGTATTGGGAGCGCTGTCGGAATCGGTATCGCCGGACAGGCGGCTGCCGGTGTTATTTCGGAGGATCCGAAGAAGTTTGGTCAAACCTTGATTTTGCAGGCTCTGCCAGGAACCCAGGGTATCTACGGACTCTTGATTGCATTTTTGATTATGATGAAGATCGGCCTCATAGGCGGCGACGGCCTGGCAGATGTTTCGATGATGCAGGGCGCGTACATTTTCGCCTCGGGTATTCCCATCGGCCTGGTGGGTATTTTCTCCGGAATCGCTCAAGGTAAATCTTCTGCCGCAAGTATCATGCTGATTTCCAAAAGACCGGAAGAACTGGCGAAGGGCATGGTATACCCGGCCATGGTAGAAACCTACGCGGTGCTGGCTCTCCTGATCTCCTTCCTGATGCTCAATGGAGTTCAGGTATAATCGGTTAAATCAGCGAGAAGGATGGAGTAACAATGAGTATTGAAAATATTACAGGTAAAATCCTGTCTGAAGCCGAGGAGCAAAGCAGAAAAATTCTGCAGGATGCTGAGAAAAAGAGCCGTGAAATAACGGATAAAGCAAAAGCCCAGGCAGAGAAAATCCGGCAGGACTATGAGGAGCAGGCGAAAGAGGAGGCTCATCTCCAGAAGAGCAGACGGATATCGGTAGCCGAGCTGGAAGTGCGTAAAATGAAGCTTGGTGGTAAGCAAACCTTGATATCACGTTGCTTTGATAAAGCTTTGGACCAACTGGCCGCCATGGAAGAGGCGAACTATCTGGAGCTTCTTGCCTCCGCTGTTCTGGCCACCGGTGTGGACGGAGGTGAACTCCTTCTCAACGCAAAGGATCGGAATTCCATCGGCGAAAAGCTTGTAGAAAGAATTAACAGCGTCGGCAAGGCTGAGCGGCTGACCCTGGCGGAAGATACCATAGACGTGAAAGGCGGGTTTGTGCTTCGAAAAGGGGCCATGGAAATCAATTCTACCTTAGAGACCATGGTCAGCGGCATCCGAGAGTCTGCCACCCCGGACGTGGTGAAAGCCCTGTTCGGCTGACAGGGAGCAAATCCTTGATTTGAGAGGAGGAAGGACTTTGGGCATAGACCAACAAGCAAAAGACTATGTTTTCGCTTCCTCGCGGGTGCGCAGTGTTGAGAAATACCTGCTCTCCCGGGATAAAGCGGAGGCTTTGACCGACAGCAAGACACCGGATGACGCTTTGAAGCTCCTGTACGACCTGGGATACGGCGATGATTCTGAGACTATCTCCGTGGGACAGTTTGAAGCTTTACTCACGGTGGAGATCAAAAAGGCATATTCCTTTATTCACGGGATTGCTCCGGACCCGGAAGAGCTGTTTCCCTTTCTGTATCCTTACGATTATCACAATCTGAAGGTGCTGATGAAGGCGGAATATCTGGATATGGATCCCCAGCCGTTCCTCATGGATGTTGGCACGATTCCCGCGGCGCAGATGACAGCGCTGGTACGGGAGCGCAACTTCGTGGGCCTTACGGACAGGATGCGCAATGCGCTTTTAGAGGTGATCGACGTGTTCGCTAGAACGGCGGATCCCCAGGCCATTGATCTCATTTTCGACAAGGCCTGCTTCGCGGAAATGCGGGAGGCGGCAGTTGCCACCGGAAGCGAATTTATAATCGATTATGTCAGGCTTCAAATCGATACCATTAATTTGAAGTCCTTTGCCAGAGCTCGGCAGATGGGAAAACCCTGGGATTTTTTCAGCCAGGTGTTCATCGAGGGAGGAAGGATTCAGGATAAGCTTTTCATTTCAGGCTATGATGAGCCTTATGAGCAGTTCGCTGAAAAGTTGATTCCTTACGGACTTGCCCTTCCCATGACCGAAGGCGGAGCCATGCTCAGAGAAACCGGTCGGTTTACCGCTCTGGAAAGGCTCTGTGACAACCGCCTGATGGACTTCGCCAAGGGAGCGAAGCATGTATCCTTTGGCATCGAACCCCTTGCCGCGTATTTGATCGCAAAAGAGATCGAGATTCGCACCGTACGAATCATTATGACCGGTTTGCTGCAGGGGCTCTCAAAAGAAGCAATGGCGGAGAGAGTGAGGGATTCATATGTATAAAATCGGAGTCATCGGTGATCGTGGAAGTGTACTGGGTTTTAAAGCGGTAGGTTTGGATATTTTTCCAACAGAAAGCGCTGATGAGGCAAAAACTGTGCTGCATCGTATAGCAAAGGAACAATATGCCATTATCTACATTACGGAAAAGCTCTGCAAGGATATGGTCGATGATATAGAAAAATACAAGGATATGCGGGTTCCGGCCATCATTCCCATTCCCGGCATGGATGGGAGTCATGGCATCGGAATGGCCAATCTGAAAAAGTCTGTTGAACGGGCGGTGGGCGCGGATATTCTGTTCAGCAACGACTAACGAATAGAAGGAAGGTGACTGAAAAAGTGAACCAGGGTAGAATCGTAAAAGTATCCGGCCCGTTAGTTGTGGCCGAGGGAATGCAGGACGCCGACATGTTTGACGTAGTCCGGGTAGGAGACCAGGGACTTATCGGTGAGATCATAGAAATGAGAGGAGACGCTGCCTCTATTCAGGTATACGAAGAGACCGCGGGCCTGGGTCCGGGGACCAGGGTGGTCAGCACCGGCGTTCCACTGTCCGTAGAATTGGGACCCGGCATGATTGAGAGCATCTATGACGGAATTCAAAGACCTTTGACGGAAATACTGGAGCTTTCGGGTTCCAACATCAAAAGAGGTATCGATGTAAAATCCCTCCCCCGGGATAAAAAATGGACCTTTGTTCCCACTATGGAAGCGGGGCAGCCGGTAGAGACGGGGGATATCATCGGAACGGTCCAGGAGACGGTTATCGTACAGCTGAAGATCATGGTGCCTTATGGAATCAAAGGCGTTATCAAAGAGATCAAGGGCGGCGATTTCACCGTAGAGGAAACCGTTTGTGTTGTGGAAAAAGAAGACGGCAGTCTGTCGGATGTTACGTTGATGCAAAAATGGCCGGTACGCCGGGGCAGGCCTTATAAAGAAAAATTAGTTCCCGAAATGCCCCTGCTGACAGGGCAGAGGGTTATTGATACCATGTTCCCCATTGCAAAGGGCGGTGTTGCGGCTGTTCCGGGTCCCTTCGGAAGCGGCAAGACCGTAGTTCAGCATCAGCTGGCAAAATGGGCGGACGCGGACATCGTCGTCTACATCGGCTGCGGCGAACGTGGCAACGAAATGACAGACGTACTTATGGAATTCCCCGAATTGAAAGACCCCAAGTCCGGCGAAGCGCTGATGAAACGAACGGTGCTCATAGCGAACACCTCCGACATGCCTGTAGCCGCTCGGGAAGCGTCCATATACACGGGAATCACCATTGCGGAATATTACAGAGACATGGGCTATTCCGTAGCCCTGATGGCGGACTCCACCTCCCGGTGGGCGGAAGCCTTGAGAGAGATGTCCGGGCGGCTTGAGGAAATGCCCGGTGAAGAGGGTTATCCCGCGTATCTGGCCTCCCGGCTGGCCCAGTTCTATGAGAGGGCCGGCAGAGTTATTTCTCTGGGATCCGAAGGACGGGAAGGGGCCCTTTCCGCTATCGGCGCCGTATCTCCTCCCGGAGGAGATATCTCCGAGCCCGTATCTCAGGCGACTCTTCGTATCGTCAAGGTATTCTGGAGCCTGGATGCCTCTCTGGCTTACGCGAGGCATTTCCCGGCTATCAACTGGCTTTCCAGCTATTCCCTTTATGTGGACCGGCTGTCCAAGTGGTTTGCCGACAATGTAAACAAGGAATTCCCCGCTCTTCGGAGCGAAACCATGAAGATGCTTCAGGAGGAGGCGGAGCTGCAGGAAATCGTGCAGCTGGTAGGTGTGGATGCCCTGTCCTTCCAGGATCAGTTCAAACTGGAGGCATGTAAATCCATTCGTGAGGACTATCTTCACCAGAACGCTTTCCACGATGTAGATACCTATGCTTCCATGGATAAGCAGTACAAACTGCTGAAACTCATCACAGAGTACTATAAAAAAGGCAGCGAGGCCATTGAAAAGGGTGCAGATTACAAAGATCTGGTTTCCATGCCTATCCGTGAGACCATCGGGCGATTTAAATATGTCGAAGAAGCAGAAGTGGATAAATATTATCATGGCATAATGGAACAACTGACTCATGGTATTCAGCAGCTGATCAGCGAGGGAGGTGAGCAGGATGATTAAAGAATATAGAACAATATCTGAAGTCGCCGGTCCGCTGATGCTGGTTCGGGATGTGGAAAACGTTACCTACGACGAATTGGGAGAAATCGAACTGCAGAACGGGGAGACCCGTCAGTGCAAGGTTCTCGAAATCAATGGAAAAAACGCCCTGGTACAGCTTTTTGAAAGCGCGGCGGGTATCAACCTTGCCAACAGCAAAGTGCGTTTCCTCGGTCGGGGAATCGAGCTGGCTGTATCCGAGGATATGCTGGGCCGGGTATTTGACGGTCTGGGCAGGCCCATCGACGGCGGCGCGGAGATCATTGCCGATAAGCGGATGGACGTCAACGGACTGCCTATGAATCCGGCTGCCAGGGACTATCCGGCGGAGTTTATACAGACGGGCGTTTCCGCTATCGACGGGCTGAATACTCTGGTAAGAGGACAGAAGCTCCCTATTTTCTCCGGTTCCGGTTTACCCCATGCAGAGCTTGCGGCTCAAATCGCGCGGCAGGCTAAAGTATTGGGCGGTGGGGAAAACTTCGCCGTTGTATTCGCTGCCATCGGTATCACCTATGAAGAGGCTGATTTCTTTATCTCCGACTTTAAGAGAACAGGAGCCATCGATCGGACCGTCCTCTTTACCAACCTGGCCAACGACCCGGCTATCGAGCGTATTTCCACGCCTCGTATCGCCCTGACCGCCGCTGAATATCTGGCCTTTGAAAAGGATATGCAGGTACTGGTCATACTGACGGACATCACCAATTACGCGGAAGCTCTTCGTGAGGTCTCCGCCGCCCGTAAAGAGGTTCCCGGAAGAAGAGGTTATCCCGGTTATCTTTACACAGACCTCGCTACATTATATGAGAGAGCGGGCAGAAAGAAAGGCTATCGGGGCTCCATTACACTGATTCCCATTCTGACTATGCCTGAAGATGATAAGACTCATCCCATTCCGGACCTGACGGGCTACATTACGGAAGGACAGATCATCCTTTCCCGAGAGCTTCACAGAAAGGGTGTTGTACCGCCCGTCGATGTACTGCCGTCCCTGTCTCGTTTAAAAGATAAGGGTATTGGAAAAGGGAAAACCAGAGAGGACCATGCAGATACTATGAATCAGCTCTTTGCCGTGTATTCCCGCGGAAAACAGGCGAAGGAACTGATGGCAATTCTCGGCGAAGCTGCTTTAACAGACGTTGACAAGCTTTATGCCAAATTTGCCGACGCTTTCGAAAACCAATACGTATCTCAGGGCTACGAGACCAATCGAGCGATAGAAGATACTCTGGAAATCGGATGGAACCTGTTGGATATGATGCCCAGAAGCGAATTGAAGCGTATTCGGGATGAGTACCTGAACAAGTATCTGCCTTGCGTCTGTGAAGTCAACAGAAAAGAAGATTAGAGGGGGGTGACGCGGTATGGCACGACTTAACGTGAATCCTACCAGAATGGTACTGACCTCTCTGAAAAAGAAACTAGCCGTAGCGACCCGGGGCCACAAGCTCATGAAGGATAAGCGGGATGAGCTGATGAAACAATTTCTGGAGCTTGCCCGCCAGAACAGGGCGTTGCGGGAAGAGGTGGAACGGCAGCTGGCAGAGGTCTACCGGAACTTTGCCATTGCTAACGCGGTGATGTCCTCCGAAATGATGGAGGAAGCTTTGATGTACCCGAAACAGGGAGTTTCCATCGAGCTTGGCAAAAGAAATGTTATGAGCGTAGATGTGCCGGTTTTCGGTTTTACCACAACCACCGCCGACGAAACGGATATCTATCCATACGGTTTTGCCACCACCTCCGGTGAGCTGGATAAAGCCATCGCGCGGTTGTCCGAGGTATTTCCGGTTTTGCTGCAGCTGGCGGCCATGGAAAAAGAGGCCAGTTTGCTGGCGGAGGAGATCGAGAAGACCCGACGCCGGGTAAACGCGCTGGAATATGTTATGATTCCCAATCTCCGGGAGACCATCAAATATATTAAAATGAAGCTGGATGAAAATGAGAGAGGCAATCAAACCCGGCTCATGAAGGTCAAGGATATGATGCTGGCAGAAGCGGTAAGAGAAAAGCAGGTCCAGTCAGCGGCAGCCTTTGCCGAATACACGCAACAACAATAATAACAATAATAAGGATTGCAATGAAACACAGGCGGGGCTCAGGCTCCGCCTGAATCAGTTTTTGAGAAAAGCTGAAGCAGACAGGGGGTCTGTCCCTGTATCCGGTCTGTCCCTAATCAAAACACTCCTGTCATCCCGAACCGCATCCCACTGTCATCCTGAACGAAGTGAAGGATCTTTCGCAAGTTGTTCTGTAAGATTCTTCGCTAACGCTCAGAATGACACTTGAATACAAGGGGGCCCTTGCTGCTGATTGATATCCGAATATTCCATCAACAAAAGATTGATATTTTCCAATAATTTGTAAATACTAATAAAGAAACTCTTTTTTGGGAAAGGTCTTTACATTAATAATGATTAGTGGCATAATGTTATAAATTGCTCGAAAAAAGTACATATATATATGTACAAAAAAATTTAAAAATAACAGTGTGTGATTTGAAGTGAATACGATCGGCCTGAGAGCCTTTATGAATTCCATCTTTAAGTATAGCGTCATCGCGGCAGCTTTGATTCAAGCGGCAGCGGTGTTGCTTTTTGGGTGGGATTTGCCTTTTGCGTATGGACTGATACTTGGAACCTGTGTATCCATGGTGAATCATAGTCTCATGGCATTTACCTCTAACTTATGTTTGTCCGCAAAGGGCGGACCTCTCCTTGGCATAGCCGGTTACATAGTGCGTCTTGCTATTTATGGCGGGGTTTTTTATATATCCTATATGACGGGACCCTCAAGTGGCATGGGAACGGTGCTGGGGTTCTTGACAATTAAGCTTGCGATATACTATCTATACGGATTCAAACCGGGTTTTTCCTCAAGGAGCTACGAGAACGTAAAGCTTAACAGCCTTGATTAAAACCTGCAGCTGGAAAATGACAAAAAACAGGAGGTAGTAAGAACTCATGCATTCCATAGATCATTTAGGCCCTCGTAAAATTATCGGCTTTTTTGACGGAAGTATATTTATTACAGAGACAGTGCTATTCGCTTTGATTATCGCGGCGGTTATGATCCTGTTCGCCTTTATTTCCACCAGAAAGCTGGAAAGAGACCCTAAGGGGTTGCAGCTTATGGCGGAGCTCATCGTAAGCGGGATTTATAATTTAACAAGGAAGACCATGGGGGAGAAAAACGTGAAGTTTGCTCCTTATATGGGAACGCTTTTTATCTTCCTGTTACTGGCTAATTCTGCAGGGCTTTTTGGAATTCGTCCCGTTACAGCGGATGTTAACACGGCTTTTGCCCTATCCATTGTAACCTTTTGCATTATCCAGTGGTCTTCGATCCGGTCCAGAGGCTTAAAGGGACATGTAAAGCATTACGGAGAGCCTTATCCCTTCATGTATCCCATTAAGATTATAGAGGACGTCGCCTTTCCCGTTTCTCTGGCATTTCGACTCTTTGGCAACATAACAGGGGGCATGATTGTTATGGCTCTTGCCTTCCAGGGGCTGGGAGCAGTAAGTGGAATGATCGGAAGCAAAATACCCTTTCTTCAATTTTTGATTCCTCTTCCGCTGAACCTGTTTTTTGATGTATTTGAACCGATTTTACAGGCGTTCATTTTTCTGATGCTGACCATGTCGTTTATCACGATGGCCACCGTCGGGCATGACGATCATTAACAACTTTAACAAAAAAATATATGTAGGAGGATTTATCATGAATTTAGTAACACCGGAGGCATTTGTGCTGGGATTATCCGCTATCGGAGCGGCCATTACCATGGTTGCGGCTTTAGGAATCGGTATTGGCCAGGGCATGATCGGAATGAAGGGCGTAGAAGGCGTCTCCAGACAGCCGGAAGCCAAGGCCGACATTCTTCAGACCATGCTGGTAGGACAGGCGGTCACAGAAACAACAGGTATCTTTGCTTTTATCATAAGCATTGTCCTTCTCTTTGCTAATCCCTTTATAGATTTGCTGTAAGAATCCGGCGGATGCGGCGTGCGGGCGCATCCGTAACATCCGGGGCAAAGAGAAGAGGGAGGCATAACAAATGGTAGAAATCTATACAAATTTAATGGATTTTAACTGGACGCTGCTGTTTATTTGGATGACAGTGCTGGTTTTATATTTCATCTGTAAACGCTTTTTCTTCGAGAAAGTGCACAATTTCATGGAAGCCAGAACCAATCAAATCAAGGAATCCTTTGAAAACGCGGAGCAGTTAAACTTATTGGCAGGTGAAAGGCTGGATGCTTACGATAGAAAACTGGCTGAGATTGAAAACGAAGGCCGGGATATTATAAATAAAGCAAGACAGCGGGCGGAGATACAGGCCAAAAGTATTATCGACGACGCAAACGAAAGAGCGCATTTGATTATTCGCCAGGCTGAAGAGGAAATTGAAAAGAAGAGGCTTCAATCCATCAAAGAAATGAAGTCACAGATAGCGGATCTGGCAATGCTGGCCGCGGAAAAGGTTCTGGAGCAACAATTGGACGCGCACAGGCAGGATGAACTGGTGGATCAGATTATAAATGAGGCAGGGAAATCAGCATGGCAGAATTAAATAAGGAACTGGTTTTTGGAAAAGCTTTGTTAAGGGCGGCACAATCCGCAGAAAAAACCGATGAAGTTCTGGCGGATGCCGAAAGAATAGTCGACACTTTTAATAAAGAAGGACTGTTTTATAAATTTTTCTGCTCTCCTTCTGTCGCCAGCGATGAAAAGAAATCCGTCATACGACAGATATTCGGGAAGCAGATTGAACCGGTGCTTTTGGATTTCCTGATGACGCTGATCGATAAAAGCGGGGAAACGCTGATAAAGGAAATCGTACGTCAGTATCGCGTTTTGCTTGACGACAGCCAAGGAGTATCTACCGGTATTATCTATTCGGTAACACCCCTTTCAGAGGAACGGGTGGCGGCCTTCGAAAAGAAGCTGTCCGAGAATCTGAATAGAAAGGTGAGACTGCTGAACCGGACAGATACTTCGCTTATCGGCGGAATTCGCATCTTTATTGAGGGACAGCTAATTGACGCCTCTATTAAAAAACGGCTGACAGATCTGGCCGGTCGTTTGCATGAGCAAGCCGGCAGCGAGACCTCTTCGGAAGCGGACCCTCCTCAGGATACAATCCGGGATGTAATTCAGGAGGAGATTAATAAACACCAGAACGAACTGGCCTACACCTATTATGGGACGGTTACGCAGGTGGGAGACGGCATCGCCAGGGTTTTCGGACTGGATAATTGTATGTCCGGCGAGCTTCTGGAATTCCCGGGGCAGGTTTACGGTATGGCCCTTAATCTGGAGGCGGACAATGTAGGCGCCATAATTCTGGGGCCGGACACGGAGATCAAGGAAGGGGATCTGGTGAAGCCCACGGGCAAGGTTGCCCAGGTTCCGGTGGGCGACGCCCTCATAGGCCGGGTTGTCAACGCTCTGGGTCAGGCTATCGACGGGAAGGGGCCCATTAAGACGGGCAAATCCAGGTCCATCGAGAATCAGGCTCCCGACGTGCTGCACAGGAGATCCGTATACCAGCCTCTTCAGACCGGCATTAAAGCCATCGACTCCATGATCCCCATCGGACGGGGCCAGAGGGAGTTGATCATCGGAGACCGGCAGACGGGCAAGACTGCCATCGCCATCGACACCATTCTCAACCAGAAGGAAGAGGATGTGATCTGTATTTACGTAGCCATCGGGCAGAAGAAATCCACCGTTGCCCAGCTGGTGCAAACTTTAGAAGACAAAGGCGCTATGGGCTATTCCGTCGTGGTTTCTTCCACGGCCAGCGAAGTGGCGCCTCTCCAATATATCGCCCCCTATGCGGCTTGCGCCATAGCGGAAGAATTCATGTATCAGGGCAGGGATGTACTGATCATTTATGACGATTTATCGAAGCACGCGGTAGCCTATCGGGCCATGTCCCTGCTTCTCAGAAGGCCTCCCGGAAGAGAGGCTTACCCCGGCGACGTATTCTACCTTCACAGCCGGCTTTTGGAACGGGCAGCCAAGCTGTCCGACGACCTGGGCGGCGGCTCCATTACGGCTCTGCCCATTATTGAGACTCAGGCCGGGGACGTTTCGGCATATATCCCCACCAACGTCATTTCCATTACCGACGGGCAGATCTTTCTCGAGACGGAGTTGTTCTTCTCCGGCCAGCGCCCCGCGGTTAACTCGGGTATTTCCGTTTCCCGTGTAGGCGGAGACGCCCAGATCAAGGCTATGAAAAAAGTCTCCGGGAAGGTGCGGCTGGAGCTGGCTCAATACAGAGAATTGGCGGGCTTTTCACAATTCGGCTCCGACCTGGATAAGGATACCAAAAAACGGCTTGACCACGGGAGAGTGCTCATGGAGATACTGAAACAGGCGCAATACTCCCCTGTTAAGGTGGAGCATCAGGTGATGATTATCTATGCGGCCTCCCATGGTTACCTGGAGAATATTCCCGTTGATTTGATCGGGAGATTTGAGAAGGAATTCTATGAGTTCATGGACGCCCATTATCCGGAGGTCGGAAGAGAGATCAAGGCTTCCGGCAAGCTGGAAGAAGATACGGAAGCGCTTCTCGGCAAGGCCATTGACAGTTTCAAAGACGAATTTGACGGGACGATTCGCTAAGGGGAGCGGAAGGGAGAACTTGCTATGGCCGGAAGCAATATGAGAGATATAAAGCGGAGAATAAAGGGCGTCAACGGTATGGAGCATATCACCAACGCCATGAAGCTCGTCTCCTCCGCAAAGCTCAGAAAGGCAAAAAAAATCTTCGAAGAGAGCCGGGGGAACTTCCATTATATCTCTGAATCCATCGAAGAGATATTTCATAACACGGAGGATGTTCCGCAGCTTTATCTCTGGGGAAGCCGGGAAATTAAAAGGACGGCGTACATCGTGGTCACCAGCTGCAGAGGACTCTGCGGCAGCTTCAACAGCAACGTAATTAAACACACGCAGAAACTGATCGATGACTATAAAGAAGAAGAACCGCCTCTCATTGTAGCTATCGGAAGCAAGGGAAGAGATTATTTCGCCAGAAGGAATTTCGGCATCATAAGCGAGTACTGCCTTCCTCCCGAAGACATTACATTTCTTGAGAGCCAGGAGATCAGCCAGCCTCTCGTGGAATTGTATGACAGAGGGGAAGTTGATGAAATTGTTCTGGTGACCACCGCCTTTGTCAGCAGTCTTGAGCAGCGGGTATACGACGAGACCATCCTTCCTTTACAGATCGAGAGCGACCCCTACCTGCACAAATTGCACAGAGACGTGGAATACGAGCCTTCGGCGCAGGAGGTGTTCAATTATCTCATACCGAAGTATGTGGGGATCATGATTTATAACGCTATTATAGAGTCTGCCACCTGTGAGCATGCGGCGAGAAGAATGGCCATGGAAAATGCCACGGAAAATGCCAGGGAGATGATCGCGGATCTGACCCTGACCTACAACCGGACCAGGCAGGCGGCCATTACCAATGAAATATCAGAGATCGTAAGCGGAGCGGAAGCTTTGTCAACGACTTTAAGGAGGTAACAGCGTGGGTGAGCACATCGGAATCGTCTATCAGATCATCGGACCTGTTGTAGACATTAAATTCAGCCCGGATGAAATGCCGGAGCTGCTGAATGCCATCAATATACCCTATCAGGACAAGAACATCGTTGTGGAGGTCGCCCAGCACATCGGCGACGACGTAGTGCGGTGCGTGGCCCTGTCTTCCACGGACGGACTGAGCCGGGGCATGAAAGCCAAAGATACGGGAGGTCCTATCAGTGTTCCAGTGGGGAACGAGGTCTTGGGACGTCTGTTTAACGTAATAGGGGAGACCATTGATGAAAAGGGCCCCTGCAATACGGATAAGAAAATGCCCATCCACAGGGCGGCTCCTTCTTTTGAAGAGCAGGATACCTCCTCCCAGATTTTTGAGACGGGCATCAAGGTAGTGGATTTGATCGCCCCCTATACCAGAGGAGGAAAAGTCGGCCTCTTCGGCGGCGCGGGAGTTGGAAAAACAGTTTTAATCCAGGAGCTCATCAATAACATCGCAAAGGAACACGGCGGAATCTCCGTATTTGCGGGAGTTGGGGAAAGAACCAGAGAAGGCAACGACCTCTATCATGAGATGATCGACTCCGGCGTAATAGAGAAGACCGCCATGGTCTTCGGCCAGATGAACGAACCCCCCGGCGCCAGAATGCGGGTGGCGCTGACAGGTCTGACTATGGCGGAGCATTTCAGGGACGAACTGGGTCAGGACGTGCTGCTGTTTATCGATAATATATTCCGGTTCACACAGGCCGGCTCGGAGGTGTCTGCTCTGCTGGGCCGGGTTCCCAGCGCGGTAGGCTATCAGCCCACGCTTGCCACCGAGATGGGAGCGCTCCAGGAGAGGATCACTTCGACAAAAAGAGGTTCCATCACTTCGGTGCAGGCTATCTATGTGCCCGCGGACGATCTGACGGACCCGGCTCCGGCCACCACCTTCGCCCATTTGGACGCCACCACGGTACTTTCCCGCGCTATCACGGAACTGGGCATATACCCGGCTGTGGACCCGCTGGAATCCACCTCCAGGATCATGGACCCGCTGATTCTCGGCGAAGAGCATTATAACACGGCCAGGGGCGTACAGGAGGTGCTGCAGCATTACAAGGAGCTGCAGGATATCATCGCTATTTTAGGTATGGATGAACTCAGTGAAACGGATAAAACCATCGTTTCCAGGGCCCGGAAGATTCAGAGATTCCTGTCCCAGCCCTTCCATGTGGCGGAGCAGTTCACGGGCGCTCCGGGCAAATACATCCCGCTGAAGGAGACCGTCCGCAGCTTTAGGGAGATTCTGGAAGGGAAGCACGATCACATTCCCGAGTCCATGTTCCTCTTTGCGGGGGGCATCGATGAAGTGGTAGAAAGGTTCGAGAGGAGCAATGGCTAAAACCTTCAAATTAGAAGTGATAACGCCGGAGAGGCTTTTTTATGAGGGTGACGTGGAGATGGTCATCGTGCGCACTTTGGTGGGTTACGAAGGCTTTCTGGCGGGTCACACCTGGGCCTGCAAGCTTTTGGGAACGGGAATTATGCGCATCAGGGAGCCCGGCGCGAAAGAATTCAAAACTGCCGCTACCACCGGCGGCTTTATCGATATTAAGGACCGGATCACCATCTTTACCGACGCCGCCGAATGGCCGGAGGAGATCGATATCGCCCGTCAGGAACGCAAGCTGGAGGAGGCGAGATGCACGCTCGACGGCAATTGCAGCGAACGGGAGCTGCAAATGGCCAAGCTTTCAATTGACAAAGCTTTAAACAGGGTTAGGCTCAAATCGGGAAAGATCGGGAAATAGCCGGATCATACCCTGCGGAACCGAATTCCGCAGGGTTTTTTCGATTGTCATCCTATTATTAAAACACATGTGTCATTCTGAGCGTCAGCGAAGAATCTTATTTTTTATTAAAGATCCTTCACTTCGTTCAGGATGACAAAGAGAGGTGCCATTCTGAGCACAGAGTAACAGGTTTTTCCCGTAAGTCTGTTCCCTCTCCGGCATTTACCTTGACAGCTCTCCCATTTCTCAATATGATGAAACATGGGAAAAAGGGAATTCCCCAAGAGGAGAAAGTGTATGCGCACAGCCGCTAAAACCGCCGCCATGATGGCGATACTCACATTGGGAATGAAAGTGCTGGGCTTCTTGCGGGAAGTTTTTATGGCCGGCTTTTTCGGAACCGGTTATATTGTAGACGCCTATGTTATGGCCAGCTCCATTCCGGGCACTCTGTTTGCCGGGGTTTTTACCTCGGTGGCGGTATCCTACATGCCTATCTTCTCCCGGATCGTGGAAGAGGAAGGGCTGGAGGCAGGCAACCGGTTTACCCGGGAGGCCATAACCCTGGCGTCCTTTATTGCCCTGATATCGGCTGTTTTAGGGACGATCTTCGCAAGACCCTTAGTAGGACTCCTGGCAAGAGGTTACACCGGTGAAACCGCCGAGTTAACGATTTTCTATGTCAGGATTACGTTCTTCTATATAATCTTCACCGCTGCCACCGGATTGCTGGAATCCTATCTCCAATACAAGGGGACTTTCCTGAAACCAGTGCTGGCGGCTTACATGCAAAGCGGCTTCCTGCTGGCGGCAATTATAATCAGTGCTTATTACAGCCACTATTTCCTCGCCTTCGGCCTCCTGGGAGGCAGTATTCTGAGGCTGGCGGCTCTTCTTCCCGTGGCAAAGAAACGGGGTTTTTCCTATCGCCCCACGAGGCGTGTGGGAAAAGCCGCCAGGGAGATCGTCGTTCTGGCCATTCCCGTTTTCATCGGCAGCACGGTAAACCAGATCAATTCCTTTGTGGACAAGGCCCTGGCTTCGGGTCTGAGCGAGGGCAGCGTTTCCGCTCTGAATTACGGCTATTTGCTGATTAATATGATTACAGCCCTGACGATAACCGTTATTGTAACCATTATCTATCCGAGACTGACCCAGTCCGCCGCCACTGAGGACCACCTTAAATTTAATGACTCCGTCGGAAAAGGGATGAACATTACCCTGATTATCAGCCTGCCCTGCTCTCTGGGGGCCATGCTGTACAGCGTCCCCGCTATCCGGTTAGTTTATGAGAGGGGTGTTTTTGACCAGGCCTCCACGGAGCTTACCTCCGGCGCTTTCTTCTACTATGCCATTGGTCTTGCTTTTATGGCGGTTAACGCGTTGCTGGTAAAGGGTTTTTACGCCATGGAGGATATGAAGACCCCGGTGGTCTGCGGGATATTCGGAGCTGTGGGCAATATTGTGTTAAATCTGTTGTTGATAGGGCCTATGGCGCACAGGGGGCTGGCTCTTGCTACAAGCATCGCCGCCGGAATTAACGCCGCTCTGCTGTACTGCTTGATGCGCAGAAAATATCCGAAAATACGCATCATTACAAATCAGTCCAAGGTGTGGAAAATCACCCTGTCTTCCGTGGTATCGGTGGGTGCCTCCTGGCCGGTATATTTGGGAATTGCCGAAATGGCCGCCGGCCTCTCATCCTCCACCCTGTCAGCCTTCCTGTCTCTGGGCGGCGCGGTAGCCGTCGCGGCTGTCGTGTATCTGATCCTGCTGCGGCTCTTCTGCATCGATGAGCTCTCCATGCTCCGGGACCTCGTTAAGAGATAGGGAACATGCAGGAAGTTTCAGTCGTCAAAGATACAAAAGAGTATACGCAATGTATGATATTCGCCAAGCTGTCATTCTGAGCGTCAGCGAAGAATCTTATTCCTGATCAAGATCCTTTACAACCTTCAGGATGACAATCGGGCTGAAGATAACAATCTGTTCCTGCAGCAAGGAGGGTCCCATGAAGAGGATATTAGGCATTATTATCTGCTTGATTATAGTTGCGGCAGCGCTTGCGGCCTGCGGCGGCAAGCAGGGTGGTCTCGACAAAGAGCTGGCTAAATATGTGGAATTGCGCTCGGTCACAGGCTATTATAACGGCGAGAAGTATACGGTAGATCTGCCCTACTTCCTTGGCGGGGAGGATAGCGTCCTGGTTCGCAATGAAAACAGGGAGGTAGATCAATTCGCGGAAAGAATTAAAAACTCCTCAAAAGAGGAGGGGTATAAGGTGGAAGCGAGTTATGTCCTGACAGATGGCAAATGGATATCTCTTCGACTCATAGGAACCAGCGATTCTGCACCGGGAGAAGCCGCCGGCGAGATATGGGCCACAAACTATAATGTCGAAGATCAAACATTAGTATGGGCAGCGACGCGGGATTTCCCCCATTCGGATAATTTTGATGCATGGCTTCAGCACTACGTAAGAGATATGTATAAAGAGTCCGACGGCAGTAAGGTTCGTGTCTATAATTTCAACGCGCCCTATCTGTATTATGTCGAGAACGCAAAGCTCATGGCTGCGGTCACCTTTACAGAGCTCAGGGACGGCGGTGAAATGCGGGAGGCCGCTATGGAGATTGACGTTACCGACGGGCCGGAGCCCTATTTTAATGCCGCCGGGATGCAGACCATCGGAGAAATGACATTTGACGCGGACAATGGAATTCCTTCCATAGAGGCTTCCGCAGATTGGATCAGCGATGAGTACGCTATAACCATAACTTATTGGGATGAGAGTAGCAGCGAACCTTTTTATCAAATGTTTGCGGTGGGTCAGACAGATCCTGTCTTCCCGAGTATTTTCCATAAGCTTGACCTTAAAATTACTTACGAAGCAGGAAATCCTTTTGCGGGGGACTATACGAAGGTGTACACCTTTACCGATGACCGGGGATTTAAGAATTTTGTTTTAAAGACAGATTACTGGGGAGAGAAAGATTGGGAATCCGGGTTTGAAATAATCAGCTACATAGGGGCGGATACCATTGACGGCGCCCTGATCGGAACTATAAGAGGACATCACGGTATGAGAGAAGGCCAGCTTTTGAACCTGTATCCTCACGATTTGTTCATTGCCGAAGAAATCAATTCCCAGGCTCATTTGACCATTAATATGTCAAGGCCCTCGAAAGCCTATGTCTACAAGGATGCCAACGGACGGGACAGTACGGATCTGGTGTTCATCGTAAAGGACGGAATTGTGATATCGATAGATACGGCTTCAAGCTATGAGTACAGCCGCTATGACGAGAGACTTGGGCTTGCCAGGCCCCTTTCAAGCAAAAATAATAAAGGGTCCGGATTAGAAGTAAACACCGCCTTTTCCCATAAGAAGACTTATGATATAGGAGACGTGCTTCCCAGTTATGTTGACATAGACCAGTTGACCGGCGATGACAGGTTGATTCGTGTGGATATCCAGGTTCCCCGGGTCGTTGACAGCGTGCCCGGCGCCGCTGAGATTAACAAAATGATCTCCAATTTCAGTCCATACATAATTGAGATAGCGGAAGGGCTAAACCGGGGAGATCTCGGTGCTTTGATCCAAAGCGACCTGATCGGCTACGCCGGTATGTATTACAACACCTACAATTACAGGAACGCGGCGGCCCTGGTAGTGGAAGCCGGGGGCTATCTGTTCCAGGCCGGCGGCAGCACTTCCTACCTGATCATCTATTATGACTGTGATACCGGAAATATCATGACGCCCAGAGAGTATCTGGAGAAGTGCCAAATAACAGAAGAGCGCGTACTGGAAGAGTGCGCCGATCAAAACTACGTCCCCTCCTATCCGGGCTATGGCAACATTAATAGCATATACGATGTGAAATTCGTACTGGACGAGGACGGAAATCTGATTCTATACACAGAGCTGTCGAGCTAGAGGCCTGCCATAAAAGATGATAAGATGATAAAAAACGGGGTGGAAATTTCCGCCCCTTTATTATTACAGATCAAAATTCCACCGTGTATTGCTTTGCGCGTATTCGGTGGGGTAGAGGATGAAGGATTGGACTCTGCGGCCGTCCCACTTTTTCTGCATTACAAACACGGGGCGGTCGCCCTGGCCGTTTCTGTCAAAACGGATTCTGCCGGTAATGCCGTCCATAGACCTGACCACGGCCAGATCATCCCGCAGCAAAGATTTGTAATTGTCGCGCCAAATCAGGTGCAGTGTTCGGAGCAGGCTGTCTTTCAGTATGTACATGGCCTCGTAGCTCATGGCGGCGAACATATCCGGCACATCGTCATATTCCGCCAGATAGGTCTTTAAAAACACATCGGACATAGGCGTGGAAAAGGATGGGTGCCATTGCGTAAAGAAAAGGCAGCCGTCTGCGTAAGGCCCCAGCTCTGCCTCGAACTCTGAGTAATTAAAGCCTCCTTCTCCAAGAAATAATCCCGTGAATCCCGCCTCCCGGGCAGCCTTCACTAACTCGATGCTTTCAGCTCCGGAGGACACAACGTATATGAGGTCGGGGAAGTCTTCCTCCTGTCCGGTGAAATAGTCGGAGAAATCGGTTTGTCCCAGATGGAAAGACTTGTTGAAAAGCAGAGTATCTTCTCTCTCCATGTGGCTCAGATCATCTACAACAATCTGCTGCATCTCGTAGCCCCAGCCATCGTCCTGCCAGAGAATTCCCAGGGTTTTGGCGCCCAGGCCCTCAAGCATAAAATATTCTTTTCTGCTGAAATTGGAGTAGGAGTTGACCTTCCTTTGAGATTCGATAACGCTCAGGGTGTTCCGGAAAATAAAGTCATCCTCCAGATTGATCTGGTCCGACATGGCCACCGGTGTGATCAGGGGAATACCGCAGCTGTTTATCAGGCCTTTAATGGCGATGCAGGAATCGCTGTTGAAAGGACCGATGATGGCTTCTACGCTCTCTATAAAAATCAGTTCCTTGGCCGCTTTTTCCGCAAGAGCGGGGATACTGACGTCGTCAATGGTTACAAGCTGAAGCTGGAATCCGTTGATGCCTCCGTTATTATTGATATTCGTGACGGCAAGCTCCGCGCCCCGTTGCATGCTCAGGCCGCCGCTTTGGCTGGAGCCGGAAAGGGGAGCGATCATGCCGATCTTGATCTGGCCTTTCCAGTCCCGCTCTTCCGGTTCCAGCACAATAAAGAAAAATAACAAAGCCAAAATTGATAGAATACCCACGCTGCTTATGATTATTTTAATAAAGGGTTTCCACATAGCATCCTCGTCACACTGTCCCGGGCATACGATACTGTCTGTAAACGTATTTTTACATTTGACAGGGGTGTTAAATTATTATACCATAAAAAACAGGTAGCCACTCTGAACTAAATTATTATATAGAATCAGGTTGTCATCCTGAACCCTGCTGTCATCCTGAACGTAGTGAAGGATCTTTAGCAAGAATAAGATTCTTCGCTGGCGCTCAGAATGACACCCGGCTATCGCTCAGAATGACGCAAGGGTCTTAATTCTGTGGATATTATGCCATAATTGCGGATCAATTTTGGTATATGATATTAGAGTGCGATACACATATTATTACGGATGGTGAGATACGTGGCAAGAGAATTTTCCTACATGACAATTGAAGACGTGGCAGAAATGTTGAAAATAGCCCGCTCTACGGTTTACAAGTTCAAAGACATGGGAATGCCCTTTATTAAAATCGGCAAGACAATCCGGTTTAAAGATGACGAGGTCGTTAAATGGGTGGAAAGCCACACCACCTCAAATACTCCTAAGTAGCTTGCGCAGCCTTTTTATGAAAGACTTGCCAGGTAGAAAACGTTTTTCAAACGGCATGCGGGGGTGGTGACCATAGGCCTTTACTATTTTTGGATAGCGGCATATGTATTTGCGGTAATCTTTATAAGCGGAATTTTCGTTCGGAAATCCATAAGATCTTATGAAGAGTATACGGTAGCCAGCAGATCTTTGGGCTTCTTCTTTACTTTCTTTACCTATTTCTCTACATGGGTCAGCGGGGCAGTGTTGATCGGACTGGCTACGATGGCTTTCGAGTGGGGGATTTACCAGTATTGGTTCATTGCCGTCACTTATATAATGGGCGCTATATCAGGGCCGGTTTTTCTCACGAGAATCCGTAAGCTGAATGTCTATACCATAGGTGATTTTTTTGCGCTGCGATTCCCGGGAAATGAGAAAATGATTCGAGTTCTTGTGGCGGTATCCATGATCAGCAGGAATATTACCATCGTAGGAGCCCAGTTTACCACCATGGCTTTTTTTATTTCCATCGGATTCGGCATCAACTTTAATCGGGCGCTTTACTTGATTGTTATTTTTATCATCCTCTATACAAGTTTGAGCGGCATCTGGGGTGTGGTGGGAACAGACGTCATGCAGGGCATGATTCAGATCGCGGGGCTCAGCCTGCTGCTCTTCAGCATTATAAGCTCCGCGGGAGGACTGAGCGAAATCATCAGCTTCTATCACAATATTGACGGACTGTCTTATTTGAATATTTTTGAAAAAACCAACAAAACCACAGAGATATTTATCCTGCTGCTTGCGCCGGGAATGTTTTTCATCATTGAGGATCAAACCACCTGGCAGCGTATTATCTCGTCGAAAAACGATAAAGTGGCTTTTTGGGGATATCTGGCCCCCTTGGGAGCCGCTCTGGTCTGGCTCCTGGTGCCCTGTTTTATCGGCGTATTCAGCAAACCCATATTTGCCAGCTTTACGGCATATCCAATCGCTTTACTGAACTTTATTGCCTCTCTCCCTCAATGGATGTCCATTGCTATCCTCTTTGCTATCCTGTCCGCCTGTGTTTCCACCTGCGACTCCTATCTGCTGGCGTCGGGTATGATTTTTTCACGGGACGTTGCCGATAAGGTGCTTGGTTTGGATGGCAGACGGCTGATCTGGGCAACAAGACTCGGGATTGCGGTCTGCGGCGGGCTGAGTTTTTACGCGGCCACGCGGGTCTACGATATTTTTGAACTCTATATGTTGGGAGCATATATCGGAGGATCTCTGCTCACTGTCCCCTATCTTTTAACCTGGTTTTCCAGAAGAATGAACAGCATCGGAATTATCGGCGGAATTCTGTGCAGCGCCGTATCCCTCATTCTTTGCGTGTACTATTTCCATTTCAGCTATCCCGCGTCCATGATAGTAAGCATGTGCATCAATCTGCTGGCGGCGTATCTCATTGGACTGGCCGGACGGACACCGGACAAGATTTCTGTGGAAAACACCTACTATTTCTCTTCAAAATTTGCCAATACCTCAAACATTCCCAAATAGGTTTCGGGAAGGCTGCGTTGTTCTTTTCCGCCGTCTGTTTTGCGTGCCGGAAAGACGTTTAAGAATTTTGTTTGTTAAAAAATCGTCAAACTATTGACACTCTCATATAAAAAGCTATAATAAAAGACAATAACGGACAGTAAAAATCGGTTAGTTCTAAATTGAGGAGGTTTTTATGAGCAAGTTAATGAAAAAAACATCACTGGCTCTGGTTCTCGTCCTGCTGATCTCGGCCTTTGCTACGGCCTGCGGCGGAGGCACGGAACCCCAGGGAGACAATGATGGGCCTAAGAACGACATTCTGTTCATGGCGCACTATTCCGCCCCGGTGATGGACTGGGATCCATCCATTTGTTTTTCTTTAGAGAGCCTGGTAATGGCTAATTTCTACGAAACTCTTCTTCGCTATGATTCCGCAAAAGATGAATTTATTCCTGTATTGGCAACGGAATACGACAAGAGCGAAGATGGACTTACCTGGACATTTACAATCAGAGAGGGAGTCAAGTTCCACGATGGTACGGAAATGGATGCGGAGGACGTAGTCTATTCACTTCTGAGATCCAAGAACATGAACAAAGGCGCTTCCTTTATCTGGGATCCTGTGAATTCCATTACGGCTACTGATGAGACAACGGTCGTTATGGAGCTGGATTATGCCGCTCCTCTGGATTTGATCGTATCCTGTGCCTACAGCGCTTACATAATGTCGCCTGAGCAGGCGGAGCAGGGAACAGACTGGTTCCAGCAGGGCAACGAATGTGGTACCGGCCCCTATACGCTGCACAGCCAGGTCCCCGGGGACGAAGTTATCATGACAAAATTTGATGACTATTGGAAAGGTTGGGACGGCGATCATTTCGAGACCATCGTAATCAAGAATATCGGTGAGAACGCCTCCAGACGTCAGATGATTGAAAGCGGCGAAGCCGACATCTCCACCGCTCTGATGGTGGAAGACCTGAAGGCTCTTCAGAGCCACCCCGAGATAACGGTCTATCAGAGCGACTCTTTTGCGAATACCATCGGTTTCTTCAACACACAGTCAGCGCCTTTTGATAACAAACTGGTCAGACAGGCTATGAACCACGCCTTCCCCTATGATGACATCATTCAATATGTTTCTCAAGGCTTTGGAACCAGACCTACAGGACCGGTTCCCGTGGGAATGTGGGGATCTCTGGATAAGCCCATGTATGAGTACGACTTGGATAGAGCAAGAGAACTTCTCGTCGAAGCAGGATATCCCGATGGCGGATTTGATATGCAGATCGGTTACATCTCCGGCGTAGAAGACAGAAAGAAGACGGCGGAACTCTACAAAGCCGAACTGGAAAAACTGGGAGTCAACGTCGAAATCATCGGTATGCCCTGGGATCAACTCTGGGAAAAAGCCAAGAGCACCAATCCCGAAGATCGTCCCGACTGGCTGTCCATCGCCTGGTGGCCCGATGTAGTAACCCCCGCCAGCTGGTTCAAGGCGCTCTACATGACAGAAGATGACATCTTCTTCAACCTGGGCTACTATTCCAACCCGGAACTGGATCGGATTATTTTAGAAGCGGATGTACAGAGCGGTATTGACAGAGATAAGGCTGCAGAGCTTTATCGTGAGGCCGGCACTATCATATCCGAAGATGCAGTATCTACCTTCGTTACAGACGGACAAAGCATATATGCTATCCGGAATAACCTGAAGAACTTCGGTGAGGATCCGGCATACCCATACGTACTGTTCTTCTATGATTTCTACAGAGAATAGAGACTGATCATTAATATCATGCTTAGGTCCGGCCTCCTCCGGCGGGCCTAAGCTCTTTCTTCACTCTTAAAGCCGTTCGTTATCGCATTATTGACTGAGGCTTCAAAGCCGCTTCCGCTGTAAAGCATAAAAAGGATAGTTACATGAAACGATATATTTTAAGAAGGCTGCTGCTAAGCTTTATCGTTCTCTTAGGCGTCATCGTAATCATATTTACCATAACCCGTATCGTACCCTCTGATCCCGCCGCGAAATGGGCAGGCGGAAGAGCTACGCCGGAGCAGGTGGCCGCCGCCGCGATAGAGCTGGGGCTGGATAAGCCTGTGCCCGTACAATTTGCCAACTACATTATCGACCTGGTACAGGGAGATATGGGCTATTCCCTGCGGACAAGAAATCCGGTGGTATCGGACCTAAAGACTTTTATTCCCGCTACGATAGAACTGGTTCTGCTGGGAACGATTATCGCCATGTTTATCGGAATTCCACTGGGACTTTATTCGGCAAAATACAAAAATAAGCTGCTGGATCATATCAGCAGATTCTTTTCCATCGGCTGCGTATCCCTGCCTGCCTTTTGGGTGGCTCTGGGGCTTCAGCTGGTGTTCTACAGTTATCTGGGGGTGCTGCCTCTGGGAGGCAGGGTCAGCGTGGACATATCGCTGAACTATACGCTGCCCAACATTACCGGAATGCTGCTTTTCGACAGTGCCATCACCGGAAATTGGGTCATCTTCAAGGACGCCCTGCGGCATATTATTCTGCCGGCGATCCCCATTACTCTTTATCCTATCGGCCTTGTAGCAAGAATGACAAGGTCCGCGTTGCTCGAAATATTAAACGAGGATTACATAACGGCGGAAAGATCCTATGGCCTCTCCGAAAGATTGATTCTGTGGGTCTACGCCCTGAAAAATTCTCTCGGACCGACGGCAACAGTAGTTTCTCTCTCCGTTGGGTACACGCTGATGAATACCTTCCTGGTGGAGTCTATCTTCAACTGGCCCGGTATCGGTAAATACGTCGCGTCCTCCGTTTTGGCTATGGACTTTCCCGCTATTATGGGCGTTACCATATTCTCGGCAGTGTGCTACATGCTCCTGAATCTCATTGCCGATCTCATTATCGCTCTGGATCCCAGAGTAAGGCTATAGGAGGAGTATCGTGTTTAGTAATATATTTTCATTAAGCGTAATAAGACCAAAAATAAAGGAACTGAAAGTATCCTTCTATTTGTTAAATAAAAATGCTCTGACAAGGGCAGCCTTCATACTCCTGATGCTCCTCGTGCTTCTGGCTTTGCTCGCGCCCTGGGTTGTGCCTCATCCCGACCATATCTCCACGGGAAACGATCCGGCAAACAGCCTGGCTCCTCCTTCTTCGGCCAACTTTTTCGGAACGGATGAGCTGGGAAGGGATATCTTCAGCAGGGTTATTTACGGGACCAGGATTTCCCTCCAGGCGGCAGTCGTTACGGTGTTTTTTGCCGTTATTATAGGCAGCGCCCTCGGAGCCATTGCCGGCAGTAAAGGCGGATGGCTCGATGAAATTATCATGCGTATTACGGATATTTTCCTCAGCTTTCCTCCGCTGCTGCTGTCCATTACCATCGCCGCGCTGATGGGACCATCTCTGACCAATGCTAAAATCGCCATCGTCATTGCCTGGTGGCCCTGGTATACCAGGCTTGTCAGAGGTCAGGCCATCTCTATAAAGGAAAAGCAGTTTTCCAAAGCGGCGGAGGCCATCGGCACATCCCAGAGGGTTGTCATATTCAAGCATATCGTGCCGAACTGCATCTCTCCCGTTATCATTCAGGCGTCCATGGACATGGGCGCGGTTATTCTTTCCCTGGCGGGTCTGAGTTTCCTGGGACTGGGAGCCCAGGCTCCTACTCCGGAATGGGGACTGATGATCAACACCAGCAGAAACTACTTTATGACGGCGCCCTGGTACAGCGTGTTTCCGGGTATCGCTATCTTCCTGACGGTTCTTTCCTTCAATCTGCTGGGAGATGGTATCAGAGAGATATTAGACCCCAAAACCAGAAAGAACTAGGGAGGCAGACATGGGAAAATATTTTGAAATAAAAAATCTGGTGGTAAAACACGAAACCTTCGAAGGCGTGCGTACGGTGTTGGATATCGACTATCTGGGCTTTGACAAGGGCGAGAGCTTTGGACTGGTAGGAGAAAGCGGGTCCGGCAAAACCGTGTTGGGTCTCACCATCCTCAAGCTTCTGAGCATGCCCCCCGGAATCATCGAAAGCGGTGAGATCTGGCTGGACGGGGAAAACCTTTTGAGCAAAAGCGAAAAGGAAATGCGGGATATTCGCGGAAAGAAGATCGCCATGATCTTTCAGGACCCCATGTCCACGCTGAATCCGGTATTTAACATAGGCTACCAGATGAGTAAAATCATCATAAAGAATCAGGGGCTCAACAAAAAAGACGCCCGGCAAAAGGCTCTGGAGATGATCGCTACCGTTAAACTTCCGGATCCGGAGGCCATTCTGGAGAAGTATCCTCACGAGCTTTCCGGAGGTCAGCGTCAGAGAATCATTATCGCTATGGCTCTGTGCTGCGGCGCGGAATTTATCATTGCGGATGAACCTACCCGAAATCTGGATGTTACCATTCAGGCGGGAATCCTGCGTCTCATCGATGAGCTCCGACGGAATCTGGGCATTACAGTGCTTTACATCGCCAACAATCTGGGGCTGGTTTCCGCCACCTGTAAAAACATGGGTATCCTGAAAGAAGGCCGGATTGTGGAACAGGGCAGCGTTAAAGAAGTGCTGCGGCAGCCCAAGGACGCCTATACCAAAGTGCTCATCGACGCTATTACGCCGAACCAAAACAGAAACAAGGCGGAGGACGGCAGCGGGGAAGATGAAGCCCCCTTGCTGGAGGTCAAAAGACTGAAGAAATACTTCCCGGTGAAGAGTGAATTTAAGAATGTAAAGGGCCTTACGGTAAAAGCCGTGGACGATGTGGATTTCACCATACGCCGGGGAGACATTTTGGGGGTGGTGGGAGAGTCCGGTTGTGGAAAATCCACTCTGGTCAATACCATCCTTCTGCTCCACAAGCCCACGGAAGGAGATGTTCTCTTTGACGGCGAGGACATTTTCTCCCTGTCGAAGCAGGATCTCCGAAGGGCCCGGAAAAACGTTCAAATCGTGTTCCAGGATCCCTTCTGGTCTTTGAACCCCAGATGGCTGGTCAGAGATATCATCGGAGAGCCGCTGAAGGTCCATGAGAAGCTGACCAGCGATGAATATCTGGCCAGAGTGGAAGGCCTTATGGAGACTGTGGGACTCAACCCCAAAGACGTCTTCAAATATCCTCACGAATTCAGCGGCGGCCAGAGGCAGAGAATCGCTATTGCCAGGGCCTTGTCCGTGAACCCCAAGCTGGTGGTGCTGGACGAACCTACCTCCGCTATCGACGTGGTGTCTCAGGCCCAGGTACTGAAGATGCTGGATAAGCTGAAGGGAGAGCTGAAGCTCACCTATATCATGATTTCCCACGACCTCAGCGTGGTCAACTATATGTCCGATAAAATCATCGTTATGTATTTGGGAAAAATCGTGGAATACGGCAGCTCGGGAACCATTTTCTCGGATCCCAAGCATCCTTATACGACGGCCCTGTTCAACGCCATCCCCAAGCTTGACACCGAGTCCATCGACGACCTGGCGGTGATTAAGGGAGAAATCCCCAGCGCCATAAATCCGCCGACGGGCTGCAGATTCCATCCTCGCTGCGAGCATTGCATGGATATCTGCAAAATCGAGGATCCCGCTGCCATGGAGGTGGACGGCAGAGTGGTAGCCTGTCATCTCTATCGGGCATAGAATCCAGGCGCCGGTGTCATTCTGAACGAAGAGAGATACCCCCGATTGACCCTGCTGTACATTGTCAATCGGGGGTATGGTATAATCAATGTAATTAGAGTTGCGTAGGGGCAGTCTCTGCGCCGCTCCAGACTGGCCTTTATGAAAACAGGGGGTGGAAAATGAACAGATATCTGAATGTCGGCATTATGCAGTATGAAATCTGTGAAGAAACCGAGAAAAACATCGAGAAGATCCGCAGAAATGTTGATACTTTGGCCAATGGCCTGAACCCGCCGGAACTTGTTCTGGGACCGGAGCTGGGACTGGGGCTTTATTCGAAGGATACAGTGCCGGGAAAGATTACGGAGACACTGGGATCGATCGCAAAGGAATATAATATATATCTGCTGGCGGGGTCCATGAAAGAGACTGTAGAGACGGAGAATGGAACCGTCCAGTATAATTCTCTTCCGATTATGGGCCCGGATGGAAGTTTCATCGATACATACAGGAAGATGTGCCCCTATTATCCGGCGGAGACGGAGATCACTCCCGGAGACCGGTATGTGGTCTTTGAGATCAAGGAGAAGAAGATTAAAATCGGCGTGATGATTTGCCACGACTGGTGTTTCCCGGAAATATCCAGAAACCTGACCCTGATGGGAGCGGAGATTCTCTTCCGTCCGGCTATCGACCCGGAAGGACTTTACGAGGCCTTTAAGTATGTGCCCTCGGTGCGGGCGCTGGAAAACCAGGCATATTTCATTTCTCTGAACGCCGTCGGCAATAAGGCGGGAATCGACGCCTACGGCCATTCCATCATCGCCGATCCCGAGGGAAGGATTATCTACGAAGCCGGGGACAGAGAATGCAACCACTGCATTACGCTGGACGCGGATCTGATTACGAGAAACCGGATCCACGGCACCCTGTTTACAGAGCAGCTGGTAAGGCAGCTGAAGCTCTTCGATATACCTATGCCCTTTGCCGGCAGGATTTCCGAGGCTCCCATATTCGAGAATTTGCCGGAGGCGGACCGGAGTGTAAAGGAACGCCTTGGAAGAGTCAAAGAAATCGGATTGAATACAGAATTGGGTAATGCCGTCAGGAAGAAATGACGCGGGCAGGCAAAGATAACGTCGGGAAAGGATAGAGATATGATAGTTGACAGACTATTAAAAAACGCGAAGGTTATCACTCTGAATCCGGATAACGCCACGGCGGATTGGGTGGCGATTCATGACGGAAAAATCTGCGCGATAGGGAAGGGGAGTGAATGTCCTCAGGCCGCGGAGGAATGGGACCTGAAGGGTGCGGCGGTTCTGCCGGGTTTCTGCGACACCCACGTTCACGGAACTCTGACGGGAGACGCCCTGAGCGCTGTAGAGCTTGGCGATGCGGAAAACATTCGGGATGTGTTGGATCTGATGGAGGCGGAGTGCGCTAAGACAGGCGGAGACAGTCTGATTTCCGGCAGCAACCTGTCGGAAGAGAGGCTTGCGGAGCGCCGTCTGCCCACCATGGCGGAATTGGATCGTGTTTCCGGAGAACATAAGGTGATTCTCTACCACCAGACTCTTCACGGCTGCGTTCTGAACAGCAGAGCCTTTGCCGCAAGCGGACTGACGGCAGGCATGCCGGGAGTAGAGATGGAGGACGGTAAGCCTAACGGAATCATCTCGGACGACGTGCCTTATGTGGTGGCGGTCAACAGCCTCACCGCCAGTATGGGTGAGAATATGCTGAAGAAGTATATGAAGGCCTGCAGCGATAAGGCTCTGTCCATGGGGATTACAACCATTCACGCCCTTAATGGCACCGATTACCGGGTGGATATGCCCGGCTGGATTCTCTACGAAGATACGATTCCTCTGCATATTGTCCATTATTGGGAGACCCTCGAGGTAGAGGAAGCAAAAAAACACGGGCAAAAACAGGTGGGAGGATGCATCTGCCTGGATGGAAGCCGCATACAGAGAACCATGGCGCTGTTTGAACCCTACAGCGACAGGCCGGACACCCGGGGAATCCTCTATTACAAGGATGAAGAGGTTTATGATTTTATTTCCAGGGCTCATGCCAACGATATGCAGTGCGCCATGCACGCTGCCGGAGAGAGGGCCATCGACCAATATATCTATTTACTTGATAAAGTAGTGCGGGAACAAGGTAGAAAAGATCTGCGCCACCGTATTGAACACTTCTCCATGCCTACTCAAAAACATATTGAGATGGCAGTTGAGCTGGAGCTGGCATTGCCTATGCAGCCCATTTTTTCAGCTCTGTGGGATGAGGGAGAAGACAGTGTTTACAAGCAACGTTTCGGCAGCAGGGCCGCCCGGGTGGAGCCGCTGGCGGAGATATTGAGAGCCGGGGGAAGAATCTGCGGTGGTTCCGACAGCCCTGTAACGCCTATGGATCCTCTGGCCGGTCTCGACGCCTGTGTGAATAACCCCGATCCTTCCAGAAATGTTTCTCTTACAGATGCCCTGAAGATCTTCACTCTCAACGGTGCCTGGGCGGCAAGAGAGGAAGCCGTCCGGGGCAGCATAGAGCCGGGGAAGATTGCCGATCTCGTCGTCCTGGATAAAAACCCTTATGATCATCAGAAGGAACTGAGAGATATCAATGTTCTGGCAACCGTAGTAAACGGAATTACGGTTCACAAATCCTCCGAGTGAATCTTGTCTGCCGTCACGGGAGCCGAATTGTGACAAAGGTTTGATAAGGGGACGGGGTTGCTGTCACGCTGACTGTGTGTGACAGAGCCCGGTCCCCTTGTCATAGCTCCTTTTAGTCGAATTCAAGTGAGCTTCCTGTTTTCTGCACGAGTTTCACGCCTAAGCTTGTTTTGGGCAGATGGGGTCTATTCCTATGGAATATTTTGTGATAAAATAGAAAAAATATAGCGAGAGAAAAAGATCTGCCACCTCAAAGCTTTCAATTTGTACGTTATAGACCTGCTGATTAATTTGAATAAGGAACTCAACAATGCCGGAATTTAAAAGAATGCCAAAGCACATCGGCGTAATACCCGATGGAAACCGAAGATGGGCTGTTGCAAAGAAGATGGACAAATCTCAGGGGTACGACTACGGGATAAACCCTGGATTTGAACTTTACGAACTGTGTGTGGAACTGGGAATTCAAGAGCTGACTTTGTACGGGTTTACCGCGGATAACACAAAGCGTCCCTCAATACAGAAAAAGGCTTTCCAGAAAGCCTGCGTGGATGCGGTAAAAGAGCTTTCAAATCGAGACGCGGAGCTTCTTGTGGTGGGGAACACCCAGTCCCCCAGTTTTCCGAAAGAACTGCTGCCCTATACCAAAAGGGTGAAATTCGGAGAGGGCAAGATCAAAGTAAACTTCCTGGTCAACTATGGCTGGGATTGGGACCTGAAACACGAAGGCGGATTGGCCTCAAAGGACATTTCCCGTATGGATATGGTTATCCGATGGGGAGGCCGGCGGAGGCTGAGCGGCTTTTTGCCTATCCAATCCGTATACGCCGATATTTTTGTATTGGACGAGCTTTGGCCGGATTTCAGACCGGAGCATCTGTACCGCGCCCTGGAATGGTATCAGGTTCAGGACGTCACACTGGGAGGGTAACAGCTTGAAAACTTCGGATAGAAAAATAGGCCGGGGCCTGCCTGGAAGCGCGGGCCTTTTTTCAATGTTGCTACTGACACTGTTCTTGCTGAGCGCCTGCTCGGGTATCGGCTCGTGGCAGGATTCTTCGCCCTTCGGGACAGGCCTTTCCGAACCGGCTCCGGGTGGGTCCCTTTCCAAACAAAGCGGGCTCGTAAATGAAGAGGGCCTCACCATCGCAGACAGATACCTTCCTCCCGAGGGCTACACCAGAATTGAAATTGAAGAGGGCAGCTTTGCCTCTTTTCTGCGGAATCACGCCCTCAAACCCTACGGAACCAAAGCCCTATACTACGACGGAAGGGAAAAACGGGCAGATCATGTATACGACAGCGTGTTCGATGTAGAGATCGGGGACAGAGACCTTCATCAATGCGCCGACGCCATTATGCTTCTTCGCGCGGAGTATTTATATTCCATCGAAGCCTATGACGAAATAGCCTTTCGCTTCGTTTCCGGCTTCAAGGCCGAATATAAGAAGTGGAGAGAAGGATACCGGATCAAAGTCGAGGGGAATGACGTAAGCTATTATAAGACCGATACCGTATCGGGCAGCTATGAAACCTTCCGCAAATACATGGATATGGTCTTTGCCTATGCCGGTACCCTTTCCCTTGAAAAGGAACTGCGGGAAGCAAGCATTGACGACATGCAGATAGGGGATATTTTCATCGTAGGCGGGAGCCCGGGTCATGCCGTCATCGTAGTGGACATGGCGGAAGGCCAGGAAGGAGAAAAGCTCTTTATGCTGGCCCAGTCTTACATGCCCGCCCAGCAAACCCAACTCCTGATCAACCCCAATCAGCCTGAAATCAGCCCTTGGTATTCACTAAAAGATCAGGATAAATTAATCACCCCCGAATGGACCTTCGCGCTGGATACGCTGAAGCGGTTTTGATGCGCGGGCAGAGACGATTTGCTGGAAAAGAGGGACTGAACAATGGTTATCGGAGCAATCAAAATAAAAATCCATATACCCTGGGCCCACTCTCTTAAAGAGAAACGCATGGTTGTAAAAAGTATCTGCGCCAAAACGCGGAATAAATTCAACGTGTCAATAGCGGAAGTGGAAGAGCAGGATATTCACCAGATTATCGTTTTAGGAATCTCTTATGTAACCACCGACAACGCCCAGGCCGACAGCATAGCCGACCATGTAATTAACTTTATCGAAAGCAGTACCGAAGGAAGCACGGTTCACATCGAGAGAGAAACTGTGTATTAATTATGGAAACAGGGTATAAAAAGCGGTATAGAAGCAGTTGTGAAATGGCATAGAAGGAGCCGGAAAATGAAACTGTACGAATACATGGGAAAAGAACTCTTCGCCCAATACGGAATACCGGTGCCCGGAGGACGGGTGGCGAGGACTCCGGAGGAAGCCGCTGAAATAACATTGGAAATTGGGGATTCTGTAATCAAATCTCAAATACTCTCCGGGAAAAGAGGGAAGGCCGGCGGCATTAAGTTTACCGCAGATCCGGCGGAGGCAAAGGAATTCGCGGCATCTCTTCTTGGCACAGAGCTTTTAGGTATGCCGGTACAGGCATTGCTTGTGGAGGAAAAACTTAAAATCGATAAAGAATACTATTTAGCCATTACCATTGACGGGAAAAGGAAATGTCCCGTAGTGCTGGCGTCCGTTCAGGGAGGGATGGACATAGAGGACGTGCCGGAAGAGCATATGGTAAGGTTTCATATCGACTATAAAACAGGCATAATGCCTTTCGCGGCCGGAGAAATCGTCCGGAAAATGGGGCTTGAAGGGACGGAAGAAAAGCAGCTTCGGGAGATTCTCGGCAAACTGTATAAACTGTTTGTTGAAATGGACGCGGAGCTGGTAGAGGTCAATCCGCTGGTGGTGAGCAGAGATCGTGTGATCGCCGCCGACGCGAAGGTTACCATTGACGATGAAGCGTTGTACAGGCATCGGTCGCTTCCCGCTGTTGATGAGAGAACCCCGTCGGAAAAGAAGGCCCATGGGCTGGGCCTGGCTTACGTGGAGCTGGATGGAGATATCGGCGTAATGGCCAATGGGGCCGGCATTACCATGGCGACTCTGGATACCATACAGCATTACGGAGGGAAAGCCGCCAATTTCCTGGACGCGGGGGGCGGCGCCGGAGAAGAAGCCACTGCGAAAGCTCTGGAAATGATTCTGGAAAGGCGTCCAAAAGCAATTCTCATCAATATATTCGGCGGCATTACCCGATGCGACGATGTAGCCAACGCTCTCGTCTCAGTTAAAACAAAAATAGGCATACCCGTACCCGTGGTCGTCCGGCTGGTGGGGACAAACCAGGAGCAAGGGCGGCAAATATTAAAAGAAGCCGGCATTGAATCCTTTGATACCATGCACGAAGCAGCTGAAAAAGCAGTGGGGCTGGCGGCAGGGCAAGGGCAGGAGGGGAAATAAGATGGCGATTTTTATTGATGAAAATACCAGGGTGCTGATTCAGGGGATAACGGGAAATCAGGGAACTTTCCATACTGAGCAGATGATTGCCTATGGGACAAAGGTTGCGGCGGGGGTGTCTCCCGGCAAAGGAGGCCGGAAGGTTCACGGCATACCGGTCTATAATTCGGTTTCGGAAGCGGCGGAGCGGCATGAAATCAATGCGTCCATCCTCTTTGTTCCGGCAAAATACGCGAAAGACGGCGCCTTTGAAGCCATCAGCGCCGGCGTGAAACTACTGGTTCTTCTGCCGGAGCACATTCCGGTTCACGACGCCATGGCCATCATGGCATATGCCGAGTGCAAAGGAACCACGGTGGTGGGGCCCAACACCTTTGGCCTGGTTTCATCGGGGAAATCCAAGATAGGCATAATGCCCAATCAATACTTCACTCCCGGCCCTGTAGGAGCCGTGGCCCGCTCAGGAACGCTGAGCTATGAGATTGTCGGGTCTTTGACAGACGCCGGAATCGGCACGTCAACGGTAGTCGGCTTGGGAGGAGACAGAGTGGTGGGCCTGAATTTTATCGATGTCCTGATTCGCTTCCAAGAGGATCCCGATACGAAGGTCATCGTGTTAATAGGCGAAATCGGGGGCACAGCAGAGGAAGATGCGGCGCAGTTCATAAGCGAGCATATTAAAAAACCGGTCATCGCTTATCTCGCGGGGAAAAGCGCGCCTCCGGGAAAGCGAATGGGACATGCGGGAGCCATCATTGAACGCGGAATGGGTACTTTGGAAGGCAAGGTTAAGGCATTGAAAGAAGCAGGCGTTGAAGTGGCCGCCCTGCCCTTTGAGGTGCCGGAATTGGTTAAAAAGGCGTTATCTCGATAGACAATATGCAAGCCCCTCATTTTTTAATCCGCAGAACCTTCCTGGCGATCCCTGTCAGCGGTCTGTACAAGGGACCCTCTAATTCTTTTGCTACTGTCTTCAGCTCGTTACGGATAGCGATCTGCTGAGGGCAATGAGGCTCGCATTGTCCGCACCCCACGCATTGGGAGGCATTGGCGGGCTTTTGTGACATGGCGCCTAATGTCTGCATATAACGGAGCCGGATATTACGGCTGCCTAAAAGGTATTTGTCGTTATAGAAGGAAAAACAGCCCGGAATATCCACTCCATAAGGGCAGGGCATACAATAGCCGCAGTTGGTGCAGGGGATTTTCGTCTTTTCCATAAGAACTTTCTTCACCTGATCGAAAACCAGCAGCTCTTCCCGAGATAAGGAATTGGCTTGCATCTCGCCGGCGATTCGTATATTTTCTTTTAGCTGCTCCTCCGTACTCATGCCGGACAGTACAACAGTTACTTCGGGGTGGTTCCACACCCATCTGAGGGCCCAGTCTGCCGGTGAACGGCGGGGATCGGAGTCGCGGAAAACCCGGACCGCTTCCTCCGGCAGATTATCCGCAAGTTTTCCTCCCCGCAGAGGTTCCATTACCACCACCGGAATGTCCAACTCATGGGCCAGCTGCAGACCCGATTTGGTGGCTTGCCGGTTTTCGTCCAGGTAGTTGTATTGTATCTGACAGAAATCCCAGGGGTAAGCCTTGACGATGGCTTCAAAATCCCTCTTGCCGCCGTGAAAGGAAAACCCGATATTGCCGATCTGTCGGTCAGCTTTCAATGTTTCCATCCAGTCTAAAATCCCAAGAGAGGAAAGCCGTTCAAACATGGCCTTGTCCGTGAGCATGTGGAGAAGATAATAATCGATTCTGTCCGTTTGCAGCCTGGACAGCTGTTTTTCAAAGATTTTCTGAGCCTGACTCAGCCTGTACACCATAAACTGGGGGAGCTTGTCAGCGATCCAAACCTTTTCCCTGTAGCCCTCCGACAGAGCTTTTCCAAGAAGGCCTTCGCTTTTCCCATTGTGATAAATATAGGCCGTGTCGAAGTAGTTCACGCCTTTTTCAATGGCGTCCCGCACCATAGCCATGGCTCTCGTCTCGTCAATCTCGTCATTTTTCTTCGGAAACCGCATACAGCCGAACCCTAAAATGGATAACCGGTCACCATTCCTGCTGTTTTGTCTTGTCTGCAAAAGAGTTGCTCCTTAATCTGGTGATTTACAGATATTGTACCATAAAACAGATTGTTATATTGATTTCGATTGTCATCCTCAACGAAGTGAAGGATCTTTACAAAGAACCTTTCCGCGACGGGAAGTAAATCTTACCCCTGTGCGTTTCAACGAGGCAGGGTATTGTTGCCTCGTTATACCAAAATCGCTTCGCAATTATGGTATAATATCCGCAAATACAATGGTTGCGGATATAATACATTTATTGCCCTGCGATATCGGTGAACCGGAATGCCGAAATCGCATATGGGGCGGATTATACCAAAATTACTCTGCAATTATGGTATAATGCAATCCTAAAATAACAAACTGCAAAAAGGTGGTAATGATAATATGGACAAAAGAACAAAGTTGGTTATGAGTCAGGTCATGCTCCCCAACCAGGCCAATGTGGCGGGGAACGTACATGGCGGAGAAATTATGAAACTGATGGATACCGCGGCGGGAGCCGTGGCAAAGAGATATGCCCGATCCAACGTGGTAACTGCCCGGGTGGATGAGCTTCAATTTCACCACCCTATTTTCGTAGGGGCTCTGGTCACATTGACTGCCACCGTTGCGTATGTGGGGCGGACTTCCATGGAAGTGATTGTCACCGTTGACGTGGAGGATCTGGAATCGGACTCTGAGCCTATCCGGGCCCTATCCTCCTATTTTACTATGGTGGCCCTGGATAAAAACGGAAGACCGCACCCTGTGCCTCCCCTTGTACCCGAAACAGAAGAGGAGAAGTTACTTTATGACACCGTGAAAAAAAGGCGCGCGGGGATCAAATTTTGATCCTTAAAACTTTCCTGGCGATCCCTTCCAACGGCCTGTATAATAGTCCTTCCAATTCTTTTGCCGTTGTTTTCAGCTGACCGGGGATATCCATGCCCGCAGGGCGCCAATGTAGATTTACTCTTTGTTTTCTGTTGTTGTGTTGCGGTCATTTTGATACGCTTTCCCTTGAAAAGGAACTATGATAATATTAGTAATCTTCTTATCAATAGGAAACGGCGCGGGCCTGATATGAATTTGGCGGCTGAATGAAAACGGACAAGGCAATTGTCCTGAGCAAGTATAGACAATACAGGGAGGGAACGTCGTGTCAGGATATCAGCTAATCCAGAAGCATTATGAAGAATTGCTGCGAATAATGGATTGCATCAAGGTGGGGATCTATATTACCGACGGTGACGGCAACACGTTGCTGGTCAACAGGGAGTCCGAAAAGACCGGGGGATTGTCACGAGAAGACCTCGACGGCAAAAATATGGAGGAGCTTATCAATATTGGCTATGTTACAGACTCTTCTGTAGTAAAAGTGATAAAGAGCCGTAGTGAGGAAAATATAATCCAGCAACTCGGCGAAGGAGGTCAGGTCTTTATTACAGGCGTGCCGCTGATGCAAGACGGGAAGATCGACCTGATTATCTGTACGGAACGGGATATAACCGAAACCATAAACCTTGAACAACTCCTGAAACAAACGGAGGAGAAAGCAGAGAGGTATGGCACCGAGCTTGAGTATCACAGAAAAAGAAATTTGGCGGAGAGCGAAATAGTCTACAAAAGCTTTGAAATGAAAACTGTGGTGGAAAAGGCTATGCGGATTGCGCGTATTGACGCCACGGTGCTGTTGACGGGAGAATCCGGTACGGGAAAAGAGCTGGTGGCCAACCTGGTCTATAAATACAGCAAGAGAAACGACAAGCCTTTTATCAAGGTCAATTGCGCGGCGGTTCCCGAGAATCTTCTGGAATCCGAATTCTTCGGTTATGAAGCGGGTTCTTTTTCCGGAGCCCACGCAAATGGAAAGGCAGGAATATTTGAACTGGTAAATGGCGGAACGTTATTCCTGGATGAGATCGGGGATCTGCCCATCCAGCTGCAGTCAAAGCTGCTTAGAGCCATACAGGAAAAGGAAATCCGGCGAATCGGAGGCAGTGCAAATATCCCTGTGGACGTGCGCATTATCGCCGCCACCAACATCGATCTGGTAAAGGCAGTGGAGGAAGGCAAGTTTCGAGAGGACTTATTCTACAGGCTTAATGTCATACCCATCCAGATTCCGCCGCTCCGTCAGCGAAAAGAAGATATAGAAGAGTTGGCTCTGTATTTTGTGAACAAATTCAGCAAGGAGTATAAGATAAAAAAGGATATCATTCCCGAGGCTGTTAATGTGTTGAAAAATTATGAATGGCCCGGAAATATCAGGGAATTGAAAAATGTAATCGAACGCATTTTTGTTGCATATGAGGGAGCTCAGATAAATAAATTTCAGGCTCAAAGCCAGTTACTTGTCCGGCAGCAAATCGTTGAAGAAAAAAGAGCGGACAGGGACGAAGGAACTCTCCAAGAGAGGATCGAGGCTTATGAAATGGAACTGCTGACCGATCTGCTAAGCAAACACAAGCCCGCCAGAGTTGCTCATATTCTGAAAGTTAATAAATCTACAATTTCGAGGAAGATGAAGAAATACAATATCGAGGTAAAGCCATAGGTTGCGAACAAACAACCATTATGTTGCGTATTCGCAACATAATGGCCAAGCTTGTCACCGAATGGTTTTGTTAAGGTTAATTACTCGCAGGCGGGCAATAACCGTGGCAGATAAGATCTAATAGAAAAAAATCCAAGATGGTCAGAAGTTCAAGGTCATCTACACCTGTTTGGAATAAGGTTGCTAATACGCAACTTTATTTTTTGTCTAAAAATAAGCAATGCAAAATAGTATTGAAAATAGGCGGTTTAGAGAGAAGGCGTTGGGTGGCAGGGTTATTGCAATATACAAAACAATCAGATATTTCCTGTATTGCAATGAAGAAAAACGTAACGGAGGTATAAAAATGAAAGTGTTGCTATTGGGGGCGGGAATCCAGGGAATCGCTACGGCATTAGACCTGGCATGGAACAGAAATATGGAAAAATTTACTATTGCAGATTATGATTTGAAAAAAGCACAAACGGTATCAGAACTCTGCAACAGGAAATATGGCGACAGGTCTGAGGCAGTATTCTGCGATGCCAATGATTTCGAATCTATGGTGAATTTGTTCAAAGGATTTGATGTCGTAATCAACGAGGTTAACTACTATTTTAACTGCAAGGTTATGGAAGCTTGCCTAAAAGCTCATGTCAACTATATAGATATCGGAGGTCTCTACGTAGAGACGGTCAAACAGGTCAAATATGACAAGCAATTCAAAGACGCGGGCCTGTTAGCCATAATCGGCATCGGCGGCACCCCCGGCGTCACAAATGTGTGCGCCGCTTGGGCGGCGGAACGGCTGGATACGGTTGAATCCATCGACTTCTATTGCGCGTGTGATGATTGGTCTGAGACGAAGCGGACGTTTGATGTAACCTATTCCATCGAAACCATAATGGATGAATTCTACATGAAGCCGATTCAGTATTTTAACGGGGAGTACGTCGAAGTGGAACCGCGCAGCGGCGGAGTGACGGTACAATATTCCAAGCCCATCGGTGAACAGCACTCTTATTATTTGCTGCATTCCGAAATGGGCTCTGTTCCTGAGTCATTCAAGGCAAGAGGATTGAAAAACTGTACCTATCGAATCGGATTTGCACAACCGGTTCTTGAAAAGCTTACGTTTTTACATGGGTTAGGCTTCAGCAAGCGGGAGCTGATTAATGTCGATGGAGCAGAGTTTATGCCGGTCCGGGCATTGATGAAGCTGATGGCGATGCAGCCTGAAGATCCGGACGCGACCATCAATGATTGCGACATCATCAAAACTGACGTAATCGGAACGAAAGATGGAAAGCGGATCGAATACTCTCTTGAAGTCATTTGCCGGTCGGTCAAGGAATGGCCCGAACTGCTGGGAGCACAAGTCTATATTGGCGGCGCCCCGGCATGGGCCGTGGAACTTATGAGAACAGGTGTTATAAATAAAAAAGGCGCTCTTGCTCCTGAACTTTGCGTACCGCCGGAACCCTTCTTTGCAGAAGCTGCTAAACGTGAAATGTATGTCAGAGCGACCAAAACCGAGCTTCTGGGCACCAATGATTGGGAAGCTGCAATGAAAAAAGAGCTGATAGATCAGGGCAGATAGTAATCACAGGACCCGTTTATTAAATTTCTTTAAAATGAGGAGGGAGATTATGAAAGTTTTAATAGTTGGAGCAGGCGGGCAAGGCGGGCCTTGTGCATCCATTCTATCAAAAGATAGCAGTATTGAAGAAATAAGACTTGCGGATTTGGATCTTCCTGTAGCGGAAAAGGTGGCAGAAAAGGTTAACAGCGATAAAGTCAGAGTAATGAAAGTCGATGCAACAAATCCGGATGAGGTTGCCAGGGCGGCGGAAGGTGTAGATCTGGTCATGGATTTTGTAATGCCCTGGATGGCGTCCTATGTTATGAAAGGTGCATTGAAGGCTGAGGCTCACTACGTAAACACTGCATTTGACACACCTTACTGGGAGGAATTGGTCACGGGTAAACCATTGACCTTGCATGAAGAGTTTAAGGCGGCAGGATTGACTGCACTGTTAGGATGCGGTATGGCGCCCGGCTTCATAAATGTATTGATTCGTAAGTATTTTGACAAGCTTGATAGCGTTGACAGCGTCAAAATCAGATTAGGCAAGTTTAAGGCCGGCGGCGGAGAATATGATGACATAATTGTTCCCTGGAACCCGGGATGGGCTCCGATACAGGCGTTAAAAGACTGCGCGGATAAAGCGATCTGCTACGACAACGGCAAATATGGATATGTTCCTCCATATGATGGAATAGAGAAATGGAAATTTGCAGACCCTGTGGGAGAAATCCTTGTTTCTCATCATTCTCATGAGGAACCCTACTCCATTCCAACAACCATCGGCAGAGAAAAGGGATTGCGATATTGTGATTTCAAATACTATGTATGCTACCATCCCGCTGCCTTGGTCAGCTTAGGGCTGGCGTCTGACAAAGAGATTGACGTCAAGGGAGTAAAGGTAAAACCCATTGATGTATGCGCAGCTGTTCTGCCAAAGGCCGGAAACGCGTTCCTCACCGAGGATACATCAAAATATGATTATTTAGACAGCCATGTATTCATGTCTATGATGGCGGAGATAACCGGCAAGAAAGATGGTAAAGAAGTCACTTACCTCATAAACTGCCCTCAGATGACTACTCCGGGGCAGAAGATATACGACTTATTTGGGACCGCCCTCGTAGCCGTTGCCCTTCCTGCTGTAACCGGAGGAAAGATGATATGCGAAGGCGGCGCAAGAGGCATATTATTTGCGGAACAATTAGATCCAGATGTATTTCTGGCTAAAATGCAAGCAACCGGCTACCCCTATCAATGGAGCGTAGAAAAATTATAATCGATAGCATTAGCTTGACCGGCTGAACACTATATCGGCAAGTGCCTCGCAATTGTCGGGGCACTTGTGGTTTTAAGTATGTTAAATCAACTACAATCCCGTTGCTATGCTCAATCATTAGAAACAGAAAGGAGGATTGTTAAAAAGCGGATACAGATAGCTTTGCAAAAGCGAGCGTGGTGGCATTTTTATATTCTTTCTATTTTATAATGCTAATTTATGGGAAAAAGGAGTGGTAAATAATATGGATAACTTTGGTGCTCTAACGTTAATTCCCCCTATTGTAATAATACTGTTTGCATTATGGACCAAAAGAACCTTTGAGGCGTTGCTGCTGGGGGCGGTCATAGGATTTTTTATGCTATCGAAGACAGCCGTCATAACGACCACCATCTATGCCATGACAGACGTGTTAGCCGGTGATGCGTGGATGTTTATGGTAATGTTCTTATTAGGAGCCTTCGTCTTTTTACTTCAGGCGTCAAAAGGTTCCCTGGGATTTGGAAGGATCATACAAAAACTTGCTAAGACCCAAAAGAAATCCTTAATTGCCTCCTGGATTTTAGGAATTGTTATTTTTATGGATGATTATCTTAACATTCTAACCATATCTTCATCTATGATGGAAACCTGTGACAGACAAAAAACTCCGAGGGAGATGCTTGCATATGTTATCGACTCCACCGGCGCTCCTGTTTGTGTTTTGATCCCGTTATCCTCCTGGGCCGTTTACTTCGCAGGAGTTATGGAATCAACCATGGGAGCCGATACTGCCTATGGGACCGGCATGCAAATGTATTTCAAGGCTATTCCCTTTATATTCTATGGATGGGTCGCTATAATAGTGGTACCTTTAGTGATCTTAGGAGTAATTCCCCTTATGTTCGGTATGAAGAAAGCTTACCAGAGAGTGGCGGACGGTGGAAATGTATATTCTGAAGCCAGCGCATCCCTTAATGAAAACCTGACTGAGGGAATAGGAGTTATAGATGAGGATTTAGACGACAGCCAACTGAAGCTCAGAGTTGCATGCTTCTTTGTTCCGATCGCTGTTACCGTTGCGGTTACTGTAATGACTGAAGATCTATTAATTGCGCTGACGTGGACAATGATCGTCATGTTTGCAATGTACGTACCCCTTAAGATAGTAAGCTTTGGGGAATTCTGTGATACTTTTGCCAAGGGCCTCTCATTTATGGTTCCTATGAACCTTATTATCCTCGGCGCCCTTACAGTTAAGGTATCAATGGACGGTATCGGGCTGCCCGATTACGTGATAAGCGCTGTGCTTCCATACATGAATGTTGCCACATTCCCGGCGATTTCTTTTATTGTCGTATCAATGCTGTCATTCGTTACGGGAAGCAATTGGGGGATACCTGCCGTTACATTCCCTATATTGGTTCCGCTGGCGCTGGCATTAGGCGCAAGCCCGATCATGACCCTGGGGGCTATCGTATCAGGCGGTACTTTCGGAAGCCATGCCTGCTTCTACTCAGATGCTACAGTGTTGACATCCCAATCCTGCAGAATTAAAAACCTGGAGCACGCTTTTACACAGTTCCCATATGCTCTGATCTCTGCCGGGCTGGCATTCATCGCATTTCTCGTTGCAGGATTCATGTTCCAATAGAAATAGCTTGAAAGCATTACATATTTAAATAAAAACAGGCAGACACCTCATTGTCATCGGGTGAGGTGTCTGCTGCATTATAGAACATCGGGCTTAAAATACCTCTGCATACTCCGCCCTCCGCCGGATGAGCTGGGCGGCAATGCTGACGGCGATTTCAGCGGGGGTTTTGCTCTTTATGTCGATGCCGATGGGCGTGGTTACCCGGGCAATATCCTGATCCGTAAAGCCGTCGGCCCTTAGTTTGGAGTTGACTGAGGCGATTTTGGGACGGCTTCCCACTCCGCCGATGTAATAGGCCGGCGTCGTCAGAGCAAAGCGCAGTACCTCGTAATCTCCTGCGTGGCCTCGGGTGACCACCACAATATAATCGTCAGGCTGGACGTCAAAAACTCCTGAAAGATTTTCGTAGTCAAGGGTGCGAACTTCCTCTGCCCCGGGGAAGAGCTCCGCTGAAGAGAACTCGTGTCTGTCGTCTGTCACGACGCACCGGAAACCCAAGTGGGTCAGCAGAGGCACCAGCTCCTGAGCCAGATGGCCTCCGCCAAAGATGAAAACCCGGCTCAGGTTCATGAGTTTCTGTATATAACACTTTTCTTCGGCGGTATCTATGACGCTGGTGGTGTGGTCGATAAGCTCGGTCCGGCCGGGAGGAAGGGTAACGCTGGTTCCTACAAGACCTTCATCTTCGCTGTAGAAGCCCAGCTCCGTACTGTTAAAGGGAAGAAGCAGCCAGCCTGTTTTGTGAAGTGCCAGGTGGGTTCTCGCGCTTGCCAGAGCAGCTTTGTTCTTGCCCGAAGGGATGACACAGGTGAAGAGCACTTCTACATGACCGCCGCAGACCATACCGAGATCGGCAACCGCGTCCTTGGCCAGGCCGTACTCCCGCAGCTGCCCTTTCCCTTCGGCCAGGTCACTTTGGGCGTCCTGAGTGGCCCTGTACTCCAACATGCCTCCCCCCATGGTTCCTGCCAAACGGCCGTCTTCGCCGACGATCATACTGGCTCCCGTTCCCCGCGGCGCGCTGCCTCCGTCGGCTACTATGGTGACCAGCATGGTGCACCGGCCGTCAACACATCTGTCCAGAAGCGTATTAATCAGACCTTTCATAGCCTGCTCCTTTCGTCGTACAGCAGTAAAATGTCTTCCGGCGCCACACCGAGTTTTTCCGGGGGCTCCGAAGACATCTCTCCCTTTGAAATGCGCCACCAAATGGGTTCGCTGTCTTCATCCTGATCTATGTATTTGAATTTAAAAGTCCATTCAAAGGGTTCCTCAATATCCTCGAGGATGCGAATGGGAACTGAATTTTCCACAGTTTGCGGGCAAAAGTAATGCGCCCGGATGCCAATGGCAGAAAGATTATCACCTACCGGTTTTCCCGCGGAGAAGGTGACGCCCCAATCGGGAACCTCCACAAGAGTATCTCCTGCTTTTCTGGCATTTATAATATTCTTACATCCTGTGAGCATGGCTCCGATCCAAGTGCCCGGATCGGCGAAGATGGCTTTCGTATCGCCTGCTGCCGTAATTTGCCCATTGTCCATCAGCGCAAGCTTTTCACAGAGCTTGTAAGCCTCGTCGCGGCTGTGGGTTACCAGAAGGGTATCCTTGTCAAAGATCTTCAGCATTGCCCTCAATTCCGCGTGAAGCTGCTCTTTCAGATGGCTGTCCAGGGCGCTGAAAGGTTCGTCAAGAAGCAGGATTTCAGGGCTTCCCACAAGGATGCGGGCTAGCGCCGTTCGCTGTTGCTGTCCCCCGGAAAGTTGGTGGGGCCGGTGCTTTTCCAGACCGGTGAGGCGCAGGCGGCGGATCATTTCACTGACAGCTGCTTTCCGCGCTGCCCGGTCCTGCTCCTGATGCAGGCCACAGGCGATATTCTGCTCTACGGTCATGTTAGGGAAAAGCGCGTAATTCTGAAAGAGATACCCGACCCGCCTTTTTTGCGGCGGCAGGTTGATACCTTTTTCGCTGTCAAAAAGGGTCGTTCCGTTGAGTATGATTTTACCGCTGTCCGGTTTAACGATTCCCGCCACGCTTCGCAGAGTCAGGCTCTTTCCGCAGCCGGACGCCCCCAGAAGGCCGGAAACTCCCTCCTCTGAAGTGAAGTCCACGTCCAGAAGGAAATCCCCCAATCTTTTTTTAATTTTAATTGAAAGACTCATATTGCCCGCCTCGTTTGCTTGTTTTTTCTCTCAAGGAAGTTGACTGTTAGCAAGACCACTGTACTGATAGCCAGATTTACGAGGACCCAGGTGATAGCGCCGGCGTCGTCGTTTGTCCGCCACAGCTGATATACCGTAGTGGATATAGTAGCCGTTCTGCCCGGCGTATAGCCGATGAGCATACTGGTTGCCCCATACTCGCCCAGGGCCCGGGCGAAGGCCAGCACCGTTCCCGCTAGAATTCCCTGACGGCATGCGGGCATGCGGATGCGCCAGAAAATATAGCTGTTGGAAAGCCCCAAGGTCTTCCCGCTCCAGCTCAGAGTTTCGTCAAAGCTTTCAAAAGCGCCCCGGGCGGTTCGGTACATGAGGGGAAAAGCCACTACCGAAGCTGCCAGGATACCCCCGTACCAGGTCATAACAAACTGAAACCCAAATTGCTGCAAAAACTGCCCGGCAGGGTTCCTCAATCCGAATATGAACAGCAGAAACCAGCCGCATACCGTAGGAGGAAGCACCAAAGGCAGGGTGAGAATAACATCCAGCAGTCCCTTAATGGCCCGGGGCAGCCTGGCTACGTAGTATGCGAAAAATATACCTGTAAAAAAGACGATGACGCAGGATATACCGGCGATTCTAAGACTGTTCCAAAGGGGGTACCAATCCATTTATATCTCTCATTTCTGATTCTCGTTCGGGAGGATGCGGGCATCCTTCCTTGCAATTCAACGGGCGCCGAACGCGCCTTGTTTGCTTGAGCAGGGGACAGGACTTTGCCATGCCCCCTGCTGATGTAATGCCTGCGGTTAGGGAACCGGGCTGAAGCCGACGGACTGGAATACTTCCATGGCGTCGGCAGCTTTCAGATAGTCGAGGAATGCTTTTGCCTCGTCCATATTCTGGCTGATGTTCAGCACGGCTGCGGGATAGATGACCTGTCCGCACATTTCGGGGGTAGCTGTATCCACTACTGTAAGTCCGGCGCTGTGAGCGTCTGTGTAGTAGATAACGCCGCAGTCAACGCTGGCGGCGCTCACCTGAGTGGTTACCTCTTTTACGTTGGAGCCATAGGTGATATTGCCCGCGTTTGCCAGGGCTTCTTCGTCAAGATTGTAATATTGGAGAATTCTCTGGGTGTATTGCCCGACGGGAACATCGCTGTTTCCCATAGCCAGAAGGATTTCTCCCGCCTGAAGCATACGGCTCATGTCGTCGAAGCTCTCAATTCCTTTCGGATTACCTTCGGGAACTGCCAGAGTGGTTTTGTTTTCCAGAAGATCGACTCTGGTACCCTGTTCCACGAAGTCAAGACCCTTGGGATTGTCATCGCCGGATTTGGCTCCGTCCAGGTTGTTCATCTGTCTCTGAGCCGCCGAGAAGAAGATGTCGCAGTCCGCTCCTTCTTCAATTTGGGATAGCAGCGTACCGGAGGACTCAAAGTTGAAAAGAATCGTTACGTGGGGAGCTACATCCTTGTACTGTTCCCCGATCCTCGTGAGGGACTCGGTCAGGCTGGCTGCCGCAAATACGATCAGCTCAACGGGTTCTTCGCCGGAAGTTCCATTGTCTCCATTATCCCCGTTATCAGAGGTCTGCCCGCAAGCGGCCAGGGCCATCATCAGAGCCAGCACCAAAAGTACGGATATGGTTTTTGTCCAATTTCTCTCTCTCATAATTATACTCCTTTTCCTTTCTATTTCAACGCTTTATGCGTTTGAAAACACCAATTTGTGACAGTTAACGATTCGTATTTTTATACAACTCGATGGGGAAATATATGGGCCGGTTTCGCCGGCCCGCCCTATATCAGCCAGTCTGTCATCAGAAATACCCTTCTTGTTATCCTTGTTATCCTGAGGGCTTCCCCTGTCATTCTGAGCGTTCCCCCTGTCATCCTGAGCGAAGCGAAGGATCTTGTTCCGGAGTCCTAAATGCCAGATAAGATTC